>ERZ1034488.27-NODE-27-length-37991-cov-5.353596_pt1 | contig 37991 bp, 40 predicted proteins | sample MGYA00520646_ERZ1034488 | MGnify/ENA primary metagenome ERZ1034488 (study PRJEB33760, sample SAMEA4777686) | hypersaline lake metagenome | biome: hypersaline environment; feature: brines | place: Spain | collected 2012-08 | depth 0 m ...
ATGGTTCGAGTTAATAGTTTGGTTTACGAGTTGTTGGCTTCATCCACGGGGTCAACCCCCGTGGCATTCGCCTCGCACCGCTTGTAAAGGTGTGAGGTGATGTCGATGGGATCTGATTGCTTTTTTCGTCCTCTCAAAATTAGAGAGATCCGTCGCTGTCTCGTCTACTGTGGCGGCCAGAACAGTGGTTCCTCTCGGCGATACACCCGAGCGACGAGAGCCCGTCTCAGGCCACACCCAGCAGATCGAACTCCGTGCCGTTGTCGCGTTCGTCGGCGTGTTCGAAGACGACGTGTGCGGCGGCAACGTCCTGGATCGCCAACCCCGTCGAGTCGAAGACGGTGAGCCCGTCCCCACTCGTCCGACCGTCTTCGTCGCCGACGACGATCTCACCGACGCTGGCGTCGATGTCCTCGTCGTCGAGCGTCCCCTCCGCGAACGGAACGTTGATCTCACCGGAGTGGGTGGTCTGGTCGTAGTCGTCGATCACAAGCTTCGCGTCCGTCAGAATCTCGTCCGCGAGTTCGTGTTTTCCCTCCGCGTCCGCGCCCATCGCGTTGACGTGTGTGTGGTCGCCGATTGCGTCTCGGGGGACGACCGGGTCCCGGACGGGTGTCACCGTCGAGAGCACGTCACAACTCGCCGCCTCCTCGATGGAACCGGCGTGGACATCGAACTCACCTTCGAAGGCCTCGACGAACGCCGCGACGGCCTCCTCGTCGACATCGCTGACGACGACCTCCTCGATGGGGCGGACGGCGCCGATTGCCTCCAACTGTGTGTACGACTGGACGCCGGCGCCGACGATCCCGAGCGTGGTGGCGTCTTCGACCGCGAGGTGGTCGGTGGCGACGGCGGCGGCCGCACCGGTTCGTTTCATGGTCAGTTCCGTCCCGTCGAGAATCGCCAACGGGAAGGCGGTCTCGGGGTCGGAGTAGATCATCGTCCCCATCACCGTCGGGAGGTCGTAACGGTCCTCGTTGTCCGGGTGGACGTTCACCCACTTCACGCCGGCGGCGTCCCAGTCGCCGGCGTCAAGATACGCCGGCATCGACCGGAAGTCGCCGTTGTACTGCGGGAGGTCGATGTACGACTTCGCGGGCATCTGCGCGTTCCCGTGGCGGTAGGCGGCGAAGGCGTCCTCGATCGCCGGGACCAGTTCCGTCATGTCGGCGTTCGCGTGGACGGCCTCGCTGTCGAGCAGGAGCGTCTCCATCGAGCGCAACTTTTGCGCGCGGTGGTTAGAAGCCTACGGAACCGGGAACGCTCCCGGTCGGAGAGGTCGCGACTCGGAGGACCTATCGGAAAGCCTGTTAGCCTCCGTCCGATTGCTGGTGGTATGACCACCTGTAGCGCGCCGGGGAAGGTGTACCTCTTCGGCGAACACGCCGTCGTCTACGGGGAGCCGGCGGTGCCGTGTGCAGTCGAACGCCGCGCCCGGGTCACCGCCGAGCCGCGGGACGACGACCGTGTCAGGGTCAGCGCCGACGACCTCTCGCTGAACGGGTTCACCGTCACTTGGGGCGGCGGCGTCGACGACCGGCCGGACGTGGACGCGCCGCCAGCGCTCGTCGAGGCCGCGATGCGGTACGTCGACGAGGCGGTCGCCCAGACTCGCGACGCGCTCGACGACCCCGAGCAGGGGTTCGAGATCACCGTCGAGTCCGACATCCCGTTGGGTGCCGGGCTCGGCTCGTCTGCGGCGGTGGTGGTCGCCGCGATCAAGGCCGCGACCGCCGCGGTCGGTGTCGATCTCTCCGCGGAGGCGGTCGCAGAACGCGCGTTTCGGGCGGAGTACGCCGCACAGGACGGCCAGGCGTCGCGTGCGGACACGTTCTGTTCGGCCGTCGGCGGCGCGGTCCATGTGGAGGGTGACGACACTCGGCGGCTTGACGCGCCGCAGCTCCCGTTCGTCGTCGGCTACGACGGGGGTGCTGGCGACACCGGGGAGCTGGTCGCCGGGGTGCGTGATCTCCGGGAACAGCACGGGTTCGCGGCCGACACGGTCGGTGCAATCGGGGACCTGACCCGGAGCGGGGAGGCGTTGCTTGACGACGCCGCGAGCAACGGCCTGACGGACGAGCGACTGGCCGCGCTCGGGGAGCTGTTGGACGTGGACCACGGCCTGTTGTCGGCGTTGGGTGTCTCCGCCCGCTCGCTCGACGAGATGGTGTGGGCCGCCCGCGAGGCGGGCGCGACCGGCGCGAAGCTCACCGGCGCCGGCGGCGGTGGCTGTGTGGTCGCGCTTGACCGGACGGACGCGACCGAGACTGCACTGGAGCTGACGCCTGCGTGTGAACGGGCGTTCCGGGCGGAACTCGCGACGGAGGGTGTTCGGACTGAGTCTGAGTAGTGTGAGTAGACGACTGGAAGAACGGGAGAGTGTGAGATCGAACGTTCGGGGGTTCGGTACGCCTGTCGACCATCCTTGCCGTGCTGACCGACGCGAATAAGTGGAATTAGGCGTACTGTCAACTGTGGCGTACCAGTCAACACTCACCGGACACGAGCAGACGACATTGGTCAACGTCAGTCGTCACGGTCGCGACGGGGTCGAAATGATCGACAGGAGTACACAGTTCGGGAACCCATTTAGACTTGAGAAGGACGGTGGGGACTACACCCGTGAGAGCAGCGTCGAAGCGTACCGGGAGTGGTTCTTGGAGAAAATAGAAGACGACCCGGAGTTCAAGCAGTCGGTCGAAGCGTTACGCGGCGAGACACTCGGCTGTTGGTGTAAGCCGAAGGCGTGTCACGGGGAAGTTATACTTGCGTACTTGCGTGGTGAATTCAGCGTCGACAAATCGGATTAATCATTGATTTGGATCGCTCTCCCGAACGCGTCGTAGTCTCTGGGCAGAGAGGCCGATTACTCCCGCGACAAGCTTGTAGTGGCTTCCATTGTGCTCTGTGCCCAGACTAACGATGAACAGTACCTCCGATCCAGTCTCAAATACTGCTGACGGAGGGAAGTAGTTCAGTTCGTGATTACTGATCTTAGTCTGCCACCGACGGTCTGTAACTGAGAGGTTGTATGTGGTGTCGTCAAGAGTAAACTCCGCTCTCGTTCCGTCGTCACCCTTGTCGACGAATGTTACATTACTCGGCTGGACGAGTGTGAGCGACCTGTCGACACCAGACCGAACGATCTGCGAACTGCTCACAACTCGTCCGGTGTCACCAAACAGTTCTGGACCCGTTTGGAGTACCGCCCCGAGACAGTCGGCAGTCGTCTCAGTCCACCCTTGCTTGACCATCTCCCAAGTACGGTCGGTTAGCAGCCAGTTTTCCGGCTGGTGTGGTTCGGGATGATGTTCATCTACGAAGATACGTACTGTATCGAGTGGTTCTGGATCTCTTCCGTGGCAGGTGAGACATTCGTGTTCGGCAATCTCCCCATTGTCTCGGTCCGAAACGGGGCGCACCCAACGGAGCTTGTCCGTTCGAACACCGGCGACACACACCCCTCCGTACTTATGTGAGTTCGCTAGGACGAGGAGTTCGATCTCCTGAGTCATATTACTCAACGAGATGATTCGCCTCCGTCGCCCCCCACTGATCGTTCAGATACTCAACGACGAGACGCCGGTGGCAGCGATCCGGTTTGTGTTCACTACACAACAGCACAGTTGGAGTTTCGAGCGCCGACCGGTCAACTTTGTCCTCAACAGATCGCTCTGCTAATAGTTCGTAGAACCGTCGCTCGTACTCGTCCCACGGGATCTGGTCGTCTCGCCACGCGTCAAGCAACTCCTCGGTCGGTGCCAGTTCAGTTCGGTGCTCGTACTCTGCTCCCAGCAGTTCCCGCAAAAAGAACTTTAGATCGTCTCGTTTTGCAAAACCCGACAACTGTGATCGGTTCCTGATTCGAACGTCAAGCAGACGCTCCACACCAGCCTGGTTGAGCAAATCAAAAAACTTCTCTGCATCTTTTTTGGTGAATCCAATTGTGAATACGTCTATTTCTCTACTCACAGTCTGGTAGTATTGAGACACCCATATTAGTCTTCTCATTTCAGCAGATATAAACGATTAATATACAAAAAATATATAATAGATATTGCAATACAGAAGTAGTGTTTGTCGTACGAGTCTCTACCGTCGACTGACAGAGGCGGCCGTCACAGTCGCTGAAAAACGAGCGACGCTCAGGGTGGCTGAGTCGAAACGCCACTCTCAACCCGACCGCTCGCGTCTACCCGCCCGACGGGAACGACGGCGGCGCAGAACGACCACCACAGACACACCACAGATGACGACCGTACTGAAACTCGGCGGCTCGGTGATCACGGAGAAGGATCGCGCAGAGACACTCGACGGCCCGGCGTTGGACGCGGCGGCCGACGCAATCGCGGACGCGCTCGCGAGCGACGCGGTCGGGCGGCTGGTGATCGTCCACGGCGGCGGCTCCTTTGGCCACCACCACGCGGACGCACACGGTGTGTCGACGACCGACGGCACCACGGACCACGTCGCGGTGACGGACGTCCACGGCGCGATGACGACGCTCAACCGGTTCGTCCGCTCGCGGCTCCACGACCGCGACGTGCCCGCGGTGCCGGTCCACCCGTTGTCGGCCGCCAGCCGCGACGCGGACGGCAACCTCTCGCTCCCGACCGCGCAGGTCGAGACGTTGCTCGACGAGGGGTTCGTCCCGGTGTTGCACGGTGACGGCGTCGCGCACGCCGGCGAAGGGGTGACGGTGTTGTCGGGTGACGAGATCGTCACCAGCCTCGCGGCGTCGGTGGACGCCGACCGGGTCGGGCTCTGTTCGACCGTCCCGGGGGTGTTGGACGCGGACGACGACGTGATCCCGACCGTCGAGTCGTTCGACGCCGTCGCGGACGTGCTGGGCGCGAGCGACACGACGGACGTGAGCGGCGGGATGGCTGGGAAGGTGCAGGAGCTGTTGGCGTTGGCGGCGCCGGCGTCGATCTTCGGCCCGGAGGCGCTCGACGGGTTCCTCGACGGCGAGCGTGTCGGGACGCTGATCGAGTGAGGTGTGGCGGGGTGGCGGGTCGTCGGTGTCGAGAGTCACCCGAGAGGTTGGCCACTGGCCGTCGATAGAAATCCATCACTGCTCGTCGGGTTACACGACACCTTCGCCTGATGGTTTGTATTTTCCATCGTGTTCCGAAATCTCCAGTGTGTGGCCTCGACTACAAGGTTTATACACACTCGTGGACGAACATGCGGTGTGCAAATCCTCACCGACGAGGCGAGCGAACAACTCTCTCGGGGCGTGAGCAGTATGACTGGCGGATTGCTCGGTGTCTCTGTCGTTTTGCTGTTGGCTGTCGTCGCGTACAGTCCGGTCGGATTCGTTCTCTCGGACATCCCTATGGCCGTTGCCGTCTGGGAGCGGTTGTGGACCGATCAGACGCCTGCGTACCTCGTCTCGTCTGTTCTCGCGGTGTCACTGCTCTACGTGGAGTCGAGCCTGTCAGAATCCACGGATACAAAGACTGACGAGTCCGACCAGTCCGACGAGTCCGACGAGCAGAAGCAGACGGAGGGCCTGCGGGACAAACTGTTTGATACGTTCAAATTGATAATAGGAGTCAACGGCGTGACCGTGGTTGTGCTGTCGGGAGTTGTCGCCGGGCTCCTCGTGTCGAAGACAGTGGGTGCGCCACTGGCAGTCGCTGCCGCGTTCGTCTACCCTGTCGTGGACTTTCGAGTAGCCCAGAAGACAGAACGGGTTCCGACGCCGATTACAGTCGGAGCGGCGCTGTCGGCACCACTTGCTGTCGTACCGACAGTGTGTGCTTTGCCGTTCCACATCGGTGGGACAGGCTCGAAGCGGTTCGCCAGTGTCGTAGATATCGCCACCGACGGAGTTCCGTTTCTCGCGACTCGTGTCACTGACGCTGTTCCCGGGTCGTTTCAGCTTCCGACTCGGCTGTCTCCGCGTCGGTGGACGTAGCATCACTCTCCGCCTCGTTCACTCACTCCGCGTCCGCAGGTAGTAGAACACGTACGTCTGTGCGTAGCCGGCGACCGCGCCGCCGAACTGCTCGCGGATTGCGCGCGAGGTGTCGGTGTAGTTCCCCTGCTCACAGTCGGGAAAGTAGTCGCCGATGGCGGTCTGAATCCAGGTGTCGAGTGGCACCGCCTCCAGGAAGCCCAGCGAGAACAGGAGCACGCAGTCGGCGACCTTGTTGCCGACGCCGACGAACTGGGTGAGATACTCGCGGGCGGCCTCGTACTCCCGGTCGGTCGCCGCCGCGGGGTGGGCTTCACCGTCGGCGACCAGCTCGGCGGTGCGTTGGACGTACGGCGCACGGTAGCCCAACGAGAGATCACGCAGTTCCGACTCCGTCCGGGCGGCCAACTGCTCGGGCGTGGGGAACGCGTGGTACGTCTCGCCGTCGAACGCGACGGAGTCGCCGAACGACTCCGCCAGCCGCATCTGCATCCCGTGAATCCGCGAGACGCGCATCTGTGCCGAGCAGATGAACGAGACGAGACAGGCGAACGGCGGATCGCGAACGAGTCGCATCCCGCGGAACCTGTCGTAGGCGTCCGCGAGCAACGACACGTCGGGTGTGTCGTCCAGAATCGCATCGAGGTCGTCGTCGAGTCGGAGCAGGTGCGTCAGGAGTCGTTCGGCGTCGACGTTCGACTCCCACTCCAGCCGGGCGTCGGGATCGTCCGCGTCGCCGACCTGCCGAACGCGAACGACCGCCGGCTCGGGCACCAACGGCGCCGCGTCGGGATCACGCGGCGGGGTGAACGGCCGGACGACCGTCTCGTACCAGTGGTCGCCGCCGTGTGCGATCGGTTGGTCGTACATGCCGTCGTCCGCGCGGTCCCACAGATACGTCTGCCCGCTCTCGACGGTCGCCTGCAGGTCGAAGGCTCCGTCGACTGCCGCCAGCGGGACGACTCCGGTCTCCATCGTCCGTGTTGCGGGCGGCGGTCCGTTGTCGGTTTCGGTCCGCCGGGGACGACGACCGGGACCGCAGCCGAGACCGACGACTCCAGCCGCCGAAGGTGACGACCCCGTCCGCTTGGCGGACGGTCACACACCGAAAACGGAACTACCCGTGGAGAACTGAACCCTTTTCGGCCGCTCGGGCGTACCCCGCCGTGGATGACGACGCTCGACGAGATCGACCTCGAATCAGTCTCACTGGGAGCGACGGGGCTCCAGACGAGTGAACTCCAGTTCGGCACCTGGCGGTTCGGCCGCGAGACCGCCGAGGGGAACCTGGAGATCGGCGAGAACCGCGCCCACGAACTGCTCGACGCCTACGCGGCGGCGGGTGGGCGGTACATCGACACCGCGGACATCTACGGCGGGGGCGCCAGCGAGGAGTGGATCGGTGACTGGCTCGCCGAGCGGAACCGCGACCGCTTCACGATCGCCTCGAAGATCTTCTGGCAGATCCGCGAGGGGGACGCCAACAGCCGCGGGACGAACCGCAAGACCGTCCGGGAACGGATCGACGCGTTGCTAGAGCGGCTCGGCACGGACCACGTCGACGTGTTGTACATCCACCGCTGGGACGACCAGACGCCGGCCTACGAGCTGATGAAGACGCTGAACGGGCTCATCGAGGACGGGAAGGTCCACTACCTGGGTACCTCGACGCTCCGCCCGAACGCCTGGAAGGTGGCCCGCGCGAACGAGATCGCGCGCCGTCACGGCTGGGAGCCGTTCACCGTCTCACAGCCCCGGTACAACCTCGTCGACCGCGAGATCGAGGGAGACTACCTGGAGATGTGCGATGAGTACGGGATCGCCGTCTGCCCGTGGAGCCCGCTCGGACAGGGGTTTCTCACCGGGAAGTACGACCGCGAGGACGGTCTCACCGGCGAGTCGCTCGCGTCCGAGTCACCACACTTCGCCGACAACTACCTCACCGAGTCGGCGTTCGACACCCACGACGTGCTCGATGCCGTCGCCGACGAGGTCGACGCGACGCCCGCACAGACTGCGCTCGCGTGGCAGCTCCACCACGACCAGATCGCCGCGCCGATCGTTGGCGCGCGAACGGTCCCACAGTTGGAGGAGAATCTGGGTGCCGCGACCGTCGAGTTGAGCGACGCGCAGGTCGACCGGCTCTCCGAGGCGCACGACGGCCCGTACGCGAACCTGTAGCGTGGCCGACGTGGGTCGTGTCGAACCCGTCGAACGAACGACTGGGTGGTGCGGCGACAGCGCGACGCCGACAGGTCGAACCCGGTCGCGCCCCTCCGGTGGGGACGAGTGCTGGTCGCCGGCAGACGGGGCGTAGCGACAGATTCTGGGCCGTGACGACGGGCTTTCGGACGAACTAAGTAGCCTGCGGTCGCCAGCCGACGCGTGCCCACGCCAGTCTCCGAGTACACGACCACACCCGTACTGACCGTCGAATCGGACGAGACGCTCGCGAGCGCGGTTGAGGCGATGGCCGCCAAGGAGATTCACTCGTTGGTCGTCATCACCGACGGCTGTCTCGCCGAGGGAGTGTTCACCTCGACGGATCTCCTCCAGGCGGTCGCGGACGACGCCGATCTCGAATCGACGACCGTCGGTGACTACATGACCCCCGACGTGGTGACCGTCGACCCGAACGACGATGTCGAGGCAGTCGCCGCGGTGATGGAGGATCACGACATCGGCCACGTGCCGGTCGTCGACGAGCAGGTCCGGGGGATCGTCACGGAGTCGGACCTCCGGCAGTTCCTCGCCGCCTGAGCGGCCTCCGGTCGAACCGGCTGGAGCCGTCTCAGCTGTCCAACTCTGCGAGCAGTGTCTCCGCCGCGGCGGCGCTGGAGGGCGGCCCGCGGGCGGTGATCAGATCCCCGTCGACGGTTACGCTCGTGTCGGCGTCGAGTTTCGCGTCGAAGTCGGCGCCGGCCGCGACGACCTCCCGTTCCGTCCAGTAGGGGAGTTTCCGACCGTCCGGCAACTGCTCGGCGTCGTCGACGATTCCGGTCTCCCAGGCGTCCGGGAACCCCGTGATCGAACGACCGTCGACGAGGAATTCGCCGTCGGCGTCGCGGGTGAACGCCAAGAGCCCGACCGCGTGACAGACGACCAAAGCGACGCTGTCCTCGCCCGCGACGGCCGTCCGCAACGCCGCTCGTGCGTGGTGGTCCTGGTTCACGTCCCAGACGGTGCCGTGGCCGCCGGGGAAGACGACCGCGTCGTACGCACTCGGATCGACCGCCGACAACGGCTGTGGGTCGTTCAACTGCCCGTCCGTCCCGTCAGCTACCCACCCCTGAAGGGGTGGGCTTGTCGGTGGACTCCCGTTCAAACTCCAACCCGGAGTGGACACTGGATGTGTCGCTCACGGTCAACGTCCCCGAGTTCAGGGCCAACTGACCGGTGCCCAACCCATCGGGGCGTTTGCCCGATGGTAAAGCTAACAGTCGAAGGCCAACGTTCTTTGAGGCGTTGTAGTCGCCGTCCACTTCGTATCCACACTCGTTGCACGCGAACCAGCCCGTCTCCGGGTCACGGTTCGTGCTGGACTGGTGGCCACACTGCGAGCAGGTCTGCGAAGAAAAGGCAGGGTTGACCGACTCAACGCGGATGCCGTACTCGCTGGCCTTGTACGCAATTTGCTCTTGTAGTTCGCAGAACGCCCAGTTGTGCATCTGGCGTTTGAGTCGGTCGTCGTGGGCGTCCATCCGCTCGCGGATGTGGGTCAGGTCTTCGACGGCAATGTACGAACAGTCTTGTCGTAGGGCCTCTTCCACGATTCCGCAAGAGATGTTGTGCAGGCGGTCCAAGACGAAGCGGTTTTCTCGTCCCGACAGTCGCTCTAACGCCTGCCGAGCGGGACGAGTGCCTTTGTCTTGGAGGCTTCGTCGCACGCGGAAGTAGTGGTTCTGGCCCCACAGCAGTTCCCCGCCGTCAAAGAACCGTCCCGTGCTGGTCACGGCGACGTTCTTCAAGTTCAAATCCACACCAAGCACCCGGTCGCCGTCCCGTTGCTCTACCTCTTTCTGGATGACGACGTGGAGGTAGAACGTGTCGGTGTCCGGGTCGTAGTGGAGTTCACCCATCCGTTTCTCGTAGTCGTCAGCGTCGAGGTACGACCGCTGGTACTCACCGAGTACGAAGTCGGCTTCGACCCGCCCGTTCACCGTCGAGAGGGTGGCGTACTCGTCCTTGATGGTGAGTGTCCGCTTGTCGTACACGACGGTCGGTTGGTCGAAGGTCGGGAGCGGTCGGCTGTTGCCGTTCTTCCAATCTTCGACGGTGGATTTCAGCATCTCCACGGCTTTCGAGTACGACCGCACCACAAGGTTAGCGGGGAGGTCGGTTTCGTCCCGTAGGTCGTGGTACACTTTGTCGTGGATGGTGGACTTGTTGGTTATCAGGTAGCCGTCATCGTTCTCGCCGTGGTCCACGGTGTAGTTGACGGCGGTTTGGAACTGCTGGATGGTTTGATGGAGGTCGTCGTGTCGCTCATCGGGCACGTCAAGCTTCACCCGAACCGTTCGGTCAACCTCCATCGCAGCTTCACATACGGGTCGGTTTCTTATTAACATTGGGGAGTCAGTCGGTCGTATGCTGATAGACTGTCGTGGTGTTGTCGGCTTCCTCCCACCCCTAAAGGGGTGGGCTTCCGCCTTGCCCCGCTGTGAGTGACACACGAGGAGTCGGGTACCCACGGGCGCGTCCAGAAGACCGTTGTTAAGCCACTGGGACGAGTTCCGTCGTCTGTGCTCGAAACAGGAACCCAGGCTCCGACGTTCGAGTTGGAGACACAGGACGGCGAGTCAGTCTCGCTGTCGTCGTTCGACGGCCAGCGTGTCGTGTTGTACTTCTACCCGCGGGCGGACACACCCGGCTGTACACGCGAGGCCAAATCGTTCCGTGATCACCTGGCGGAGTTCGCGGAGTACGACGTGGCCGTGGTCGGCGTCAGCGACGACCCGGTCGCGGATCTGGCGTCGTTCGACGAGAAGTACGATCTCGGATTCACCCTGTTGTCGGACCCCGACGGGAGCGTTGGAGCCGCCTACGACTCCTACGGCGAGCGGACGATCGGCGACCGCGAGATGGAGATCACCCACCGCAACACCTACGTGATCGGGCCCGACGGCGAGATCGAACGCAGCTACGAGGGCGTCTCGCCGGACGAACACCCCGAAGACGTGTTGGCGGATCTCGCGGACCTGGCGGAGTGAATCGCAGGTCGTGTGGGGGCTACTGTGTCTCAAGCTAAAAGTAAATCTTTAAAAGTGAAATGTTAACAAGCTTTATGAACCGACGTCAATCGTATGAGTTGTGAACACGTGCCCCACCTGTCAAGAGAAATTTGATAACGAACGTTCCTTAAGCATTCACCACTCAAAAGACCATAATAAGTGGTTATATGATACGAATTGGCTATCAGAGGAAGAGTCGGAAATGCTCTTTACTCTTGCAGATCGGCTTCAAAACGAATCGTCCAAGCAGGTATTCGTCGATAACAATAACTATTGGAATCTTTTAGAGAAAAAAATAAAATTTTATAAAAAAGAAGACATAAGAAACAAGATGGAAAACCATCGGCTAGGCCACGACGCAGGAACAAAGAGTCTGATGCAGTTCTTTTCTGATTCAAAAATATTTAGAAAATACAAACTAGAAAAAGTAAAACAGATATGTAATTTGTTCAACTATGTAAAAAGGTGCCCTAAGATGGATTCCACGGAGAGCAGTGCTCAGGAGAAAATGCGTCTCGGCCAGTTTATTGCTGAGTATGGCAATCACCCAGTCTACATGGCGGCTTCAATTAGTAAAAACTTCAAAAAATATTTTAAAGTATTGAATAACACACACTCGAAATTTGAGGTGGTACTCGTAAGTTCCACAAGCGCTTACACTCCTTACAAAAATCACTTTGGATTTAAAATAATGGGAAAAGTTTTCTAATTAAGCCTATCAGGCAGTTGTAAGTACAAATTACATAATATAAAAACCAATTAATGAAATACGTACCTATTACAAACTAAGTATCTCCTTTCAAGGCCGCCCAAACCTCGGGTTGATTCGCTTTTAGCTCTGCGGCTTCCATGGGTGTGTGTGAATCAAGATAATCCGCGTGGTTATCGTACTGGTCCGCGATATTCACCTGTTTATTTATTACTTCTGAGCTGAGTGTAACAGAACTATCCCCTGCTGCGAAGTGGCTACGGATATTCTCTACTATCACTGGACCGATTCCATCAATATTTTCAAACTCTGCTACATCTTGACACCAGTCACTTCGATCATAACTGTCTGTTGAACTGCTATCTGTTTGTCTTTTTGTTGGTAACGCAGATTTATCTCCGAACATATAATTAAACCATTGTTTCGCATGCTGGTGGACCTGGCAGACGTATTTCATTAGCAGTTGCTTTGCGTTTACTAAGTCTTCTGGTATCACCGGGACTACATCCCCAGTTGTCAGTTGTGGCTGATATAGGGCATCCTGTGGGTCAATACTGTGGTCACCTACTTCCTTAAGTGAGCCATCAAAGAGATCACTAACAACTTTTTTGTTTTCTGCAGTATTAATATTTGGAGAAGTTTGTCCAAAGGCACGGAAATAATCCACTGTGTTTGTTGGGGTGTGTTGTAGAGTACCCTCGGGGTCTCTTATGTCCCGTGGCCCAAGAACTGTATTTTTCAGGAAGTTCACCCAACGGTCTTGCTTTGACTGTTGTTCTGGAGTAAAGCTTTCAGTTTTCTGATTACTTGCTTCTTCTGCTGTAGTAAGAAGGCCCCCCACGGCAGTGTGAAGACTGTCGGCTACTGTTGGCTCAACCCTGGTTCCATCAGCCAATAGCTTACTCTTGTTAGTCATCTAGTCTCTATACAGTATCTTCTCTTGCGAGGGGGTTTATAATGCTGGGATACTACTTCCATATGTATATCATTTTAGCAATAGTTATAAATAATTTGAATTTCTTTTTATAATCTAAATTATCACTGTTAGAAAGGTTCTAGAGAAATAATTGTTAATTAGTATATATCATTAGGGGCATACTACTACAAAAAGTTTTTGTAGGCTAGCACAACCGTGACACACCCGACTTGCATTTCAGAAGACGACTGTCCCGCAACAGCTCTAAACTCACCCCAACGACGCGAGAGATTCAAGAATTAACTAACATCTGGAGCCACTTCACCACCATTTCACCGGGCGAACTCCGACGCCATCTCACGTCAGCCCGAACCCACGAGCCCGCGCCAGAACCCGTACCGATCGTGTACATCGTCTGTCGGCAGTATCTCGGGCACACGCGGTTCGCTGTCACGCTGACGAACGAGATAGAGGACGGTGTCTGTCCGCGAGACAGCCGAGTCTCTCCGTGCAAACTCGCGTCGTCTTCTCGTCGACCGTGTCGGGAAACTCGCGTGCGTCGTCCCCGAGCAGAACGGCGTACTCAGACATCCCCGAGCGCGGTCAACTCGTCGCTCTCGGCCGCTTCGAGATCGTCGAACCGCTCCGCCAACCCCGCACGGCGTCGTTGTCGGGCCAGTTCCTGCAGCAGGTCGTCGTACGTCTGTCCGGGCTTCTTCAGGTCGTGGAGCTGTTCGCGGGTCTCCTCCGTGACGGGAATGGACTTGTCTGCCGGCACGCGTGCAGACTGTGAGGAGTATCGCTGGTAACAGCCTTTCGGCGTCGATTCTGTCGAGACGACAGTTCGGGAGGCAGTGACTCGGTGAACGACACCACCCACACGCGACCGACACCGTTTATCCGACAGCGGCGCAACCGGCGTTCGTGACAATCGGTTTCATCGGCGGGAGCGGCATCTACGACGCCCTCCCGCTGCACGACACCCGCACCGTCGCCGTCGACACGCCGTACGGTGAGCCGTCGACGGATCTGGAAATCGGCGAGTTCGGTGACACCGGCCGCGAGGTGGTGTTTCTCCCACGGCACGGCCCGGACCACCAACTGTCGCCGACCCAGCTCCCGTACCGCGCGAACATCTACGCGCTGGCCCAGCAGGGCGTCGAGTACGTGATCGCCAGCAACGCGGTCGGCTCACTGCAGGCGGAACTCCCCCCGGAGACGCTGGTCGTTCCAGACCAGATCTACGACGAGACACAACACCGCGAGCTGTCCTTCTACGGCGACGGTGTCGTCGTCCACCAGTCGTTCGCGGAGCCGTACACCCCCGAGTTGGCCGCCCACCTCGCGGAGTCCGCGCGGGCGGCGACGGACGCCGAGGTCGTCGAGGGCGGCACCTACGTCTGTATCGAGGGGCCACAGTACGCGACACAGGCGGAGTCTGAGTTCTACCACGACCAGGGGTGGGAAGTGATCGGAATGACGACGATCCCGGAGGCCAAACTCGCCCGCGAGGCGGAGATGGCGTACGCGACGCTGGCAGGGGTCACCGACTACGATGTCTGGCGCGGCAAGATGGACGACCGACTCGGCGAGGTCCTCGAACACGCAAAGAACAACGAGACGGCGATCAAGGCGACCGTCGAACACGCGGTGCGGGAGTTCCCCGAGGGGATGGCGCCGGACGCCCACACCGCGCTGGAGGGGACGATCAACACCCCGGCGGAGGCGATTCCCGACGACACCCGCGAGCGTGTCGAGCCGTTACTGGGTGAGTATCTGGGCGACTGAGCCGAGCGAGCACGCGGACACACCTCGCGTCGTTCGAACCGCGACTACCCCTCGCGGCTGTACAACACCGCCAGCACGCCGATCAGTGCGACCTGAACAACCTTGTCGACGATCCCGAGTGTGATTCCCGAGAAGGAGGGATCGTTGAGCACGTACCACAACACGATCTGCCCGGCGGTGAACGGGATTCCGAGGAGGTAGAACTGTCGGCGGCGGTAGTCAGCCACCACCGCCGCCGCGCCGGCGAAGAAGCCGACGCCGGCGACGAGGAAACTCCCCCCGAGGCCGGCGAGACTGCCGAGGCCCAGTCGGACCGTCAACACGAGGTGGAGCACGCCAGTGATCGCCGCCAACACGACGCCGGCCCAGTGGAGCGGCGTGACCGTTTCGAGCGCGAGCCTGCCGGTGTCGTTGGCTGTCGCCATACCACACACAGGAGTCGCGTGGACTTATGTCGTGTGGCGACGGCGGGCCGCCGCGGGCAACGTCGTCTCAACAATCGCTCGGAGCCGGTCGTGGAACCGGTCGCGAGCGAACCGGTCGCGACGCAGTCGTGGCCGGTCACCGCGGTCGACGGCCGCCGCGATTGTCACGGCGGCATCCGCCGGCGAGTCGTACAGCCGCTCCGGGTCGCCGTCGAGCACGTCGCGTTGCCCGCCGGAGTCGGGGGCAAACGCCACCATCCCCGCAGCGACGAACTCCGCGACGGCCATCCCGAAGTGTTCCCCCGGCTTCGCAGAGAGGCCGTACTTCGCCGACGTGAGCAGTTCCTCCAGTCGGTCTCGCGACACCGCCCCGTGGAGCGTCGCGTGTGGCCGGTCGGCGACGGCCGACTCGACTCGTTGGGCGTACTCGCGGTACGCTGGCGCGGCGGTCCCGACGACGTGGACCGACAGGTCGTGGCCTCGTTCTCGCACGCGGTCGACCACCGACAACGCCGCGAGCGTCCGTTTGTCCGGGGCGAGCCGTCCCAGCACGACGACCCCGTCTTCGCGATCCGCCCACGCCGTCTCCCCCTCGATGGGGTCGACCGGCGGGTGGAGGACAGTCGGCTCTCGCCCGTAGCGCCGTTCGACGGCCCTGGCGGTGTACGAGGAGTTCGCAAGCAGTCGTGCGTCCGACGGAACGCCCTCGGACACTGCGAGTCGGCTCCACAGCCGGTCGGCGAGTGACCCCTCGTCGTCGACGTGTCTCCGGAACTGCGGGTAGTGGACGTACTGGACGGATGGCCCCGGCACGGCGAACTCGTTGGCGGTGCTGACGACGAGGTCGAACTCCCCGCGCCGGCGGCGGAGACTGCGCTCGAGCAACAGACTCCAGAACGGAAGTTGTGGGCCGACTTGATCGGGGGGCACCGCGGCGAACAGTCGCTCGCTCACGCGCCCGACAGTCGGCGTCTCGACACGGACGCCACGCGTGTCCGTGTCGAACAGGTCGTCGAGTGTCGAGAGCGGCGGGTGTGACAGCGTCAGTAACGTCACGTCGTGGTCCTGAGACAGTGCCTCACAGGCGTGGAGACAGACGGCGTCTGCCCCGCCGCGGAGATCGAGTGTGTTGTGGACGACAGCGACACGTGCCACTGATCCCAGGCAGTGGGTGGTGCGGTATCAATCCGACGACAGCTCGATCCAGACGAGCCGGATCACATCGAGCCGTGTCGCGTCGTGCCGGAGTCCCCGGTTTCATGTCGCCGCGGTTCGTATGCACCTCGTGAACTGTCTGTTCGTCGGTGCGGGGGCGGCGGCGGCGGCGTACGCCGCCGACCTCGACGACACCCCACTGTCCGTCACCGGGGTGTGTGATCTCGATCCCGAGCGGGCCGACGCCGTCGCGGAGACGCTCGACGCGGCCGCATACACGGATCTTGACGCGATGCTCGCGGCCGACCCGGCGCCACTCGTGGTCGTGTTGACGAACCACGCTGCCCACGCCGCAGTCGTCGAGCGCGCGCTCACTGCCGACCGCCACGTCTTCTGTCAGAAACCGTTGGCGCTGGCCCCCGACCGCGCACGGGGGTTGGTCGCGCTCGCCCGCGACCGGGACCGTGCGCTGGGGTGTGCACCCGTCGCCCCGCGACACCCCGCACAGCGGCGGGCCGGCCGGTTGTTGGCCGACGGTCGACTCGGTGACGTGCAACTCGCCTACGCCCACGCGCACGTCGGGCGGGTGACCGAGTGGCACGACGACCCCGAGTCGTTTCTGGATGTCGGCCCGTTGTACGACGGCGGTGTCTACCCGCTGACGTTGTTGACAGCGTGGTTCGGCCCGGTCGCTCGCGTCCGGACGGCCGACGCCGCCGCTCCGTGGCCGGGCCGCGAGTCCACGGCGCCGTCGGCACCCAGCCACGTCGAGGCGACGCTGTCGTTCGCGGACGGCCCGCTCGTCCGGCTCACGGCGAGTCTGTACGCCCCACATCGGAGTCGAGAGTTCAACAGTCTCGAACTCCACGGCGACGACGGCTCACTGTATCTCCGCGACTGTGGAGCCGGCGAAGACGGGATCGAGACGGTCCAGTTCGGCCGCCAGGGGCGTGGGTACACCGCCGTCCCGCCCGCGGGTCACGCGCCCGACGGCGGATTCGCGGACGGCCCGGCGCGACTCGCTCGTGCGATCGAGCGTGTCGACGGACAGGCTGGTGAGGCTGTCGGCGGACAAAGCGGTGCGGGTGACGACAGCCGAGGGAACACGGGCCACGACCGCACGACCGGGGTCCGGGCGGCCCACGTCGTCGCCGTCTGTGACGCGATCGAACGGGCCGCGGAGCGCGGCGAGCCAGTCACGGTGTCGGAGCCGTCGACCCCCGAAGTGGTCCGTGACCGCCCGACGCCGCCGCCGTTCGGCGCCGACACGGCTCTCGCCGATGGTGGGGCTGGCGACATCGACGGCCGGGTCGGGGTCGACGTGAGTCGACGGCTCCCGCTCGTCGGTATCGACATCGGTGGCCGTCCGCGGGCAGACACTGACACCGAAACGGCGGCAGTCGATGTCGACACCGTCGCCGTCGCGCTCGACGCCGGCTGTCGGCTGTTCGCGGGGGTCGACACGGAGACGGTCGACGCGGTCGCCGACGCGCTCGCGGCGCCCGGTGGCCCCGACCGCGAGACCGTCCACCTCTCCGGCCGTGTGAGCGAACCGGACGACGCTGTCCGACTCTCCGACCGACTCGACGGAGTCGACAGTGTCGTCGTCGACGACCCGGAGGTGTGGACGGCTGTCGTCGCGGCGTTCGACACACGGGGGGGTGCAGGCGACCAGCCCGCGTTCGGCATTGCGGACGCGACCGCCGAACGAGTCGAGCGACTCGCGGCAACCGACCACCCGCCAGCGGTGGCGGTGGCGACCGGCCACCCCGGAGCGGCGTTGTCTGCGGCGTGCCGGGACAACGGTGTACGGTTGCTCGTCACTGACCCTGCGAGCGGTGACTCCGCGAGTGGCGACCCCGAGGATGTCGACCACACGGACACCGACGACCAGAAGACGGAAGAGCGCATCACGGACGATCAGAGGACCGACGAGCGCGCCGCGGTCGCGGCACACGTCGCCGCCGGGCGGATTCCGTTGACCGCGGCACGCGGTCCGGATCGACTCATCGCGGCACTGGCAGGAGTCCACGACGCACGAGGGCGAGTGCGAGGTGAACGAGCGTGAGCCGAGCCGCGACACTCCCCCGGCGGCTCCGTGCGGAGACGGCGCTGGCGGCGCTGGGCGGCGGAGTCGCGCTCGCGGCGGGGTTCCTTCTGCTCGACAGCGTCGGGCGCGAACTCGCCGAGCGGTGGGCGACCGTCGCGGTTCCGGTCGGGGTCGGGGTCGTCACGTTCCTGCGGTACCACACGCCGGACAACCGGTCGACGGCAGGCACCACACGCGGCCGGCTCCGCCGGTCGCTGGGTGCGGCGAACGCTGTCACCCTCGTCCGCGGGCTGGCGTACGCCGCCGCGGCGGGGTTCCTGTTGGTCCCGCCGACGGCGGCGACGGTCGCGTGGCTCCCGGCGCTCCTCTACGGCAGTGGCGTCCTGTTGGACGCAATCGACGGTGTGATCGCGCGGCGTGTCGGTCGGCCGACCCGGCTCGGCGAACGGCTGGACATGGGGTACGACACGCTGGGGTTCGTCGTCGCGCCGGCTGTCGCGGTCGCGTGGGGACTGCTCCCGCGGATCTACCTGTCGCTGGCGGCCGCGCGGTACGTCTACCGTGCGGGGCTGTGGCTCGACCGACGGCGGGGGCGACAGATTCGGGCGTTGCCCCCGAGTCGACTCCGCCGCCCGCTCGCGACCTGGCAGATGGGTTTCCTCACCGTCGCGTTGGTTCCTGTCGGGCCAAGTGGAGTGATACACGCCGTCGCCCCGCTGGCACTGGCGCCGTCGTTACTCGTTTTCGTTCGCGACTATCTGGCCGTCACCGGCCGACTCTCACGGGACGAATCCGACGAGCCGACGACACCCGCAGACGACTGAGTTCGGAAGCGATGACACGCAGGGGCGACTGCGGCGTGCCGACAGACGAAAGGCCGGGGAGCCGCACTGTTCTAACCAGGTGACGACAGTGACACGGACGCGTGCTGGAGGCGAGAGAGGGTGAGCCGCCGTCGCGTAGTGTCGTTCACGGGGCCGCGTTCGGTGGCCGTCCGGGAGCGTCCGACGGAGACGGTGGGCGACGACCAACTCCGGGTCGAGACGACGCTGTCGGGCGTCTCCGCCGGGACGGAGCTGCTCGTCTACCGCGACGAGGTGCCCGAGGAGATGGCAGTCGACGCGACACTGCCAGCGTTCGAGGGGGCGTCGTTCGACTACCCGCTCGCGTACGGCTACGCCGCGGTCGGTCGGGTCGTCGAGACCGGCACGGAGACGGACGACGACTGGCTCGGCAGACGCGTGTTCGGGTTCCGCCCGCACACGGAGACGTTCGTCGCCGACCCGTCGGCGGTCGTCCCGCTCCCCGAGGGGCTCCCGACGACCGCGGCCGCGATGTTGCCGACCGTCGAGACAGCGGTGACGCTCGTGCTCGACACCGCACCACGGCTGGGTGAGCGGGTGGCCGTCTTCGGCGCCGGCGCGGTCGGGCTGACGACGGTCGCCCTGCTGGCGGACTGTCCGTTGGCGGAGCTGATCGTCGTCGACCCACAGCCAGAGCGCCGGGAACGGGCGGCCGCGCTGGGTGCCGACACGACGCTCATCCCGGAGGCGGCGGCGGACCTCGGAGAGCGACAACGAGCCGACGAGGAGCCGGGGGTGGACGCCGCCGTCGAGATCTCCGGCAACCCGGCGGCGTTGGACGACGCGGTCGCGGCCGTCGGCTACGACGGGCGCGTCACCGTCGGCTCATGGTACGGCCAGAAACGCGCGGATCTGAACCTCGGCGGGGAGTACCACCGCAGTCGGATCGCCATCGAAGCCAGTCAGGTGAGCACGCTCGATCCGTCACTGCGCGGGCGGTGGACGACCGACCGCCGACTCCAGACCGCGTTGTCGCGGGCCGTCGATCTCCCGTTGTCGGAGCTGGTCACGCACCGAATCCCGTTCGAGGAAGCGCCGCGGGCGTACGAACTCCTCGACGAGCTTGGCGGCGAGACACCGTTGCAGATCGTGTTCGACTACAACGACTGACGCCTGTCGTCGTCGCCAACGGTGCGCGGTGAGTCACAACTTTCCTCACGCTCCCCGGCGAACAACGGTCGTGTACGAACTCGGCGTCTCCCGAACCTTCGTCGCACAGCACTACCTGACGGTCCCGAGCCCGCCGCCGGGCGAGGGTGAGCCACACAGCCACACCTACGAGGTCGAGGTGCGGTTCCGAACAACGGACCTTGGCGAGTACGGCTACGTCGTCGACATCGACGCCGTCGAGGCGGCACTCGATGATCTCGTCGCCGACTACCGCGACACGTTGCTCAATGACCGCCCGGCGTTCGACGGGAACCCCAGTGTCGAGCGGTTCGCACGGATCTTCGGCGACCGGGTCGTCGACGGCCTCGACACGGAGACACTCGCGGGTGTCGACGGGCTCGCCGTACAGATGTGGGAAGACGACATCGCGTGGGTCTCCCACGACCGCGAACTGTGACGGACGCCGACGACCCCAACAGCGTCGACGGTGTCGACAGCACCGGCAACACGGAGTCGGACCACGACCACACAGACGTACGGTATCTGGACGCGAAGGTGTCCGTCGACGACCGTGCGTTCAGCCGGCGTGTTCGTGACCGCCTCCTCGCGGCCCTCCCGGCGGCGCCGACGGTGTTCGACGCCGCCTGTGGCACCGGCATTGCACTCGACCGCCTACGCGAGTGGGGTGTCGAGCCCGCAGCGTACCACGGTGTCGACACGGCCAGCGAGCTAATCAGTGTCGCTCGTGACCGTTACTCGGGGTCGAACGTCGGGTTCGCCACCGGCGACGCGGTCAGGGCCGCCGAGCGTGTCGCCACTGGAGACTCGGCCGTCGCTGGCGACGAGTCGGTCGGCGACGCCAACGAACCGGTCGCGGCGCCGGATCTCGTCGTCGCCGGTTGTTTCCTCGATCTCGTCCCGGTGGAGGCGGCGCTGGACGCGTTCACCGCCGCGGCAACTCCGGGCGGACTCGTCTACGCACCGTTCAGCTTCGACGGCACGACGGAGTTCACCCCGGCACACCGAGCGGACGATCTCGTGACGGAGATCTTCCACGCACAGATCGACGCCCACGACGGCCGCGACAGCGGCGCCGGTCGGGCGGCCGTCGACTACTGCCGCCGCGCCGACGGCCGGCTCCTCGCGGTCGACGCTGCCGACTGGGTCGTCCGCCCGACTCCGGAGAGCGAATACCCGAACGACGAACGGTACTTTCTGGCGACGGTCCTGGGCTACGTCGCCGACGCACTGTTCGTCGACGGAGGCGATGGTCACACTGCCGTCGACGCAGGCGACGCCGCCGAGAACCGGAACCCGACCGCGCGCGCCACGACGGCACTCACCGACAGTGACCAGACGGTCGCGGACCTGCACGACTGGCTCCAGACACGACGGCGACAGCTCGCGGACGGGGAGTTGGTGTACCTCGCGCACCAACTGGACGTGTTGTACCAGACGGAGTAACTTGCCCGGCCGTCTGCACCGCCGGCTCAGTCCGCGACCGCCTCGTCGCCGACGGCCGCCGCGGTCGGGTCCTGCACCCACAGATCGCCGAACAGGTCGTCCTGACGGAGCCGCACCTCGCCGCGGTGTGCGAGAAACAACAACGCGAGATACGTCCGGACCGGCGCACCGCCGGTCTCGCGAATCTCGCGGAACAACACCTCCGGGCGGCCCTGGTCGTACCGGCGGGCCAACGCCGTCTGGACCCGCTCGATCACCGTCTCGATGTCCTCCTCGTGGGTGTTCTCCGTCACCTCGCCCGCGTTCGGCTCCGCGTCCGGGCGGGTGTCGGTGTCGCCGCGGTACTGGAGGGTCTGGCTCCCGGTCGGCTCCGGCGACCCCGAGGTGTCGTACTCGCGAGACTCCTTCCACCAGGTGTCGCGTTCGGCCTCGCGGAGTTCCCGCACGAGTTCGTCCAACGTCTCCGGCGAGCCGCGGGTAGAACGCCGCTCCAGCCGGCGGTCGATCTCCGCCTCCAACGCGTCGACCGGGTCGCCGTCGTCGGCCTCAACCGGCTCTGGCTCGTCGAACGCCGTCTCCCACGGCTCCGGCTCGGCGGCCTCGTGTTGCTCGTCGGGCGCCAGTAGTGCGTCCGATTTCATCCGCAACAGGACGCTCGCGTAGAACAACGCCCGCCCGGAGGTGCGAAGGTCGCGCGTCTCCAACTCCGCGAGGAAGGCGTCTGTCACCGCGACGATGTCGATGTCCCAGGGGTCGATCTCCCCGTCGCGTGCCAACTGGACGAGCACCTCCACCGGCTCCGTCTCGTCGTCTGCGGGGTTCGTCACGTCGCCGTTGAGCGAGACGGACGGCTCTGGCTCGTCGTCCGCGGTAGAGGCTGACTCCCCGTCTCCCGCCGACGACCCGCCACCCCCCGCCGACTCCGGCTCCTCGCCGGCGCCCAACGGGATCTCCGGGAGCGGATCGTCAGTCATCCGCAGACACCTCGGGGGTGCCGTCGAGTTGAATCCCGGTGACGGCAGAGACGTTGTCATCCTGCATCGTCACGCCGACGGCCCGCTCGGACCGGTCGAGCAACGCCGACCGGTGTGAGACGACGACGAACTGCGCCTGCGAGGCGAGTTCGTCGACCAACTCCCCGACCCGCTCGGCGTTGGCGGCGTCCAAGAACGCGTCGACCTCGTCGAGCGCGTAGAACGGCGCGGGGTTGTGGCGTTGGATCGCGAAGATGAACGCCAGCGCGGTCAGTGACTTCTCCCCGCCGCTCATCGCGTCCAATCGCTGGACGGGCTTGTCTGCTGGCTGTGCTTTCATTGTCAGCCCGCCCTCGAACGGGTCGTCTGGCTCCTCTAGGTGGAGTTCACCGGAGCCGGCCGACAGCCGTTGGAAGATCTCCCGGAAGTGGCCGTCGATGGCGTCGAACGCCTCCCGGAACGTCTCCCGTTTTTGTGCCTCGTATGACTCGATTCGTTCCTCGATTCCGTCGCGTTCGTCGACGAGCACGTCCCGGCGCTCCCGGAGGTCGGCCAACTCGGCTTCGACCTCGTCGTACTCCTCGATGGCGAGCATGTTCACCGGCTCCATCGCCGACATCTCTGCCGACAGCCGCTCGATCTCCGACTCGACGGTGTCGTGGTCCGGCACCTCGTCGGGGTCGTGTTCGCCCACGTCCGCCTCCAACTCCGAAATCTCGCGGCGCAACTGCTCTGCGGCCCGTTGGAGATCGTCCAACGTCCCGCTCGTCTCCTCGACGGCCGTCTCGGCGGCGTCCCGTTCCGACTCCGCCTCCCGCAACGCCGTCTTCAGCTCTGACCGTTCCGTCTTCAGCTCGGTCAGTTCCTCTTCGAGTTCCGCAATCTCGTCGCGTTTGCTCTCCAACTCCGTCTCCAACTCGTCGATCTCGTCTTCGTGGGCGGCGATCCGTTCCTCGGCGTCGGCCTTCCGTTCCTGTGCGGCCTCGACGGTCTCGTTCAGGTCCCCGACGGCGTCGGCGGCGTACTCCCGTTCGAGCTCCAGTTCGTTCAGGTCGGCGTCCACGTCGCTCATCCGGCTCTCGACGTCCGCGATCTCACCGCGAATCTCGTCGGCGCGGTCCGACAACGCCGGAATCTCCGAGTCCTCCAACTCGGCTTCGATCTCCCCGACCCGTTCTTCCCGCCGTTCGATCTCCTCGCGGAACTCCTCGACGGCCGCGTCCAGTGCCGTCATCTCCTCGTCGACGGAGTCGCGTTCCACCTCCAGGGTCGCCTTCCGCTCGCGCAACTCCGCGATCCGATCCTCGGTCTCGGCGACCGCCTCCTGTGCCCGGTTCCGGTCGGCCGTCACCTCACGGACGCTCTCGCGGGCGGCCGTCAGCCGTTCGCGGGCGTCCTCGATGTCCGCCTCCACGCCGGCAATCTCCTCGCGCAACGCCTCGCGGTCGTCCTCCAGTTCGTGGATGGTCTCGGCGAGTCGTTCGAGCTTGCCGCTCCCGCTCTTCGAGAAGGCGTACCGCGAACCGCCGCCGGAGCCGCCGGTCATCGCGCCGCTCGTCTCCACCAGGTCGCCGTCCAACGTCACCATCCGGAACTGGCCCATCAGGTCCCGCGCGGCGTCCATGTGCTCAACGACGAGCGTCGTGCCGAGAACGTACGAGAAGATCCCCTCGTAGTCGGGGTCGTAGTCGACGAGGTTGCGCGCGAAGTCGACGACACCCGGATGGGAGGGGAGCGACGGCAGGCGCCGTTCGTCCATCTCCGTCAACGGGAGGAACGTCGCACGCCCGGCGTTGCGTTGCTTCAGGTAGTCGATACAGTCGCTGCCGACGCCGTCGTCGTCGACGACGACGTTCGCGAGCCGCCCACCGGCGGCCGTCTCACACGCCGTGGCGTACTCCGAGTCGACCGCGCCCAGCGAGCCGACCGGGCCGTGAACCCCGTCGAAGTCGGCGTTCTGGACCGCCGTCACCGCCCGCGGCCAGGAGGCGTCGCCCGTCGACTCCGCGCGTGCCTCTAACTCCGCGTACTCGTTTTGTTTCTCACGAATCTCCGCCTCCAGTTCGTCAAGGTCGTTTTCCAACGACTCCTTCTCCTCGCGCAACCCCTCGACGAGATCGCGTGCTGTGTCGCGGTTCTTCTTCGCGCTGTCCAACTCTGACTCCAACTCTGACACCCGCCGCTGGAGTTCCGGTAGCTCCGTCTCCGCGTCGGCAATCTCCGTCTCCACCTCGCTGATCTCGTCTGAACGCCGGCGGGCGTCGTCCAACAACCGATCCTTCTCGCGTTGTTTCTCGTGGCGTCGTTCCCGGAGTTCCTCCAGTCGTTCCTTCTCGTCGGCCAACTCCGTCTTCAGTTCGTCGTAGGCGGTGTCGGCGTCCTCGATCTCCGCCTCAACCTCCGCGAGATCCGACCGCTTGGCCGCCAGCGTCGACTTGAGATCCGCCTTCTTGATCTTCGTGTCTCTGATCTCCCCGTCGAGTTCGTCGATCTCCTCGTTTTTCCGGTCGATCTGGACGAACGCCTCCCGGCGCTCCGTCTCGGCGTCGTCCCGCCGCTCGGCTTGGGTCTCGATCTTCTCCGCTAAGGCCGTGATCTCCCCTTTGATCTCCTCGATCTCGCTTTTGATCGCTAACTGCTCCTCCTCGCCGGTGCGTTCGATCTCGGCGTTCAGCTCGTCGAGCCGCTCGGACAGCTCCGTGACCCGGGACTGGGTCTCGTCTAACCGGTCGCGTCGCTCGTCCAGTTCCGCCCGTGTGGTTTCGATCTCGGCGTCCGTCTCGTCGAGTTCCGCCCGACGATCCGCCAGTTCGGCGGCCGCGAGATACCCCTCGTACTCCTCGCGTTCTTCCCGCAGTGACTGGTAGGCCAACGCCTCGTCACGCTCGTCGGACAGCCGTTCGAGCCGTTCTGCGCGCTCGTCGATCCGTGTCTCGGCCTCGTCGACCCGTTCCTCGACCGTCTCCAGTTCCTCGAAGGCGTCGGCTTTCTTCGCGTCGAACTCCGCGACGCCGGCGATCTCGTCGATGACCTCGCGGCGTTCGTGGGGTGTCATGTTGATGATCCCCGTCACGTCACCCTGCATCACGACGTTGTACCCCTCCGGCGTCACGCCCGCCTGCGCCAACAGGTCACGCACGTCCGAGAGGTTCACCGACCGCCCGTTGAGGTAGTAGTAGGAGTAGTAGTTGTCCTCGGTCTCCTTCACGCGGCGGCGGACGGTGATCTCGTCGACATCCCCGACCTTCTCCGTGCCGGCGGCGCTGACCACCTGCCCTCGGTCGAGGGTGCCGTCGTTGTTGTCCAAGACGACCTCGACGGACGCCTCCCGCGGGCCGTCCGTCCGTTCCCCGCCGGCGTGACCTGGGTTGTAGATCAGGTCGGTCAGCTTCTCGGCTCTGATCCCGCGGGTGCGGGCCAACCCCAGCGTGAACAGAACGCCGTCGATGATGTTCGACTTGCCGGAGCCGTTCGGCCCCGTGATGACGGTGAAGTCCTCGTAGAATGGGATCTCGGTCTCCCGCCCGAAGCTCTTGAAGTTGTCTAAGACGAGTTTCTTGATGTGCATCGGTCACTCGTGTCGTCTCGCTCGACTCCCTGTACTGTCGACTGTGGCGGAGCCACCCCCCTGAACGTGTCGGCTTCACCCCCCCGAGCACCGTCTCAGGCGACGATGATGTCGTCGCTGTCGTCGTCGCCGCTGGTCTCACGAGACGGCGACTCCGAGTCCGGTTGTTCGCTTCGTGTGCCGCCGTCGCCGCGGGTCGCCGTTCGGGCCTCCGACTGGGCGGTCTCGCTTTGCTCGTTCGTCTCGACGGCCCCTTCCTTCCCCACGTACTCGGTGTGTTCCTCGGGTGCCTGGTTCGGGACGAATTCGACGTGTGCCTGTTCGCGGTGGTCGTCCGCCTCCGTCTCGACCTCGCCGGCGTCGGCCGACGCCTCAAGCTGGCTCAGCCGTTCCTTCGTCTCGACGAGTTCCTCCGTCAACCCGTCGACGACCGCCCGGAGTTCTGCGACCTGTTGCTCCAACTCTTCCACCCTGTTTCCCATGTGACGTGTGGGACTCTCTACAGGGTTAAATGTCCGTCAGACGGAGGGCAGACGGTCACTCGACAAGAGTGAAGTGGATGTGATCGCAATATTACTGTATGGTTGACGATCCGCTGACAGTCGCGTTAGAGAACGTTCAGCAGAACGAGGAGACGTACGCGGCACTCGCCGACGCCGGTCACGCCCCCAGCAACACGGAGTAGTGTCGGGTTACAACTGGCGTCGTCGCCGCCGGACGTAGTCAACGGTGCTGTCAAGTAGCTCCCTGGGTCGTGTGTTGCGGCTCCGTCTGTCGGTGTCAAAGAAACCGTTTCGGAAGTACCGGAGCCAGTGGTAGTACAGTTCGTCCCGTTCCCACAGCGACGCGAACGTCACCCGAGAGTGGAGACTCCGCAGGAGCTTACACCGCGAGACCGCGTGTTCGATCCACTCGAACGGCCACTCGTCGGTCGGTGGGGCGACATCACTCTGTGTCAACACGGCGTACAGTGACGCGAGCGCGGTGCGGTGGTTGGCGTCCGGGAAGAAGTGGAGGCCAGCGAACGCACGCATCCAGTGGGCACACTGCTGGACGCGCCACTCCCAGAACGGAAACTCTCGGAGCACGCGGTCGATCCGGTACCGGCTGACGGCGTCGATCCTCCGTCTCGTGGTTGCAACGTCACCGCGAACGAGTCCGTAGTTCCCGCGTCCGAGAAACGTGTGGTTCAGTTCGCGGAGGAGTCTCGCGTCGATTCCGTCAAATCCCGAGATTCGGGTGTCGGCCGTCTCGATCCGTGCGGTAGGCAAGAACCCGTCACTCGCCATCGAGTCGAGTGTCGTGACCGCTCCGCTGTCGGCGTCGAACGTGTCCGTCGCGACCTGTTCGAGTAGTCCTGCAGCGGTGAGATACCGACACTGTAGTCGGATCACGTTCTCTCGGAACCGCCCCCGAGCGATGTCTCGCGGCCGCGCCGGCCCATCGTCGGCCAGAGACGACACGACCTGCCGATCCGTCGTCGTGTTCGACCGCTCGTGGTCGCGCCACGGGCGGAGCTTCGCCGTCACGCGTAGCTATCGAGACGATGTAGTCTAGAAGCTTGTGGAAGACAGCAAGCGGAGTCAACGGCTGCTCCCGTCTCTCACACGGAGAGCCGCACCACAGACAGCGTCTCGTAGGGGTACGACTCCTCGCGGACGGTCTCGGCGTCGAACCCGCAGTCGACCGCGTACCCCACCACGTCCGCGAAGCCGGCCAGCGAGGAGACGAGCAACAACACGACGCCGTCGGGCGCGAGCACCCGCGGCGCGGCGTCGAGAAACGGTTCGATCACGGCGCGGCCGTTCTCACCGCCGGAGAGCGCGCGTTCCTGCCAGTCATCCCACTCGTTTTCGGGGTCGGTCGGGAGATACGGCGGATTGAACAGGAGCGTGTCGACCGCGTTGTCCGCGAGCGCCGACACCAGATCGACACGGGCGGCTTCGACACCGCGAGCGCGCGCCTCCCGACAGGCGTGTGGGTTGAGGTCCGTCCCGACGACGTGGTCGACCGCGTCGACAGCCCGCAGTTGCTCGGCCACCCAGCCGGAGCCGGTGCCGACCTCACAGGCGACGCCGCGGGCGTGTGTCGCGCCGGCCTCGGCGAGCAGTCCCGAGTCCTCCGCAGGCTGGTAGACGGGGTCGCCGAGCCCGCGCCGGTCCGCGAGCGCGTCGCGGGTGTCCGTCTCCGCGCCCGACTCCTGTGGCGGGTCGGTGTCGTTCGCGTCGGACACGGTTACTGTCCCTCGCCGATCTCGCTCGTCTCGGCGGCCAACCCCGCCAGCGCCGCAAACGCTGCCGGCGGGAGGTTCTCCGGACGCTGTGAGAGGGTGGCCTCCGCGGCGGCGTCGACGACCGCACTGGGGTTGGCAATTCCGGAGATGTGCGCCGTGTTGCGGACGGCGTTCCGGACGGTTTTCCGGCGCTGGGTGAACAACGCCTTCACGAATCGGAGGAAGAAGTCGTCGTCCGGCACCGTGTAGTCGGGGTCACGGGGGCGACACCTGACGACCGCGCTGTCGACCCGTGGCTGGGGGTCGAACGCCGTCCGGGGCACCCGTTCGGCGATCTCGGCGTCGGCGTAGTGAGCGGTGCTTACGGACAGCCGGCCGTAGTCGTCACTCGCGGCGTCTGCGACCATCCGGTCGGCGAACTCCGCCTGGAACATCAACACCAACGGTCGCCCCGTCGGGAGCAGTCGGAACGCCAGCTCCGAGGAGACGCCGTACGGCAGATTCGACACGCTGGCGGTGAACGCCGGCAGGTCGACCGTCATCGCGTCACCCTCGATCACGCGGAGCCGGTCGTCGGCGACGGCGTCCGCGAACTCCTCGCGGAGGAACCCCGCCAACTCGGGGTCTTTCTCGACGACGGTGACGCGGTCGACGGTCGCGAGCAACCGGTCGGTCAGCGCGCCGGTGCCGCCGCCGATCTCCAACAGGTGGGTGATGTCAGTCCCGTCGGGGAGGAGTCCGGGCAGACGGTCGAGCACGCGGTCGTCGACGAGGAAGTGCTGGTCCCGGTCCGGGTCGCCGCGCACTCCCGCACGCCGACGCAGGGCGTCGGGATCGCGGAACTCACTCATAGCCGGCGTTCGCGGGCGGCCGGTGTAAACTCGTCTATTGCCTCACACGCTTTCGACGGTCGCCCCCTCGTCGCGCGCCGCAGTGACGATCACCTCGCCGTCGACGCCGGCGGCCGCGAGCGCTCGCTCGCCGGCCGCGCGTGCGTCGGCGGCGCGGTCCACGTCGGTGACGGCGTACACCGCCGGCCCCCACGAGGACTGGCCGACCCCGGAGACGGCGGCGGCGTCGCCCAACTCGCTCACTACGTCGCCGACCGGCGGGCGGTACACCCCGCCCTGTTCGTCGGCGAACCAGCTCCCGTTCAGCCGGCCGAGTTCGCGGACGGCGGCGCCGAAGCGGTCGACCGCGCCGCCAGCGACCGCCGGGAGGAGTCGCCGCGCGAGCACGCCCGCAATCCGGTCGGCGACGGCCGGCTCCGCCGACTCCACCACCGACCGCATCGAGGCGTCCTCGCCGTCGCCGGACCGCCCCGGCTCGGCATCGGGCAACACGACGAGGAACCGCCAGTCGTCCGGAACTGTGTGGTGGGCCGCGACGGGCGGGACGGTCCAACTGCCGTCTACCGGGCGGTCTGCGGTGAACCGCTCGGTGGGGTGGCCGGCGTCGAGAACGAACCCGCCGCGTTCGAACGTCGCCACGCCGACACCCGAGCGGCCACCGCGTCCGAGTGCTGGCGCGCGCTCCCGGACGCGTGGCTCGCAGTCGTACAGCCGCGCGATTCCAGCGAGTACCGCCAGTGCGGTCTGGGTGCCGCTCCCGAGACCAGCGTGACGCGGTAACGACTCCTGGACTGTCACGCGCACGTCCGGGACTGAGAGGCGATCACACACTGTCGTCGCGTACTCGTCTGCCGGTGTGGCGTCGGCTGCCGTGTCTGCCGCAGCAGTCGGCTCACTGACGTCGCCGGTCGGCTCGACGGTGAGTCGGAGTCGTGGTGCTGCGACCGCGACCCCGCAGGCGCCGTACAGTCGTTCGTGTGCCAGACTCAGGTTGCCGAACCCGAAGTGGAGACGGCCACCAGTGGTTACACGCACGGCGTCCGCGGCTGGCGTCGGTTCGTCGGTCACGGCGTGGTTCGGGTCTGCGTTCCCGTGTCGGTTTCGGCAGCGGCGACAACGAACCCGTTTCTCGCGGCGCCGTCCCGCCGCGAGGGTGAGGCTTTTCACCCCACGGGAACCAGTCGTGACACTGTGTACGACGCCGTAGTGCTCGACAACGACGGAGTGTTGGTGGGGCGGACGCGGTACGACGTGCTCCGGGAGGCGACGTGGGACGCCTTCGACTCGTTGTCCATCGACGACCCGGACCCCGACGACGTGGAGTCGATGGTGGTCGGCGTCTCGCCGGACGAACTCCGGACGGTCGCCGACCGCTACGGCGTCGCCGCGGAGGACCTGTGGGCCGCACGCGACCTCCACGCCCACCGCCAGCAACGCCGCGAGATCGAGGCCGGCCGGAAGGATCTCTATCCGGACGTGTCGGTGTTGCGCGACATCGACGCGCCGCTGGGGATCGTCTCCTCGAACCAACAACAGACCGTCGACTACGTGCTCGACCACTACGGCGTCCGGGAGATGTTCGCCGCCGCGGTCGGCCGTAACCCGACCCCGGAGAGTCTCCGCCGGAAGAAACCCAACCCCTACTACATCGACCGCGTGCTCACAGATCTGGACGCGGAGACGGCGTTGTTCGTCGGCGACAACGAGTCTGATATCCACGCCGCACACAACGCCGACATCGACTCCGCGTTCATCCGCCGCCCGCACCGCGAGGAGTTCGACCTCTCTGTCACTCCCACCTACGATGTCGCGGATCTCCACGATCTCGTCGCGATCTGTTGTTGAGGCCGGGGTCTCCAGCCGTCGGTACTGCTCACCCGAACTCGCCGAGCGTGTGTTGGTCGGCGACGAGCGCCTGCGCGTCGAACCCGCGAGTCGTCAGTTCGTTCGCCAGCGTCTCCGTCGACCCGTGGACGGTGTACACCTGCTCGGGGTCGACGGCCGCGACCAGTTCGACGAGTTCCGAGAAGTCACAGTGGTCCGACAACACGAACGTCTCGTCGTAGCCACCCCGGAAGCGGTAGCGCTCCTCGACTGCCCACCCAGAGAAGCCGGCCGCGACCGCGTCCGTCCGCTCACACAGTCGGTCGACCCAGTCGCGCCCGCTCAGTCCCGCCGGGAGGACGACCACGTCACCCGGCTCGATCTCGTCGAGATTGTCGTACTGCTCGGCCGGGAACGTCGCCTCCGTGTGGCGTTCGACCACGTCGTTCAGTTCTGCAATCGCGTCCGAGACGGTGACCCGACAGCCCGCCCGCTGGGCCAGCAGTTGGAGCGTCTGTGCCCGGCCGAGCGCGTAGCCGAACGCCAGAATCGGGGCCCGCGTGTCCGCGAAGAAGTCGACGATCTCGGACTCCAGTTGCGACTGTGGCGGGAATACGTACCCCGGCTCGCCGTACGTCGCCTCGACGATCAACACGTCCGCGTCTGGCGGGTCGAACCCGTCGAGGGAGAGCCGGTCGCGGGTCGTCACGTCACCCGTGTAACAGTAACGAGTGCCGTCCGGGTCTGTGACGAGCGCGGCCCGCGAGCCGGCGACGTGACCGGCGTCGAGCAGATCGACACGCCCCTCACCCGGGAGCGTCGTCGTCCGTGCTGGCCGCCCGTCTCGGCGGACGGCCGCGAGGTCGGCGGTCGTGGCCGAGCAGATCACTTCCTCGGGCGGGTCGTCGTAGAGGTGGTCGCCGTGTGCGTGGCTCACGAGCGCGGCGTCACCGTCCGGATCGGTCGCGTCCGCGACGACGCTGGTTCCGTCCGACAGCTCGATCCTGATCCCGTCCCGCAGCGAGACGGCTGTGTCGTCTGTCACTGTCCGACAGTCAGTCTGCGGCGTCGAGAAGGCTTCGCCCGCGGCGTCGTGGTGACACCACCGGGGGGAGACCGACGGGGTGGGGCTTTTGCCCGTGGGTCGCGTTGAAGCCGAGACGTGCCGGAGGGAGCCGAACGCAACCGTCGGGAACTGTTGGGAGCCGCTGCCGTCGGGAGCGTGGCGGCGTTGGCCGGCTGTGGCCGCAGTCTCCGCGCGAACCGTGTGCCGGGCGGGATCAGGTTCGTCAACGAACGACCGGGTCCGGTCAGGGTCCGGGTCCGCGCGTTGTTGGAGGGACAGACACCCGGGGAGCGGGCGGCGACGCCGTTGGGTGACACTGCGACGGTCGAAGCCACGTTCCCGATTCCCGGCGATGCGACCCGTGTGAGCCAGAGTTTCTTCCCACAGCGCGGAAGCTACGTCGTTGAGGCGCGCGCCGGTGACCGGGTGGGGACCGGGCGGATCAGACTCTACCGCACCGTCGGCGGTGGGGTCGGTGCCGACACGCTCACCGTCCGGGTGACACTCGACGGGGAGGTGGAGGTCTCCGTCTCCGATGTGGACTGAGGCTCCCGAGTGTCGTCTGCGGCGCGACCGGGTCGACTACCGCCCGAGGTCCGCGTGTGCACCCGAGAGGTTCCGCGAAGCGAGTGCCGACAGCAACGAGAGTTCGCCAGCGAGTGCGGCGACGGCGGTCGCCTCCGCGAGCGCGTCGGCGTTGGAGCCAGCGGGGTCGCCGCCGCCGCGAACGCCGAGCACGTCCAACCCCTCCGCCTGCGTCGGGAGCTTCGTGCCGCCACCGACCGTTCCGACCTCTAGGGAGGCAATCGTGAGCGAGACGTAGAGGTCGCCGTCGACCACCTCCGCGGTGGTGATCGCGTTGGAACCTTCGACGACCTGCGCGGCGTCCTGCCCGGTCGCGAGGAAGATCGCCGCGACCGTGTTGGCGACGTGGGCGTTGAACCCGAGACTGCCAGCTTTGGCGCTGCCGACGTGGTTCTTCCGGGTGTTCACCTCCGCGACCGCCGCCGGGGTGGTGTCGAGCACCGCCTCGACAACCGCACCGGGGATCGTCGCGTCGGCCGCGACCGTCCGGCCGCGTCCCTCGACGGCGTTGACCGCCGCCGGCTTCTTGTCCGAACAGAGGTTGCCCGACAGCGCGACCAGGCTCGCGTCCGTCTCCGTCTCGATCACGTCACAGGCCGCCTCGGTGGCGATGGTGGCCATGTTCATCCCCATCGCGTCTTTCGTGTCGTACGTGAACCGGAGGAACACGTTGTTGCCGACGACGTACGGGGTGACCCCGTCGAGTTTGCCATGGCTGGTGGTCGACTCCGCCGCCTCGCGGAGCCGACGCTCGTGGTCTTCGACCCACGCGACGAGCGCCTGTGCGGCGGCCACGTCTGCGACCCGGAACACCGGCGCGCGGGTCATCCCCCGTTGGAGAACGCGGGCCGTCGCGCCGCCGGCACGGTCGAGCACCGAACAACCACGGTTGACGGACGCCAACAGTGCGCCCTCAGTGGTCGCCATCGGGACGTACCGTTCACCCCCGAGCGCGTCGCCGTCGACCGTGACTGGGCCGACGACGCCCGCCGGAATCTGGACCGCGCCGGTCATGTTCTCGATGTTCGTCTCCGCGTCGGCCGCCGGGAACGCGTACTCTCCGGTCATCGACAGTGCCGTCTCGGGACTGTCGAACGCCGAGTGCTGGTGGCCGCCCACGAGCCGCCGGCGGGCGGTCGCTGCCGTGTCCGGATCTGCGTGGTCTTCGAGTTCGTACAGTCGGAGTTCGCCGTCCCGTACTCGGTCGGCCAACGCCGCTGCCGTCACGTCGTCTGCGTCGCCTGCGTCGGTCGCGCCGTCTGCGTCGCTCGCGTCGGCGTGTCCGCTCTCGGTGGTGTCTGTCACGGACGCCCGTACGACGGTAGCCGTCGTAAGGCTTCCCGATTGGTGGGCAACTTCGACTGGTGACAGATGACCGATGCTGAATGTGACTACCAAATCGTGTCTTCGCCGACAAACGCCTCGTCGGCCGTGACGATGGCTTCAGTTTCACGAACACGGTGGTTCGCCACGAGAAGTGCATCGTGGAGGGTGTAGTGGTCGATAAGACTACCACAGATTTCGAGGTTGCGTTTATGAGTCGAAACGACTTGTACGGGACCGTTGTCTACCAGACCGTGGAGGACTGGCTTCGCTCTAGTGTCAACCTCGACACCAGCTATTCTACAGGCGGAGCAGGCCGAGTGCCTCGGGGTCTCGCAAATCGAAGATTTGCTGGATACGGGAAATCTCCGGTTTCCCTTGGCTTGGCCCCGAGGGTGAAGGCCGTACACTCCGCTAAACGTGTTCCGTGCGCTCGATACACTGCTCAATCGTGTCGGTCGAAACATCGCCTATTCATCCTACCCGTAAACCGGTGGCCTTTCTCCTTGTCACTGCTGTAAACTGATGTTGCCTCAGTGGATCACCACCAGTAGAGGCCACACGTAGACGTAGAGCAGTGTGGCAAGGGCGATAGCTTTCCACGCTGTCTTCGATCCGCCGATTTCGATACTCACGTCGCTGACATCGATTGTGATCGTGATGTCGACCATGCTGAAGTGGGCCAGATTCCCGCCGAGCTGATTGGCTAGTATCAGCTCGGGGAGGCTTGCGAGCGGACAGGAATCTAGAATCTTCAACAGGTCGATCAGGCACGGCTAAACTCGAGAGGGCTTTGGCCGCCTTGCCAGAGCCTGTTTCAGTCAGGCAGGCGTTAACTCGCCATCTGTGACCCACCGAGCCTGCTTACTGACTCAGTAATTACGTACTGACATTGTACGACCCCATTGTGTTGATGTTGTAAAGAATCCTCTTGCTAGATATTTGGTAGTGTTCACACAGACTGTTGTAGCTGATGGCGCGCGAGAAACGCGCGAGGGACGAGCGGGCGGTGCGGAGAGCGAGGAGGCTGGGGAGGGCGAGGCGCTGTGCGGTGCAGTCTCAAGGAAAACTGAACTGGCGTTCACCCCAGCAAAGCCGTACAACAGGCGCAATATGCCGCCCAGCGACGCGAGGTGCACAGGAGCACGGCTTCGGTAACAGCCGTGCGGTGATGCCACGCGACGACAACTCGGAAGTTCCTGATCTCGTGGCTGGCGTCCGGTTTTCGCGTTGTGTGGACACTATCGGCAATTGTTAACTTGTGTGCAGGATCACACTGACCAGCACCGGTCAATCGGGCCGAAACGACTGATGACTTGGGTATTCGACGTAGAGCACAGATGTGACCGACGAGATCGCAGTCGGGACGGCGACGGCACCACCGGGTGAGACGGACGACGGTTGGCTCTCCGTGACAGAACTCCCGACCGGCGGGACGGAACGACTGCCGGTGACGGTCGCGAACGGGACGAGCGCAGGCCCTACGCTGTGGATCACCGGCGGCGTCCACGGTGACGAGGCGACGGGGGTCGCGGTCGCACAGGACGCCGCCGAACTCGCTCGCGAGCACGTCACCGAGTTGGCGGGCGCGGTCGTGGTCGTGCCGATCGTCAGCCCCGCGGGGCTCCGTCGCAACGAGCGGACAACCTACTACGGGGGTGACGATCCGAACCGGTATTTCCCGGACACGGAGCGTGACGACGAACGCCCGCCGGGGCCACAGGAACGGATCGACACCGCGTTGTTCGAGGCGTTCGCCGACTCGGCGGACCTCCTTCTCGACTGTCACACCGCACAGGTTGGCTCCGTTCCGTTCGTTATCCGGGACCGGGTGTTGTACGGCGACGCGCGCGACGAGGCGGCAGCCGAGGCGATCGCCGCAAAGTTGGAACGGATCGTCGACAGCCTCGGGCTCCCGACGCTGACGGAGTACCCCGCCACGGAGTATCTGGGCCAGTCGCTCCAACGGTCGACCGCCGGCGCGGCGACGAACACCGCCGGCATCCCCGCGGTGACGTTGGAGTTGGGCGGCCACAGCGTCGTTGAGAGTGACGCCCGTCGCGCGGGTGTCGCGGGAATCGCGGCCGTCGCGGTCGAGTTCGGACTCCTGTCGTCACTGCCGTCGTCGGTCGCCGAGCCGGGGGCGACCGTGCCGGACGCGCCCGTCGAGTTCCCTGTCCGACGGTTCGTCGGCCCGCGTGCGGAGACGGCCGGGCTGGTTCGCCACCGCGTCCAGCCGGGTGCGGCGTTCGACGCCGGTGACACGATCGCCGAGGTGGTCGACCCGCACGGCGAGACACTGGAGACCGTGACCGCCGACCACGACGGCTATCTGCTGGCCCACAGCGAGGGGCTCGTGACCTACGAGGGGCAGCCGGTCGCGAGCGCGGCCGTCCGGGACGACGGCGAGCTGGTGGTGCCGCGTGCGGGTGAGGGGGAGTAAACGGGAGCCAGGTGACGGGCGCGAAGGGGCTCGCAGTGGTCGGCGAAACGACACCCTCAAGTTGGTCTCCCCGAACTGTGTAACTGCGGGACCGTAGGGTAGCGGTATCCTCGGCGCATGGGGTGCGTCGGACCCGTGTTCGAATCACGGCGGTCCCACTTTGATCCTGTTCATATAATATACAATTAAAATATGGGAATATCCGAACAATAAGTAGTATTTCGTATCTGTTATGAGAAATAAATGGGAAATCATGAATACATGATGTCCTCACAGCTAGATGCTCTCTTAACTGGGAGATGTGAAATGGGCGGGTAGCTCAGTCCGGCAGAGCGCCCGTTTGAAAATCGGGAGGCCCCGGGTTCAAATCCCGGTCCGTCGGCCGGAAGAGTTCCCTGTCAGTTTGACAGGCAGGTGCGAGCCCTGCCCCGGCCCCCAATTTGGCCTCCTCAACTACACACTGTACACAGGTTACTGTACGGACTCGCTCTGTGACTGTACATCAAGCCGAAAAAATCAGAATGAACCAGTAATGCCTACGATTAGGCAAACGGATTAGTCGGCGCATTGATCCGTGTTATGTCTTCTACTCGGTCGAAGTCGTCGTCGAAGCTATAGATGTAATCGATTTCCTCGCTCCGCATGAATGCGACCTGCATCGCGTCTCCTAACGAGAGTCCAGGGTATTGCCGAAACACTCCACGTCCACGTCCGACGTTCGTTTTTGATCCAGGCGGGAGGTGGTAGTAGGCGCTCTCTTCGAGCAGATCGAGTAATTGTGCCGCCTTTGTGTGGCCACTTCGCTCGTTGATGTAGTTCAGTGTCTCTACTAGCGCTTCGTGTGTGACAACACCTGTGGCAAGGTTTCCGTGGTCGACCTCTCTCACAATCCTGCGTCCTTGGTCGTGATGCTCGTCGTCCGTGTCCGCGAAAGCAACAGTAACTGTCGCGTCAACGAGTGCTCGGGCCATCTACGGTTACCGTTCGGACCCGAGTAAGTCGTGAGCCGTCACTCCATCTCCGCCCATCGACTCCGGTTCGAACTCGTCGAGAGCACCCTCTCGTTGGGGAACAATCTCGACTTCCAGTCTGCCCTCTTCAGTCGCGCTCCACCGAAGCTTATCGCCCGGACGAACATCAAGCCGCTTGCGGACAGCCGCCGGGATTGTTGCCGCGTAGTTTTCTGTCACTGTAGATTCGTCGGTCGACACACCCCCGATTGAGTCCCAATTGGCAAAATAATTGGGTGTAACTGCCGGTCAAACCTACCGTGTGTCGATAGCTTCGATCGCTTAGATTCGCTACACATCTGGCAGAACAAGCTGGTATCACTCTAGCCACACCACGCTCGGCAGGCGTCTCGACGAATATCGTCGCCGAGTCTCAGCGCGCCGGTCGCCTTTTATACGATACCGACCAACCGTCAGACAGGGTAAGCTACCACGGCCTGAAGGCCGTGGCCTTCCCCCCATGATGGGTTTCCAGCC
>ERZ1034488.28-NODE-28-length-37749-cov-6.406006_pt1 | contig 37749 bp, 39 predicted proteins | sample MGYA00520646_ERZ1034488 | MGnify/ENA primary metagenome ERZ1034488 (study PRJEB33760, sample SAMEA4777686) | hypersaline lake metagenome | biome: hypersaline environment; feature: brines | place: Spain | collected 2012-08 | depth 0 m ...
AGACCGCCGACGAGGCGGCCGCCGCCGCCGCGGACCGCGTCGACGACGTGGAGTCCGGGCTCGAGCGCTTCGACGAGGAGTTCGACGACCTGTGGGACGACCTCGCGGAGGTCGACTCGCGGCTCACCGACATCGAGGACCGGCTCGGCGACGACCTCGACGACGTCACCGCCGAGATCGACGAGATCAACGACCACCTCGACGAGCTCGACGAGTTCCGGACCCGCCTCAACGAAGCGTTCGGCCCGTAATCGGACGCATACGACCGTCTAACGACTTTCTCTGACTTTGCCGGTGCCACAGCCGGGCCGGCTCCGAAACGCAACCCGTTTCACGTGCGCGGCCGCAGATAGCGCAATGACAGACCCGGTTCCGGTCGCCGTCCCGCGCAAGGGACGCCCGCTCGAAGCGGTGTTAGAGCGGTTCGCGGCCGTGACTGACGGCGAGCGTCTCGACCGGCTCGCGGACGACGTGAGCAACACGCTCCGGTACGAGAAGGCCGTCACGAAGGGCTCGGTCGACGCCGACGAGGGGCCCTACGAGCGGCTGGCGGAGTACTCCGACCCCACGACGCCGACGGAGCCGGAGTTCACGCTGCTGCGCGACGACAGGGACGGGAAGCCGCGCCGGATCGTCTTCGACGCCGCCACGGTCGAATTGGGCGACGTGACGGTCAAACTCGTCGGGCGAGAGGAGCCGTTTCGGGCCCTGCGGACCCACGAGTTCGCGCTCGGATTCGACTCCGCTGACCTCGTCTTGGAGGAAGTAGTCGAGATCAGAGAGCGCGGGCTCGGCACCATCGCCGACATCAACGACCGCATCGACCCGGTCGACACCGACGTGCGGGTCGTGACCGGCCTCGGCGACACGGTGTACCACACGCTGATGGGACGCGAGGACCGGCGGGCCCCGAACACGACGTTCGACCGCGAGTACCTCGCCGACTACGAGGGGCCGCTGTGTATCTCGCCGCGGTACGAGCGCCTCGTCACGGCGGTGTTGGGGACCGGCGCGCTCGACGGCGTGGAGTTCGTCTACCCGGACGCACACGAGGAGGAAGAGGCCGCTATCGCCCGGTCCGGGCTCGGCGTGTACCTCACCGTCACCGGGTCGACGGCCCGAGAACACGGCCTCTCCGTCGGCGAGCACCTGTTCCCGAGCGAGACGGTCCTGATGCGGAACGCGGCCGAGACGGACGACTCCGTCTCCGGCGTCCTCCGCGCGCTCGAACGCGAGGCGGCCGACTCGGAGATCCGCGTCTGACTCCGCGGCGACAATATCGCGACATGCGATATACGTGTTCCTGCTTCGGCGGACTGTTCCGATCTAACTCCTTGTCGGAGAACGCGATTCGCCCTCGAGTATCCGATCAGCCTGCTTCGGGAGATCGCTTCGAGATACGAGTCACTGAGTCGTTCACCGGACGGTGGCCGTCGGTTGGCTGCGATTCCTTCTCGATCGACATCGAGGCGAGTGCGCCACGCCAGACGGCATCACCGGGACACTTCGTCGGAGATTTTCTATATGCGCAATTCTAATACTAGACTACCGCTAAAGTGATACTACATTTCTGGATATACTGATCTACGGAGCCTCATAGCAGGTCTACGCTAGAAGATAAGTGACCTTATCCGGAAATCTGGGATATATTGAAGTGACCGCAACGAGAACCCCCGTCCGAGAGATGGGAGGCGACCGACAGTCGGTGAAGACGTACGTGCCGACGGAACAGAAAGACGTGTGGCGCGACCACGCCGACGAGCTCGACATGTCGCTGAGCGAGTTCGTCAGGACGATGGTCCAGGCCGGGCGGCGGGGGTTCGCGCCGGACGACTCACCGCCGCGCGAGGAACCCGCTTCCGAGCCCTCTGACCCTGGGGGTCACGACCTCGAAAGCGGTGTCCGCGAGGCTCTCGAATCCGGCCCCCGTTCGTGGGACGAACTCGTCGACGCGGTGGTCGGCGACGTGGAGGACGAACTGGAAGCCACGCTCGACGAACTCCAGGATCGGAACCGCGTCCGATACAGCGGTCGCGACGGAGGGTACGTGTTGACCGATGAGTAGCACGCGCGCGGCACCCGACCCCGAAGACCCGGTCGGATACTTCCTCGAGGACCTCACCTACCACGGGAAGACGGACCGAACCAGGGAGGCGTACGAGCGAGTCCTCCGGCGGTTCGAGCGGTTCCTCGACGGCGAGGACCCGGCGTCGGCGTCGCACCGAGACTGTATGTCGTTCGTCCACTCGCTGCGGGGCGACGTCGCGGACAGCACCGTCGCGACCTACGCCGCGTACCTCCACCGGTTCTACGGATACATGACGGAGGTGGGCGCGTTCGACGGGAACCCGATGACGCTCGTCATGGAGGAGATGGACGAGACCGTCGACAAGGACCCCGCCCGTCGCGACGTCTCGATTCCGGCGATGCGGTCGTTCGTCGCCGGGATCCGCCACCCGCTCCACCGCGCGCTCGTGGTGACGCTTCTGAAGACCGGAATGCGGGTCGGCGAGCTGTGTAACCTCGATCTGCGCGACCTCTCGGTCGTCGACGCCGACCTCGAGGCGGCGTACTCGCTCGGGGACCGCCCGGCGCTGTCCGAGCGGCCGGAGTCGGTCTACGTGACGGCCGAGGCCGCGGTCGGCGAGGAACTGAACGGCGAGGTGCGGACGGCCGCGAACAAGCGGAAGCGCGGGACCGTGATCCCGGTCGACGACGAGCTACGTCGCACGCTGAAGCGCTGGCTCGCGGTGCGACCGGACTCCTCGTCGCCGGCCGAGCCGCTGTTCGTCGGCACCGCGGAGGGATGGGGCGAACGGCTGGAACCACAGGCGGTCAGGCACGTCGTGGAGCGGTACGCCAGGGAGGAGGGGTGGTATCGCACGGGGGGCGGCGCCGACGAGAACGTCACGCCACACTACTTCCGCCACTTCTTCACGACGCACCTCCGGGACCGGACCGGCGACCGCGGCGTGGTGAAGTACCTCCGGGGCGACGTCGCCGACGACGTGATCGACACGTACACCCACAACTGGGGGGACCAAGTCCGGGAGACGTACGAGGCGAACGTCTACCGGCTGCTCTCGTAGTCGATTTCTCCTTCTGTCTTCGTGATTCGTCGTTCAGCAGACAACGCTTTCCGTACGACCGCGAACAGATAAATAGTATGTCGCTATACCGAATGTAGGGGTGACCGACCCCTCGGCATCGGCTTGCGAGGGGGCGATCGGCCGCGCGGAGACACCGTGTCACTCATGTGTCGCGAACGGCGTGTGAAACGACGATGGCGCTCCTCGAAGTGACGGCCGCCACCGGGCTCTCGGTAGTCGCCGGAACGGCCGTCACGGCCCTCCTCTGTGTCGGACCGCGACAGGTGTCTCGGGCGATGACCGACGCCGGCGACCGCGTGCGCGAAGTCGCCCCCTACCTCGGGGCGGCGCTCGCGCTGCTCGCGGTCAAACAGCTCACGCAGGGCTACCGGCTGCGGCTCTCGCGGGCCCTCGACTGGAACATCACCGACGAGCTGTACGCGCTCGAAGGCGGGTTCGTAGCCGGGCTCCAGCGGCTGACGCCGGAGGCGACGCTGGAGTTCTTCACCGTGAGCTACATGGTCGGGTTCGCGTTCCTCATCGTCGCGGCGCCGGTGACGTACTTCCTCTCGGCCGACGACGGACGGCGCCACCTGAAGGAACTGCTCGTCGCGTACATGCTGAACTACGCCGTCGGAACCGTCTGCTACACGCTGTTCGTCTCGTACGGCCCGCGGAACTATCTCGACGCGGTGTCGGGGCTGATGTACCGGGTGTACCCGCAGACGCAGGACCTCACCGCGGCGGTGGCGTCGAACACGAACGTGTTCCCGTCGCTTCACACCTCCCTCTCGGTGGCCGTCCTCGCCGTCGCCTGGCGGTCGCGCCGGACCCACCCCCGCTGGACGCCCGTCGCCGCGGCGGTCGCGGGCGCCGTGGTGTTCTCGACGATGTACCTCGGGATCCACTGGCTCACGGACGTGGTCGTCGGCGTCGCCCTCGGCGTCGGGTCCGTGCTCGCCGCGGAGCGGATCGTCGACCGTGCTGAGTCGCCGTCGCTCGCGGCCGAAAGTAACGAGGACCGAGTTGCCGCCGGTCAGGCCGGCGACGACTAGGGGCCTCGGGCCGCGTCGAGAGCCGAGGCTGCGGGAAACGGTGTCGGAGAGAAAGCGGATGCGCGTCGAGGGTCACCCCTCGTCGGGGGTCACTCCTCGTCGATCAGGCTCTCGACCAAGTCCTCGGGGTCGAACAGGGTGATGTCGTCGTATCCCTGTCCGGTCCCGAGGAAGAGGATCGGCTTGCCCGTGACGTACGCGACCGAGATGGCCGCCCCGCCGGAGGAGTCGGCGTCGGCCTTCGTCAGGATCGCGCCGTCTATCGCCGCGGCGTCGTTGAACTCCTTGGCGCGGTTCACCGCGTCCTGGCCCGCGACCGCCTCGTCGACGAACAGCGTCATGTCCGGGTCGACGACGCGGTCGATCTTCTCCAGTTGGGCCATCAGGTCGTCGCTCGTGTGGAGCCGCCCCGCCGTGTCGCCGAGGACGACGTCGACGTCGTTCGCCTCCGCGTACTCGACGCCGTCGTAGATGACGGCCGCCGGGTCGCCGCCCTGGTCGTGGCTGATCAGGTCGCGACCGAGGCGGTCGGCGTGTTCGCGGATCTGCTCGTTCGCGCCCGCGCGGTAGGTGTCGCCGTTCGCGAGGACCGACGAATAGCCCCGGTCGGCGAGCCACTCGGAGAGCTTCGCGATGCTCGTCGTCTTCCCCACGCCGTTGACACCGGTGAAGACGATGGTGACGGGCTTGTCGGCCTCGGCGATCCGCCGTTCGAAGTCGAACTGCCCGACGGCGATCACGTCGAGGAGGGCGTCGTGAAGCGCCGACTCGACGAGCTCGCCGGTCGTCTCGACCTGCTTGCGCGACTCGCCGAGCATGCTCTCGCGGACGCTATCGAGGATCTGCTCGGCGACGCTCATCTCCACGTCGCTCTCGAGCAGCGCCATCTCGAGGTTCCACAGCGGCTCCTCTAAGTCCTCCTCCTCGATGATGATCCGGCCGGTCGCGAACGCCTTCGCGCGCTGGAACGTGCTCGGCTCGTCCGCGTCGGTCTCCGCGGAGTCGGCCGAGGCGTCGCTCGCTCCGGTCTCGGCGGCGGCTCCGTCGGCCGAGGCGTCGCCCGCGTCGGCGGAGCTCTCGGGTGTCTCCTCGTCGTCCGGCGATGCGTCCTCCCCGGACTCCGTGGACTCCTCGACGTCCTCCCGGAAGCCGGAGAGCTTGTCTTTCAGTCCGTCGAACACGGTCGAACCCCCGGGTTACTCCCCGTCGTCTTCCTGCGCCTGCTGCATCTGCTGCATCTGCTGTTGCTGCATCTGCTGTTGCATCTGCTGGGCCTGCTGTTCGAGCTCGTCGCTCTCGGACTCCAGCTCGTCGACCTCCTCCTGCGTCTCCTCGATCCGGTCGTCGAGCGCCTCCTGCTTGCGGCGGAGGACGTCGATGGCGTCGCCCTGCTCCTGCTCCGCGGAGTAGTTCCCGCCGAGCGAGACGATGACCTCGTCGATGTCCTGAACCTCCGCGCGGAGGTACGCGCCGCCGCCGAGCGGCACCTGGACCGTCGCGCCGGTGTCGAGCGTCTCGATGGCCTCGATGGCGTCGTCGATGTCGGCCTTCTCCTCGCGGTAGTCGGCGATCTCGCCCTCGAGGGCCTCGATCTCCTCGTCGAGCGCCTGGATCTCCTGGGAGAGCTGCTGGAGCTGCTGTTGTCCGCCGCCCATCATGCCTCGGACACCTCCTCGATCTCGATCTGGGTGCGCTTCCGGTTGTGCTGGCTCCCGACCGTGGTGTAGATCCGCTCGCGGGCGAGGTCCTCGTTCTCCGCGTCGACGTCCTTCGTGAACGGCTGGTCACCGTCTCGGCTCTGGAACCGTCCACTCACCGTGTAGGTACTCATGTTCCTCGATCCGGCAGGGACAGGGAAGTATCTTCCTAAAAGGGGACAGGCGGATCCGCCGCCGCGAACGACGCGGAGCGGCCGCGAACGGCCGCCCTCACCCGGAGAGGTCCGCGAAGCGGAAGCGGACGACCGCGAGCGCGACGAGGACGGCCGCCGCGGCGGTCAGGATCGCCGCGCCCGCGAGGTCGTACTCGCCCAGCACGAGCACGGCGGAGGGGTCGTAGTGGGCCGTCGGGCTGACGTCGGCCGCCGCCGAGAACTCGGTGCTCGCGACGACCGACTCGAACATGAACAGCGCGAACAGCGCGCCGATCGCGACCCGCTGGGCGACGCCCGGCCTGGCGACGAGCGTCGACACGGCGACCCCCAGCGCGACGCAGGTGAGGTGGTACGGCACCGCGAGCGCGTGGACCGCGAGGAGCCGCTCGACCGCGATCGTCTCGCCGACCGCGACGACCCCGACGTACGCGACGATCGGCAGTAGGACGTTCAGGAGGACGACGAGCGGGACCAACCCGAGGAACCGCCCGATCACCACGTCGCGGCGCGCCACGGGCGCCGACAGCGTGAGGTCCATCCGCCCGGAGGCGACGTCGCCGGCGATCGTCCCCCCCGCGAGGTACGCGAGGTAGAGCCCGACGAGCAGCAGCCACGCGAACTGGTAGAACTCCACCGCGAGGAACCCCTCAATCGAGGAGATGGCGATGATCCCGAACGCCTCCCGGAGCGCGGGCGGGAACGCCTCGACGTACGCGTCGAGGTCGACGTCCGCGGTCGCCAGCGACGGGAAGAAGGCGAGGAACAGCAGGAGGAACGCGGAGAGCAGGCCCGTCGCCACGGCCGACCCGCGGGCCCGCCCGGCGGCGTCGTACCGCGCGATCGCGAGCCACGGGGTCGCGCGGTCGCTCATTCGGCGTCACCTCCGGGCGCGGCGGTCGAATCCGACGGCGTCTCGGCGGCGGTGGTCCCCCCGGACCGCCGTCGCTCGCCGCCGACCGGTCCCGGGACGTCGCCGTCGTAGAAGGTCATGAACGCCTCCTCGAGCGGCGCGTCGACGACGTCGAGGTCGCGGACGGTGTACCCCGAGAGCAGGTCGATCAGCGCGTCGTACTCGCCGGTCCAGGTGAACGAGACGGTCTCGCCGACGCGGAGGTTCATGATCCCGCGGCGCTCGAAGTCGCCGCGTTCGACGTCCTCCGCGACGCGGACACGGACCTGCTTGCCCCCCCGCGAGCGGAGGTCGGAGACGGACTCGACCGCGACGAGGTGCCCCTCCCGGAGGACGCCGACGCGGTCGCAAAGCGCCGCCACCTCGCCGAGGACGTGCGAGGAGAGGAGGACGCTCGCCCCGTCGCCGACGCGCTCGCGGACGAGGCCCGCGAACTCCTCCTGGAGCAGGGGGTCGAGCCCGGAGGTCGGCTCGTCGAGCAGCAGGAGGTCCGGGTCGTGCATGAACGCGGCCACCAGCGCCACCTTCTGCCGGTTCCCCCGCGAGAGGTCGCCGATGCGGCGCGATTCGTCGAGCCCGAACCGCTCGACCAGGCGGTCGCGGCTCGACTCGCCGCGGAGCGCCGCCTGGTGGTCCAGAAACGCCGCGGCGGTGCGGTCGCGGTCGAGCCCCGGGTCTCCGGGGAGGTATCCGATCCGTTCCCGTGCGCGACGCGACTCGACCGGGTCCGTCGCGTCGCGGCCGAGCAGCGTCGCGCCGCCGTCCGTCGGCGACAGGAACCCTAACAGCGTGCGGATCGCGGTCGTCTTCCCCGCGCCGTTCGGGCCGAGGAAGCCGAAGACCTCGCCGTCCTCGACGGCGAACGAGACGTCTTCAATTCCGCGGACGTCGCCGTAGTACTTGGAGAGGCTGCGACACTCAATAGCGGGCATACTGCCCCCAACACCGCTGCGGCTCTTAAATGTGAGAGTACGCGGAGTGTGAGATAACGGCGCGGTCGAGGAGAGCGGGCGGCTCGGCCGAGGAGAACGGGCGGTTCAGTCGATGAACGCGAGCGTCTCTTCGATGCGGCCGAGCTCGGGCCCGGTCGTCTCCTCGCCGACGACGTACCCCTCGTCGGTGGCGATCAGGCCGGAGCCGACGAGCGGCGCGCCGTAGTTGACGGTGCCGAGGTCGGCGCGGACGTCGAGCGCCTCCTCGACAGCCTGAAGCTCGGACTCCGTCGACTGGGGGTGACAGAGCACGCCGGTGTCGTTGGCGACCGCCGCCGTCCCGACCGTGCGGACGTCGCCGAGGTCGCCCCGGGCCACCGGGACGTCGAGCGCCGTCTTGATCGTCTGGATCGACTCGCGCGAGAGGTCCGGGTGGACGTACGCGCCGTAGTCGTTCGCGAGGACGACGTTGCCGGCGGCGTTGATCTCGCCGGGGAGCTCGTGGACCGGCGCGCCGGCGGCGTCGGCGATTCGGTCCTTCTCGCGTTCGGTCGCGCGCGACGAGACGAGGATCCCGTTCTCGTTGCCCGTCGCGAGGGCGCCGACCGTGTTGGACCTCCCGACCGTCGTCAGCAGCGGCTCTGCGCCGAGTTCCGCCCCGAGGTCCTCGGCGAGCGCCTCGTCGACGTCCGGCCGGACCAGCAGGAGGTCGTCCACGGCGCGGGCGAACACGCCCACGTACGACGAGCCGGTGAAGGTCGCCCGTAACACGTTATTCGGCGTGTTCGGCTTCGACGACCGGCTCGCCGTCCTCGACGAACCGGGCCGCGCGGACCCGCACGCTGCTGGGCGGGTTCTGTCGCCCGTTCTCCCAGACGGCCTCGTTGACGGACCCGTCGATGATCACGTCGGACTCGTCGACGGAGAAGTGCTTCGCGAGGTGCTGGCGCGTGATCTTCATCGCGTAGTCGGCGCGCTGCTGGACGGGCTTCTCCTTGGCGTCGCGGAGCGGGACGGTGACGACGCGCTCCTCGAAGTCGTTCGTCGACATTTACTCGTCCAGGTCGTTCCGACGCCAGTTGCGCCGCTTGGGGTTTCGCGTCACGTTCATGTCCGTCTTCATCATGACCCACGCGGGGACGCGGGTGTTCTGGCGCTCCGCCTTCGCCAGACGCTTCTTTTGAGCCTTCGACTTGTCTCCCATAGTGGCGCACACTTTCCACGGGGCGCATAAAACCCCTTCCATACGACCCGCCCCAGACGGTCGCGAGCCGCCGTCGCTCCCGGGGAGTCGCTCCGTCGCGATCGTTACAATTCTCGCTCGGCGATCCCCGCGTAGATCCGACGGCAGCGGTCGAGGGCCGCGAGGCTCGCGCTCTCGGTGTCGGTGTGCGCCTCGCCCGGCTCGGAGGCCCCGCAGACGAGACAGTCGGTGCCGGCCTGCGCGAGCCAGCCGGCGTCCGTCGCGTGCGGCTTGGTGACGTGTTCGGGCGCGTCGAGGCCCGGCTCGTCATGGACCGCGCGGGCGACGTCGAGGGCGGCGTCCGCGAACGCGGCGTCGCCGCAGGCCATCGGCGGGAGGTCCTGATCGACGACGTGCTCGACGCCGGCCGTCGCGTCGGCGACGCCGGCCAGGTCCGCGCGGACGCCCGGCACGGTGCGCTCGTCGACGGTCGCCTCGCAGCGCTCCGGGATCACGTTCCACGTCTCGCCGCCGTCGACGATCGTGACCGCGAGCGACCCGGAGACGTCGTTCCCGAGGACCGTCGCCTCGGGCGCGTCGAGCCCGCGGACCGCGTCGATCGCGTCGCAGGCGCGGTAGATCGCGTTCTCGCCCGCGTCCGGCTCGGAGGCGTGCGCCGCCTCCCCGTGCGCGACGAGCCGCGACCCCCGGCGGCCGCGGTGGGCGACGACGACGTCCGTCACGCCCGGCTTCGAGTAGTTCGTCGACCCCTCGGCGACGACCGCGCGGTCCGGTGCGAACCCGGCGTCGATCGCGTGCCGCGCCCCCTCCCCGCCGACCTCCTCGCCGACGAACGAGGCGAATATCAGTTCTCGACCCGCGGGCGGCGTCGCGTCCCGGAACGAGAGCATCGCGGCCGCGACCGACCCCTTCATGTCGGCCGTGCCCCGGCCGTAGATCCGGCCGTCGCGCCGCTCGACGACGTACTCGCCCCCCGTCCCCTCGCCGGTCGTCTGCTCGGGCGCGGGCGGGACGACGTCGTGGTGGCCGACGAACGCGAGCGAGTCGGCGTCCGGGTCGTCTGTCGCGCCCGCGAACGCGAGCACGTTGCCGGCGTCGTCGCGCTCGACGGTCGCGTCCGTCTCCGCGCGCAGCCACTCCTCGATCGCGTCGCCGGCCGCCGTCTCGTCCTCGTGGGAGGGGATCGAGACGAGCCGCTCGGTGAGGTCCGCGAGTTCGTCCATGGGCTCAGTGACGGCCGTCGGCGCATAAGCGCGTCCCTCGCGCCGGGCGCGGCGAGCGCGGGGAGCCTGACCGCCGCGGGCGACCGACGCTCAGGTGGTGAACAGCTCCGTGTCGTCGGGCACCGCGAACAGCCCGAGCCGGACCCCGGCGTCGAGCCAGCCGTACCCGTACGAGTAGGAGGCGAGCGCGTTCACCGGGTCGCCGTCGGCGCGGAAGTGGCGGCCGTCGTCGAGGTACGACTCGGCCATCTCCGTCACGTCCGCCGCGGCCTCGCCCAGCGGCGTGTCCGCCGGCGGGCGCGGCTCCGCGGCGGCCAGCGCGTCCGCGAGCATCCGCTCGTAGCGGTCCGTCTTCTCCTCCAAGTCGGCGGCCATGCCCGACTGTTCCGTCGGGCGGACAAAAGCGGCGGGGTCGGGGGCAGTCGAGGCGGCGCGACCGCGGCGGCGGACGCGCGGCGCGTCGGCACGACCGACCCGAAGCCTTTCACGCCGCCCGTGCGAGTCGCAGCCATGAGCGAAGCCGCGGCGTGCGCCTACGTCCACGACGTCAGCGGCGACCGCTTCGACGACGTCGACGGCGGGGCGTGGGCGTGTCCGCGCGACGCCCTGCCCGATACCGACCACTGCGTCTTCCACCAGCCGGTCCGGGCGCTCTCCGAGCGAGGCGTCACGGCCGAGCGCGTCGGCGCGGCGATCGTCGACGTCGTCGAGTCCGGTACCGAGAACAGGCTGTTCGGGGCCGTCTGCCCGGGGATCGACCTCGAGTACGCGGTCGTCGACGGCGAGACGACGCACCCCATCGACCTCCGCGAGTCGTGGATCCTCGGCGACGTCGAGTGTCATAACTGCCGGTTCGCGAACGTCGTCCGGTTCGACGGGTCGGTGTTCGAGTCCCGGGCCGCGTTCGAGGACGGGAGCTTCGGCGCCAGCGCGAGGTTCACCGGGGTCGAGTTCCGCGGGCCGGTCTCGTTCAACCTGACCGCGTTCCGGCGCTGGGCGGACCTCGAGGACGCGACGTTCCGCGACGAGGCCGTCTTCCGCGGCGCGGCGTTCGAGAAGGGGCTGTTCGGCGTCGGCGTGACGTTCCGCGGAGCGGCGGACTTCATGAACGCCGAGTTCCACTCGGTCGCGAACTTCTACGAGGCGACGTTCGAGCGCGGCGGGCTGTTCTCCTCGGCGACGTTCCGCGGCGACGCGAAGTTCACGGCGAGCGAGCTCGGCGCGCCGGTGGCCGTGGGGACGAACTTCGTCGACGACCCGTCGCTCGCGGGCTCAAGCCTGCCGTACAGCGACGGGGCGATCCCCGGGACGTGTCTGGTGCTCACGTCCGGGGTCTGCGTCGGCGATGTCCAGCTGGCCGACGCGACCGCCGAGTCCCGGATCCTCCTCAGGGACGTCGACCTCCGGGGCGACGTCGAACTGCGGGAGCTGACCGCCCGGGGAGATGGGCCGGTCACCGTCGACTTCCGGAACGTCGACGCCGTCTCGGGCGTGATCGAGGTCGCGGGGGACCACGCGTTCGACTTCGGGGGGAGCGTCGTCGGCGACGTCCTGCTGGAGGGAGCCGCGTCGGCGGAGCCGGACCTCGAGCGGTTCCGGTTCGAGAACGCCGTCTTCGACGGGTTCGACTTCGGCGCGTACCGGTCGCTGTTCGACCGGCTGGAGTGGCGGCTCCACGGGGACGACGAGGCGACGCCGGCGGAGCGCGAGAACACGTACCTCCGGGCGAAGAACGGCGCGGTCGACGTCGGCGAGAACACCGCGGCGCGCGAGTTCCACTTCCGAGAGATGCTCAACCGCGGCCGGTCGTACCGCCGCGCGGCGTTCGGCGCGGGCGACTCGGACCGGCGGGAGGCTGACGGGCGGGCGCGGCTCCGCTTCGCGCGGAAGTGGCTGAGCAACCAGGTGCTCCGGTACACGTGCGGCTACGGCGAGCGCGCCGGGCGCGTGGTGTACGCCTCGGTGGCCGTCATCGCCTTCTACGCGGCGGCGTACGCCTGGCTCGGCGTCGATCTGACGTACCGGGGGCCGCTCGCGGCGCTCGCGTTCAGCTTCCAGTCGTTCAACGCGCTCGTGTTGGGGATCCCGGAGGTGTCGACGCCGGTTCTGGGCGTCGTCGTCGCCAGCGAGGCGTTCATCGGGCCGTTCTTCGTGGCGCTGTTCGTCTTCGCGATCACGCAGTCCGTCGGGCGCTGACGCCGCCGGGGAATGGCGACGCGCCCCGTGAGATTTTATTCCTCACACACCCACGATTCGGACGGATGAGTCCCCGCAGTCGCCGCTCCCTAACGGGGCGGTCCGCCCTCGCAGTCGTGGTCGCGACGAACCTCCTCCCACTTGCCGGCGTCGTCGGGTTCGGCTGGCGCGTCGGCGAGCTCCTCGCGGTGTACTGGATCGAGGTCGCCGTCCTGGTGATCGCCCACAGCGCGGCCGCGATGTTCGCCGAGCGGCCGATCCGGCTCGAGGGCCGCTCGTTCTACATCACCGGCTACGACGAGGACGCCGAGCGCGACGAGGTGTGGGAGCGCGAGCCGGAGCCGATCCGCCTCGTCTCGTGGCTCCCCCCGATCTACCGCCGGAACTTCCGCGTCGTCCGCCGCTCGCTCGGCGTCTTCGTCTTCCTGCTGTTCCCGCTCGTGGCGGTCGGCTGGGACGCGCTCTCGTATCTCACGCCCACCGTCGGGCTGGCGGCGCTCGGCGTCTGCGGCGCGCAGGTCGCGGAGGTGCGCCGGGAGTTCTTCGCCGAGCGCGCCTACGAGGAGCGGTCGCCGTACATGGTCGTCGAGGCCGCCCAGCGCGTCGTCTTCTTCTACTTCGTCGTCGGGATGCTGACGGTCGTCCCGGTCACCTTCGGGATCTTCGCCGTCGAGGCGGCGCTGGCTCCCGGGCTCCTCGACGGCGTGGCCGACGTGGCCGGCGTCGAGGTCCTCCTCCTGCCGTACCTGCTCCCGATCGCGCTCGGGAAGGCGCTCGTCGAGTGGAGCCGTCGCCGCGCCTTCCGCGAGGACGACCCGGACGGCGTCGCGACATGGTTCACGGGCGAGGACGCCAGGCGCGAGTGGAAGAAAGACGAGGAGTCGGTCGGAGACGGCTGAGCGCGCGAAGGGCGGTCGCGGCGCCGAAAGCGCAACGCCGATACGCTCGGCCGCGAAACGGCGGGGCATGTACGAGGCCGTTCACGCCCACCCGGACGGGGAGGCGACCGTCGCGCGCCACGCCGCGACCGCCGCTCGGCAGGGGTACGACGGGATCGTGGTGCGGTCGCGCGACGCGCTGGCGGCGGCCGGCGACGGCGGTCCGAGCGCGGCCGACCGCGACCGGAGCCCGGCCCGCGACCCGGACGCGCTCCGCGAGGAGTACGGGATCGACGTGGTCGACGCGGTCGAGATCGACGCCGACGACCCGACGAGCGCCTCCGGAGCGGTCGGGAACTACCGCTCCGACCGGACCGTGGTCTGCGTGGTCGGCGGCGACGACGCGCTGAACCGGTTCGCGGTCGAGCAGGCCCGCGTCGACGTCCTCGTCCGGCCGATGGCGGGCGGCGGCGACTTCAACCACGTCCTCGCGAAGGCGGCGCGCGACAACGGCGTCCGCGTCGAGTTCGACTTCGGTCCCGCCCTCCGCGAGACCGGGGGGAAGCGGGTCCGGGCGCTCGCCGACCTCCGGAAGCTCCGCGAGATCGTCGGCCACTACGACGCGCCGTACGTCGTGAGCGCGAACGCGGGGTCGCACCTCGAGCTCCGCGCGCCCCGCGAGTTGGTCGCGGTCGGCGAGGCGATCGGCTTCGACGCCGAGGCCGTCCGCGAGGGGCTCCGGGCGTGGGGGAACCTGGCCGAGCGTAACCGGGACCGGCGCTCCGAGGGCTTCATGGAGCCGGGGGTCCGACGTGGCAGGTATGAAGAAGACGGTTGCTGAACACGCCGAGCGGTTCTCCGAGAAGGCCGCGGCGTACGACGACTCGAAGAGCGACGAGTACCACGCCTGCGCGAGCCTCGTGATCGACCACGCCTCGCCGGAGTCGGACGACGTCGTCCTCGACCTGGGGGCCGGGACCGGGGCCATCGCGCTGGCGGTCGCCGAGGACGCCGACCGCGTCCTCGCCCGCGACATCAGCGAGGGGATGATGGACGAGGGGCGAAAGAAAGCGGCGGAGCGCGGCCTCGACAACGTCGAGTTCGCGTACGGCGAGTTCCGGGATCCCGGACTCGACGCGGACCGGGACGTCGACGTCGTCACCTCGAACTTCGCGCTCCACCACCTCGCGGACGACGAGAAGCGCGAGGCGATCCGGGTGATGAGCGGGACGGGCGCGCGGCGGATCGTCCTCGGCGACGTGGCCTTCTTCGAGGAGCCCGACCCAGAGGCCCCGTTCTACAGCCCGGAGGTCGACGACCCCGCGACGGTCGGCACGCTGGTCGAGGCGTTCACCGACGAGGGGTTCGCGGTGACGGCCGTCGAGCGCGTCCACGACCAGGTGGCGGTGATCGTCGCGGAGCGGATCCGCGAGCTCCCGGCGTGATCCCGCCGTGAAACACCTCCCGAAACACCTCCGGCCGCGGTGGCGGTACCTCGCGGTGGGGATCGAGTCGTGGGCGGACGCGGCGATCGGGCGGCGCGCGTTCCAGCGCGCGCTGTGGTACAGCGCCGGCAACCTGCTCGGCGACGCCGGCAGCGCCGACGCCGACCTGACGCTGCTGTCGTTCGCGCACGCCGACGGGGCCGGGGAGGCGGTCGTCAGGGCCAGACACGGCCACGTCGACGAGGCGCGCGCCGCGGTCGCCTGCGTGAGCGAGGTCGACGGCGATCCGGTCGGGATCCGTGTGCGGGGGATTTCGGGGACGGTACGTGCCTGTGAGGAAAGATATATGGGTCGCGCGACCGCCAGTTCGACACAGCGAGACGTCGCGTTCGGCGGCGCCGAGCGGCCCGCCGTCGTGCGCGGAGACGCGTGCGACGTGACGGCCGAGTCGGACCGGATCGGCGCGACGACCTTCGACATCGAGTGATATCATGCAGGGCCAATCCCAACAGCAGGCGTACGACCGCGGCATCACAATCTTCTCTCCGGACGGCCGACTCTACCAGGTCGAGTACGCCCGGGAGGCGGTGAAACGGGGGACGGCGAGCGTCGGGATCCGCGCCGAGGACGGCGTCGTCCTCGCGGCCGACAAGCGCGCCCGCTCCCCGCTGATGGAGCCGGAGAGCATCGAGAAGCTCCACAAGGCCGACGACCACGTCGGCGTCGCGAGCGCGGGCCACGTCGCCGACGCCCGCCAGCTCATCGACTTCGCGCGCCGGCAGGCGCAGGTGAACCGCCTCCGCTACGGCGAGCCGGTGGGCATCGAGACGCTGACGAAGAACATCACCGACCACATCCAGCAGTACACGCAGGTCGGCGGCGCGCGCCCGTTCGGCGTCGCGCTCATCGTCGGCGGCATCGAGAACGGCGAGCCGCGCCTGTTCGAGACGGACCCGTCCGGCACGCCGTACGAGTGGCAGGCGCTCTCGATCGGCTCGGACCGCAGCGACCTCCGCGACTACCTGGAGACGGAGTACGAGGAGGGCATCTCGACGGACGAGGCGGTCGGGCTCGCGCTCGACACCCTCGCGCAGTCGAACGACGGCGAGCTGTCCCCCGACGGCGTCGGCGTCGCGACGATCACCGTCGACGACCCAGAGTACGCCGAGCGACCGGTCGACGAGATCGAGTCGATCCTCGACGAGCGCGACCTGCTCGCGACCGACGAGGACGAGGCGGACGACGGCGACGCCGACGAGGAGTAGCGCGCCGCCCCGCCCCGCGACCGAAGCGACTACTTTTGCGGCCGCGAACGCCGACCCATGAGCGACGACGCCGCGGACGTACGCGACGCAGACGCCGGATCCGGCGAGTCCGCGCTCCCGACGGGGTACGAGCTCCGCGAGACGACGCCCTCAGTCGCGGCGTTCCGTCGGCTGCGGCGGGAAGCGGGCATGACCGACCGGTCACGGCCGGCCGTCGAGCGGGGGCTCCCGAACACGACGTACGGCGTCCACGTCGTCGAGGCCGAGTCCGGGTCGGCGGTCGGGATGGCGCGGCTCGTCGGCGACGGCGGGTCCGTGTTCCACCTGTCGGACACGGCGGTCGCGCCGCCGCACCAGGGCCGGGGGATCGGGACGGCGATGGTCGACGCGCTCGTCGCGTGGCTCCGCGCGAACGCGCCGGACGGCGCGTACGTCAACCTCCTCGCGGACGTCGACGGCTTCTACGAGCGGTGGGGGTTCGAGCGGACCGCGCCCGCGTCGGAGGCGATGGGCGTCCGGACCGAGGAGCTGTAGCCGGTCGCGGCGCGGCGGCGCGGTCGCGTCGGGAGAGTTATGCCGTCGGAGACAGACCGGAAACGCGTGCAGAAGACGGCACTCATCACCGGCTGTTCCTCGGGTATCGGCCGCGCCGCGGCGCACGCGTTCCTCGACGAGGGATGGACCGTGTACGCCACCGCGCGGAACCCCGCGGACATCGAAGCGCTCGGCGAGGCGGGCTGCGAGATCGCCACGCTCGACGTCACCGAGCAGGACGACGTCGACCGCGTCGTGGACCGCGTCCTCGACGAGGAGGGCGCGATCGACGCCCTGATCAACAACGCCGGCTACGGGCAGTTCGGCCCGATCGAGGACGTGACCACGGAGCGGGTCCACGAGCAGTTCGACGTGAACGTCTACGGGCCCCACCGGCTCATCCGGGCGGTCCTCCCGGCGATGCGCCGCGAGCGCGACGGCACCATCGTCAACGTCTCCTCGGTCGCGGGCCGGGTGTCGATGCCCGGCGGCGGCGTGTACAGCGGGTCGAAGTTCGCCGTGGAGGCGATGTCGGACGCGCTCCGCAACGAGGTCGGCGACCTCGGGATCGACGTGGTCGTCGTCGAGCCCGGCCCCGTGAAGACGAACTTCTCGGATCGCGCGGCGTCCGAGGCCGACCCCGAGGAACGCGAGGGGATCGAGCGGACCGAGGCGTACGACGAGTTCTACGCGATGTTCGAGGACACCCAGCTCATCGGCGGCGACGGCCCCGGCTCGGTCGAGCCGGAGCTCGTCGCGAACGCCATCTACGACGCCGCGAGCGCCACGCGGCCGCCGGCGCGGGTCCAGCCCGGCACCGTCGCGCGCGTCGGCGTTCTCGCGCGGTTCCTCCCCGACGCGCTGCTCGACAAGGCGTACGGGTTCGTCCGGAGCTTCACGTCGTAAGCGACCGCGACCCACCCGGTCGGCTCACTCGCCGGCGTCGACCGCGAACGGGCTCTCTCCCTCGCGCCAGTCCCACCCGGGGAGCCGCGTCTGAAACCCCGCGGCGAGCGCGGCGTCGAGGTCGTCCGCGCCGGCGGTGCCGGCGCCGGCCCGGTCCGCGTCGGCGGTGGCGTCCCGGTCCACGTAGAGGTCCGCGACGTGGAACGTCGCCTGCGCGAGCAGCGAGAGCGGGCGGCCGCCGGCGACCGTCGCCGCCAGCTCCCGGCCGAGCACCTCGTCGACGACGAACCCGGGGTAGTCATCGGCCACGTCCAAGTCGCGGAGGATCGCGACGCAGGCCGCGGCGTTGACCGCGACCTCGCCGTCCGCGAACACCGCGTCGACCTCGCGGCGGTACGCGTCGGGCGACACCGCGTCCACGTCCGTCCCGAAGAGCCGCCCGAGCCGGTCGCGGGTGTCGTTGAGGATCGGGACCACCACGTCGGCGCGGTCGCGGACCCAGGCGTGTTCGTCGCGGACGGCCTCCGGCGTGACGCGCATGGACCGATTTCGGCCGCCGTCGGCTTGCCCTTTGCGAAGGCTTTTATAACGGCGGGGCAGTAGCGTGATCCAAGCGGGTTTTCGCTGGCTGTTCCCGCACGGAACACTACGGACAGTACTTCCACTATGCCTACCCCGTCACGGTCGACCGATCGCGGCGAGTCGCCCCGCGGCGCGCGGCTCGACGACGGCGGCCCCGACGACCCGCAGTGAGATATGAGTCAAGTCGATAAGCAACTCGATACGTTGAAATCCGAGATCGAACAGGAGATTCCGAACGACATCACGGTCACCGATGTCAAATACGAGGGCCCGGAGCTGGTCGTGTACACGCGCGACCCCAAGCGGTTCGCCGGCGACGGCGACCTTATCCGACGGCTCGCCTCGAAGCTCCGGAAGCGGATCACGGTCCGCCCCGACCCGAGCGCCCTCTCGCCGCCCGCGAGGGCGGAAGAGCAGGTGCGCGAGGTGATCCCCGACGAGGCCGGCGTCACCGACCTCGACTTCCACGAGGACACCGGCGAGGTCGTGATCGAGGCCGAGAAGCCCGGCATGGTGATCGGTCGGCGGGGCTCGACGCTCCGCGAGATCACCCAGGAGGTCGGGTGGACCCCCGAGGTCGTCCGGACGCCGCCGATCGAGTCGTCCACCGTCTCGAACGTCCGCGGCTTCCTGAAGAACGAGCGCGAGGAGCGCCGCGACATCCTCGAGCGCGTCGGCCGCCAGATCCACCGCGAGGAGATGTCCGACGACGAGTGGGTCCGGATCACGACGCTCGGCTGCTGCCGCGAGGTCGGCCGCGCGGCGTTCATCCTCTCGACGCCAGAGACGCGGATTCTCATCGACTGCGGCGACAAGCCCGGCGCGGAGGGCGAAGTGCCGTACCTCCAGGTTCCCGAGGCGCTCGGCGCGGGCGCGGCGACCCTCGACGCGGTCATCCTGACCCACGCCCACCTCGACCACTCCGCGCTGGTGCCGCTCCTGTTCAAGTACGGGTACGACGGCCCCATCTACACGACGGAGCCGACCCGCGACCTGATGGGTCTGCTCACGCTCGACTACCTCGACGTCGCCGCGAAGGACGGCCGGACGCCCCCGTACGAGTCCGCGCAGGTCCGCGACGCGATCAAACACACCATCCCGCTGGAGTACGGCGACGTGACCGACGTCGCCCCGGACGTGAAGCTCACGTTCCACAACGCGGGCCACATCCTCGGGAGCGCCGTCACCCACTTCCACATCGGCGACGGCCTCTACAACGTCGCGTTCTCGGGCGACATCCACTACGAGGACACGCGCCTGTTCAACGGCGCGGTCAACGACTTCCCGCGCGTGGAGACGCTCGTGCTGGAGTCCACCTACGGCGGCCGCAACGACTACCAGACCGACCAGGAGGACTCCGAGGAGGCGCTGAAGGAGGTCATCAACGAGACGTACGAGCAGGGCGGGAAGGTCGTCATCCCCGCCTTCGCCGTGGGGCGCTCGCAGGAGATCATGCTCGTCTTGGAGGAGGCGATGCGCGAGGGCGAGATCCCGGAGATGCCCGTCCACCTCGACGGGATGATCTGGGAGGCGACCGCGATCCACACGACGTATCCCGAGTACCTCCGCGACGACCTCCGCGACCGCATCTTCCACGAGGACGAGAACCCGTTCCTCGCCGACCAGTTCAACCACATCGACGCCGGCGAGGACGAGCGCCAGGAGGTCGCCGACGGCGACGAGTGTATCGTCATCTCCACCTCGGGGATGATCGAGGGCGGCCCGATCATGTCGTGGCTCCGCCACATCGGGCCCGACCCGGACTCGAACCTCGTCTTCGTCGGCTACCAGGCGCAGGGGACGCTCGGCCGCCGGATCCAGAACGGCTGGGACGAGATCCCGGTCGACGGCTGGGGCGGCGGCAGCCGCGGCGACACGCTCACGCTGGAGATGGGCGTCGAGGTCGTCGACGGCTTCTCCGGCCACGCCGACCGACAGGGGTTAGAGAACTTCGTGAAGACGATGAACCCGCGCCCGGAGAAGGTGCTCTGCGTCCACGGCGACGAGAGCTCGGTCCAGGACCTCTCCTCGTCGCTGTACCACGACTACAACATGCGGACGTTCGCGCCGAAGAACCTGGAGACGTTCCGGTTCAAGTAGGCTCCGCGGTCCGATTCGCGGCGGAGCGGGCCGTCGGGTCGTTTTTTCGTACCGTTAGACGCCGCCGGCGAGCGAACGCGCCGCACTCAGTCGTCTCGCCGCTTCGCGGCGGGGGCCTCGTCGGACGGCTCCGAGGGGTTCGACGGCTCCGACGGCTCCGACTCGCGACCCAAGTACGTCGCCAGCGCGCCGGTCCGGGAGGTCCGCGAGCGCGCGTAGATCAGGTACCACGCGAGGCTCCCGACGCTGATGCCGACCGCGCCGAGGATCGAGAGGAGCCCCATCTGGACGATCAGCACGACGCCGCCGACCACGCCGAGCGCCTGGACCACCGGATACCCGGGCGAGCGGAAGTCCGGGTCGTAGAAGTCGACGTCGGCCTCCCGGAAGACGATCACGGAGAGGTTCTCCAGCGAGAAGACGAGGATGAGGAAGGCGCTCGCGAGCTTCGCCAGGTCGACGACCGGGACGAACGCGATGAGCGCCAAGAGCAGCGCGCCGGTGACGAGCACCGCGGTCACGGGCGTCAGGAACCGGGGGTTGATCCGGCCGACCCGCTCCGGCAGGAGCGAGTCGCGGCTCATCGCGAGCAGGAACCGGGAGGTCCCCAGCACGCCCGCGTTCGCCATGCTCGTGAGCGCGAGGACGGCGGTGACGGCGACGACGGTGACGCCCGCGCCGCCGAACACCAGCTCCGCGCTGTCGGCCATGGGCGTGAGAGAGGTCCCGCCGCCGGGTCCGCCGCCGACGAGCGTCTCGCCCGGCACGACGCCGACGACGACGGCCACGACGGCGGTGTAGATGACCATCATCACCCCGATGGAGATGAGCATCGCCAGCGGGATGTTCCGACTGGGTTCGGCGATCTCCTCGGCGACGGACGCGACCTCGCCGATCCCGGCGTAGGAGACGAACACGAAGGCGGTCGCGGTCGCGACGCCGCCGATCCCGTGGGTGGTGAACGGGGCGTACTGCGACGGCTCCGCGGGCTGGATCCCGCCGAGGACGTACGCGCCGAGGACGAGGACGACGAGCGAGACGAGCACGCTCTGGACCTGGCCGCTCTTCTCGGTCCCGACGATGTTGAGCAGGATGACGACGACGCCGAGCACGAGCGCGACCGTCTTCACGAGCCCCGCGGGGATGTTCACGAGCAGCAGCAGGTAGGCCCCGAGCCCGACGAGCGCGAACGCGCTCTTGAACACGAGCGAGAACCAGACGCCGATGCCCGCGATCGTCCCGAACAGCGGCCCCATCGCGCGGTCGATGTAGATGTAGGTGCCGCCGTCTTCCGGCATCGCCGTCGCCATCTCGGCCTTCGAGAGCGCGTTCGGGAGAACTATCAGTCCGGCCAACAGGTACGCGAGGACGACCGCCGGACCGGCCTTCTCGAACCCGACCGCGGGGAGGACGAAGATCCCGCCACCGATCATCGCGCCCATGCTCAGCGTGACCGCCGAATAGAGCCCCAGGTCTCGGCTCAGGTCCCCGTCGCTCATTACTTCTCTCTTGTGATACCGACGGTTAACCCTTCGCGATCCGCGGTATTCCGCCCCCGAAATGTGCCGCCAGAACGTGACAGATACGTTACTTTTCGGAGTCGTCGCCGGCCTCGGCGCTCCGGTAGTCGACCTTCCCGTCGCGCCGGTCCCGCTCCCGGGCGTCCGGGTCGCGTTCCGCCGGGTCGCCGTGGCCGCCGCCGCCCGGCGTGCGGACGGAGACGGTCGTCCCGGCCGCCACGTCGACGGAGGTCTTCGCGGGCACTGGCTCCCCGTCGATCAGGTTCTCGCCGAGCGCGCCGTCCTCGCCGCCGTCGAGGCCCCGCGGAGCGATCCGCCGGCGCTCGGTCAGGAGCGAGACCGTCGCGTCCGTCTCGACGGTGACGGTCCGCTCGATGCCCAGTCCGCCGCGGTGGCGGCCGTCGCCGCCGCTCGACGGGCGCAGCGCGTACCGCTCGACGCGGAGCGGGTACGCCGTCTCCAGCGCCTCGACCGGCGTGTTGAGCGTGTTCGTCATGCCGACCTGGACGCCGTCCATCCCGTCTTTGGTCGGTCGCCCGCCGAACCCGCCGGCGATCGTCTCGTAGTAGGTGAACCCGCCCGCGCGGTCGCCGACGATCAGGTTGTTCATCGTCCCCTGCCCGCCCGCGGGGACGACGTCCGGCACCGCCTCGGCGAGCGCGGCCAGCGTCACGTCCGTCACGCGCTGGCTGGTCTCGACGTTCCCGCCGACGACCGCGGCCGGCGGGCGCGGGTCGAGCAGCGACCCCCCCGGCGCGGAGATGGAGACCGGCTCGTAACAGCCGTGGTTCGGCGGGATCTCCGGATCGGTGATCGCGCGGACGACGAAGTACACCGCGCTCTTCGCCACCGAGAACGGCGCGTTCAGGTTGCCGTCCACCTGGTCGGCCGTGCCGGCGAAGTCGACGTCGAGAGCGGCCCCGTCGACGGTGACCGCGACCTCGATCGGGATTTCCGCGTCGGTCACGCCGTCGCCCTCGAGGACGTCCCGGGCCCGGTACGTCCCGTCCGGGAGGTCTCGGATCTCGGTCTCGACGCGCTCGCGGGAGTAGTCCACGACGGCGTCGAAGGCGTCGAGCAGCGTCGCGCCGTGCTCGTCGAGCAGTTCGTCGACCCGCTGCTCGGCGCGGTCGTTCGCGGCGCGCTGCGCCCGGAGGTCGGCCCCGCGCTCGCCCGGCGTGCGGACGTTGGCGAGCAGCAGGTCGCGGACCGCGTCGTTCGGTTCGCCGCCCTCGACGAGCCGGACCGCCGGGATCCGGAGCCCCTCCTCGAATATCTCGCGCGCGCCGGGCGGCATGCTCCCGGGCGCGCTCCCGCCGACGTCCGCGTGGTGCGCGCGCGACACCGCGAAGCCGACGATCTCCCCGTCGGGCGCGATCGGCGACACGAGCGTCACGTCCGGGAGGTGCGTCCCGCCGGCGAACGGGTCGTTGACGACGAACACGTCGCCGGGGCCCGGGTCCTTCTCGAGAACGACCGCGACCGCGTCGGGCATCGCGCCGAGGTGGACCGGGATGTGTTCGGCCTGCGCGATCATGCGGCCGTCGGCGTCGAACAGCGCCGTCGAGCAGTCCTGTCGCTCCTTGATGTTCGGCGAGTACGCGCCCCGGATCAGCACGTGACCCATCTCGGCCGCGACGCTCTCCAGTTGGTTGCGGAGGATCTCCAGCGTGACCGGATCGACGTTCGGGTCGCTCACGCGTCGCTCACCTCCGCGACCAGCGCGCCGTCGCCGCGCAGCCGGACGCTCCACCCGGGCGGGACGACCGCCGTGCTCTCCGCGCCCTCGACCACGACCGGCCCCTCGACGCGGCCGTCCGCCGGGAAGCGCTCCCGGTCGTACACCGGCGTCTCGCGGGGACCGTCGGGGAAGACCGCCTCGCGAGTGGTCCGGGGGTCGGTCGCTCCGGTCCCCGCGGACTCGATCGCCGGCGCGCTCCGCGGCACCGTCGCCGTCGCGCGGCAGTTCACCAGTTCGACCGGCTCGTCGGCGCGGTAGCCGTACGCCGACTCGTGCGCCGCCGCGAACCGCTCGGCGGCCGCCTCGGGGTCGAACGGCCGGTCGACGTCGACGGTGAGCTCGAAGCTCTGTCCCGCGTAGCGGAGGTCGGCGGCGTACTCGACCCGGGCCGCGTCCGGGTCGCTGACCTCGCCGAGCAGGTCGTCGCCCAGTTCCCCGTAGAGCGCGTCGACCGCGTCCGCGTCGACCTCGGCGAGCGGCCCCTGCCGGGTCCGGACCGCGTCGCGCGTCTCGTCGGCCGCGAGCAGCCCGTACGCCGAGAGGACGCCGGACGCGTGCGGGACGACGACGCGGTCGACGTCGAGCCCGTCGGCGATCGAGACCGCGTGCATCGGGCCGGCGCCGCCGAACGCGACGAGGCCGAACTCGCGGGGGTCGTGGCCGCGCTCGACGGTGACGGACCGGATGGCGCGGGTCATGTCGGCGTTCGCGACGCGGTGGACGCCGAGCGCGGCCGCGACCGGGCCCTCCATCCCCGCCTCGTCGGCGAGGTCCGCGAGGGCGTCGCGGGCGGCCGCCGCGTCGAGCGACAGGTCCCCGCCGAGGCTGGTGTCCGCGCCGACGTACCCGAGCACGAGGTTCGCGTCGGTGACGGTCGGCTCCGTGCCGCCCTTGCCGTAGCAGGCGGGACCGGGCTCCGCGCCGGCCGAGCGCGGACCGATCCGGAGCGCGCCGCCGGAGTCGACCCACGCGATCGACCCGCCACCGGCCCCGACGGTCTCGACGTCGACCATCGGCGTGCCGATCGGGCGGTCGGCGATCGCCGACTCCGTCGTGCGCTCGACCTCGCCGTCGCGGACGAGGCTCACGTCGCTGGAGGTGCCGCCCATGTCGAAGGTGATCAGCCCGTCGCGGTCGGCGGCCGACGCCGTCGCGCTCGCGCCCACGACTCCCGCCGCGGGCCCCGAGAGGACGGTCGTCACGGCGTTCCGCCGGACCGTGTCGGCGTCGGTGACGCCCCCGTTCGCCTGCATGATCCGCGGCTGCGGGAGGCCCATGTCGCGGGCCCGCTCGGTGAGGCGACCGACGTAGCCGTCGATCGCCGGCCGCACGTATGCGTCGACCGCCGTGGTGGAGGTCCGCTCGTACTCGCGGAACTCGGGGAGCACCTCGTGCGAGGCCGATACCGGGACGTCGAGCGCCGCGCGCAGCGCCTCGGCGACCCGCTCCTCGTTCTCCGGGTGCGCGTACGCGTGGAGCAGGCAGACCGCGACGGACTCGACGTCGGCGTCGCGGAGGTCGGCGACGAGCGATTCGATCGCCGCGTCATCGACGGGTCGCTCGACCCCGTCGGGGCTCGTCCGCTCGGCCACTTCGAACCGACGGCGGCGGGGGACGAGCGGCGCCGGCTTCTCGGCGTCGAGGTCGTACAGCGAGGGCCGGGTCTGCCGGCCGATCTCCAGCACGTCCCGGAACCCCTCCGTCGTCACGAGCGCGGTCCGCGCGCCGTCGCCCTCCAGCAGCGCGTTGACGGAGACGGTCATCGCGTGGGAGAACTCGCGCACGCTCCCGGGGTCGATCCCCGCCGCCTCGCAGGCCTTCTCGATCCCGGCCGCGACCCCCTCGCTCTGGTCGTCGGTGCTCGGCACCTTCGCGGTGACGAGGTCGCCGTCGAGCGAGAGCGCCACGTCGGTGAACGTCCCCCCGACGTCGACGCCGATCCCCCGGTCTCCGGTCGCCTCGCCGTCGGTCGCCCTGTCGCTCGCCGCTCGATCGCTCACCGCCCGACCCTCCGTCGCTCCGCCGTCCGGCTGCGAACCCCCACGGCGTCAGGGGGGCCCCGGACGCCGGACGGCGCGGTGTCTCGCTCGCGTGGCATGGGAGGCCCTCGTTACCGGACGGACTTAAGACCGCCCCGTTCAACGCTGCGGCGGTCGCGGTCGCCCGTAACTGTCGGTCGGAACCGCGTTCCAGCGGTGCGGCGAGCGGGTGCGATAGCGCGACTCCCGATAGAACGCGCTTCGCGGCGACCGCGGCGTTTTCAACCTCCCTGCGCGCGTGGATGGTGAGCCCCCGGGACCGAACCGAGGTCACGAAGTGGGGGCCTCCGCGGCGGGTCCGTCTCGCCGTCGTTCCAACCGCTCCAAGTGCGGTGTTCAGGTCCGAGCGTCACGGTGGCGTCGGTGAACACGCGCGGTTCCTGCGGCTCCGTGAGCGTCCCCTCGAGGTCGAGGGCGGCAATACCGATACTCGCCGAGACGGTCACCACGATACCGACCATGAGGACAGTGGCAACGACGGTGGAGACGCCGCGGTCGTCGCGACCGTTCATCGCACTCTGCTCTTTCCGGCGTGGCTACGAAGCATTCGGCGATCGGTTCGCGTTCGTCCGGACGGTGTACCGACCCACATATCATTCAAGATGCTGGTGGTCAGTACACACTTATACCGGACGCGTGAACGGTGCGCATGCGCATCGCGCTTATCGCCCACGACGAACTCAAAGACGAGATGGTCGCGTTCGTGGAGGCACACACCGACGTCCTCGGCGAGTGCGAACTGGTGACGACCGGAACGACGGGGAAACGCATCGCCGAGGCGACCGGCCTGTCGGTGAACCGCCAGGCGTCGGGGCCGTACGGCGGCGACCTCCAGATCGGTGGACTGATCGCGGACGACCGGATCGACGGGGTCGTCTTCCTCCGCGACCCGCTGACCGCGCAGGCGCACGAGCCCGACATCTCGGCGCTGCTCCGGGTCTGCGACGTGAAGGACGTACCGCTGGCGACGAACGTCGCGTCGGCGGAGCTGCTCGTCGAGGGATTACTCGGCGGCGATTCTCTCGACTGATACCGCTACCCGCGGTGATTTAAGTCGACCGCGCGAAGACGCGGGTAATGACGCGCTCGCAACGGACTCGCGTCCGCGCCCTCGTCCTCTCGCTGCTGCTCGTCCTCGCGAGCGTCGGCGTCGGCGCCGGCGCGGTCGCGGGGCAGCCCGCGGCGTCAGACGCCGCGACTCACGCGTCGGGCACGGCGAGCGACGCTTCCGGCTCGGAGGCCGCGGTCGGCTCCGAGCCCGTCGGCCCCGAAAGCCTCGACCGCGATTCCGCCGATCCCGCGACCGTCGGCCCTGGCGTCGACGCGAACGGGAGCGAGGTCGCGCCGATCACCCGGTGTTTCAGCGGCAGCGGCTACCCCATCTCGATCGGCGGCGACGAGGGCGGCGCGACGATGCGGACGGTGGTCCACCTCTCCGTGCTGACCGACCCCCGGGCGGGCAACGAGTTCGGGATCGAGACCGCGGGCCGGCTCGACGGCGCGTCGATCGTGACGCTCGCGGCCGGGGTCAGGCTGACCGGCCGGGAGGCGATCGCGGACGGGTTCGACCCGTTCGCGGCGTTCGACGTGCTGTACACCTACGAGCTTCAGCTCCCGATGTTCGCCGGCGCGGTCGGCGACGCCGACTACGAGGACGACGGGTCGCCGATCGGGTCGAGCGCCGGCGCGGCCGACTGCTGACCGCTCACTCCGGCTGCTCGCCGGCGACCGAGTTCGGCGGACGGACGCCGCGTATCAGCGCCAACACCGCCCGTCTGGTCGCCTCGAATCCGTCGTCGGTCGGGTAGGCGCCGCCCGCGAGGAGGTACTCGTCGGACTCCCACACCGCGAGCAGCGCCTCCACCGGGACCGATCCGCCGTCGACCGCGCAGCGCCCGTGGAACACCCAGAGCGTCGCGCGAGACGCGCTCGGGTCGTCGACCTCGAGGCCGCGGTCGTCGCGGCGTTCGAGGTCGACGACGTCCCGCTCGGCGAGGCGCTCGCGGAACCCCTCGCGGGCCCGCGACTCGACGAGTCGGGTGAGCGCCGGGTTCGGGCCGGTGTCGGGCGAGATCCGCAGCCGACTCGCGAAGAAGAAGGGTCGCGGCGGCGGCGTCTCGCGCTCGTAGCGGGCCGTGCCGGCCGTGACCGAGACCGGTCCCGCGTCGAACGGGCGCTCGGTCGCCTCCGCGACGAGCGTCCACCCGCCGAGGTCGCCGGCCACGGTCGGTGGGTCCATGGACCCGCATCTCTCCGGACGGGAATAAAACGGACGGGCGGCGGGGAGGGTCTCGGCGCGCGGAGCCGGTCAGTGGTCGTCTTCGCGCCACTTGTGTTCGCACTCGGTACAGACGAAGAACCGGGTCTCCGACTCGTCGGCCGAGCGGATCTGCTGCATGTACCAGTACGCGCGGTCGTTGTCGCAGTTCGGGCACTGGGCGGTCGTCGTCGGGAGCCCCTTGTCCTCGGCGTCGCTCACGTCGACGACCTCGGACTCGACCTGCGACTGGGTCGTCCACTCGCTGTCGTCCGACTCACGCCCGATCTCGTTGCCGCAGGAGTCACACACCCAGTGGTCCTCGCCCGCGCCGGATTTCATCATGGAGCCGCACTCGTCGCAGAACTTCATGCCCCGAACCAACCGCGGATCGCATATAAGCGGCGGGATCGCGGGCGAGGGGCCAGAACGCCCTCCGACCCGCGAGCGACGGCGTCAGTCGGCGTCGGCGTGTTCGGCGAGCGCGAACCGCACGCGCTCCTCGTCGGGTCCCTTCGTCTCCCGGCCGGTAACGACGATCTCACCGATCTCGGCCGTGTCCGCGACGTGCGTCCCGGCGCAGGCGGTCCGGTCGTACGGCTCGTCGTCCGGGTCCGCGCCCGCGATCTCGACGATCCGTAGCTCCTCGATCGAGTCGGGGAGCAGGTCGATCCGGGTCCGGTCGGTGTCGAGGGTCGCCTCCGCGGTCTCCCGGTCCATCGTGTAGCTCGACACAGACCGCCCGTCGGCGACGAGGTCGTTGAGCCGCGCCTCGATCCGGTCGAGGTCGTCGTCGGTGAAGCGGTCGTAGGTCGCGTCGAGGCGCGCGCGGTCGCGGTAGAGCTGGTTGCCGGTCGTCCGCGCGTCGAACTCGTCGAGCAGCAGCGCGGACAGCAGGTGTTGGGCGGTGTGGTACCGCGAGTGCGCCGCGCGGCGGTCGGCGTCGATCTCGCAGACGACCTCGGTCCCCGGCTGCGGGAGCGCGGGCGGGTCGCTCTCGTCGCCCGCACCGTCGGGCCCGTCGACCGGTTCGACCTCGTGGTGGACCGTGTCCGCCATCTCGACGTCGACGACGCGCCACCGGGCGTCGCCGTCGGCCGCGCGGACCGTTCCGGTGTCGTGCGGCTGGCCCCCGCCGGTCGGGTAGAAGTGCGTGCGGTCGAGGACGAGCCGGTCCGGGTCCGAGAGGACGCGCTCGACGGTGGCCTCGAAGGTCGTCACCGCGTCGTCGGTGAGGTAGAGTCGCTCGGTCACGGGTTCGAGAAGGGCCGCCGCCGAGATATATCTGCGGCTTCGGCGGGGTCCGTCGCTCGCTCGGCGCCGTAGAAGCGGGGGCCTTCCCAGCGGCGCACGAGTCGTGAACGGGGCTATCGAGAGTGATAGCCGAGAGTCCACCCTTATCAACGGGGGGACACACCTTGTATTCATGACGGGGGGAGCACGGGCGCAGAGCGAGGTACTCGGCACGGTGCTGCTCTTGGGCCTGACGGTGGCGGTCGTCGGCACCACGGTCGCGATCGGCGGCGCCGCGCTCGACGACTCCCAACAGCGGGCGGACCTCCAGCGCGTCGAGGGGGCGATGACGCAGGTGGACTCCAAGGCGAGTCTCGTCGCGCACGGCGAGTCGCCGTCGCAGCGCGTCCGGATGGGCCTCGGCCGAGGGGCGGACTTCCGCGTCGATGGGGACGCGGGGTGGATGCGGATCGAGGTGACGACGAGCGAGAACCCGAACGCCACGAACAGGACCGTGCCGCTCGGCGCCGTCGTCTACGAGCGCGGCGACGAAACCGTCGCCTATCAGGGCGGCGGCGTCTGGCGGTCGAGGGGCGAGAGTTCGGAGATGGTCTCCCCGCCCGAGTTCCACTACCGCGGTGGCGGCGGAACGGAGACACTCACCCTCCCGCTCGTGCGGATCGGGAACGGCTCCGAGTCGCTCGGCGACGAGGTCCGCATCACGGAGACCGCCAATCGGTCCGAACGCGTGTTCCCCTCGCCGAACGGGTCGAACCCGCTCCTCGGCGGCAACGTCACGATCACCGTCGAGAGCGACTACGCCGACGCGTGGGGCCAGTTCTTCGAGACGCGGACGAGCGCGACGGTGACGGACGTCTCCGACCGGCGCGTGGAGGTGCGCCTCCGGACCACCACGGTCCACCCCACGCTGAGCGCCGGCGTCTCCGCGACCGGGCGGTCGACGTTCGACACCGGCGGGGTCGACCGGCTTGACGCCGACAGCTACGACTCGACCGTCGGGTCCTACGACGACCAGACGCCGGGCGACGGGGCGGTCATCCAGACGCGAGACCAGTTCCGCCTCACCGCGGGCGGCGGCGGCAACACGCAGTCGATCACGATACGAGGGGACCTGATCGCCGAGTCGTACAACATCCCGCCCGGACAGGAAGACAAACTCAACGTCACCGGCGAGCGTCGCACGGAGACCGCGTTCGACGAGCCCGCTCCCGTCGACGGGGCGATCACCCAGCGAATCGAGAGCGTGAGAGACCAGGACCTCGCCACGAACGGGGATTACCGCAACGGCAGTATCGACCTCTCCGGCACCCAGACCGAGACGATAGACGAGGACACGTACGTCGACGGCGACGTGACCGTCGCCGAGCAAGCGACCCTGACAGTCACGGACGGGGCGACCCTCCACGTCGCGGGCGGCCTGACGGTGACGGGCGACGACGGGCGCGTCGCCGTCGACACCGGGAGCGGCGACGTCGAGATCCTCGTCGAGCGGTCGACGAACGTCAGCGCGAACGCGACGGTCGGGGCGACGGGCGGGGGTCAGGCCTTCGTGTACGTCGACGACTCGTTGACCGTTCAAGACAAAGCGTCGGTGACGAGCGCCGCCGACACCCGCTTCGAGCTGCAAAACACCGCCGGGATCGACCTGGAGGACCGCGCCGTGGTGGCCGCCGACGAGGACGTCGCGAGCAACCTCTGGCTGTACTCCAGCGGCGATCAGATAGACGTCGAGGCGAACGACACCGGTGGGGTTCAGTTCGGCGGCGTCTTCTACGCCCCCCAGAGCGACGCGAAACTCGACGGCAACATGACGATCAAGGGATCGTTCACGTTCGAACTGTTCGAGTTCGACGACGCCGAGATCGACATCCACTACGACGAGTCGCTGGAGACGAAACAGCCGTTCAAGGGGAACTCGGTGCCCGTGGTGAGCCACCTCCACGTCTCGGTCCACGAAGTGAAGATCGAGTCCGACTGAGGCGAACGCGCTCCGCCGCCCGGTCTGAGGCGGCGTTCAGTCTGAGAAGTCGATTCGCGTCGAGGTGCGGTGGACCACGAACCGCTCGTAGTGGTCGGCGTCGAACGTCACGGTAACGTCGGGGTCGCCGGCGGTCGATACCGAGACGTGCTCGTGCTCCGACGCGAGATCCGAGTAGTACCGCTCCCAGACCACGGCCTGCGACGAGTTGATCGCCAGCGTGACGTTGTCGGTCGGCGTGCGGTCGTCGAGCGCGGTCTCGCGGACGCCCCGCTGACCGACCACGAGTACCGTCTGGTCACCGGCCGTGGACTGCGTCGGCCCGCCGAGCCCGTACAGCGAGTAGACGACGGTGTCGCCGATCAGGAGGTCGGGCGGTTTGATCATGACGCCGTCGTCTCCCTCCATCCGGAACACGGCGCCGTTCTCGTAGACGATCCGCGTATCGCCCGCACCGCGGTAGGTGAGCGACCCCGTCTCGACGACGGTCCCCGCCGTCGCGGTGTCGTTGAGCCGGAACGTCGACTCCTGCTCCAAGCGGAGTTCGCCGCCGCCCAGTTGGACCTCCGTCGCGCGACTCGGCACGCCGTCCCGGCTGATGTCGTCGAGGTTGTCCTGAAGCACGTCGAACGCCCGCTCGACGTTGTTATCGCGCTCGGCGAGCTGGGCGTCTTCGAGCCCGCCGAGCCCGACGGTGAACGTCACGGCGATGGTGGACGTGATCAGCGCGAACACCAGCACGAACCCGATGGTCTCGCTGACGCCGCGGTCGTCAGCGCTCAGTCCGGCGAACAAGTCGTTCCGGGTCACGCCGCGCTCACCACCACTTCGCCGTCGCTCCCGGCGTCGGGGTCCCAGTAGATCAGCAGGTCGCCACCGTCGACGGTCGCGTTCCGGACGGTCACGTTCCTGCTCGTGGCGAACGGAACCGTCACCGCGGTTCCCGGCCGGTCGCTCTCCAGCGTGATCGTCCCCTCGGTTCCCGTCGCCGTCACGTCGATCCGATAGCCGGTGCCGGCCGCCCGTCTGGGAAGCGATACCGACCGGTTTACGGTGAGGTTCGAGCGGGACGTCGTACTCGCGACGAGTCTGTCGACGGTCCCGACGTCGGCCGCGACGCGCTCGCCGACCACGGTGAGTTCGCCCTGCGCGGCGCGCTCGCGTTGGGTGTCGACGAACGACCCGCCCGCGACGAACAGTCCGGAGAGCAGCAGCGTCGACACCGCGAGCGTCATGACGTAGCCGACGGTGACCGACACCGCCCGGTCGGTGCCGCCGGGATGCTCACGCATCGCGCTCACCCGGCGCGAGCCGGACCACGTCGGCGTACTCCAGTTCGGGGGTCCGATAGGTGATCTCGACGTCGACGCTGTATATCGCATCGATTACGTACGGCCGCGAGGGGCGACCGGGATTCGCTCCGTCGTCGCGCTCGTCGACGACGAGGTGGTAGGTCCCGCGCGCCGCGTCGCCGTTCTCGTAGCGGAGGTCGAACCGGTCGCTCCCGGTTTGGACGCCCTCGGCCCACACCAGCGCGTCGAACCGCTCGCCGTTGACCGTTCCGCCGGTGAGGTCGACGGTGTGGTTCCCGTCCGGCCGCGGCGTGAACGTCTCGGACACCGTCGTCCCGTTGTCCACCGTCACCGTGAGGTTGTCGTCGGTCGGGTTCGACAGCGCCACCGACCAGGTCTCGTTGGTCCCGCCCGTCGAGCCGTCGGCCACGACGGTGAACGCCGTGCCGGCCGAACTCGACAGCGACCCGGGATCGACGGTCAGCCGGTAGTTCCGCGTCCGGGTGGCGTTGCCCGCGACCGTCCAGTTCGTCGTCGTTCCGTCCGGCGCGGTCATGTCACGGAACCCGCTGTCGGTCTCGTTCTGTGCGATGAAATACCCGGTGACGACGGTGGAGTTGTCCACTCGCACCTCCCCGACCGCCCCGTCGCGCGCCCGGAGGTCGGCCACGGTGCGGCCGTACCGCCTCGCGCTCGCGTTGAAATTCGCGAACACGTCATCGGTGCTGTTCCGGTGTTCGCGGTGGAGGATTCCCGCGAGGTCGTCGACCGCCCCCTCGCGGAACTCGATCGCTTCCGCCCCGCCCGCGTCGACCCCCCGAGTCGCGAGGTTCTCGGTGTAGATCACGGTGTTCAACAGGAGGACGACCGCGACGAAGAGGACCGCGAGCGTCAGCCCGGTGATCAGGATGATCTGCGCCCGGTCCTCGTCGCGGGCGGCGTCCGCGTCCTCGCGATCTAAAGAGACGCTCACATCTGCCATGCGGTGATGCGCACCTCCGCGACCGTGTACAGCGTGTCGCCGCCGCCGACCGGCGCGGCGAAGTACCGGCGGGAGCCGTTCTCCGCGAGCGTGTACTCGTCGGCCGCGCCGAACCGGTCGTCGCCGTACAGCGCCACCTGCGTGCTCGCCGTCGCCGCGTTGTCGCTCGGCGTGCCCATGTCTATCAGCCGCGTTCGGTCGATCCCGTTGCCGTCCGCGGCCGGGTAGTACACGTCGACGTCGAACGCGATCCGTCTGACGTCGAACGCCTCGCGGAGCGGGTCGTGGAGCGGGTGCGTGGCGTTCGGTAGCCCGGTGTAGTAGCGGTTCTCCGCGCCCACGAACCCGTCGTCGTAGTACAGCAGCGCCGACTTGAGGTCGCCGCTCGCCTCGCTCGTCGACAACACGTCCTGTGCGGCGATCGCCGCCTGGTTCTCGACGTGCTGGTTCGACGTGCTCGCGGACAGCGGCGTTACGGCCGTCGCCTGCGTCGCGAAGATGAGGCCGGTGACCAGCAGCAACGCGGCCGTGAACGCCTCGAGGGTGTGCGCTTGCCCGCGGTCGTCCGGGAGGTGTTCGACGAACATCTCACCACACCCTGAGCGTGAGCCGATGCGTCTCTCTCGCGACCGCGTCGTCCGGGTCGAGGTCGACGGTGACGATGCGACTCGCGGCCGCGACGCTCTCGCCTCGCGGCGGCGCGGGACCGGCGCGCATGGCGACGGCGGTGCCGTCCGATTCGAGCTCCTCGACGGTTCCGTTCCGCGTCACGGTGAGGTTGAGGCCGCGGAACTCGTCGACGCCGAGCTCGGCGTGGAGGTCGTCGGCGTTCGCCGTCCAGACGCAGTCCGACTCGTTGGCCGCGGTCGCCGGGTCCGTCCCGTCGAAGAACGCGAGCGTACAGGCGTGCGACAGCGTCGCGGCCGACCCGCTCGCGGCGAGCGACGACTCCGCGAGCCGCGCGGCGCCGCGCTCGGCGACGATGACTTTCGCGCCCTCGCCGACCGCGTACGGCTCCAAAAGCGACGGGACGAACGCGAACGTGAACCCGACCGCGACGAGGAACACCGACATCCCGACGACGAAGTCGAGGACCGTCTGCCCGCGGTCAGCCGACATAGATCCACACCCCCAGCGCCAGCGTCATCAGGATCACGGCGTACTTGACGCCGGAGATCAGCTCCGCGTCGCGGATGTAGCCGCTGATGAACCCCGAGAGGATCGCCTGGATCGTCACCGCGTGGAAGAACAGCAGCGAGAGGACCTCGGGGTCGATGCTGCCGCCGCCGCCGAACCCGGCCCCGCCCCCGCCTCCGCCGCCGTCACTCTGTGCGACCAGATCGCCCATCACGTCGATGAACTGCGTCTGGAGGATGGCCATCACGCCGAGCAGCGTGATGTACGTCATCACGATGATCGCCACCTGCATCCGGGTGCGGGACTTGCGCTCGCGCTCGATGTCGTCCTGGTTCTCCGAGGCCTGCGCGGCCGTCGTCAGCACGTCCGTGATCTGCGAGGAGGCCTCCTGCGCCTCGGTGATCAGCTTCACCGTCCGGGCGAGCCGCGGGACCGCGTAGGAGTTGTTGAACTCGACCAGCGCGTCCCGCAGGCTCATGCCGTAGTTCACCTTCGCGTGGATCACCTCGAACTCCTCCGCGAGCTTCCCGGTCGAGGTCGCCGAGACCGTGTTCACCGATTCGAGCAGCGTCTGTCCGGTGTCGTTCGCCGACGAGAGCTTCCGCAGCGTCTCCGACAGCTTCCCGGTCACCGCCCGCCGCGAGCGCTGGTGCCACTCGTAGAAGACGCCGAGCGGGATCATCACGACGTACAGCGGCACGTAGAGCCACACGAACGCCGACCACACCGGGCGCGCGATCCAGCCGTCGACCGTCGTCGGCGCCGAGCCGGACGCGACCGCGATGCCGACGAGCGCGAGCGCCGCGGGGACGCTCAACGCGAGGGTGTAAAGCGGGTTCTCGCGGAGGAAGAGGTGCGGCGCGGAGAGGATCTCCATCGTCTTGTGCGTCCCCTCGCGGTCGCGGATGCGGTCGAACACGCCGAAGCTCCCGACGAAGGCCTCCACGAGCCCGAAGTGGAGCAGGCCCTCCCGACTCGTCTGCCGGAGCCGCTCGCTGCCGCCGTCGGGCTGGAGGTAGCCGTCGCCCGGGTCGTCCTGTTTGACCGTCGAGACCAACACGAGGAACCCGACGCCCACGAGCGGGATGAGCAGGTACACCGTGAGGTACAGGAGGCGGTCGTCGGCCTCGCCCATCATCCCCATGATGACGAGGATGATGATGAGCAGCAGGGGGAAAAGCGAGAGCGTCATGTACATCTCGCCGAACAGCTCCAGCGTCTCCAGCGTCATCTCGCGCTCCTGTTTCGACGTGCGGAGGTGTTTCTCCTTTTTGTCCTTCAGGAAGCTCTCCATGTCGCCGCCGGAGTTGACGATGGAGAGCATGTCCGCGAGGAACTGCGAGAGCTCGTCGGAGGGCGTCTCCATCGACTGCTGGCGGATCGCGTTGCGGTAGTCGGTGCCGAAGTACTCCGTCTCGTTGACGATGCTCTGGAACTCCCGAGACACTTCGCCGTACGTGTCCTCGGCGGTCGCCATCGCGCGCAGGATCTCGAGCTGGTTCAGCCCGCCGACGGAGAGCGCGTACATGAACGAGACGGAGTCCGCGAGCAGGAGGTTGATCTCCCGCTTCCGCGAGGAGGCCCGCGAGTACGGGACCGCGACGACCCCGCCGAACCCGACCGCGAACCCGATCGAGCCGAAGACGAGCCCGCTGAGCAGCACCGCCGTCGGCACGACGAGCGAGCGGAGCAGCGTCTGGATCCCCGGCGTCGGCGCCGGGACCCCGAGCGAGAGCGCCTCCGGGTCGATGAGGCCGAGCGAGAACACGCCGTAGCCGACCAGCGTGCCGACCGCCCAGAGCGCCCCGCCGACGAGGATGCCGACCGCCAGCGCCAGCGAGACGTACATCTCGACTTGGTCGGGCATCCGGGCTTCCGACAGCTTGCGCTCCACGTCCCCGACGAAGTCGCCGTCCTCGTCGAACAGCAGCTCGAACACCGGGTAACACAGCTCCGCGAGGACGTTCGCGTCCACGCCGCCGTCGCCCGCGTCCACGTCGAGGCTCACGGCTCGGCCCTCACGCCGGACATGGCGTCACCCGTCCTCCGCGGGCTCGACCGTGCCGAACCCCCAGTCGCCGATGTCCTCGTCTGGCTCGTCGGCGGCGTCGCTCTCGGAGGAGTCTCCGCCGTCCGCGCTCTCGGTCGCGTCCTCCTCGTCGCCGTCGTCCGGCTCGTCGGTATCGACCTCGGGTTCGTCTCCGCTCTCGAACGCGTCCGCGACGTCGTCTTCGCCCGATTCGTCGACGCTCTCCGCCGCGTCGTCGGGCGTCGTCCGACCGCTGTCGGCTTCGTCGCGGTCGCTCGCGACGGGCTCCGCGGCGCTGAACCCCTCGCTCACGTCGGCCGACGCGTCCGCGTCGCGGTGCGGGTCCCGCTCGGACGGCTCCGCCGGCGACGAGAGGACGTCGACCCCCTCGTCGAACGGCTCCCCGAAGTCGATGTCGCTCGGCTCGCCGGAGCCGTCGCCGGCCGCCTCGGCGACGCCTCCGAAGTCGTCGTCGGGAGAGGCCGAGGGCGCGCCGGAAGGCGGCCGTCTCTCTCCGGGTTGCCGCGTCGGGCTCGGGCCCTCCGCGTCGGCGGGCCGCCGCGTCGCGTCCGGACCGTCTGCCTCGCCGGCGTCCGCTTCGGGCTCCGGCCCGAGCGGGCTTTCGTCCGCGGCGTCCGCCTCGCGGGCCGTCTCGGCGAGCGCCTCGCGGTCGCCAGTCGGAACGGCCTCGACGTCGCCCGCGTGGTTCATCTCCAGGAGGGCGTCGGCGACGGAGTCCGGGACCTCGCCGCGGTACGTCTCGAACAGGCCCTCGGCCGCGTCGAGTATCTCCGCGGCCTCCGTCTCGCCGTCGTCGTCGGGCGTCGGGCGGGGGACCAGCTCCTCCTTCTCGCGGTCGACGTTGATCAGCACGGACTCCATCTCGCGGAGGTCCTCCAGCGAGCGCTCCAGCTCGTCGTTGGCCATCAGCGCCAGCACGGTCTCCGGGTCGTTGATGAACGCCTGGAACGTCGCCGCCACCTGCGCGTAGCTGTTGAGCCCGCGGTCGATGAGGTACGCTAACACGACCCGCCGCTTGCGGAGCTCCTCGTCGAGGGTCGCCCGGCTCCAGCCGCGGTCGAACATGATGTCTTCGAGGGTGTTCGAGTCGCCCATCTGGAGGAACTCGTCCGTCTCCGCCTGCCACTGGAACACGTCTTGGACGTTGATCTCGTCGTTCTCGGCGTCGTAGTGGTTGATCTCGGTGATCGACTTGTTCCGGCGCACCTTCTTGCCCTGGACGCGGGTGGATGTCTGGATCGAGACCAGATCGAGCGCCGTGAACATCGTCTTCGAGACGTTGATCGGGTCGGTGGTGAACCGCTTGA
>ERZ1034488.30-NODE-30-length-36913-cov-5.573580_pt1 | contig 36913 bp, 40 predicted proteins | sample MGYA00520646_ERZ1034488 | MGnify/ENA primary metagenome ERZ1034488 (study PRJEB33760, sample SAMEA4777686) | hypersaline lake metagenome | biome: hypersaline environment; feature: brines | place: Spain | collected 2012-08 | depth 0 m ...
GGAGCCGCTCGCTCGCGTCTGCTGTCGTAGTGCTGTTCCGCTCCGCACCGCCTCCGCTCCACACCGCGCCGCGACCGCCTCCGCACCGTTCCGCGCCGCGACCGCCTCCGCGCCGCGGCCGCGACAGCGCCACTTGACGATGTGCAGATGATCGACGACGTTCGGACGATAGCGGTGGAGCCGCCCGGCGACGGGTCGGGGCGTCCTGATCGGTCGACTCTCGCGTGCGCTGCGGCAGTCGCGGAAAGAAGACGACGGGGGAACGGCGGCGAGTCTCGGAGGGTCGCTCAGCGCGTTACTGGACGACGCCGGTCGCGGCGGTCGCGTCACCCGCGCCGGGTGTCTCGACGGCGGTGAACAACAACGCCGAGAGCACGCCCAGCGTCTCGTCGCGCTCTTGAGGTGTCAGGACGTACTCCTCGCTCGGCACGCCCGTGTCGAGTGCGCGCGAGTCTGGCAGTTCGTCGTCGCCGACGACTGTCGCGTCGCGAACTTGCTCCATCGCCTCGGCGACGGTCGTGACCAGTTCCAGCACTGTCTCGTGACCGACAGTGCCGTGGGTGTCGAGTCGTTGCTGTATGTCGACACACGAGGCGACCAGCTCCTCAATCCGCGCGTCCGGGAGCGGGGTGTGTCGCAGGTCGTCGATGGTGGCGCCGTAGTCCGACTGCAGCTGCTCGGTGGTGATCGCTGTCTGTACTCCTGCCTCTGTCGCGCCGTCACGCTTTTGTGACGGAGAATCGTTCGAACACATGTCGTTGGCTCGTTACAGCGGCCACGACACGCGAGGTGAGGGAGGTCCTAGGCTCCCTCGCCGCCTTGCGGCGACAACCCGCGCGTCGTACTTTGATAACGTGGCTGTTGAGTATTGTATCTTGTTGTTGCAAACAGCGGTGGATGTCGTTGAGGAAAGTCGAGGATCTGAGTCGCCGATACGTCCGTCGTCCCACGAGACTGGTGGCTCGTCAACCGGTCTCTTCTGGCTTACTGGTTGATACATACCACAACGAGACGGCTGACGTAGTGGCTCTCGCGGGCGTCCGTGTACGGTGTCTACCGCCAATCTGATCCGTAATAGTCAATATAGCTGGCGCAGAACAGAGTCGCGTGGTGGATCAGTCAGTCAGAGCGAACAGGCCGCCACACCCGGTCTTGCGAGAGAAGTTGCCCCGAAAGCAATCCGGCCAGAGCGACAGCGATAGTATCTCGATTGAATCCGCTGACAACCACCATCAAGGCTTTAAGTAACTAGTCGCAAATGTTAAATGGTAGAACAGCATGAACGGTGTGACTCCGGTAGTCAGGAGCCAGTGAACATGAGGGTAGACTACAATCTCAACCACCGGCACAAGTGGATGCTCCGACTGTTGTATACACCGAACGAGTCTGGAGTGTCCGAGCCAATCCACGGGCGGACTCGGATTCAAAAGGCAATGTTTCTGCTCCAGCGGAAGCTTCGAGAAGAGTTCCGAACTCGGATTGGGTTTAAATTTGAACCGTACAAATACGGACCGTTCGACGAGAGAGTGTACGAGGTTCTCGAGGAGTTGGAGATGAAGCAGTTGGTCACAACGACACCTGCAGAAGAACACGACTCGCCGCACGATTCGACCCGGTATGAACTGACGGAAGACGGTGCCGAGGAGGCAGAGAAGCTGTGGGGTCACATCGACGACGAGAAGAAGCGGCTCTGCGAGTGGGTCCGGTACGAACAGGCTGATCGACCGCTGGGAAGTCTGTTGTCGTACGTCTACCGGATGTACCCAGAGATGACGACTAACTCCGAGATTGCGGACAAAGTCGAACACTGAGACATGGAGGAGCCGTCCCTGGTCTACTCTGGTTTCATAGCTGCACTAGGAGTCATCGGGGGGTTCGTGACGTTTGCGATGGAAAATCCAAGAGATAAGTACAAGGGCAGTATCGTCGACGTGAAAGAGAACAGGGTTGCCGACGTGACGAACGCGCTGGGCCCGATCATCGCCGACGTGAACGAGTTCAAACGGAGAGAGGACGGGGAGTCGGTTGAAGAGTTGACTGACGAGGACGAGGCGGCTGTCGCGCTGGCTGCGAGTCTGTCTCCCGACGACGACCTTCCTGATGTACAAGAGGCTATTGTCGATTTCTATGAGCCGGAGGAAACGTACGAACGCTGTCGGAAGTGCCGTGACTGGACATACGCAGCATTTGTTCTTTCGATTATATTCGTACTTCTCCCACAGATATCTCGGTTGTATCCTATACCTAAGGTTTTGATCACTGTTATGTTCTCTGGGTCTATTTTGAGTTTGATCAGTGGTATTGGTTTATTCTTCTACTTCCAGCGTCTCAGGACGAGACTTGACGAAATGACGGAATCTGCGGACTTCTCTCTGTAGTAGTCTGACTGCTTTTTTGATTTGGTCTCACACGTGTTGCTACCTACGGCACAGTAGAGCCAGTTCCAATCCACAGCATCGGCGGTTCAATCCCGCAGTGGGTTTTCTCCCCGTTGCAACAACCGTTTGCGGAGGAAACGGTCGCGAGGGGAGCGTTTCAATCCCGCAGTGGGTTTTCTCCCCATTGCAACCCGCCGCTTCGCTCGAAGTTCGTCGCGGTAGAGACGTTTCAATCCCGCAGTGGGTTTTCTCCCCGTTGCAACCCGGCGGACGTGCCGGTGGCGTTCTTCGCATCCTGGTTTCAATCCCGCAGTGGGTTTTCTCCCCTTTGCAACTGTCCTCCCCGTCTCGCGTGTACGTCGTACCGACCGAGTTTCAATCCCGCAGTGGGTTTTCTCCCCGTTGCAACTCTCCCCGTCGTCGGCGTCGGCGTCGGCCGCGTCGTTTCAATCCCGCAGTGGGTTTTCTCCCCGTTGCAACGTTCCGCCTCGACGGCCTCGGCGGCGGCGCTCGTGTTTCAATCCCGCAGTGGGTTTTCTTCCCGTTGCAACCGCGAGACGATGCACGTCGCGACGGAGCACACTAGTTTCAATCCCGCAGTGGGTTTTCTCCCCGTTGCAACCCGGAGTCCTTGGGTCCGATCCCGGACCTGGGAGTGTTTCAATCCCGCAGTGGGTTTTCTCCCCGTTGCAACTCGTCGTCCCAGCCGCCGTCCGTGTCTGGGATACCCGGGTTTCAATCCCGCAGTGGGTTTTCTCCCCGTTGCAACACTCTGACGGGACAGACTCCGAGACGTTCGATCTGGTTTCAATCCCGCAGTGGGTTTTCTCCCCGTTGCAACATCCTCGGCTCTACGATGGAGGATCATGTCCTTATGTTTCAATCCCGCAGTGGGTTTTCTCCCCGTTGCAACTCTCGCCTGGGCCGTCTCCGTGCGCCGAGATCGTCGTTTCAATCCCGCAGTGGGTTTTCTCCCCGTTGCAACTCGGCGGCTGGCGTGGCGGCGCTCGGGGCGCTCCGTTTCAATCCCGCAGTGGGTTTTCTCCCCGTTGCAACCGAGCCCCGGTAGCGCTCTCCCGCCACAGAGATGTGTTTCAATCCCGCAGTGGGTTTTCTCCCCGTTGCAACGTGGCCGACCTACTCGACGGGGCGCTCGGCACGGTGAGTTTCAATCCCGCAGTGGGTTTTCTCCCCGTTGCAACGGTTGCTCCGGAGCGACGGGAGCCAGACCTACGTAGTGTTTCAATCCCGCAGTGGGTTTTCTCCCCGTTGCAACGCTAAGCGTTGTCGTTGTCCTGCTTGCTATTCCGGTTTCAATCCCGCAGTGGGTTTTCTCCCCGTTGCAACCCGTCGCGGCCTCGACGCTGTACAGTTGGACGCAGCGGTTTCAATCCCGCAGTGGGTTTTCTCCCCGTTGCAACCCCGTCGAATCACCGCCGGCTCCAGATGCGTCTGCTGTTTCAATCCCGCAGTGGGTTTTCTCCCCGTTGCAACTCGTACCGACTCCGACACCAGCGCAGAGGCCGACGCGTTTCAATCCCGCAGTGGGTTTTCTCCCCGTTGCAACAGAACAGACGGGCGAGCGCGACGTGCCCTCGAGGGAGTTTCAATCCCGCAGTGGGTTTTCTCCCCGTTGCAACAGGGGGTCCATTTCGACGCATATCACCTATAGTTTGCCCTCCACCGGCGAGAGCGGCACCCGTCTACGTCACCCACCCCTGTACACAGACCTCATAAAGGGTCACGTAGACGCACCCAGCGATCACCGGCCGTGGAGCCAGAGTTCACCAGACAGCGTGAGTTCGACGACACGGGCCTGTCCGTCAGTGCTGGTCGCGACCACGTCGACCCGTTCCAGCTCGTCGAGGTGACGCGCGAGCGTGCTCTTCGAGTTGTCGCTCGCCGCGGTCAGCGCCGGGAGCGTCGTCGGGTCGCCGAGTTCGGCAACCAGCGAGAGCGTGGACTGGGCGCGTTCTGGCACGTCCGCGCCGAGATTCGGCAGTGAGAGCCGTCGCAGATCACGATCCGTGTCACCAAACTGGATCACTTCCGCGAGGTCGTCACGGCAGACGAGCGTCGCAATCGAGACGGGGAGGAAGATCTCGCGTGCGCCGCCACCCAACACCGCGATCGTCTCACCCGCCGCGGCGTCCAGGATCGCGACGCTCTCGCGTACCGCTGTGGTGAAATCCGCCGGGGGCAGTCCCACCGGCTCGATCGCCGCATGCGGTGCCACCTCGTCGAGGAACTGCTCGACTTCCTTGAGTGCGTCCGCGGCGCGTTGGTTGCCGTCGCCGTCTGCCGGCCGGAGGAGCACGATCCGATCCTCGTCGTCGAGCCCGTTCGAGACGACAGTCTGTGTCACGCGTTGGGAGTCGTAGCCGAACGTACAGACGTAGGTGCGCACGACTCGCGACTCGCGCCCCGGGATCAAAACCGTACCGTTGCAGTCGACCGGGATCGACCGACAGTTCGGCTGTCCGAACAGAATATGCTTCCGACTAGGCAAGAGTTTTTATTTGCGGGCGTGAGGTTAGCGACGATGCGTTCGAGAAAACCCCCGAGACGCACGAGGGAGACAACGTGCGCCGCGTGACCGCCACCGTCTCGCCGGACCGGCGGCTTCCGGTGCCGAACTCCGACGGCTACTCAGTGTACGGCGCGTTGCTGTCGGCGCTCGACGACGCCGACGCGGCCGTCGCACAGCGCGTCCACGACGCGCCGTTCGGCAGCGTCCACGTCGGCGCGCTCCGCGGGCAGTTCGGTGACGCCGACCGCGACCACCACAAGTGCCTCCTCCCGTCGGAGACGTACCAGCTTCCGTTGGGTGTGGTCGACCCCGACGACGAGGGGGTGTTCGAGGCGCTCGTCCGCGCGGTCGTCTTCGAGGGCGACCGGCTGGAACTGACCGACGGCGCCGTGTTCGTCGAGTCGTTCGAGTCCGAGCGGACCGACCGCGCGGAACTGCTCGACCGCGCCGCCGCGCTCGACGACCCGACGATCAAGTTCACCTTCCGGTCGCCGACGTGTATCATCGAGGAGAGCGAGGTGACCACCATGTTCCCGCACCGAGCGAGTGTGTTCCTCTCGCTGGCGGGCGCGTGGGCGCGGTCGCTGCCTGCCGACGCGTCGGTTCCGGAACTAGAGCTGTCTCGGAGCGCGGTCGAAGGGAGTGTGATCGAGAAGCCGACGCTCCGAACGCTCCAAACCCACAGCGTGCTGGTGAACCGTGTCGACACCGACGACGGCTCGCGACCGATCTTCCGACAGGGGTTCTCCGGTGAGTGTGCCTACGAGTTCAAGCGTGCGAGTGAGAGTGTGGCAAACGCCGTCACTGCGCTCGCGTTGTTCGCGCCGTACGCCGGCGTCGGCTCTGCGGTGTCGCGTGGGTGTGGCGACGTAACTGTGGAGGTGGAGGAGTGATGAGAGTGAGGTCACAGAGTGGGGTTTTCTACGGGTGTCGGCACCTACTGAGTACCGTTTCAATCCCGTGGTGTGACCTCACCTCTATCTCTCATCTAGCACGTAAAGAGATTTTTGTTACTGTTTTGAAATCGTTGTCAGACAGAAAATGTGTGAGATCTATAAAAACACATATTACACTCGGCCTACGAGATCCTGTCGATGGCGACATGCACTATTGTAGTGCCCGCCACAGAGGACTCGTCTCAGCTGGTGAAGGTGCTCACTTGTCGCGTGGACCGTCGTCCGAAGACGGGGACAGAGTACAGAGGAGAGATCGACACCGGCCGAGGGCTTCCACTCGTCTACGTCTCCGAGAAGCCGTTCGATCCAGGGACGAGACACAGACTCCACGACGCGCACCGGTCGACGATCGAAGGGCACGGAAACGTACTGCGAGTGAACGAGACAGAGCCACTCTGACGATCAACAAATGACCGACGACAGTTCAACGACACTGAGCGACTTCAGCGACGGCGACTCTCCAGAGAGCCCTCCCGACGACTCGTCTGACGAAGCGGCAGGCGGGGTACTCGGCGACGACATCGGTGTGTTTCTCGACAGTCACAGTGACGACTCCTCAGACGAGCCCACCGGAGAGTCGAGAGACGGGACCGTTGAAGAGCGCGTACTGGAGGCGTTCGAAGACGAGGTCGCTCCGCGTCTCGTCGACGCCGGCTGGGGGTTCGAGGCAGCAAAGAGCGTCGAGTTCGGGAAGACCGACCAGTCGCTGGTGAACCACGTTCGCAACGGTGTCGCCGCACTCGCGCGGGTGAACCAACTGATTGAGTCGTTCGGCGGCGTGCCGTACGACGAGAGCGGTGTGCGTGACGCGGTCGCGTTGTTCACCATCCACGACCTCCACAAGCTCGACCGCGAGCGAGATAGCGACAGTTCCGAGCGGTTCGACATCCCGCGCAGCGAGGTGGAGCAGTACGTCGAGGAGTTCGACCTGTTGTCGTGGGCAGACGCACTCGAACTCGCGGACTTCCACTCCTGTGCGGTCGACCACCACGACAGCTGGGCGGCCAACCCCGCCACGTCGACGCACCGGTTCAACGACTACCGGCCGCTGATCAGGCTCGCCGACGCACTCGCGTCACAGGCGACACCGGAGGCGGCGGCCACCGGCCGTGTCGCCGACGCGATCACCGCGGCGTACCCGAACGCGACCGGTGTCACCCTCCGCTCACACCGTCTCGACGACGTGAAAGGCGTGCTCACGAACCTGCTCAGCGCGGCCATCGCGGAGACGCTCGGCCCGGCGTACCACCGGCTCCTGTTGTACCAAGACGGTGTCGTCTACCTCGTCTCGGAGGACGAACCCGTCCCGGAGCTGGACGACGAGTTCGTCTCGGCCGTCTTCGGAGCGCTGAAGCGGCACGTCCGGGGGTCACACGCGGCCTACCAGGATCACAGAGAACTCCGGGACAACCTCGCGGTCCGGTCACAGGGGTTCTACGGGATCAACGATCAGGAGTTCTTCTACGCCGGTCCAGAGACAGTCCTCCGAGCAGTCACCCTCTACGGGGCGAGAGACGCCGACCCCAGTTCCGACCCCACAGACAGTATGGCCGAGTCGATGGCCGGGTTAGAGACGCATCTCCCGTTCGAGATCGAACGGACCCGCGAACCAGTCGGGTTGGCGCGTGCCGTCTACACAGTCAAGCGGTCGTTCGTCGACCCGGTGCTCGCGGCGACTGACACAGACCAGTCGAGTCTCGCGGCGACCTGCGAGGTGTTCGGTGTCGACGACGCAGTTCGGGCGGGACTCGAACGGGCCGGCGAGGAACTCTCCCTCACGGCCGGCGGGAAGTGGGACTACAGCTACGGGGTCGGGCAGGCACTGTTGAACGAGGGGATCACCGACGACGAACAGTTGGCCGACCGCGTCGTCGCGGGGCTCACAGAACTCGCCGACGACTGGGTCGAGATCGTCGAGACCGAGCGGGCGAGTGAACTGAAGTCGGAACTGACCGCGTACGTTCGCGATACGGTCGTCGTCGACGGCCAGACGGTCGAATCGGGAGAGGAACCGGAGAACCCGCTGACGGACACGTTCGAGGAGTACCCTGGGAGTCGTCGCGGGAAGACGTGTGTCCTCTGTAACCGCGGCACGACCGGAACCAAGGGAGACATGAAGGCGCCGAAGTCGCTGACGACACTCCAGGCGGGCTACTCCAACCACATCGCAGTCGACGCCGGAAAACCCGACAAGTTGTTGGCCTGTTACCCCTGTCAGGTCGAACTCTCGCTGCGAGAGACCGGCTCCGAACGGCGTGAGGGTGGTCGGCTGTGGCTGCACTTCGTCCCCGACTACTTCTACACGCCGGTCTCGTGGGCACGGTACAGCAGGTTCGTGAGCAACTTCAGCGGAGAGGCTCGGACGGAACTGGACGGGCTCGCCGAGACAGTGCTCGCCGTCGGCGGCGGCGGTGTCGATGCAGACGCACGACTCGGAGAGAGTACAGACGACCCGCTCGGGAGCTACATCGCGAGTCTCGTCGGCCCGGAGTACGGCCGGTCGATGATCGAGACGCTCGATCAGGGGTTCGACACCGGCTCCGGGTACGGCACCCGGACGTTCGGCTACTTCAAGCCGAAGGACAACGACACGGAGTTCCAGTTCTTCGGCGTGTTCGTCGCACTCGCGTTGGCGTCGTACGCCGGGCTCCGCGTTACCGTCTCGGAGTCGCCGATTCCGGACGTTCGTGGGCGTGACTTCCAGTCGTACGCCCAGATCGGCGCCGGCTTCTCGCAGGTACACGGGTTCTACGGGACGGAAGTTCGGCTCTCGGAACTCCGTTCCCGGCTGGACGCGGCGGCGGCACTGATCCGACTCGGCTACGGGTACACCCGTGAGGATGCACTGTTCGCGAAGTACCTCCGGGCGACGCGGAACAAACCGTTGCCCGGGGCGTACCTCCTCAAACGGCTCGCCCAGACCGATGACGGCAGTGACGCGGCGTTTCTGCTCGAGGAAGCACGGGTGCTCGACGAGGAGAGTGGGACGACGCCAACCACTCGCTCGTCGAGTGACCCCGATGGACCGACGACCGACACTGAACCGACCACAGACACATGACACGAGAGACACACGACACAATCTCGACGCTGGCCGAGCGCGCGTTCGACGCGATCCGGCCGATCAGCAAAAATGACAAGCCGTACGCAGTCGAACGGGTCTTCCGCGAGAGCGTGAAGGCGATCAAGGAGTTCGGCCCGCGCAGGCCGTCGCGACGCGACGCGGTTGACGCGGTTGCCGGCCGGATCGCCAAGCTCCCCGAACGGAGCGACCAGGTGTACCGTCTCGGCAAGGAAGACAGCGACCACGGCGGCCGGTTGCAGGAACGGATCGAACACTACGCGGAACAGTTCGTCGACGAGGTGTTCATCGGGATGTTCGACAGGAACCCGTCTCAGCTGAAGCGTCGCGAGAACAACCTCGCGGACGGGTTTTACGCGGCAACGCTCCGGCTCCAACGTGAAGACCAGACCGACGACGCGGACGACTGACAGCTACACGATACACAGATTCACACACCATGATCGACCACGACACCTACCCCGAACTCGAACGCGGAACAGTCGCAGCCGACGAGATGAGCCTCCGGCCGCAAAACAACTACGTCAACGTGCTCGTGCTCCGCGAGCTACAGAGTCACGCGGTGTTCACAACCAACGGGCAGGACGCAGACCTCGCGAACGTCGCCGTCGGTGACGGTGACGAACGCGACGGCTACTCACCCGGGCTGATGTTCATGCGGAAACAGACGGGGAGTGACAGGCGGTTCGGGAAGGCGCTCCAGCGCGACCTCGACCTGTTCGACGAGGACGAAGACGAGTGTACGATGCAGGTCAACGAGATGTGTCAGGACTGCCCGGAGTGTGTGCTCTACGGGAGCGCCGCGAGCAACGACGGCGACGCCGTCTCGATCACCTCGCGGGTGGTGTACGACACCGCCTACACGCTCCGTGACGCGACGGTGGTCGTCGACGAGAAGTTCCAGAACGCACCGGGTGGCGACTACGCGAAGACCGCCGAGGCGACGATCCGCGAACCGGACTTCTTCGAGCCCGGAACGTTGTTCCCGTGTGTGGTCACGCTCAGGGATGCGACGCCGACCGAACTCGCGTTCGTGCTCGCGATCACCCGACAGAACAAACGGTACGGTGCGGCGACCTCCCGGCTCGGCCGGACGAAGAACCACGTCCTCGGCGTGTACGCGGGCAGTGAGGAGGGGCCGGCGAACCTCGAACTCACCCGCGACGCGATCGTCGGACTGCGGGACAGCGAGGAGACGGACTACGAGACGCTCCGTGACGTGACCGGGGCGGAGAACATCGACCCAGAGCTGGTCGGTGAGTTGGTCCGAGAGAGTTTCCAGCAACGGATCGAGACCGACGGGCTCGCCCTCGACCGGGTCTCTCCCGACACCGTCTCGTCTGTGATCGACACCGCGACGAGCGACGCGTTCGGCGAGGCGTTGGCCGACCAGCGCGAGTCCTCACGCGAGTTCCGCGAGGCGGCGGAGTAGGCCGATGGAGGTACTGGAGGCGACCATCGAGGTGCGCGGCGAGGTGACGTTCACGTCCCGCGAGGTGGGGCGGTTGACCGACACGGAGCCGTACGTCCTCAACACGGCGCTGTACTACGCGTTGGGACTCGCGGCCGGCCGGTACGTCGACACGACGTTCCAACCGACGTACATCACAGACACCGCGGATGTCGCCGACGACATCTACGTTTCGCCGGCCGCACCAGTCGCGGGGACCACCCCCAACTACGTGACAACGACGTACAACGCCACCCGTAACGAGTACGTCACGGTCAACTACGCGGCCGAAGACGACCCCTACGAGAAACAGAATCTCCCGTCGTTCGGTCGTCGCCGATCGCTCGGGCAGGGAACGACGCTCCGGTCGTACGTTGTTCCCCGCGGTCTGACAGCCTCCGAGATTGTCGAACGACTCCCAAGCTACGTCCGACTCGGAAAGAAACGCGGGAAGGCACGGGTCGACCTGACGGTGCGTGACGCCGAGGTCCACTCGGGGCCGTACCGGCTCGGCCATCCGATCGGCGTCGACGACACCCCCGAGGTGCCCGTCGCCAACGTCGCGACGAAGTCGATGAAGCCCACGCCGTTGGTGTTGGCCGGTGACTACGAGGGGGAGTACGTCAGTGTCGACCGTGAGGACGCAGACCGAGGCCCCGACTCGGTTGAACTGCCACGAGAACTCGTGTTCCTCGGGAGGCGACGGTGACCGCCGACGGCCCCAGCGTCGAGTGTTCGCTAACGGGTGTCGCGCTCCGTACGCACGACGAGTCGTACCCGTTCGACTACGAGCCGTACGCACACCAACGCCGCATGGCCGATCTCGTTCGCGGCGACGAGGGGTTCGTCGCCGTGAACGACAGTCCGACCGGCGGCGGGAAGACTGCCTCGTGGCTCGCGCCCGCGCTGACGGAACGGCTCGACACGGTCGCGATCTACCCGACGAACGCACTCGTCGTCGACCAACGGGCGGGGATCGCCGACGAACTCGACGCGGTCGATCACGAGGTGAGCCTCCTGACGCTAACCTCCGAGGAACTCGCAAAGAGACGCTCTGAGTACGGTGTCTCCGAGAACGGCAAGGTGATCGAGCAGTGGTACCGGGCGGAACGCCGGACGGGCGACCAGGTGATCCTGCTCACGAATCCCGACATCTTTGTCATGATGTGCCGGGACATGTACCGGAACCCGAGCAGAGAGTACGCGAACGTCGCCTTCGCGGTCGTCGACGAGTTCCACAGGGCGGGGCGGAAAGAACAGAACACGCTCCGGTATCTCCTCGACGAACTGTACGAGCGTCCCGACCAGCAGAGCCGTCTCGACCGGATCGCGTTTCTGAGTGCGACCCCGGACGCGGCCCAGGAACGTCAGTTCGAGCGCGGGATGGCGGCGCCGTACCACCGCGTAACGGAGTCGTCGGGTGACGGAGTTGACACACAGCCCGATCGTCGAGCGTTCACAGACAGTCCCGCCGACGGATGGCGTTCGGTGATGCCGCCGGTCGATCTCGACGTGCGGACCGCGCCGACGTTCGGGACGGCAGACGTGTTGCTGGAGGACGACGCGGACGATCTCCGTTCGTTCTGTGCGCCCGCGGCCGACGCTGGGGAGGCTGTCGCGGTGATCCTCGACGGCGTTCACGAGGTCAAGCGCGTCTGGGAGTTCCTCGACGCGGAGCTCGACTGTCGAGTCGAACGGGTCGACGGGTTCCACAGCGACCGGAAGGCGTCGAAGCTCCGTGAGTTCGACGTGCTCGTGAGCAACTCTGCCGTCGAGGTCGGAATCGACTTCGATATCGACCGGTTGTTGTTCGCCGCACACGACCGCGGGAGTTTCCTCCAACGGCTCGGTCGACTCCGGACGAGCCGACGGCGGTCGCCCGCGCGGTGTTACGTTCCGCGGTCGGTCGCACAGTCGCTTGCCACCGACGATCGGATCACCACGGCGAACGCTGTGACCCGCGAGACGCTCGATGCGGTACTCGACGACGCGTACCCGTCTCCACGGGAGCCACACAGCTTCGACTGGCGGTACTCCGCGCCGGAGGCGTTGGAGCACCTCAGCGAACGACGAGACAAGGCACCGTCAGACCGTCAGGAAGCGATCACCTCCCGTGGGAGAGCCAGGATCGAACGGCAGTTCCTCGCGGACGCAGACGCCCGAGTGAGTCGTGAGGACATCTACCGGACGACATCCGAGATGGACTGGCGGGTTCTCAGAGCGCTCCAGTGGTACCGCGGCGACTCGGTGCAGGCGCTCGTCTACGACCGGACGACGGAGACGGTGCGGTCGTACGACGTGTTCTATCTCCTCCGGTACGGGCAGGTGACGTTCCACGATCAGGCCACGTTCGAGCAGTCGATCCCCGACTCCGGGCAGGCGACGTTCGACCGGCTGAAACGCTACGTCGACGGCTTCTGCACGTACGACGGGACGATCCAGCCGACCGAGGAGGGGTGGGGGCGGAGTGTGGCGTTCACCGGCCCGTCGATCGCGGAACTGCTCGACACGGGAACGGTGAACAGCGACCGCCGACCGCGTGTCCTGAAGAAGCCCAAGCTCAGTGTGACGCCGAGTGACGGCCAGCCTCGGGTCAGGACCCTCGACCGGCTCAACGACCGGCTCCAACGCCGGCGGGACCGACTCGGGAAAGAGGCTGGACTGTTGTGTTACCCGTTGTCGATTCCGGCGACGGTTGCCAGAGAGTCGTACGACCTCGGGAAGTTCTTCTTCCTCTACCCGGTCGCGTTGGAGGGGCAGGAGGCGTGTCTCGCGCTCGGGACCGACGCGTTGTACCTCCACTCGCTCGTGATGGAGGACGCAGAACGGGACGACGGTGACGGCCTGATCGGCGGGGTGACGCGCCGTGAGTAGTCGTTGTCGGGGTGGTCGGCCGTGACGACTGCGAGCTTCCGTGACGAACTCGTCCACGTCAGTGCGCTCAACGAGTTCGTCTACTGTCCGCGCCGATTCTACTACCAGCGGTACCACGATCAGATCGGCACGCCGTACGAACTGGTTGACGGCCGGTCGAAACACGAACGCCAGTCCCGCCGTGGTGGGTGGGTCCGCGAGCGGTACTTCCGGTCCGAGGAGTTGGGACTCCACGGGAAGCTGGATCTGATCGAGAGCGACGACGGTGTGGTTACCCCGGTCGAACGGAAACGAGCCGAGAGTGAGACGTACTACCCCAGCGACGAGGTCCAGTTGGCTGGCTACTGTATGTTGCTCGAAGCGGCGACCGACAAGCCGGTGAACGTGGGGTACATCTACCTCTACTCGACCGATCGACGGCACACGGTTCGGATCACGGATCGACACCGCGAGACTGTCGAGGAGATTGTCTCTCAGATCGGCGAGATGGACGTGGACACGATCCCACCCCTCACCGACAATCCGAGCAAGTGCGAGGCCTGCTCGGCCCGGACGTACTGTATGCCGGCAGAGACCGCTCGACTGGAGCCACACAGAGCCCGCGGAACAGGCTGGGAAGATCCCGAGTCCGTCACGCTCGGGGGTGACGAACAGTGAAGTCGCCCGAGGGGATGTTCGACGAGTCTGTCGTGTTCGTCACCACGCAGGGCGTACAGATCCGATACGACGAGGGTCGTGTCGTCGTCTGGGATGTCGACGGCGACGACGGGGAGCTTGCGACGTTCCCGGTCGAGAAACTGGACACGATCAACGTCTTCGGCGGGGTGAACTTCTCGACGCCGTTCGTCGCCGAGGCGAACGAGCACGGCATCGTGTTGAACTACTTCACCCAACACGGCAACTACCGTGGGAGCTTCGTCCCGGAGCGGAACACCATCGCGGAGGTCCGCCGGGCACAGTACGCGCTCGGCGACGGAGGCGAACTCGAGATTGCGCGCGAGATGATCGCCGCGAAGGTCAGGAACGCTCGGACACTCCTCGCACGGAAGGGTGTCCACGGAACAGATCGTCTCGCAGAACTCGGGGAGCAAGCGACCAGTGCGGACAGCAAAGCCAATCTCCGGGGTGTCGAGGGAGAGGCCGCAGAGCGGTACTTCGACCGCCTCGACGAGACGCTCGTCGACGGGTGGACGTTCGAGTCGCGGAGCAAACGCCCACCCGAGGATCACATCAACTCGTTGCTGTCGCTGACGTACGTGATGGTCAAAAACGAGGTGTTGGCGGCGCTCCGGCAGTACAACCTCGACCCGTTCCTCGGTGTGCTCCACGCCGACCGTCACGGCCGGCCGTCGTTGGCACTCGACTTACAAGAAGAGTTCCGGCCGTTGTTCTGTGACGCGTTCGCCACCCGACTCGTCAACCAGGGGACGATCGGGCACGATCAGTTCACCGCGGACAACCACCTCGCCGACGACGCGTTCCAGACGTACCTCTCGAAGTTCGACGACTACATGAAAGAGACGTTCACACACCCGTACTTCGAGTACGAACTGTCGCGTCGGAAGGCGGTCCGTCAGCAGGCGATCCTCCTGCGGAAGGCGATCACGGGTGAACTGGACACGTACCACGCGTTGGAGGTGTCCCGCTGATGCACCTGCTCGTCGCGTACGACGTGAGCGACGACACGAACCGACGGCGCGTCTACCGGACGCTCCAACGGTACGGCGCGTGGAAACAGTACTCCGTGTTCGAACTGGAGATCTCGAAGACGGACCGCGTGGAACTGGTGGACGAACTCGACGCCGCAATCGACCCCGAAGACGGCGACCGGGTCAAACTGTACCGGCTGTGTGGGAGCTGTGAGTCGGAGACGACGACGCTCGGTGCCGAGGAACCCGACGACCAATCGAACGTGATCTGAGTCGCGGTCCGCACGAACGAGAGGTGGGAGGAACCCGACCGGCCGCCCAGCCCGTTACTGGACCACGCCAGTCGCGGCGGTCGCGTCACCCGCACCAGGTGTCTCGACGGCGGTGAACAACAACGCCGACAACACCCCCAGCGTCTCGTCGCGCTCTTGGGGTGTCAGAACGTACTCCGCGCTCGGCACGCCCGTGTCGAGTGCGCGGGAGTCGGGAAGCTCCGCGTCGCTGACGACCGTCGCGTCCCGCACCTGCTCCATCGCCTCGGCGACGGTGGTGACCAACTCCAGAACGGCCTCGTGACCGACGACGCCGTGGGTGTCGAGTCGTTGCTGCATGTCCACGCAGGAAGCGACCAGCTCCTCGATCCGCGCGTCGGGGAGTGTGGTGTGCCGCAGGTCGTCGATGGTGGCGCCGTAGTCTGACTGCAGCTGCTCGGTGGTGATTGCTGTCTGTACTGCCGCGTCTGTCGCGCCGTCACGCTTTTGTGACGGAGAATCGTTCGAACACATGTCGTGTAGAGCCGCACGACACGCGAGGTGAGGGTGCCCTTACACCCTCGCCACCTTCGGGTGACGACTCGCGCGTCGTACTTTGGTGGAGTGGCTGTTGACTATTGTAAGTTACTGTTGGAAACAGTGGCGGGTGTTGTTGATGAAAGTCGGCGGCGTCGTTGTTCGGTGTTTCGATCCCACAGTGGGTTTTCTCCCCGTCGCGACACTCGAACATGCCCGCTACACGCGTTCTTCGGGGGTTTCAATCCCGCAGTGGGTTTTCTCCCCGTCGCGACCCTCCCTTCGCGCGATGTACGACTACTCAGACGACTGTTTCAATCCCGCAGTGGGTTTTCTCCCCGTCGCGACCCGACCACGACGATCTCGTCGCGGCCGTGAATCGACTGTTTCAATCCCGCAGTGGGTTTTCTCCCCGTCGCGACAGGATCGAGAACGACGCTGAGGCCTTCCTCCAGCTGTTTCAATCCCGCAGTGGGTTTTCTCCCCGTCGCGACAGCAAGACGAGAAGCCAGAGGTCCTGCACGGTCACTGTTTCAATCCCGCAGTGGGTTTTCTCCCCGTCGCGACGCCAGCGCTCGTCGCCAGTCTCGTCTCGGACGCTGTTGTTTCAATCCCGCAGTGGGTTTTCTCCCCGTCGCGACCGTCGACGAGGCTGTCGTCGACGACATCGTCTCGTTTCAATCCCGCAGTGGGTTTTCTCCCCGTCGCGACTCAACAAGACCGTCGTCGGTGTCAACGCGATCTTGTTTCAATCCCGCAGTGGGTTTTCTCCCCGTCGCGACCCATTGGATGTCGTTGTAGTCCAGCTTTGTTCCCCGTTTCAATCCCGCAGTGGGTTTTCTCCCCGTCGCGACCCACCCGCCGGAGTCGAACCGGCGGTACTCCGAGTGTTTCAATCCCGCAGTGGGTTTTCTCCCCGTCGCGACAGTGGCCGACTCTGCGACGGGCACATCCGGGCGATGTTTCAATCCCGCAGTGGGTTTTCTCCCCGTCGCGACCGGTCCGTCGACCGTCTTGACCCCGAGACAGCGCTGTTTCAATCCCGCAGTGGGTTTTCTCCCCGTCGCGACGGCCGGTGGTTGCGAGCGCTTCGATCTGCGTGTCGAGGTTTCAATCCCGCAGTGGGTTTTCTCCCCGTCGCGACCCGTCGTGGGCGCGGAGCGCCGTACGGACGATCTGTTTCAATCCCGCAGTGGGTTTTCTCCCCGTCGCGACGACCCATCACGATCGGTCCATCCGACTTCGAGTTGTTTCAATCCCGCAGTGGGTTTTCTCCCCGTCGCGACGTGTCGACGACTCTTCGGTGTGGGCCACGCCGACAGCGTTTCAATCCCGCAGTGGGTTTTCTCCCCGTCGCGACGACCCATCACGATCGGTCCATCCGACTTCGAGTTGTTTCAATCCCGCAGTGGGTTTTCTCCCCGTCGCGACGTGTCGACGACTCTTCGGTGTGGGCCACGCCGACAGCGTTTCAATCCCGCAGTGGGTTTTCTCCCCGTCGCGACGTTGCGTGCGCTTCCACGGCGCCACTCGACAGTCGGTTTCAATCCCGCAGTGGGTTTTCTCCCCGTCGCGACAGGGGGGTCATTTCGCCGCATACTACCTATAGTTTGCCCTCCATCGGCGAGAGCCGCACCCGTCTACGTCACCCACCCCTGTACACAGACTTCATAAAGGGTCACGTAGATCGCCCCCGCCCCGTCGTAGTTCACCCCACGAGAACAGCCTGGGACAGGATTTGAACCACGGTCGCTCGCTTCGCTCGCTCCCTGGTCCGAATCCCGCCGTGCGACTGTTCGCCCTCTTTGTTCGGACAGAACAGCCTGGGACGGGATTTGAACCCGTGAAGTCTCGATTACAAGTCGAGTGCATGCACCGCCCATGCTCCCCAGGCGCACCCGGTGATACTCTCGCCTGGTTTGAATGTGTGTCGCTTCTGACCGACCGCGCTCGACTACTCCAGTTGTTTCTCCATCTCGACGCGGAACTCGTCGTACCCTGCTCGCTCGTAGAACCGTCGAGCGGCGGCGTTGTTCGCCAACACCTCCAAGGAGACGTACTCGATCCCGTCGCTCGCGAGGCGTTCCTCGGCGGCGTCCAACAGTCGCCCGCCGACGCCGCGGCCGCGGTACGACTCGCGCACGAAGATGTCGTGGATCAGCCCCCGACGGCTGTCGACATCGTAGTCGCCCTGTTCTTTCGAGAACGTCACGAACCCGACGATCTCGTCGTCGGCACGCGCGACCACCAGGCCGCCGGTGACCGCGTGTTGCGCGACGGCGTCGCGCGCGAGGTCGCGGTTTGTCGCCGCCTGCAAGTGGGAGCCGTGGGCGCGCTGGTCGGCCGCGAGTGCGACCCACAGCTCCGCGACGCGGTCGGCGACCGAGACATCACCCGGCTCGACCGTCACCGGCGGCTGATCTTCCACGGAGATAGACAGCGTCGCGAGCCGCTTTGTTCTTTCGGGCCGCGACGAGACGGGGCGGCGTGGCGCGGTCGGGGCCGCACCCGGTCCTCACAGCTCCGGTTCCGTCGCCGCGGCGTCCCTCAGCGTCCGATTCTGGAGCGCCTCCCCGGTGTCGGCGTCGAACAGGTGGATCGCCGACTCCGGCACGCGGGCGACGGCCGGCTGACCCTCCTCGACGCGACGCATCCCGCCGACCGTCGCGACGAACGTGCGTTCCGAGTCCGCCGAGAACCCCAGATACAGGTTGTTCTCGTCGCCCATCGGCTCGACCACGTCGACGGTGGTATCGAAGTCCCGACCACTCTCGGCGGCACCAACAATCTCGATGTCCTCCGGCCGGATACCCAGCGTGGCGCGGCTCGTCGCCTGCAACGACTCGCGGGTGTCCGCCGAGATGGGGTAGCTGAACTCCCCCGCGCTGGTGTCGCCGGCGGGCGCGTGGACGAGTTGGTCACCCTGCACCTCCACGTCGAAGAAGTTCATCGACGGCTCGCCGATGAACCCCGCGACGAACCGGTTGGCGGGCTGGTGGTACGCCTCCAACGGCGTCGCGACCTGTTGGAGTCGCCCGTCGTTGAGGATCGCGATCCGGTCACCCATCGTCATCGCCTCCGTCTGGTCGTGGGTGACGTACACCGTCGTCGTATCGAGATCCTCCTGGAGCCGTTGGAGCTCCGTCCGCATCTCCGACCGGAGCTTGGCGTCGAGATTCGACAACGGCTCGTCCATCAGGAATACCTCCGGCTCCCGGACGATCGCCCGCCCGAGCGCGACCCGTTGGCGCTGCCCGCCGGACAGCTCCGTCGGCGTCCGTTCCAACAGCTCCGCGATCCCCAACATCCCGGCGGTGTCGTCGACCAACGTCCGGATCTCGTCGTCTGGCATCTCCGTCGACTCCTCCAGCCCGAACGACATGTTCCCCCGAACAGTCATGTGGGGGTAAAGTGCGTACGACTGGAACACCATCGCGATGTCCCGGTCCTGTGGTTTCTTATCGTCGATCACCCGGTCACCGAGCCGGATACGGCCATCCGACACCGTCTCCAGCCCGGCGATCATCCGGAGTGTGGTCGACTTCCCACAGCCCGAGGGGCCAACGAGGACGAGAAACTCCCCGTCAGCGATGTCGATCGATACCTCCTCGACGGCGACGACCTCGCCGCCGTCGTCGTCCGTGAACACCTTGGTCAGGTCGTCGAGTTCGAGTCGTGCCATGGTTACGTAGCCACCCCCTTCGCGAACTCCTCGCCGAACAACACGTACACCGCCAGCGTCGGGAGCGCGGCGACGAACGCACCTGCCATCCGCAGCCCGAAGATCGTCCCGCTCTGTGAGGCGCCGAGTCCGGCGAGGATCAGCGTGACCGGCGCGGCGGCCGACGACTCCGCCTGCACCAACACGAGCGCGAACAGGAGATCGTTCCAGATCTGTGTGAACTGGTAGATCAACACCACCGCGAACATCGGCGTCGACAACGGGAAGACGATCCGGCGGTACGCCCGCCGCACCGTCGCGCCGTCCAGTCGGGCCGACTCCAACATCTCCTCGCTCATCCCCTTGTAGTACGACCGGAAGAGGATCGCACAGATCGGAATCCCGTACGCGGTGTGGGTGATGATCAGTTCGACGATCCCGGCGTAGGCGTTGTCGATCCCGAGCAGTCCCCAGATCCCCAGCGTCGATAGCCCGAGCACGCTGAACAACCGGGTCAGCGGCACCAACACCGCCTGGTACGGGATGAAGATCCCGGCGACGAACAGGAGCAACACGCCGATCTGGCCGCGCCAGTCGGTCAGCGTCAGCCCGTAGGCCGCGAAGCTCCCGAACAACGCCGACAGGATCGTCGCCGGCACCGCGTACAACAGGCTGTTGACCATCCCCGGCAGCAACTCGGACACCGCCGTCGCGTAGTTGTCGAGCGTGAACCCCTCGACGGACGGGACGAGCGGCGAGGTCGTACCCACGGCGTCGGGCGTCTTCAGCGACGTGACCACCCCGGTCTCGATGGGCGCGAGGAAGAACACCAACAACCCTCCCAAGGTGAGATACAGTCCCACGCGGGCAGGGTTGATGCTGAACCGTTCTTCGGCCGCCTCGTCGACGGTGCTCACTGGCCCACCTCCGTCGGCGCGACCACGCGTCTCGCCGCGGGCGCGTCGCCGCGTCCGTCTGTGTGTCTCCGGATCATAGGTTGTCGTTCGTGTACTCGTAGTAGAGGTACGGCCCGATCACACTCAGCGCCATCAGGAACAACAGGATGGCGATAGCGGAGCCGTACGCCCAGTTCTGGTTCTGGAACGCCTCTCGCACCATCTTCGTCGCGAGGATGTCCGCGCCGTTTGGCGGCCGGTAGCCGCCGACCAACGCGAACAGGAAGTCGAACGCCTTCAGCGAGAACACCATCAACACGACCGACGCAGAGACAGTCGCGCTCTTCAGCTGCGGAACGATCACCCGCCAGTACATCTTCACCACCGACGCGCCGTCGACGCGCGCCGCCTCGAAGTGTTCGGTGGGGATCGCCCGCAGCGCGGCCAGATACACCACCATCGTGTAGCCGGAGAACTGCCAGACGAGCGCGAACACCACCGACGCCAACACGATCTGTTGGTTGCCGATGAACTCGAAGGGGCCGAGTCCGAGCAGCCCCAACGAGTTGTTGAGCACGCCGTCGTAGTCGTACATCCACAGCCAGAACTGCGCGGTGACGACGAACGACAGGCTCATCGGCAACAGGTAGATCGTCCGAAACGTGTTCTCGAACCGGATGTTCCGGTCAACGACGACCGCGATCAACAACCCGAAGACGAGCGCCACCACGGTGAACCCGACCATCAACACCAGCGTGTTCACCCCGGCGTCGATCACCTGCGAGGAGGTCAACGCCTGGACGTACATATCGAAGTCGAGGTCGAAGTAGTCCGGATCGTCGAACCCCTCGTAGTCGGTCAGGCTGATCACCGCGTTCCAGAGCACCGCGCCGTAGACGAACAACCCGACCAACAGGACCGGCGGGAGCCAGAACGGCGCCGACTCCAAGAAGTCCTCGCCGACCCGATCCTCCAACGTCGCACGCAGGCCGCCGTCCGACTGTTGGACGCCGCCGTCCGTCTTCACCTCACCACCGTCTGTCGCCACCTCGCTGCCGTCTATCCTCGGCTCGTCGGTCGTCGCACTGCCGTCACTCCTCGTCGTGCCGCCGTCCGTCGCCACCTCGTCGCCCGTCGCACTGCCGGCGTCGGTCGCCGTCTCACTGTCGCTGGTCGTGTCGCCGTCGTCAGTCCTCGCCACACGCTTCAGCAGTTCGCGTACCTCGGAAAAAGTGGCCATAGCAGGGAGACCCCGTTACGACGAGATCGACGAGAGGAAGCTCTCGGTCACCGCGTCCACGTCGTACGGGTCGGTGAAGCTGCTGGTCAGGGCGTCCTTCAACGAGGTCGCTGTCTCCGGCTCGACGGCCAGCCCGTGTGCCAGCGTCGGCGGCTTCTCGTCGGCCTCGGCGAAGTCCTGAATCGTCTCCTGGAGATACGGTCCGAACTCGCTCTCGTCGATGTCCGTCCGGGTCGGGATCGACCCCTTGAACTTGTTGAACGCCACCTGCGCGTCCTTCGAGCCGACAAACTCCATCCACGTCTTCGAGGCCTCCGGGGACGGGTTGTTGTTCGGGTAGAGGAACGCGTCCGTGTGGAAGGTGTACATCCCCTCCGTGCCGGGGAACGTCTTGAAGCCCCAGTCCTCGTCGTACGCGAAGTCCTCCTTGTTCCGGAACGCGCCCGCCGCCCAGTTACCCTGGTGGATGAACGCGGCGTCACCGTCCATGATCATCTGGTTGGCGCCGGTGAACCCGGTCGAACTGGCGCCCTCCTGGACGTAGTCGCTCAGCATCGTGCTCGTCACCTCGAACGACTCCCGGACCGCGCTCTCGGAGCCGCCGTTGTCGACGTAGTCCATGTAGGCGTCGAACCCACCGACCGACAGCATCGTCGCCCCCCACAGCTGGAGGGTCGTCCACGGCGCCTTCATCCCGTGTGCCAACGGGGTCGCGTCCGTGTTCTGTTGGACGGCGTCCATCGCGTCGACCAGGTCACCCGCCGACTGCAGCGAGTCGGGGTCGACACCGGCCGACTCGACGACGCTCTGGTTGTAGAACAGGCAGTTCAGCCGGTGGGAACCGATCGGCACCGCGTGGTAGGTGCCGTCCTGCCGGCAGAACTCTGCGGCCTCCTCGATGTGCGCGTCTTCGAGACCGTCCTCCCAGACACCCGAGATGTCGCCGAGCACGCCCTCGTACTGGGCGAAGTTCTTGCCGGGCCAGTCCTGGAACGCGCTGGGCGGGTCGTCGTTCGAGAACCGCGTGTTCAGCACGCTCTTGAGGTTCTGGTTCGCCCCGCCACCGATCGCCTTGATGTCCGAGTCGATGTCTGGGTGTTGCTCGTTCCACGTCTCAACGAGGTTCTCGGCGGCTTTCTTGCCGTCGCCGCCGGTCCACGCGTGGAGCACTTCGAGGCTGTTGGTCGCCTCGCCCCCGCCACCGCCGGTTCCGGAACAACCGGCGGCCGCGAGAGCAGCTCCGACGCCCGCTGCGCCCTTCAGGTACCGTCTCCGCGAGATGTCTTGCTCTGTCATAGTCAAACTCCGGTGACTCCGAGTCGCACGCGACCCCCCGACGGGGGCGTGGCAAACTGGGTCACACTGTCCAATCTGGTCGTGACTCTTACTACATAAATCATTTACGTTTCCGGAGTCACGGATACAACAACGGCTGTTGTGACTCCCGCTCAGTCGCCGTCGCCGAGCGGTCGTGCGAGCATCTCTCCCCAGTGGTCGAAGCCGTGTGCGTCGTAGAACGCTCGCGCGCGGTCGTTCTCGCGGTCGACATCGAGTAAGAGTCGGTCCAACGGGAGCTGTTGGTCGCGGGCGACCGCGACCGCCTCGGCGAGGAGGTCCTCCGCCAGCCGGGTGCCGCGGTACTGCGGATCGACGTACAGTTCGTTCACGACGGCGGCGTCCCAGACGAGCGCCAACGACTCCGGCAACAGAAAGACGTAGCCCGCGAGTCGGTCGCCGTCCCCGTCTGTGACCGTCCCGAGCAACACGGTCCGTGGGTTCTCCGCGACGCAGTTCTCGACCCAGCCGAGCCACCGGGTTCGGTAGTCCTCGGTCAGCTTCTCCGCGTACGCGGTCTCCTTCTCGTCGCCACCCCCTTCCCCCAGCTCCGTCTCGAAGGCTCGTTTCATCTCCCACAGTCCGTCTGCGTCTGCCGTCTCGTAGCTGCGAACGTCCACGCCGGCCGGTGGGCGCTCGGCGTGTTCAATCCGGCGTTCGGGTCGTCGGCTCTCGGCTCACACCTCGACGGCCGTCACCGTCCCGTCGAAGACGACGACCAACAGCCCGTCGGTGGTGAGGGTCAGCGTTTCGACCCCATCCAACGGGGTGAACTCCGTCCGACTGCGTCCGTCGTCACGGTCCCAGCTCGCGACTCCCGTCTCGCTCACGACGACCACCCGGTCGTCGCGCACGATTCCAGTCGCGGTCGTGTCGGCGTCACCCAGCAACGAGCCGAACGGCCCTCCGACCGGGTTGTCGGCGCGCCACCGAACCCCTCCGGTGGACGTGTGTGATCTGATCTCGCCGGGGGTCCCGACGACCAGCCCGCCCGAGCGGTAGCCAATCGGGACTCCCGGCACGCTCCACGACGCCGTCCCGTCTGCCGGGTCGCGCCGGACGACCCCGTAGCCCGGGTCACCCCAGTGGAGGGTGAGTAACCGATCGTCGTCCGTCTGCAACGGGGAGACGGACTCTCCGCGAACCGCCCGAACCGCGCTGGTGCCGTCGTCGAGATCGACCCATCCCAGCCGCGCCGCCCTGTCGGCAACCGTTCCGACCCCCGGGTTGCCGAAGTACACTCGGCCGCCTGCGACGCTGGTGAACCCCGGTCGGAGGTCGTCGGGCAACGACCCCTCCGCGACCAGTCCCTCGGTCGTCCCGAACAGGAGATACTCCCCGTCGTCGACGAGCAACAACCGCCCGTCGTGTGGACCGACCGGCGTCGCCTGCCGCGCGTCGAACGGCGCCGCGACCGACCACAGCAGTCGCCCGGTCGTCGGATCACGCCCCTGTATCCGACTCGGCCGGTCGTCGCTCGTCGGCGCTGGGGTGACGGGCGTCGCCGTCTGGGTGGCCGTTCCGACATCCGTCTCGGTCGCCGTCTGGGTGGTTGTTCCGACATCCGTCTCGGTCGCCGTCTGGGTGGCTGTCCCGGTCACCGTTTCGACAACCGTCTCTCCGGGGGTTCCAGTGTCCGTCTCCCTCGGCGTCCCGTTTTCCGTGCTCGATTCGGTGTCGGTCGTGGGTCGCGCGGTGAAGGTGATCACCGGGTCGTCGGTTCGGGAGAGGTGGCGTTCACCCAGCGGTGTCTGCCACAGTCGGCTCCCGTCACGGCGGTCGTAGACGGCCGTCCGGCCGGTGTCGTTGGTCGCTCCGACCACGACAAGCTCGGACATCACCGTGGAGACGCCGCCGGGCGCGTCGACTTCCCACAGTTGTTCACCGGTCGCGGCGTCGAGCCCGACAAGCGTGTCGTCGCCGAACAACGGGAACACGACGATCACGTCCCCCGAGAACGCTCTCTGCGGCTCCTCGAACGTCGCCGTCCACAGCGTCGCGCCGTTGTCCGTCGACAGCGCCCGGAAGCGTCGCTGGCCGTTCTCTGTGACGACCACCGCGTCACCGGCCGGGTAGACCACATGCGGGTCGGCGGTGTTCGCCCGCCAGGCGACCGCCGCCGGCCGTCCCGTGGTCGGCTCTCCCTGCAACTGCGGGTTGACTGTCGATCCCGAGCGGTCCGTGTCGCTGAACACGCCGGCACACCCCGCGAGTGATGTGAGCCCGGCGGCGCTGCCGGCGAGGAGGGCACGTCGTCGCACGGTTGTGGCTCCGACCCCGTGGGTGTAAGCCTCTCGGTCGTTGCCGACGGCGTTAGCGACTCTGCCGCCACAGCCGAGCGGTCACGACGACGGAGCTCCCGGCGACGAGGAGGAGCTGCCAGCCGCTCCGGACGACCGGGAACACCCGTTCGACGTTCTTTGGCTCGTCGCCCCGCTGTGGGTCGACACCGGTGCTGTAGTGGGTGTTGTCCGTCGTCCGTGGCTGGCTGCCGCCTCCGTCGCCCGTTGGCTCCGGTGACAGTTCGACAAACGTCTGGACGACCCCACGCTGGTTCGAGACCACGACCCGCCCGTTCGCGGCGAAGAACTGGTCGTGGACAGGCCAAAACAGGTTCACCCCGTTGACGACGTAGTCGAGACCGATCCCCGCGGCCGTCATCGCGAACAGGCCCGCGGCGGCGACCGCCCCGCCGGCGGGGCCGGCGAGTCGGTGGACGAACGGCTCCGGGCGGCGCAGGTCGACGGCGACCACCACCGCCAGCGCCGCGGGAAACAACAACGTGTGTCCCAGCGAGCGGTGCGCGCCGGTGATCACCGAGCCGAAGAACACGTCCAGATCCGGCAGCACCGTCAGCCCGGCCGCGACCGCGACCGCCCGGCGGTCGAACAGTTCGTCCGGCAGGAGCGCGGCGACCAGCAGCCCGGCGAGCGCGACGTGTACGATCGTCGATGGCACGGCTCCCCGTCCGAACGGCGGGAGGATAAGTCGTCGCGTGTGTTGTTAGGTCGACAACAGTGTGTTGTCAGGTCGACAACAGTGTGTCGTCAGATCGACAGAGCGATCTCGGCGAGACGCGCAGCCGCATCGTCGTCCGTCGCCGTCCCTTCGGTGAGGAGGAGCCGTTGGCGTGGACGGCCGACATCGACCGGCACCTTCTCCGTGGTGACGTACCCCTCGTCTTCGAGGTCCGTCTTCGTCCGCGAGAAGGTCGCCTTCGACGCCATCCCGATGTCTTCGCCCCACCGGCTCACCTCGTACAGCTGCCCCTCGTGGTAGGCGACGGTCAACAACGAGAGCGCGACCCCGTCGACCTCTCCGCCGTCCGGTCGGTCGGCGAGTGTCGCTAACGCCGCCTCCACCGTCTCGGCGCTCGGCTCGCCGAGTCGGTCGGCGAGCGTCTCCAGAATGCGCTCCCGGCCGGGCGTCCGGAGGTCGAACGACTCCGCCGTCTCGTACTGACCGCTGTACGTGTCGTGTGCGTCCGTGACGAACTCGCCGTCCTCGGAGCCGAGCGCGCTCACGCCACCGTCTGCAGACACGACCGCAGACAGGGCGTCTTCCGTGACGAACAACGTGTTCGGCGTCGGCGAGGGGAGAACCCGCAGTTCGACCGCCTCCGTCTCCAACAGATCACCCAACAGCGTCGAGACGAGGAAGTCGTCCCGCACCGTCTTCAGTACGTCCTCGCGGGCGAACACCTGCAAGGAGGGGAGCGTCTCTGCTGTCGCACCGTGCTCTGCGACTGCCGCCAACAGACGAATGTCGGGGTCGACGAGGAGGACCGGACCCGCGAGGTCGTCGAGCACCGCAGCGACCAACGATTCCCGGTCGTCGACGTGGTACTGTCCTGACATCTGAGTCGTGTAAAGTCCCGGCACCGGTTTAATATTGACGAAATACCGCTTCAGAATTGAACCGAGAACGAGTATTTCATACAACAATCGTAGAGACGAGACGACATTGAGCGGTGCTGAGCGTGGCGATCCCGATAGCCCGCTCGACCGTCGGTCGACGGTGTCACCCCACCGACACGACTCTCGTCCTGTGGTAACACCGGTTTCTGTCACTCGTCTGTCTCGAACAGGCCACGAACGTCTGCGGCCTCCCGGCGGCGGCGGTCGACGTGTTCCGAGAGGCGTTGGAAGACCACGCGGCGGTCAGCGGCGCGGCCGAGGAAGTCGACGACCAACGGGCGGAACGGGCCGGTGCCGTCCGCAAAGTCGACGGCCGACGCCAACACATCCGCGTCGTACCCCGTTTCGGCGGCGACCGCGGCGGCGGCGCGTTGGAGTCCCGACTCCCCGAGGTCGTCGAACCCGAGCCGGCGACCGTGGTAGGGGATCGGTGGCGGCGGCGCGCGCTCGGCGACGACCGGGTCGGCCGCTAACCGGCGGCAGAACCCCCGTATCGGGTCGAGATCGACACCGTGTGGCCGTTCCAGCCCGGCGAGGTACGCCGGCGCGCTCTCGGCGAGTCCGCGCGCGCCCGCCCAGTTCCGTTCGGTGGTGTGGTGGAGCGCGGCCGTCACCTGGATCAGTCCGTGGAGGAGTCGCTCCGTCTCCCCGGTTGCGTCCAACCAGACCGTCTCCCACGGCTCGTGAGCGGCGTGGAACTGGCCGTCGACGTACAACGCCACCCCCGCCCGCAACGCCGGTTCGACTGGCTCGGAGTCGTCTCCCTCCGGGCGCGTCTCCGAGTCGCGATGCTCCGTCACGGCCGTCAGTAGACGGCCCCGACTCAAACCTCCACCGACAGCAGCGTTCAAGTGCGGTGCCGGGACCAGACGGGGCGTGTCGGACACCGCCGCCGCCGGCCCCGTCGCCGTCGTGTTGCTCGTCGTGGTCGCGGTCCTGTTGGCGACCGTCACCGGCGGGCTTCTCGCGGGCGCGGCCCCGAGTGGTGACCCGCGCGTGACGGCTGTCGGCGTCTCCGCGACCGACCAGACCGTCCGGCTCACTCACCGTGGCGGTCCGCCGTTGGACGTTCGTGAGCTCCGACTCGTCGTCTGGGTCGCGGGAACGCGGCTCGCCGACCAACCGCCGGTGCCGTTCTTCGCCGCCGAGGGGTTCCGTGGCGGACCGACCGGCCCGTTCAACACTGCCGCCGACCCTCGTTGGCGCGTGGGTGAACGGGCGAGTCTCCGCGTCGCGGGGAGCAACGAGCCGACACCGACGCCGGGTGACAGGCTCCGGGTGGTGGTGTACCGTGACGGCCGACGGGTCGCGAGCGCCGCGACTGTGGTCAAGACGACAGACAGAGAGCCAACTGGGACGGTGAGCGAGCGACAGCCCCGCGGTCAGTCGGCGGCGGCCTCGCCTGCTGTCTCGCTCGCGGCCGTCGGCTCCTCCTCTGCGGGCGGCACCTGCGCGACGGTCGTGATCGCGCGCGGACTGCCGGGTTTCGCCTGTTGGACGTGGTGTTCTACGTCGACGAAGCCGGCGGCGTCGAACATCTCGTCGGCCTCCTCAGTGTCGTAGAACAACATGATCGCGTCCGCGAGCCGTTGGAACAGTTCGTTGTGCGGGTAGTCTGGGCCAACGATCAAGACGGTGCCGCCGGGTTTCGTCACCCGCCGGATCTCCCGGAGGGCGACAACCGGGTTCGGCCAGTACTCGATCGAGCCGGACGACCACGTCTTGTCGAACGCGTCGTCGGCGAACGGCAGTCGCTCGGCGTCACCGCGAACGTATTTCACCGGGCCGCGCCGGCCGAACTTCTGGAACGCCCGTTCCATCTGGTGGACGGACTGGTCGAGTGCGTGGATCTCGTCGACGTGTTCCAACAACCCCTCGGTGGCGAACCCCGTGCCGGCGCCCACGTCGAGAATCCGGTCGTCCGGCTGGGGGTCGAACCACTCCAACGCCTCCGCCCGCATCTCCGTGTTCCACACGAGCGGGTTGATCGTGTCGTACACCTTCGAGAGGTACTTGTAGAACAGGCGTGCCCGCGCCTTGTCTTCGAGGACTCCCATCGCCGTCGCGTAGTTGGCGCGCGGTCATAATCCCACGGGTTCACTGTCTCCCGCGGGTGTTCCCACGGGTTCACTGTCTCCCGCGGGTGTACCCCTGTGTCGCGACGCTCTGCTCCGCTCTCGCGGGCAGCTCTCTCACTCGCTCGCGTGGACCACAACCCACACGTCTCGGCGCCCATTCGACACGGTCGTGAGCGACGAGACGGCAGGAGCCGACACACACGACGACACCGGCGTCGACGGCATCCGGCTCGGCGCCGACGAAGCCGGTAAAGGGCCGGTGTTGGGACCGATGGTCGCGGGTGCGGTTCGGGCCGACCCTGCGGTGCTCCCGGCGGACGTGGACGACTCCAAGCGACTCTCTGCGCCCCGGCGGGAGACGCTCGCCGCCGAGCTACGCGCAGACAACCGAGTCGCGACCGCCACCGCCGCGGTCGCGGTCGACGAGATCGACGACCCCGAGACGGACATGAACGGGCTCACCGTCACGGCGCAGGTGCGCGCGCTCGCGGCGGTGGCTCAGTCAGGTGACGACGCCGTCGTCGACGCCGGCGACACCTCCGAGGCGCGGTTCGGGCGGCGGGTCGCCGACGGACTTGACGACGTGACCGTCCACGCGACACACCGGGCGGACGAACACGATCCGGTCGTCGCCGCCGCCAGCGTGCTCGCGAAGGTGGAGCGGGACCGCCGAATCGACGTAATCGACGCGCGCCACGACCAGCCGGTCGGCAGCGGCTACCCCAGCGACCAGACGACACGGGCGTTCCTCGCGGACTACGTCGACCGCGAGGGAGAACTCCCGCCGGCGGCCAGAGCGTCCTGGCAAACCGCCACGGACGTGCTCGACGCCGCCGCACAGTCCGGACTCGACGAGTTCTGACCGGCGTCGTCGCGGTGTCGCCTCACGGAACGTGCCAGATGCCGCGCCGGCGGTCGAGCAGGCCGCCAACGACGACGTGTGGCAACGCGACGATACTGATCGCGACGCTCCAGAACGCGACACCACCCAACACCAGTCCGGCGTTGCCCAGCGGGTTCGGTGCCGCGAGCCACACTGCGGCGACGACCAGCCCGGTCGCCATCGCGCCGCCGATCAACATCCCCCACGCACGGAGCGCGACGCCGCCGGCCGACTCACCCGCGAGGAAGTCGTGCCCTTCACCCGGCGCGTCGTCGACCGCCAGTTCGCGGGCGATCTGTCGGGCGGAGTACCACAACGGGAAGTAGAGCCCGACGGCCAACACCACCGGGACGACCGCGAAGTACGCGACCAACAGGAGCGTCTCGCCGGCGTCGACGAGGAACGACCCGCTGCCGTCCCGACGGGCGAACCCCAATCCGAGGTGTGTGAACACGACGCCGGCGTAGCCCGCGCCGATCAGCGGTCGGGTCACGTCGAAGTACTGTGCCGCCGGCGCGAGCGCACCGGGCTCGAACACCGCAACGATGATCGAACTGAACGCGTGGAACGTGTCGGGAAAAACGACGATTGGGACCGCCATCGCCGCGCCGCCACGCGCTGCGGCCGCGAGCAGTCGCTGGGTGCGCGTCCGGAGGTGGCCCGCCCCGGTCGTCGCCCGCAGAACGTAGAGGTCGCCGCCGCCACCTTTGGCGACGACGACGCCGACTGCGACGGCCAGACCGAGCACGGGCGCGACGAGGAACAACCCGATCCCGGCCGCGACCATCCCGAGATAGCCGCCGACGTAGTGCCACCGGAACTCGTTCGTTCGGCGCCGGAGGTTGGCGAAGTGTTCGTAGCCGCCGTGCGGGAGGTTGAGCGCGACCATCCCGACGAGGTAGCCGACCGCCTGCGCCCGCAACGGGATCGTCTGGCCGGCCAGCCGGAGCCCGCCGACGACGAGCGTGAGCGCGAGCAACGATCCCGCCGAGACCCGCAGGGAGAGCCGATCCGTGTCTGTCCCACCGACCCGTTCGTGTGCCGTGGCCATGGGTGCGCTACGGCTGGGTCGGGTTTGTGTTCGACCCGGATTCCTACCGGATTGGAACGACCTCTCGGAGGACCGTCAGGCGTCAAACAGTCCAAGTCCAACAGTAGCCGAAATAAACACAAAGACCACTGTCAGGATGACTGTTGTTATCCGGGTTAACAGCACCGATGACCCCACTGAGAACCACGACACGACCGCCACAGTCAGACAGATTGCAACTAATGCAATCTGGTTTTCTTGAATTATTGAAACAAAATCCATAGACGTCTCTCGTTTGTGAGCTGTTTGTGTTTTCTACGTTAACCGAGTGTCGCGGCGACGTGCCCGAGGAACCCGCGCCGACTCGCAGAGTCGTCACGCTGCTCCGAGAGCGTCTCCCACGCCTCTGTACAGCCGCCTGCGTCCATCTCGTCGCTCAGTTCGTCCTGATAGCTTCGCTCGCTGTTTGACATTGGTGTGTGTCGTGTCCCGCTCACCAACTGGGGGTCGCCTAACCGACGATCTTGCTGCTGTTGTTGAGCCCGCTCAACCCCCTATCTCCTGCTAAGAGAAGGGGTTGCTCGTACTGTCTGAGATTTGCTCGCGTGGCTTCAAATAGCCAGATTATAGTAAAGAATCTTACGCTGGATTTCTGGGATAGAAACGTTTTACAATCCGAAACGATGTCGACGCCTGGCTACTTGTCCGTCAACAACGCCCGGAGGATGTCACCGTACGCCGGTCGGGTGACGAACACGCCGATGAAGACGCCGATGATCGTGAAGATTGCGAACCCCTGGAGGTCGCCCAGCGACAACACCGCAAGCGGCGACATCGCGATCACGGTCGTCGCGGCCGCGGCGCCGATCACCCAGAACGCCTTCCGGAACCGGGACTGGAACACGCGCCGGGAGTTCACCTCGCCTTCGTCCATCACCTCGTTGGCGATGATGATCAGGTCGTCCACCCCGGTTCCGATGACGGCGATGAACCCGCCGATCACCGACAAGTCCACCGGGTACTGCGTGAGCGCCGCGATCCCCAACAGGGCGTACACCTCCGCCATCGCGGTGACGATCATCGGGAGTGCGACGTTCACCTCACCGTAACGGACGAAGACGGTGCCGCTGACCGCGAACACCGCGAGGATACCGGCGATCAACGAGTCACGCTTGAACTCCGCTCCCTGGGCGGGCGCGGTCGTCCGGCTAGTCCCCTCTTCGACGTTCAGCGCCGCCGGCAGCGCACCGGCGCGCAGATCGATCGACACCTGCCGTGCCTCGTCGAAGTTCGTGAGCGTCAGCTGGATCGCCGGGTTTGGACTGTCGGCCCAACTGCCGTCGAGCATGCTCTGTGCGAGACTCGGCTGCATCCCGAAGGAGTTGATCACCTGGCCGTCCCGGACGACGAGCAGACAGGAGTCCTCGGTGTCGGGGTAGGTACACCGCGTCCCCCCGCGCTCCGCGACGGCGGTGTCGACGAACGACTGGCGGATCGGCTCGGCCTGCTCACCCTGGATTCGGAGCAGGACAGACGGCGGGTTGCCGCCCTGTGCCTCGCGTGCGTTGCCCACCCGGCTGATCTCATCGTCGGTGAACAACGTGGTGTTGGCGTACGTCCGACTCCCGTTCTCTTCGACCGGCTGGTAGGCGACGACCTGGACCTCCCCTTGTGAGTTGACCAGGTCGAGCACCTCTCGCCGGTCACCACCCGGCACTTGGACGGAGACGAACGGCCGTTGGCCGGGCAGGTCGATCACCCTGACCGTCCCGCCAGACAACCCGCCCTCGTTGATCTTCGAGTTGAGCACCTGGATCGTCTGTGACCGCGTCTGTTCGGTCACGCCCTCACGGGTGGTGTCGTACTCATAGCCGGCCGCCTCGACGGCCCCCGCCAACTGTTCCTGTGAGACGCCCGCAGTCGTCGCCTCGACGGTGCCGCCGTCCCGTGACTGGACCCGAGCGACCACGTCTCGTGTCGGAACGTCGTCGAGTTCGGCGGCGACCGCAGTCGACACCGCGGCGGTGTCGTTGGTTTCGAAGACGACGCCCTCAGCGGTCACACCCACCAGCGGCGCGCGCACCTCCGTTCCGCCGTCCAACTCCAACCCGTACTGGAGGTTGGTGGGGTTGTCGGCGGAGGCACCCGAGCCGAAGCCGGGTGCAAAGAGGAACGCCGTCGACAACGCCACGAGCACGACGAGCAGCCCGACACGCCAGTTCGACCGGATCGCACCGAGGAGGCTCACCGTGCCACCCCCTCGAACTTGTACCAACGGAGCAGACTGAGGTTGAGCATGTACGTGTTGAGTAGGTCGACCGACAGTCCGAACACGAGGATGATCCCGATGCTGGCCAACAGGTCGATCCCGAAGATCGTCGCGACGATTGTCAGGACGATCATCGCCGACAACGACGTGAGCGTCATCGTCACGCCGGTCCGCATCGCGCGGTAGGTGGACTCGTAGAAGTCACCCGACCGGCGGAGGATGTGGTTGTTGAGCAGGATGTCCGAGTCGACGGAGTAGCCGATCAACATCAGCAACGCCGCGACTGTCCCCAAGGACAGTTCGATCCCGAACACCCGCATCAGCGCCAACGGTACCACGATGTCCGAGAACGCCGACACCACGACGGCGACCGACGGGACAAACGTCCGGAACAACACGAACACGAGCGCCGCCATCGCGAGGAACGCCACGCCGACGCCCGCGAGCGCGGTCGTCTGGAGGTTCTCACCGAACGCCGACGAGATGACCGCACTGGAGCGGTAGGTCACCTGTTGGGCGGCCGCCGCCTGTTCCTCGGAGGCGCAGTCGACACCGTCGAGTTCGTTACACTGGATCGCCTCCTCGGCGGCGCTCGGGCTCGCCAGGTCGGAGCCGAACGTCACCACGAACACCCCCTGTGAGGGGATCTCCCGGATCGAGGACGCCTCCGCCGGGAACGCCGTCTGGATCGTCTCCTGTGGGTTGGCGCTGTCGACGGCGACACGGAACTCCGTCCCGCCGCTGAAGTCGGTGCCGAGCGCGACCGGGGTGCCGACCGTCACCCAGGCGCCGATCACGATCACGAGCGCGACCGCCAACACCGCCAACGGGATCGTCGCGAGTTGTCTGTTCGAGTACCGGTCGTAGTCGACTTCCGGTACTTCAAACCGAGCCATGTCGGTCGCTCCAGCCGCGTGCCGAATAAGCCTTCTCAAAAGACGCTGTCTGTGGCCGGGAACCGACACCGAAAGGAGACCGACGGACGGCTACTGTCCGGCCGGTCGCCAACCGCACACCGAACACTCGGCGGCTCCTGTGTCGTGGACGCCGCCACACTCCGGACACTGTTTCTTGTTGTACGACTCCTCCCAGTCGGTCGGCCCCGTCTCGTGGCCGCGTGCCGAGAGGAACTGGTCGAACGCGTCGTCCGTATTCGGTGCACTCTCCATACACGACGACGTACAGCCGACGGATACAAAGACCTTGTGGGCGGTTACCACACCACGGGAACTGGCCGCTCGAACAATCGGGGAAAGTTGGATCACAACCCCCGCCCGTACTGGAGGCGGCACAGGCGGCGAACGTCCCGATTGGGCAGGCGACGATGGTGTACGCCGTCGGCGACGCGCACACGAATCTGTTGAACCCGTTCTGTGCGCTCCCACTGCTGGCGATCACCGGGATCGACGCCCGCGAGATGTTCGGCTACGCGCTCGTGTTGTTGTTGGTGCTGATCGTTTCTCGGGGTGACGTTGTTCCTGTTGCCGTACTGAGTCGTGCCGTCGCTTGACGGGTGATTCGAGCGCAGCCGGCGAGCAGACGGCGGACACAGCCCGAGGAGTGAAGACCGTTCGTGGTTTACCGTGTCACATGGCCGACGCTGAGAGCTTGGTCCCCGGCACCGCACGCGGTCAGCGGAGCCCGACCGTCGAGACGGTGATCGTCATCTTGGGTGTGTTCCTGGTGCAGTTTCCGCTGAGTCTGCTCGGACTGACGGGACTGACGAGTCTCCTCGTGGTCGCGGACCCGACGTTGTTCGCCAAGCCGTGGACACTGTTGACGGCGACGTACGCCCATGCCGGTCCCGGCCACCTGCTCGGGAATCTCGTCCCGTTGGTCCTGTTCGGGTTCGTCGTCGAACGGGTGACGAGTCGGCTCCGGTACCACGCCTTCTTCGTCCTCACTGGCGCGGTCGCGGCCGTCGCCGAGATCACACTCGGCGGGCTGTTGGCGTTGGAGTTCCGGGGTGTGCTGGGCGCCTCCGGGGCGGTGTTCGGGCTGATGGGGTACGCCATCGCCGGCAACGAGATCGCCGACTGGCTGTCGAACACGCTGCGTGCCGTCACCGACGCCGACTGGGTCGGCACCGCGATTGTCGTCGCCGGCGCGGTCGTCGTCGCCGTCGCCCTCTCTGGACCGGGAACGGCGCTGGTCGCCCACCTCGTCGGCCTCCTGATCGGCCTGTTTGCCGGCCGCGCGAAGCTGCTCCACGTGCGTCGGAGCTGACCCCTCGCGTCAACCGGAGCCGACCGTCCACCCACCTCCGACCCCGACCCGCAGAACGTGTCAGAATTCTGACTTTAACAACGTTCTTGTGTGACACTCCCTAACGAACGTTTGCACTATGTGTCACCACAACGAGTTCCACACGTCCTGGGAGCGCACAGACGACGAGGAGAAGGAGTCGACCGCCGAGCCGGAGGAGCCGGCCGTCGAGCCGGAGTTCGACGAGGCAGAGAACGTCGAGATCCTCACCGACGGCGGCGACAACGACGACGAGTGACCGTCAGGCCGCCGGGTGACCGGCGGCGGACGGCCGTCGCTCGGGTTCTCAGTTTTTTCTGTTCGTAGTCGTGACGTTGGCGCCCCAATCCGGTCGGGAGTCGCGACGCCTGTGTCGCCGACCGACACCACTATGCCGCGGCCACAGGGACGTGCAGTGTGGACGCAGACGAGGTCCGGCGTGCCTGGGCGACTCGTTCGGGGGCCTACTCCCCGGCGTACTACGCTCACCACGGGCCGGACGCGACGAGCGAGTGGGTTGTCGACGCGGTCACTGCCCGACTGGGGGAGACGGCGACCGTGTTGGAAGTGGGGTGTAGCTCCGGGCGTCACTTGGAACGGTTCCGACGAGTGGGGTTCGACTCGTTGGCCGGGATCGAGGTGAACCCCGAGGCGCTGACGGTGATGCGCGAGAGCTTCCCGGAGTTGGCGGCGCAGGCGACGTTCCACCACGGGGACATCGAAGCGATCCTGACCGACTGGGAGACGGACGCCGTCGACGTGGTGTACGCCGTCGAGACGCTCCAACACCTCCCGGCGACGGCGTTCGACGAGATCGCCCGTGTCGCGGGTGAACTGATCGTCACCGCCGAAAACGAGGGTGACGCCGACACCTCTGACGGCGTGATCGGCGAGGTGACACGGGTCGCGGACGGCGTCCCGTTGTACTACCGCGACTGGGGGCAGGTGTTCGGCCGCCGCGGGTTCTCGCAGGTTGCCGGCCCGGACCGGGTCGGCGACCGCGACACCGGCCGGGTGTTGGTCGCCCGTGACGAGGCCGACGCCCGCGCGGAGTAAACGCCCGGCGTGTGACGGAGGTCTCGCCCGGCGTGTGACGGAGGTCTCGGCCGTCGGCCGTGAGTCTCAGATCGGGGAGTTGATCGTCCCGAAGTACACCTGCCACGCGAGCACGGACTTCGCGACCAGACTCAACAGGACGTACACCTTCTCGCCGAAGAGATACTCGCGCCACGGGCCGATCTCCAGATACTGCAGCGCCATGTTCGCCGCGAAGAGATTGAAGAACACGAAGATCGACGCGTAGATGTAGATCACGAACGTCGGGAACTGCCCGTCGCTGGCGGTGACGGTGCCGACGAACGTCACGCCGATCACGAGCCACGGGACGATCCCAGCGAGACAGCCGACCCAGTAGGGTGTCCAGTCTGTCTCCGTCCGCGACTCGTTGCGTTGCTCCATCAACAGTCCCGCGAGGTTCATCACTGCGACGAGCCCGAACAGGGCCGCGAGGGTCCCCAGGTCCCACACGCCGGCCAACATCCCGATGACGACGATCATCAGTGACGCGCTGACGGCGTACTCGTACCAGCGGTACGGGTTCATAGCGGAGCAAGGCGGAAACCCACCCCTTCAGGGGTGGGAGGAAGCCGACAC
>ERZ1034488.32-NODE-32-length-36340-cov-5.310156_pt1 | contig 36340 bp, 36 predicted proteins | sample MGYA00520646_ERZ1034488 | MGnify/ENA primary metagenome ERZ1034488 (study PRJEB33760, sample SAMEA4777686) | hypersaline lake metagenome | biome: hypersaline environment; feature: brines | place: Spain | collected 2012-08 | depth 0 m ...
GATCGTCGCCGACGAACACGGCAACGTCCGCCACCTCGGCGAGCGGGACTGTTCGCTCCAACGCCGCCACCAGAAGGTGATCGAGGAGGGGCCCTCGCCGGCGCTGTCGCCGGCACTCCGGGAACAGATCGGCGAGGCCGCCCGCGACGGGGTCCGTGAGGCGGGCTACACCAACGCCGGCACCGTCGAGTTCCTCGTGGAGGAGGACCCCGACCGCGAGCCGGGCGAGCGGCTCGGCCCGGAGACGAACTTCTACTTCCTCGAAGTAAACACCCGAATCCAGGTGGAACACACCGTCACGGAGGAGCTAACAGACATCGACATCGTCGCCGAGCAGCTGCGGATCGCCGCCGGCGAGGAAATCGGCTTCGCACAGGACGACATCGAGCTGGCCGGCCACGCCATCGAGTTCCGGATCAACGCCGAAAACGCCGCCGCGGAGTTCCAACCCGCAAACGAGGGGCGTCTCGACGTGTACGATCCGCCGGGCGGGATCGGCGTCCGGGTGGACGACGCGCTCCGACAGGGTGACGAGTTGGTCACGGACTACGACTCGATGATCGCGAAGCTGATCGTCTACGGCGCGGACCGCGAGGAGTGTCTCGCGCGGTCGGCCCGCGCGCTCGCGGAGTACGACATCGAGGGCGTGGTGACGATCATTCCGTTCCACCGGCTGATGGTCACCGACGACGAGGCGTTCGTCGGCGGCACCCACACCACAAAGTATCTCGACGAGCGCGCCGACACAGACGCCATCGCGGCCGCACAAGAGGAGTACGGCACCGGTGACGCGGGCGGCGACACAGACGGAGACGAGGAGACCACCGAACGCGAGTTTACCGTCGAGGTGAACGGCAAACGGTTCGACGTGGCGCTGGAGGAACAGGGCGCCCCGCAGATCCCGACCCCGGACACCGGCGGCGGCCGCGACCGGCCAGACGTGGCGACCGAGGAGGAAGACGACGACGAGGTCGCGGTCGGCGCGGGCGAGACGGTGGAAGCGGAGATGCAGGGGACGATCCTCTCGGTCGACGTGAGCGAGGGCGAGGAGGTGTCCTCGGGCGACGTGGTGTGTGTGTTGGAGGCGATGAAGATGGAAAACGACATCACCGCCGACGTGGGCGGCGAGGTGACGGAGGTTCCCATCAGCGAGGGTGACAGCGTCGACATGGGCGACGTGTTGCTCGTGTTGGAGTAGTCACGTCGTCGGGCAGTCTCTGGCGGGCGTCGCGTCGAGAATCGCGAACTGATTGTTCTGTTCGTCGGCCACGACGACACGCACAGTGTCGGCGGCCGCGACACTCTGAACGGTGACGGTCGCCCCGGCCCGGAGCGGGTAGTTTGCAACGTCGTTCACGTCGCCGTCGATCACCCACGCCCCGGTGTCTGTCGTCCCACCCCTCGCGGAGAGCGTCGCGAGTCCGTCGTTGACGGTGATCCAAACGCCAGCGAACTGCGCGCGGTCGATCTCGCCGCCGCGGATCGCGACAGTGAGCGTCTCGTTTGACGCGTCGTACCGACAGTCGGCGTCGGCCGGTGGCATCACGGCAAACGTCACTCGCTGGTCGACACTCACGAGCCACCCGGCACACGCCGTCACGACCACCAGGACGACGAGAGCAGAGACGACCAGACGCTCGTCGACAGCGTCTGTCATCCGAGACGCCTCGACGCGGTCCATGTCGTCGGGCAGTCGGTCGGCGTCAGTGATCCGATCAGTGAGCCACCATCCCCGTCGTCGTAGATCGCGACAATATTCACGTCGTCGGTCGGTGCGGTGTCGTGGACAGTGACAGTCGTCTTCTTGTCGAGTGGGAAGTCGGCTACGTCACCCACGTCGCCGTCGATCACCCACGCCCCGGTGTCGGTCATCTCTCTGGTGTCAGTCGTCCCCGCAGTACCGGAGAGTCGGGCGAGATCGTCGCCGACGTACACCCAGACGCCGGCGAACCGCTCGTCGCCGATCTCGCCGTCCACGATCTCGACGGTGAGCCGCTCCCCGGTTACGTCGTACCGACAGTCGACGGTTGCAGGCGGCTCTTGACCGAGACCACCACCCGCGTTCAGAACCGACACCGTGCCGAACCCAGCTCCGACTGCGAGTGTGATCACGAGCGAGACAACGAGTGCGAATTCATCGTTCATCCAACCACCGCCCTCTGCCGACGGCCGTCGTTAGGGACCATACACTGCGAGCCGTCGCCTCGTACTTGTAGTTTCTCGCTGCCGGAATCTATTACGAGACCAGAGATTGCGCCGCCCGTCTACACCCCGATCGTCGCCCGCAGCATATCCCGCGTGCCGGGACCAAGCCCGACCGCCGTCACCGCGATCAACAACAGGACCGCGTACCGCGGTGACTCCTCGAACAACGGCCCGTCGAGCACGTACAACACGAAGACGGCAGCGGCGATCTTGACCAACAGGAACGGCCACGCCGCGCCGGCGACATCGACGACGAACTGGTTGACCGGGTGTTTCGGGACGAGATTCGGGCCGGCACCGAGCGCGACCATGTAGTCGAGTCCGACGACGTTGGCGGCCCCGTCGAGCGCGTGTGCAAACAGGACGACGACGCCGGCGAGTCCGGTGCCCTCGTGCATCGACGGGAGGAACTCGCGGGTGAGATACCAGGTGCCGGCGGTCGTCACCGCCGTCAGGGTCAGGATCACCCCGATCACCTGCGGGTACACCGTCCCCGGGCTCTGTGGGTCGGCCCCGAAGACGAACAGATACCCCACGGTGACCGCCAGGATCGCGTTGCCGGCGACGAGGATTGGCGTCTCGTACCCCTCGCCGTCGCCGACCGCCGGGAGCAGGCCGCGCCGGACGGTCACGACCGCGCCGGCGACGACCGCGAGCGTGAGGAAGAACAACGTGAAGTAGATGAACGGGCTGATCAGCCACGGCTTGATCAGAGTCGGAATCGTCTCCGCGGGCGTGGCGTTGTCCGCGTCCTCCACAACACGGAGCGCCCCCCCGAGGAAGAAGAACGGGGTCATCGCGAAGAAGAATCGCACGTCCGCGGCGATGTCGAGCCGGCGGAGGAGGAGCACGACCCCCGAGAGCGCGACCACCAGCGTGATCGCGTAGCCGGCCTCGCTGACGAGCGTGTAGCCGGGGTACGCGACGGGTTCGGCGGCCGCCTGACACTCCGCGGCGCCGTAGAGATACTCGACGGTGGTGCCGGGGCGGATCGCGCAGGTGGCCGACTGGGCGTCCGCTTGGACCGGCCCCCAGAAGTAGTGCCAGAGGAACCCGTCGTACACCGTCTCCGGCGCGACCAGTGTCCCGAGCCCGAGCGCGGCGACGACCGCCGCCACCCCGCCGAGCCAGGCTGCCGCCGGCGAGGTGTCGAGGCGGTCTGCGACTGTGGACATGCGCGGTAGCGGGGCGTGCGGGCGTGAGAATCTGTCGGTGTCAGTCGCCGGGAAGCGTGACGGTCAGTTGCGCGGGCGCTACGAGAAACGGGTCGACACCGGGAGAGAGCTGTGACCGACTCAGGCGGACTGCTGGCCGCCGGCCTTCACGCGGGTGATGTAGCCGGCGATCCGGTTGCGGACGGACTTCGACTCGACGTTGGTCAGCTCGGTGACGTGGTCTTTGTTCGTCTCGAAGTCGGTGTTGAACGACTCCGGATACCGCTCCAACAGGATGCCGGCGGTCTGTTTGACGTACTTCGGCTTGATTGCCATACGGGAAGGTAACGCCCGAACGTCACTAAAACCGTTCGGAACGGGAGTCGGGAACGAACGGTTTTTCGCCCGCGCGGCCGCCGTCTGGGGTATGGCTGCCGGCGACGTGACGACAGTTTCGGCGTGTACCGACCTCCACTACGTCGACACCGGGATGTACGACACGCCGGGGTACGGCGCAGTGTACGTGCTCGACGCCGACCGCCCGGCGGTGATCGACACCGGGATCGGCACCCACCACGAGCGCGTGGTGAACGCGCTTGAGGAACTGGGGGTGGAGCCGGCGGTGATCTGCCCGACACACGTCCACCTCGACCACGCCGGCGGCGCGGGGTTGCTCGCGGAAGCGTTCCCCGACGCCACGGTTCGGGTGCACGAACGCGGCGCCCGCCACCTGATCGACCCCGAGCGGTTGGTCGCGGGGACGAAAGCCGCCGTCGGTGACCAGTGGGACCACTACGTCGACCCGCAGCCGGTGCCGGAGAAACGGGTCGAACCGCTGACGGACGGTGACGAGATCGACCTCGGGAGTCGACGGCTGGTCACACACCACGCGCCCGGCCACGCACCCCACCAGGTCGTGTTCCACGAGCCCGACGACGACGCGGTGTTCACCGCCGACGCCCTCGGGATCTACGTCCCCGAGATCGACGCCGTCCGGCAGACGACACCCCCCTCACAGTTCGATCTCGACGAGGCGCTTGCGGATGTCGACACCGTCGCCGATCTTGACCCGGAGACGCTGTGTTACCCACACTTCGGGCCGGTTGCAGCGAGTGAGGAACTCCTGTCGGGGTACAAACGCACACTCGTCGAGTGGGTCGCGGCCGTCCGACAGGCACGCGAGCAGGAGCCGGACAACGAGGCCGTGATCGAGCGGTTCGTCGACGCGGTCGACGCCGACCTCGTCGAGGCGTGGGGGATGGAGAAGGCGCGCGCGGAGGAACGGCTGAACACCCGCGGTGTGTTGGGGGCGTTGGACGACGGGAGGGCGTAGCTACGGTTGCGGCGGTGTGACACCGTATTTTTGCCAGACATCCGGTGGAACGTGGTTGAGGTAGGCCTTGAAGAACGCCGGGTTACGGTCACACACTTCGACAAGAAAATCGACCAACTCCTCAGTGTGGCGGAGTGCGTACCGCTCGTTCGGCCGTTCCTCGACACAGTCGAGCCGAGCGACTGCACTGTCGAGTGCCGCCGCCCGTTCGTCGCCGTCGTCGCCACTGCCCGCGAACCGACAGACGGCATCCCGAGGCAGGTCGTTGCTCCCGTGGCAGTGCTTCGCCATCAGAACTTGGAGAATATCACAGACATCTGTTTCCGAAGACATCTACTTCACCTATATTGCAACCCCACACAAGTCGTTTTTCGTCGCTTCCCGGCGAGTCTGCCAAAAGTATATACAGTAAGACCGACGAACTACGTCGCGTGACAACCGAGCCTAACGACGAGCAGTTCCGAAAACAACACCCATCCGGGTGGCTCCGTGCGACGCTGCCGGAGCGTCGTGCGTTGGTGCTCGACGCGTTGTTGGAGACACCGCCGACGAGGGAGTTCACCACCGACGAACTCGCCGAGAGGGCGGGAGTGTCACCGGAGAGTGTCGAGACGCACGTCGAGACGTTGCTCGGGTGGGGGGTCGTCGAACGGGGAGAGACGACACCACACCAGTACAGTGTCGTCGAGGAGAGCCACGTTCTCCAACAGATCATCGAACTCAACTCCGTCGTGAGCCGGGTGGAAGCCGGGGAGCTTCCAAAACGGAAACCGGAGTCACTCGAACGGACAGACACGCCCGAGGAGAACGTCGGTTCGAGCGAGACCGAGGGTGGCGGTGGCGTCGGGCAGACCAGAAGCTGACTGTCCGGCTGTTCCCACGCGGCGGAAACAGCCGACAACCCGCCGGGTGTGGCACACGGTTATATAGTGGCGACCCACCGACACCGTGGTATGGACTGGCAGCGTGCGGAGTCGGAGTTCCAGCCGGACGTGACCCGCGAGAGCGTTCCGGAGACGTTCCGGGCGAGCGCTCGCGACCACGCCGACCGGCCGGCACAGCGGTACAAAGGCGGGGTGTACGACCGGTCGCTCGTCCGTGCGGGTGTGATCGACGCCGCGCCCGCGGGTGAGTACGCGGAGATCAGCTACGAGCGGATGCACGAGGTCGTCCGGCGGCTCGCCGCCGGCTTCCGTGGGTTGGGTGTCGAACCGGGAGACCGCATCGGACTGTTCGCACACACCCGGATGGAGTGGGCACAGACGGACTTCGCCGTTCTCGGTGCCGGCGGCGTCGTCACCACCGTTTACACCTCCTCGTCGGTCGACCAGGTCGCGTATCTGCTCGACGACCCGGACGCCGACGGGGTCGTCGTCGAGAACCGGGAACTCGCACAGCGGGTGTTCGCCGTCGAAGACCAACTCGATCTGTCGTTCGTCGTGGTGATCGACGGGGAGCCACACGAACGTGACGACGTGTACACGCTCGGAGAGGTACACGAGATCGGGGCGGACAGCGCGAATGCCAGTGACGGGGCGGACACGACGACGGCCGACGACAGCTGGGTCGCCGACCGGGCGCCGACAGACCCGGCGAGCCTGATCTACACCTCGGGGACGACCGGCCAGCCGAAGGGGGTGGTGATGACACACCGGAACTTCCTCGCGAACGTCGAGCAGTGTTACCGGCGGGTGGGTCCCCGCCCGGACAAGCTGGAGACGGGGACGCCGGCAATCGGGCCGGGGAAGACGAACCTCTCGTTTCTGCCGTTGGCGCATGTGCTCGAACGGCTCGGCGGCCACTTCCTGATGTTCGCATCCGGGGTGACAGTCGCGTACGCGGAGTCGCCGGACACGCTCCGCGAGGACTTCCAGTTGGTGCGGCCGAACACGGCCGCGAGCGTCCCGCGGGTGTACGAGAAGCTGTACGTCGCGATCCGCGAACAGGCCGAGGAGTCGCCGATCAGCCGGCGAATCTTCGAGTGGGCGACGGACGTGGGACGGCAACACTACCGCGCCGACGACCCCGGACGGCTCCTGTCGGCGAAGTACGCGCTCGCGGACCGGCTGGTGTTCGCCAGCGTCCGGGAAGCGTTGGGCGGGAACGTCGACTTCTTCATCTCCGGGGGCGGGTCGTTGTCGGCGGAGCTGTGTGAGCTGTACCACGGGATGGGGGTGCCGGTACTGGAGGGGTACGGGCTGACGGAGACCGCGCCGGTGCTCAGCGTCAACCCGCCGGAGGCACCGGAGGTGGGGACGATTGGCCCGCCGCTCGTCGACGTGGAGATGCGACTGGACAGCACCGTCGCCGAGGGAGACCGGGTTGGGGAGCTGCTCGTCCGCGGGCCAAACGTGTTCGACGGCTACTGGGAGAAACCCGAAAAAACGCGGGCAGCGTTCGTCTCCCCTGCGGCACTCGACACCACGGGCGAGACGGTCGCCGACGGCGGAGTCGAGACCGCTGACGGCACAACGTCGTCTCCCGCCGCGGTGGAGCCCGGTGTCGACACGACCGAGAGCGACGACGGCCGAGGCGACAGCGAGGAGCCGTGGTTCCGGACGGGTGACGTGGTGGAGATCCGGGAGGACGACTACGTCGTCTTCCGGGAGCGGGCCAAGCAGTTGTTGAAGCTGTCGACGGGGAAGATGGTGCCACCCGGGCCAATCGAGGACGCGTTCGCGGCCTCGAAGCTGGTCGAACAAGCGATGGTGGTCGGTGACGCCCGGCGGTTCGTCGGTGCGTTACTCGTCCCGAACTTCGAGGCCGTCCGCGAGTGGGCGGCCCGCGAGGGGGTCGACCTCCCGGACAGCGACCGGCTCGTCTGTCAGGAGTCCGCGGTGATCGACCGGGTCCAACGGATGGTCGACGAGATCAACGAAGGGTTCGAGAAACACGAACAGATCAAACAGTTCCGGTTGGTCGGGGAGGCGTTCACCGAGGAGAACGACCTGCTCACCCCGACAATGAAGAAGAAACGCCGGAAGATCGAGGACCGCTACGACGCCGAGATACGACAGCTCTACGACGACGAGGAGCGGAAAGTGGCGAAGAGAGACTGACCGTCGGGGGAGCCGTTCGGCACCGAGGGTCACAAGAAGCCGAACGACGACTGAGCGGTCTCGTAGGCGTCGACGTACTCCGCGAGCACGGCGTCGTGATCGAAGCCGGCGAACGTCTCGTCGACAGACAGGTGGGGCACGTCCCGGCAGTCGACGATGGCGTCGGCGAGTTCCTGCGGGTCGGTGACCCGGCGGCCGCGGTCGGCGTTCTCGACAAGTTCGTGGGCGCTGGAGCCGGCCTGGTACTGGACGATCCCGACACAGCCGGCCGCGAGCGCCCACAACAACCCGTCGGCAAACGGCTCCCGGGTGGCCGTCTGTGCACAGACGTGTGCCCCTTTGAGGATCGGGACGAACTTCGACGGGGGGAGTGAGCCGACGAACTCGACGCGGTCGTCGATCCGGAGGTCGGCGGCGGCCTGTTCGGCGACGCCGCGCCCGTCGCCGTCGCCGATCACCGTCGCGCGCCAGTCGCGGTCGCGCAGTTCCGCCAGCGCGAGCAGGAACGCCTCGACGTTGGCGTCGTCGTCGAGTGGGTCACGGAGGTAGACCAGATCCGTTCGGTCGTCGACATCCGCCCCCCGCACCGACTCGAAGTCCACACTCTCCGGGACGACGATCACGTCGTCACCGTCGGCGCCGTGTTCGCGGGCGCTGGTGCGGGCGGTCTCGGAGGGTGCGATCACGCGTGTCGGTTTGCGTGCCGCCTTCCGGTAGCCGCTCGCGGTCGCGTCGGTGGGGTGTGTCTCCCACCAGTCGACGACGACCGGCGCACGGACGAGTCGGCCGGTTGTCGCGGCGGTCGTCGCGTGGCCGGGCGGGGAGACGGCCGCGTGGATCACGTCTGGGCCGACACGCCGGAGAGCAAACGGGAGCTTTGAGCGGAACGAGCCGGCGGCGGGCCCCTGTGTCACGCCACGGTAGACGACGCCGTTCCGGCGGAACGACCGGTCGGTGCCGTCCCACCACTGTGAACAGAGCCACGTGACCTCGTGGCCGGCGTCGGCCAACCCCTCCGCGACGCGACGCGTCCGGCGACAGCCACGGGTGTCGCGGTGGTCCGGGGTGTACATCGAGACGACCGCGACACGCATACTGGCGTGGGGTTGTCTCGGGGGGGTGTTAAACGAGGTGGTACCGTCCCCGAACGGGGGTGTTCGGGGTAGAGTTTTGACAGGTCCGCACGAACGGAGCGTATGGACGACACGGCTCCGGCGGCAGACGGCGGACGGGCCGCCGACGGGTACGACGTAGAACGGTATCTCCAGATCAGAGCCGCGAGCGGGGCGGATCTGGCGCCGGACGGGACGTTGGCGTTTCTGATGGACACCACCGGGACACGGCAGGTGTGGACCGTCTCGGAGCCGGGTGGGTGGCCGACACAACACACCTTCTACGACGAGAGCGTCTCCTACGTGGCGTGGTCGCCCGAACGGCGGGAACTCGCCTTCGGGATGGACGAGGGCGGCAACGAGCGGACCCAACTGTACCGACTCGACCCGGAGACGGGACGGGTCCACGAGCTGACGGCGACGCCGGACGCGAAACACCGGTGGGGCGGGTGGAGCAACAACGGGGAGCAGGTCGCGTTCGCGTCAAACCGACGGGCGGGTGACGTGTTCGACGTGTACGTCCAGGGCCGCGACGAACAGGGGGATGAGGCGGAGCTGGTCCACGAGGGTGACGGCTGGCTCTCCGTCGTCGGCTGGGGACCGGACGACGACCGACTGCTCGTCCGTCGTGCACACTCGTTGTTCGACCAGGATCTCTACCTCCTGGATCTGGAGACTGGCGACTACCGCCACCTCACCCCACACGACGGCCAGGCACGGTTCGACAGCGCCGAGTGGGGGCCAGACGGGGAGTCGGTGTATCTCGTCACCGACCGGGACACCGACCGGCTCCAGTTGGCACGACTGGAGGTGGCGACCGGCACCCTCTCGACGGTGGTGGCGGACGCCGACTGGAACGTCGACGGCGTCACGGTCGGGGAGGGCGGGCGGCTCGTCTACTCGAAGAACGTCGACGGCTACACCGAACTGACCGCCGGGAGGCTCGTCGGGCCGGCGAGTGTCGAGCCGCTGGCGGAGCCGGCACTGCCGCCCGGCACCGCCAGCGGGGTCTCCTTCGGGCCGGACGGGAAGCGGTTCGCGGTGTCCGTCTCCGGTCGGACGGTCAACCAGAACTGCTTCGTCGTGGAGACGGCCACCGGGGACGCCAAGCGGTGGACCCACGCCGGCACCGCTGGCATCCCGCGGGAGACGTTCGTCGAGCCGGAGCTGGTCCACTACCCCACCTTCGACGGCCGGGAGATCCCGGCGTTCTTCTCGACGCCGGACGCCGACAGCGAGGGGTTGCCGGTCGTCGTCGACGTCCACGGCGGCCCCGAGAGTCAACGCCGCCCCAGTTTCGGGGCGGTCAAACAGTATCTGCTCGCGAACGGCTACGCGGTGTTCGAGCCGAACGTCCGCGGCTCTGCGGGGTACGGCCGCGAGTACGCGAGTCTCGACGACGTGGAAAAGCGGATGGACGCCGTGAAGGACCTTCGTGCGGGCGCCGAGTGGCTCCACGACCACCCCTCGGTCGACCGGGACCGGATCGCGCTCATGGGCGGCTCCTACGGCGGGTTCATGGTGTTGGCCGGGCTGACGGAGTATCCGGCGTTGTGGGCCGCCGGGGTCGACATCGTCGGAATCGCGAACTTCGTCACGTTCTTAGAGAACACCGGCGACTGGCGGCAGTCGCTCCGGGAGGCGGAGTACGGCTCGCTTGCGGACGACCGCGAGTTTTTGGAGTCGATCTCGCCGATCAACAACGCCGACCGGATCGACGCGCCGTTGTTCGTCCTCCACGGGGAGAACGACCCGCGGGTGCCGGTCGGCGAGGCCGAACAGATCGTCTCGGAGGTTCGCGACCAAGGGGTGCCGGTCCGGAAGCTGCTCTTCGACGACGAGGGCCACGGGTTCGCGAAACGAGACAACCAGATCGAGGCGTACCGCGCGGTTGTGGGGTTCCTCGGCGAGCACGTCTGAGCGGCGTTGTGGGTGGGGAAGAGCCGTCGATGTCGTACTGTTCGGTGGCCCTGTGATTGCCGTCCGAGAACGGGCCGACTACGTTCTCGTGGTCGACAATACGACAGACGAGTCGGCGGGGAAATGTCACGTGTGGTGGTCTCTCTGCTCTCTCACTTCCTCGGCGGTTGTCTCCACATCAGAAACCGCGCGCAACGCACAGTCCCCAGACACAGAGAAATATATACTTCTATTTATGATAAAAATAAACAAAAAAGATTAACACCGGTTTCAGCAATTTGCTAACGGTATGTCGGATTCAACCGAAAGCGATGCAGAGCGAGGGTCTACTGACACAGATACGACGCGCCGGGAGGTTCTGTCGGCCGTCGGTGGTGTCTCGATGGTGGCGCCGTTGGCAACGAGTACGAACGTGAATCGGGGAGGAGACAATCCGGCTTCTGATCGTGTCGAGTACGTCGAGCGACTGAAACACACCAATCCGGTTGAGGTGAGACGCGACGGTGCGGCGCCCGAGCGGACCCAGGTGACGGATACAGTGTCACGTGACCACTGGCTGGTCGTCGAGACCGCCCACGACGCCCGCGACCGGGTTCAGGAGTTGATCGAGCAACACACGACTGATCCACTCGTGATGACTGGTGTCACAACCATCACAGACGGCGGACAGTCGAAAAAAGCTGTCACTGTCGACAGAACCGTCCAGAAGGGTGCAGATTCCGAGAGCAGTCCCGACGTTGAACTCGACGAACTCAAGGGAATCGTGCCGGACACCGTCGCCGGGTCCGTTGACGGGACGACTATCGACGGAATTCCCGTGATTACACGAGAACGGACAGAACAGAAGACAAATGAGTGTGACGGATACAGTTTCTCCGGGAATTACGAAGAACAGATACCTGGCGGGTCCAAGTACCAGACAGAGTCCTGCGGTTCGTGTACGTTTGGCACAGCGGCGACAGACGACGAGACCGGGAACGGAAGGATGATCACCACAGGACACTGCCTGAATAAAAACGAAGTCGTCAGACAGCCAGACTGCCACGGGGCCGAAGACGGGGTGACCGTCCAGTCGTCGGACACCGGAAAGCGAGACTTCGCGTCGGTCACAGTACCGACAACGAAGTCCGGAGAGAAGCTGTACTACCGCCAACTCGCAGATTACAACGGTACATACCACCTGGGCCGCATCGTTCGCGGAATCATCACCGAGAGTTCTCTGCGGTACCACGAAGGAGACGAGAGCTACCAGATTGGCAAACACGGCGCTCGTACCGGGCGGCAGTACGGCTACATTAAGAATATCAAAACGAATAGCAGTGGTCACAGGACGGTTTATACCACGAGCACGACCGGCGTGGGTGACTCTGGGGGGCCCTACTACAAGGAGTACCAACAGACAGCCAGAATTTTCGAGACTTATATTGTTGGGATCAGCGCTTGGGGAGTCGGAGGAGATGACTGTCCGTACCCAGAATCTGCCGGCAACACCATGGAGTACGTTGAGGAGGAACTCGGCGTAACAGTCTGACGAGACCGGTCGACGGGATACAGCAGTTACCACTCTCATCGCTGGCTGTGGCGCAGTGGTTGTTCGTCGCGCATGCGGTCTCAGAGAGGCAGTGCCGGGGGTGGTGGGAACGGTCTGCTCGCCGGATTCGGGTTGGTCGGTGGGTTCGGCGCGTTGCTCGTGTCGATTCTGGTGTACTACCTTGTCCCCGCCGCGCTGGCGAACATGGCCGTCAAGAGACAGATCGGGGCGGCGTCCGACCGTTGACGAGCGGTGAGTACATCCTCGCGTGGCTCGTCCCGTTCGTGCTGTCGCTCGTTCTCAACGCCGTCACCGTGGTGTTGTTCCTCACGATCCTCGGAGCCGTGTTCGTCCCCGTGCTCCAGTTTTACCTCCAGGTGGCCGCCTTCTTCATGTTCGGCCGGGCGTTCGGCAGCGTCACCGGCGTGGCCGACGCGACACACCACACCGGCCGACCGGCAGCCTGACCACGGCGAACAACTCCGACACGAAACTCCGTCAGAGTGAACACGACGGCTCCCGAACGGTGTGGTATGAGCACACAACAGGAGCAGGGGGGGCGGACGATCAGGTGTCTGATCGCCAAGGTGGGGTTGGACGGCCACGATCGGGGCGCACACGTCATCGCGCGGGCGTTCCGGGACGCGGGGTTCGAGGTGATCTACTCCGGGCTCCACCGAGCGCCCGACGAGATCGTCCAGGCGGCCGTTCAAGAGGACGTGGATGTCCTCGGGATCTCGATCCTCTCGGGGGCACACAACACGCTCGTCCCGAAGATCGTCAGCGGGTTAGAGGAGTACGGCGCCTTCGAGGACACACTGTTGTTGCTCGGCGGGATCGTCCCCGACGAGGACCGCGCAGAGCTGAAGGAGTTGGGTGTCGCTGAGATCTTCGGCCCCGGGACGCCGATGGAGGAGACGATCGAGTTCGTGGCCGAGAACGCACCCGCCAACCGATGACGAGCGCGGACCGCGAGATCGAGACCGACACGGACGACAGCGAACACGCAGAGCTGGTCGCCGAGCTACTGGACGGACGCCACCGCGCGTTGGCGCGTGTGATCACCAAAATCGAGAACCGCGCGCCGGGCTACCGGGAGATCGTCTCCCGACTCCACGAACACACCGGCTCCGCGAGCGTCGTCGGGATCACCGGCTCGCCGGGGGCAGGGAAGTCGACGCTGGTGGACAAGCTGGCGAAGGCGTACCGCGACCGCGGGGAGACGGTCGGCGTGATCGCGGTCGACCCCTCCTCGCCGTACACCGGCGGCGCGGTGTTGGGTGACCGTATCCGGATGGCGTCGAACGTCGGCGACATGGAGGTGTTCTTCCGGTCGATGTCCGCCCGTGGAAGCCTCGGCGGGCTGTCGACAGCAACCTCCGACGCGGTGAAGGCACTCGACGCGTTCGGCAAAGACCGGGTGATCGTCGAGACGGTCGGCGCCGGCCAAAACGAGGTGGACGTGGTGAAGACTGCCGAAACGGTGTGTGTGCTCGTCCAACCCGGGTCGGGCGACGACGTACAGATGTTGAAGGCCGGCATCTTGGAGATCGGTGACGTGTTCGTCGTCAACAAAGCCGACATGGACGGTGCCCAACAGACCGTCGCCGAGTTAGAGGAGATGCTCCACATGCGCGACGAGCCGACCGGCGGGCTCCAGATGGGCCACCACGGCCCGCTGAGTGACGGCCCCGGTGGCGCGAGTAGTAACGGAACAGGCGATGCCGGGGCGACCGAGGCCGGCGCGAGTGAGACGGCTACAGGAGATGACGAGGACGGCTGGGAGCCGGAGGTGTTGGAGACGGTCGCCACGGACGGGACCGGTGTCGAGACGCTGATCGAGACGGTCGGGCGACACCGCGACTACCTCGTCGAGAGCGGAGATCTCGACGCCCACGCGCGGACACGGTACGCCGAGGAGATCCGGCAACACCTGCGGGCAGACACCGCCGCGTTGTTGGAGGAGGAACTGGTCGCGCGGGGTGGGGTCGACACGTTGGCCGAACGGGTGTTCGCCCGCGAGACGGACCCGTACACGGTCGCCGACGAGATCGTCGGCCCACTCGCCGACTGTCTGCGCCGCGAGGAGTGACCGGCCGTGGCGGTGGCCACACCGCCAACGGTCAGGCGCGTTCCGCGACGGCGTCGACAGTCGGGTCGGCGACGACGCTCGGCTCCACCTCGTCGACCTGCGGGAGTCGGAGTCTGACGACACTCCCGCGCGGCTCGTTGGGTTCATACCGGAGTTCGCCGCCGAGTCTGGTCACGCCCCAGCGGACGGCCCACAGCCCGAGCCCGCTGCCGTGTTCCAACGGGGTCTCTTTCCCCTCCTCGATGGCGGCCCACTCGTGGGCTGGAATCCCGGGCCCGTTGTCGCGGACCGTCAGCTCGATTGGGTAGGCCCCCTCGCGGTCGGTCACGACGCTGACCACTACCCGTGGGCTGTCCGTGTCGTTGTGGACGACCGCGTTCTGTGCGAGGTGGTTCAACGACCGGTACAACAGATCCGGGTCCGTCTCCACCCGCGCGTCCGGCGGCACGTCCGTCTCGACGGTGAGGTTGGTCGCCTCGTCGTGGAGTTCGCCGGCCACCTCGGAGACGAGTTCACCCAACTCCACCTCTCGGGTCTCCGGCTGGTGGTCGAGCAGTTTGGCGGCCTCGCGGGCGCGCTCCCCGAGGGTGATCAGGTTGTCCGACGCCTGGACGATCCGGTCGGCCGCGAGATCGTTCGAGACGCCGTCGTTGCCGATCTCCTCGGCGAACCCGCGGACGACGGAGAGTTCGTTGCGGAGGTTGTGGCGCACGACCCGGTTGAGCACCGCCAGCCGTTGTTCTCGGAGTTTCTGGTCGGTGATGTCGGCTAAGACGACGATCGTCCCGCGGACGCGGTCGCGGTGATCCTGGAGCTGTGACACCCGCGGGGCGAACTGCCGGCGCCCCTCGTCGGTGATCAACTCGACGCTGTCGGCGCCGACGAGCCGCGAGAGGGTGGCGCCGATCACGGCCGGCAACGGGTCACCGGTGACCGCCGTCTCAGTCACCTCGAACTGACGTTCGAAGGCGTCGTTCGTCTCGATCACGTCGCCGTCGGCGTCGAGAAACGCCACCGGATCGGTGATCTCGTCAGCGAGTCGACGACGGCCGTAGCGGCCGGCCGCTGGCGTCGTGTCGAACACGTCAAGCGGTGTCACCGTGCCGGCGACGAGCGCGCTGCCGCCGACGAGCGTCGTCGCCGCGACGAACGCCGCCGGCACCGACGTCGGGCCGCCGAACACGACGCCGACGATGGGGGCTCCCAGCGGCAACCAGAGCGCGACTCCCGAGGCGAACCGGACGCTGTCGTAGACGAGACTCGTGTACAGGTGGAGTGCGGTCCCGCCGAAGGTCAACACGACCGCGACGAGAAAGCTTATTGCGACGGCCCCGCCGACGAACGGGCCCTCGAAGCGTGGCTCGACGCCGACCACCACCTGCGACAGGATCGCGGCCACGGCGACCAGCATCGGGAGCGCCACCACCGCGACGCGCGGGCGGGTCGCGAGTTCCCCGTTTCCGGTGTACTGGAGCACGAACACCGTCCACGGCAGTGCGGCGGCGAAGCTCCCGGCGACCACGAGCGTCGTCCACGGCCCGGTCGCCCCGGTGACGCCGACCCCGACGACGGCTCCCGCGGCGATTGCCAGCGTCAACAGAAGTGTGCTCGCCGCGAGCGCCCCCGTCCCAGGCTCGTCGACACGGTAGGCGCCGACCGTGCCGGCGGCGTACAACAAGCCACCGACCGCTAACGCGACGACCGGGGGTGAGATACCGAACAACACGACTCTGAGTGAGACACTCCGGTATATAAATTCCGGTGGCGTCTCTCTACGAGGGCGGGAGTTCGAACAGGACGAGACAGCCAGCACACGCCTCGACGCCGTTAGAGCGTCCGCCAAGATGTGTCAGTCGCTTCGACGGAGACGATGGGCGATACCCCCGACGAGGGCGGCAACGCCGGTGACTACCCCAACCCCCGGGAGCCGTGTTGCCGTCTCACCCGATTCGGCGGACGTTTCAGCCGATCTAACAGGTGTCTCGGTCGCGGGGGCCGTTGTCGGTGTGTTCGTGGGACGTGTGCCGGTCGACGACGAGACGGCGTGTCCGAGCGTCCGGTGTCGGGCTCGCGACCCGCGGCTGGAGCCGTCGTGTGTCGCCGCGAGCGCGTACAGTTCCCCCTGTTCGTCGGCAGTGTACACCGTTCCGTCGGTGACTGTCGGGGCCGCGTGGACGGTGGCGTCGGTCTGGAGTTCCCAGACAGTGGTCCCGGCGGCGGCGTCAACCACATGGAGAGACTCGTCGGTTCCGACGTACACTCGGTCGGCGGCGACGGTCGGAGCGGCCGACACCGGCGCACCCGTCTGGTGTCGCCAGACTGGTGTGCCGTCCTCGTCGGCAACCGCGTGGAGCCGGCCGTCGTCGCTCCCGGCGTAGACTGTGCCGTCAGCGACAGTCACCGCGGTGTCGACTGTGTCGTCGGCGTCGTACTGCCAGACTGGGACACCGGTATCGGCCGTGACCGCCGAGAGTCTTCCCCCGTCGTCGCCGGCGTAGACGACGCCGTCGACGACTGTCGGTGCGCTCCGGACCCAGCCGGCGGTGCGTGTCGCCCACTCGACGGTGCCGTCTGCGGCGTCGACCGCGAGCAGTCGGCCCGGGCGGCCGCTCCCGACGTAAACAATGTCGTCAACGACCGTCGGCGCTGTCAGCCCGTACCCCTCCAGCGTTATCGTCCACACCACGTCACCCGTCGCGGCGTCGACCGCGTACAACGTGTGATCGTAGCTGCCGGCGTAGACGACGCCGTCGACGACTGTCGGCGCGCTCCGCATCAGTCCGGTCGACAGCCGCCAGCGGGGTGTGCCGGTGTCGGGATCGAGCGCGACCAGTTTGCCGGTCTCCCCGCCGACCGCCGCGTACAGCGTGTCGGCGGCGACGGTCGGCGCACCGGCGACGTAGCCGTCGAGTGGGTGGTGCCAGACCGTCTGGCCGGAGTCGGCGTCGACAGCGACGACACCACCGCCCGTTTCGGTCGCGCCTCCGACGTACACCGTTCCGTCGGCAACTGTCGGTGCCGACGAGACCGGTAAGGAGAGGCGACAAGCCCAACGGACACCGGAGTCGACCGACTCGACGACCGTGTCCGTGTCGCCGTCCGCGTCCGTGACGGAGAGTCGAACCGAGTGGGTGCCGGGGCGTTCGAAGCTGTGTGTCGTGGTGACGCCGGTCGTGTTCGTCCCGTCGTCGAACGACCACTCGTACCCGCGGAGACCCGCGCCGCCTGTCGAGGGTGTGGCGTCGAACCTCGTCAGCTCCCCGACCGCTGGGCGCGTGGGGTCGAGCGTGACACCTGCGGTCGGGCCGGTCGGCGTGTCGTGGCCGGGGCCCGTCGCCAACCGGACACGGGAGTCACAGCTGGAGGCGTCGTGGCCCGTGTCGACAGCACGCAGTCTGTCCGCCTCGGCGTCGAACGAGTGTTCGATCACGTACGCTGTCCCGTCGACGACAACAGGTGTGTCCGCCCACCAGTCTGTTTGCCAGCGTTTCTCTCCAGTCTGGCCGTCAAGCGCGGTGAGACCGGTCGGTCGGCCGGCGTAGACGACCCCGCCGGCGACCGTCGGGCTGTCGAGAGAGCGGTCTCCGTCTGAGCCGCGCCACACCACGTCACCCGTCTCTGCGTCGAGCGCGACCGTGTGCTGTCTCCCGTCTTCGGTCACCGGGACGAGCAGCCGGCCGTTGGCGACAGTCGGCGTGGTCGCCGCGGCAGACAGTGCCGTCCGCCACCGGCGTTCTCCGGTTGTGGCGTCGACCGCAATCACCCGTCCGTCGCCGTCGACGACGTACAGCGTGTCGTCGGCAACTGTGACCGAACCGGCGTCGTCGTGGTTCACCGGGCGAAACCGGTCGTCGAGAGAGACCCGCCACAGCCGCTCACCGTCGCCCGGGGCGAGCGCGGAGACGCCGCTCCGGTCGACCACGTACAACCGACCGTCGGTGACGACCGGTGTACCGGTGACCGTTTCGTCGACATCGACACGCCAGCGTGTCACACCGGTGTCGGCCGCCAGTGCGTTGAGGGTGCCGGCGGCGGTGCCGACGTACACTGTTTCGCCGTTACAGGCGACCGCGCTGGCGACCGGGCCGTCGAGCTGTCGCGACCACCGGGCTGTGCCGGTCGTTGTCTGGAGTGCGACCACCGCTCCGCGGTCGTTGTCGTCGCGCGGGTCGCCGGTGCCGACGTAAGCGACCCCGTCGGCGGCGGTCGGGGTCGCCCGTACCGGCAGTTCGGTGTCGTGTGTCCACGCTCTCTGGCCGCTCTCCGCGTCGACTGCATGCACCGTTCCGGACACAGTTCCGAGGATCACAAGCCCGTCGGCGACCGTCGGGCCGGTCCCGACGGATGCCGGCACCGACGACTGCCACTCGGTCTCGCCCGCCACGTCCGCGGTGGTCGACACCGACGAACGTGGCCTGTTCTCCGCCGATGTGCGCGCGGCGGCCGGCACCGTCACACCCGCGGCGACCCCGACACCCGCACACAGGAGACACCGCCGAGAGACGGGCAAACGGGTGTCGGTCGACTCGTCTCGGTGCTGGTCGGCGCCTGTGGCCGTCGACTGGCCTCGGGTTGGCTCTCGTGACATCGTTTGCAGGGCGTTCCCGGGCTGTCGTCGGGGCTCCCGTCTGGAAGAGGACCCGGGAGTGACGTTCGAGAGAGGTGACGGCAGGGACGGGTAAATTCCTTTTGATCTAACAGGAAAGCGACAGCCGCGGTCGGGTCACTCCGGCGGGTCGTAGTCGCCGCCGTACTTCACGAAGAAGAACGTCAACCCGAGTGTCGTCACCATCGCCACGCTCGCGGCGACGCCGATCGTCTTCGCGGAGTCTGGCACCGCCGGCCCGCCGCCGGCACCACCCTCCTCGCTGCCGCCGCCGACGCTCTTTGTGGCCACGTCGCTGCCGACGGCGATTGCGCCCAACATCCCCAACCCCTTGTGTGGCTGACAGAAGTACTTGTAGACGCCGGCGGTGTCGAACGTCGCCGAGAAGCTGAACCCCCCCGACTCCAACGGTTCGTGGCCCGACACCCCGGCACCGTCTGGCATCTCCTCGAACAGGACGTTGTGACTCTGGTTGCCCGTCCACTCGAAGGTCACCTCCGTCCCCGTGTCGATCCACAGGTCCGTCGGCGCGAACGCCACCCCGCCGCTCCCGGCGCCGACCGTCACCGTCACCGAGTCACTGCCGCGTTCGTCGGCGTACTCCCCGCCTTTCGCACCCTCGGTGTAGCCGCCAAAATCCGGCTGTTCGCTCTGTGCGGCCGCCGGCGCCGCCGCCGACGCGCCCGCGCCGACTGCCGTCGCGCCCGCGGCAGACCGGACGAACCCACGGCGGCTGATCCCGTCGCTCATGCGCGCTCGTAACCCAGTGGGGGAGGTGAATGTATCGGTTCACCCCCGACGGTCGGGGACGGCGGGTCGGGACCGCCCGGTGTGCCGGCTCGCACACCGCCGGCGTCAACCATTCATACGATGCCGCACCAACGTGGCGTGTGGCGACCACGGACGACCACCTCCGATTTTTCCCGTACGACCAGCCGTACCCGAACCAACGGGAGGCGATGGACCGGGTCGGCAACGCCCTCGCGCGCGGCCAGGACGTGTTGTTCGAGGGCGCGCCCGGAACGGGCAAGACCCTGTCGGCGTTGGTGCCGGCGCTGCAACACGCCCGGGAACACGACCGGACGGTGGTGATCACGACGAACGTCCACCAACAGATGCGGCAGTTCGTCGAGGACGCCCGCGCGATCAACGCCGTTGAGCCGATCAACGCCGTCGTCTTCCGCGGGAAGTCGTCGATGTGTCACATCGATGTCGACTACCAGGAGTGTCAGGCGCTCCGGGACACCACCCGCGCGCTCGTCGAGGACAGACAGGACCGCGACCAGTTGGAGTCGCGCGCGCGAGCGCTGCAAGACCGGATGCGGGAGGGTGACGACGAGGCCGCCGAGGCGTACCAGGCGGTGACAGAGGAGTTGGACGATCTCGACGACCAGATCGACGAGGAGAGCGCAAACGTCTGTGACTACTACCGCCAGAATCTCGTCGGCGACACCGACGAGTTCTTCTCGTGGCTGTTCGACGACGTGCGAACGCCCGACGAGATCTACACCCGCGCCGGCCGGGCGGGCTTCTGTGGGTACGAACTGCTGAAAGAGGGGATGGAGGAAGTCGAGCTGGTGGTCTGCAACTACCACCACCTGTTGGACCCGACGATCCGCGAGCAGTTCTTCCGGTGGCTCGACCGCGACCCAGAACAGGTGGTGACGGTGTTCGACGAGGCGCACAACGTCGCCGACGCCGCGCGCGACCACGCCACCCGGACGCTGACGGAGAACACCCTCGACGCGGCAATCGAGGAGCTCGACGAGACGGACGACTCGCGGGCGGACCCCGCCCGGAACGTGTTGTCGGCGTTCGCCGACGCAGTCCGGGAGACGTACGACGACGGGCTCAGCTTCGGGGAACGGGAACAGATCGACGACAACTGGACGGACGTGCCGGTCGCGAACGACGACCGCCGGGACGATCTCACGCTCGCGTTTCTCGACCGCTACGAGGGGCGGGGCATCCGCGCGGAGTGTGATCTCGCGCTCCAGCTCGGCAAACGGCTCGACGAGCGCTACGAGGAGGCGTACCAGAACGGGGACACCCCCACGCGCCGGGAGTGTCACGTGCTCCAGGCAGCGGGGTTCATCGCCGACTGGATGGACGACAGCGGCGAACTCGGCCAGCATCCGATGATCGCCGTCCGGCGAGACGGAGCCACCGACGAGGTGTACGGGCGAGCGGAGCTGTACACCTGCATCCCGCGACAGGTGACCGGGGAGCTGTTCTCGGAGGTGTACGCCTCCGTGTTGATGTCCGCGACGCTGCGCCCGTTCGACGTGACCGAGGACGTGTTGGGGTTGGAGGCGCCGGCGACGATGGCGTACGAACTCGCCTACCCCGAACAGAACCGCCGGACGTACGCGGTCGGCACGCCCGCACTGTTCGCCTCCGAACGCGACGACCCCGCGACACAGGAGACGGTCGCCGGCACACTCGCGGACGCGGTGCGGGCGACGCCCGGCAACAGCCTCCTGTTTTTCCCGTCGTACGCCGAGGCGGAACGCTACCACGAACTGCTGGCGGGGACGGACACACGACGGCTGCTCGACGAGCCGGGGGTACGGGCCGAGGAACTCCGCCAGGAGTTCGTCGACGCCGACGACGCGACGCTTTTTACCTCGCTGTGGGGGACGCTCGCGGAGGGGGTGAGCTTCGACGGCGACGCCGCCCGGACGGTCGCGGTCGGCGGCGGTGCAGGACGCCTACGACCGGGCGTTCGCGGAACGCGCGGGTGACGCCGGCTGGGAGTACGCCGTCGAGATTCCGACGATCCGGAAGACACGGCAGGCGCTCGGGCGGGTGATCCGGTCGCCCGAGGACTACGGCGTCCGGCTCCTGTTGGACGAACGGTACACGACCGCCGACATGGGCGACTACTCCGTCCGGGGGACGTTCCCGCCCGAGGAGGCGTCCGAGATCGTCGATGTCGCCCCCGAGAAGCTCAAGTTCGGGATGCTGAACTTCTACGGCGACCACGACGCGTACGGCGGTGATCCGCCGGCACCCTGAGAGACTGCGTGTTCTGTGGCGTGCGTCCCGACCGGTGATCTTACCACGATGGTGACCACCCTCACAGTGTGAACCTCCCCGACGGGTGGACGACCGACACAGTCGACGCGAACGGCGTCGAACTCCGGTACTACCGGACCGGCAAGGGGCCATCAGTGGTGCTCGCACACGGACTGTTCGACACGGGACGGTGTTGGGCACCGCTCGTTGCAGATCTGGCGGCCGACTACACCGTGGTGATGTACGACGCTCGTGGGCACGGGCGGTCGGCAGCGCCAGCGACGGGGTACGGAGTCGACGACCGGGTCGCCGATCTCGTCGGGCTGTTGGACGCGTTGTCGCTGACAGACCCCGTTCTCCTCGGGCACTCGATGGGTGCCTCGACCGTCGCCTGGGCCGCCGCGTGGCATCCGGCGCGTCCGTCTGGTGTCGTACTCGAAGATCCGGCCGGGATGCACGGAGACCCGGCGATGGGACCAGCGGAACGAGCGACGGCTGTCCGCGAGCGTGTCGAGACAGACGCAGAACAGTCCACCGACGAACTCGTCGCGGAGTACGACGACCGTGATCCGGATCTCGCACGCCGACTCGCGGTCGCCGATCAGGAGTGTTCACCCGTCGTCGCAGAGATCGTCCGGCACGGCTTTCCGCCACTCACGGAGGCGTTCGGGGAGATTCGAGTGCCGACACTGGTTGTGAAAGCAGACGCCGAGCCGCCAACCCGGGTGAGGGATCTCGCTGTCGCTGACACGCTGGCCGACGGCCGTCTCGTCCACGTTCCCGGTGCTGGCCACTGTGTGTTCCGAGACCGGTACGACGCCGCCTTTGCCGAACTGGCGACGTTTCTCCGTCGGATCGAGTGAGTCACGACGCTCTGAACGCGGGTCTCGTGTGCCGGAGCCACAACGGCCAAACGACTGCCGCCGCGACACGACAGTGTGACCCTCACCGTCGACACCGAGCGGCTCCGGGCGGACATCGAACGCACCGGCGAGTTCGGCGCCGTCCCGGTCGAACGGGGCCACGCCCGGACCGTCCGGTGTGGCACGGACGCGAACCGCCGGGCACGCGAGTATCTGGTCGAACAGCTCCGCGCGGCAGATCTGACCGTCGAGATCGACGCGGTCGGCAACGTCGCCGGCACATGGTGTCCGTCGTCGGCGGACTCGGCGGCCGATCCGGTCGCGGTCGGGAGCCACCTCGACTCCGTTCCGGAGGGTGGGATCTTCGACGGGCCGTTGGGTGTGTACGCCGGCCTGGAGACTGTCCGGACCCTGCAGGACGCCGGCGCGCGCCCGGCGCGACCGATCACGCTTGTCTCCTTCACCGAAGAGGAGGGTGGCCGGTTCGCCGACGGGCTGCTCGGGTCGTCTGTCGCGACCGGCCGCCGGGGCGTCGAGGAGGCGTTGGAACTGACCGACGCGGACGGTGTCACACTCGACGAGGCGCTGACAGACACCGGCTTCCGCGGCGAGGGGCTACTCAACCCGGAGGGGTGGACAGCGTGGTTCGAACTCCACGTCGAACAGGACACCGTTCTCGAATCTGCCGCGGTGCCGGTGGGCGTGGTGACGACGATCACGGGGATCACCCACTGTGAGGCACACATCGAGGGGGAGCCGAACCACGCTGGCGCGACCGGGATGGACGACCGGACGGACGCGTTGGCGGCCGCCTCGGAGCTGGTGTTGGCGGTCGAGCGGGCCGCCGAGGAGGTGGTCGCGACGGACAGTACCTCTGCGGTCGGCACCGTCGGCTCGTTGGACGTGTCGCCGAACGCGACGAACGTCGTGCCCGGCGCGGTGACAGCAGGGATCGACGTGCGAGACGTGCGGCGGGCGTCGATGGACCGGATCGTCGACAGGGTTCGGGAGACACTCGCCCGGCTCGAACGCGAACGGGGCGTCCAGACGACGCTGCAACGCCCGTTCGATCTCGACCCGACGCCGATGAGCGACCAGCTCCGGCGGGCAGTCCACGACGCCGGCGCGCAGGCCGGCGTGGAGACGTTGGATCTCCCTTCGGGGGCCGCACACGACACGATGCACGTCGCCGACGCAACGGACGCGGCACTCCTGTTCGCGCCGTCACGCGACGGGATCAGCCACAACCCGTTGGAGTGGACCGACTGGGACGACTGTGCGGCCGCGACGCGCGTGCTCGCCGGCGCGGTGGCCGACGCCGCGGACGTGCAGTTCGACTGAGCAAAAGGCCTATATTACACTCCGGGTTATCGGGAGGTAGCGATGCTTCCCACAGCACCACTCTTCGGGGCAATCCCGGGCGGGCCGGAGATGATCGTCATCCTGCTCGTGCTCGTCCTGTTGTTCGGCGCGAACAAGATCCCCAAGCTCGCCCGGTCGACCGGGCAGGCGATGGGCGAGTTCAGGAAGGGCCGCGAGCAGATCGAAGACGAACTCGACGAGATGCAGGGTGAAGACGACGACAGCGACACGGAGTTCGTCGACACGGAGATGAACAGCGAGACGAACAACAACTAAACACCCCCGCTCCTTTGTCCCGCCGAGGTGTCCTCGTAGTGTCCGGTGGGCGTGTGGCCAAGTGGACACGGCGAGCGGTTCCTAACCGCTAGATCGCGGGTTCGATCCCCGCCACGCCCGCTGTCGTGTCGAACGGAGTGAGACCGACAGCGAATGCTGGCGGGGATCGAATCAGGGAGCGGAGCGAGCACCGCGAGCGGAGTGACCGTGGTTCAAATCCCGCCACGCCCGTTCGTCCTCGCTCCCGTCGGTCGCTCGGACTCACGCCCGTGGCGTTGTCACACTCGCTCGCTCCGCTCGCGTGACTCCCGCCACGCCCGCTGTCGTGTCGAACGGAGTGAGACCGACAGCGAATGCTGGCGGGGATCGAATCAGGGAACGGAGCGAGCACGACGAACCCCGAACAGTTACCCTCCGACCGCACACACCACCGCGTAGATGTTGTTCACTGCGGCGACCCTGGCGGACGGAGAGACACGAGACGTACGCGTCACCGACGGGATAATCGCCGCCGTCGGGGAATCACTCCCTGACAACGCCGAGGAGACCGTGGTTGACGCCGCCGACCACCACCTCCTGCCGGGCGCGGTCGACGTGCACGTCCACTTCCGGGAACCGGGGTTCTCACACAAGGAGACGTGGGCGGGCGGGTCGCGGGCGGCCGCCGCCGGCGGGGTGACGACGGTGGTCGACCAGCCGAACACACAGCCGCCGACGACGACTCGGGCCGCCGTCGACGAGAAACACGAACTCGCGGCAGTGTCGCTCGTCGACTACGGGCTCAACGCCGGCGTGACAGGCGAGTGGGACCCCCGAGTGGTGTTCGACCGCCCGGTGTTCGCGCTCGGTGAGGTGTTTCTGGCCGACTCGACCGGGGAGATGGGGATCGAGCAGGCGACGTTCGAGACCGCACTCGAACAGGCGAACAAGGCAGACGTGCCGGTGACCGTCCACGCCGAGGACGCCGAGCGGTTCGACCCCGCGGCGCTCGACGAGGCCACCGGCGTCGGACGTGACGCGCCCGCAGACCGGTGGAGCCAGTACCGTCCCGCACAGGCGGAGGTTGCGGCCGTCGAGACGGCGTTGTCGGCCGCGGCGGAGACCGGCACCTCCGTCCACGTCGCCCACACGTCGACACCGGCGGCGGTCGACGCCGTCAGCGAGGCGGCCGCGGAAACGGCGGGAGCCGACGACCGACGAGTGACCTGCGAGGTGACGCCACACCACCTATTGCTGTCGCGGGCAGATCTCGACGATCTGGGGACGTACGGACGGATGAACCCGCCGTTGCGGTCGGAGTCGCGCCGCGAGGCGTTGTTCGAACGGGTCCGAGACGGCACCGTGGACGTGGTTGCGACGGACCACGCACCCCACACGGTCGCCGAGAAGGAGGCGTCGCTGACGGAGGCGCCCTCCGGCGTGCCGGGTGTCGAGACGATGGTCCCGTTGTTGTTGGGACAGGTCGCGACCGGGCGACTGTCGCTGTCCCGGATGCGTGATCTCGTCGCCACCAACCCGGCTCGGATCTTCGGGCTGCCGGAGAAAGGGGGCGTCGAGCCCGGCGCAGACGCCGATCTCGTGCTCGTCGACCTCGACGCGACAGAGTCGGTGCGGGCGGATCGGCTCCACACGGCCTGCGGGTGGACGCCGTTCGAGGGGAAGACCGCGGTGTTCCCGGAGCTGACACTCGTCCGCGGCGAGCCGGTGTACGACCCGCACGGCATCACCAGCGAGAACGGTGTCGAAGCGTCCGACACCGCGGGCGCAGACAACGTCGACGACCCGTTCGGTGACGCCGTCGGCCGGAACGTCAGACGCTGACCCGCCACGCGAGGAGCCGCGAGTGACACCGCGGTCGCGCGAACGGGAGGCGACAGTGCGGTCGCACGAGTAGGGAACCACAAGCTACAGTGCGGTCGCGCGAACGGGTAGAGACGTGTCACGCCCTCCAGAGGTAGAGCGGCCGTCACTGTCGCTCACTGACACGACCGGCGGGATCGCCGTGATCGGGCTCACCCTGCTGGTGTTGTTGTACAGTCTCGTCGCGATCGGAAACATCCTGTTGGGTGTGTTGCTCTCGGTGGTGCTCGTTGGCGGGTATCTCGCCGTCCAACTCCTCCGAGAACTGCTGTCGTTGTTCGCCAGACTCGTCACGGCACGCGAACGCGAGGCACGCGCCACAGAGGTGCGTGCGGCCGCCGCCGCCGAGTCGACGGATATCGGGTTCGACCCGCCGGTCGACGGGAGGGAGTCGACGACCGCCGAGGTGTCGGACGACAGGGAAACGGAGACAGAGTCCGACGAGGAGTGGGCCGACTGACGCCGGTAGTCAGTTCACTTCGATCGTGGTGTCGTCGACTGTGTCGCTGTCGGGCGTCGGGAGCGTGACCGTGAGCACACCGTGTTCGTACTCGGCGGTGGTCTCGTCGTCGACGACCGGCTCCGGGAGCCGAACCCGGCGCTCAACACGCTGACGCCGCTCACGACGGTGGAGCGTCGCCGACTCGTCGAACCGGCCGTCGCGGTCCGCCACGACGTGGAGTTCACGATCGAGCAACGACACCTCGATGTCGTCCGGTTCGAACCCCGGCAGGTCGACCACCACAATCACCTCGTCGTCGCGGGTCGCTACGTCGACGCTCGGCCGTGGCCGGAACGGCGGCTCCAACTCGTCGCCGACGGCGGCCAACTCGCTGCTCATCCGGTCGAACAGCTGTTCGATCTCGTCGATCGGGTTGCGTCGGGACACACGCGGCAGTACACTGTCGACCGTCTTCAATCTGTCCCGCACTGTGGGACAGGATACGCGAGTGACCACTCGCTCCGCGTGAGTTGCTCGGTTCGTGTGAGCCGCTCGCCCCGTGTGAGTCGCTTGGCTCGTGGAGCCGCGTGGTTCGTGTGGCACCGGCGAGTCGTCCGGCCCGTCTCCGACGACAGCCGTGTCGGGTGGTTGCACTCGTGTCACTCTCACGAGAGTTTATCTCTCCGCTGCGCGTACAGTTCGTATGGCAGACGACACCTCGGCGACGAGTGCCGACGGGACGGGACCGAGCGACGAGCGGGAAGAGACTGAGAGACCGGCAGTCACCCCAGCGCGACCGGACAGTCCGATCCAGACCACCGGGACGGACCACGTCACCGTCTGGGGGTCAAACGAGGAGGATACGCTGGCCTTCTACCGCGACCTGTTGGGGATGTCGTTGGTGTTGCGCCAGCCGAACCTGGACGACCCCTCACAGACGCACCTGTTTTTCGACACCGGTGACGACCGTATCCTGACCGTCTTCGTCGGCGACCGGTCGTCGGCGGCCGGCCAGCGCGTCTCGACGGGTGCGGTCCACCACCTCTGTTTTTCTGTCGCGTCCGACGACTTTCAAGAGACGATGGACGCGTTGGAGGCGGACGGCCGCGGCTACAACGTGTTCGACCGTGGGGTGTTCCTCTCGTTGTACACGCAGGACAACAACGGGCTGGTGATCGAACTCACGACAGACAAGTACGACATCCCCGACGGGGAGCGCGGCGCCGTGTTGGCGACGGCCCAACGGCTCCGTGAGGCGGACGGGGCGGAGTTCGCCGAGGACGAACACCTCAAGGCCGCTCTGGCGGAACACGGTTTCGACGACACACCCAATGATCTCCCAGAGGCGCCCAGTGGCGTCGGCGGCGTCGAGTGACACCTCGGCGGGGACAGGGGTGGCCCGACAGTGTCTTGCCCGCCGGGCGGGAGTGTGAGGTGTGATCGCGACGCTACTCGACGACTTCCAGGCGTTCCTCGAAGGGATCGTCACCACCGAGGCACGCCTCGTCGCGACCGTCGTGTTGCTCGGGATCGGCGTCACCACCGTGGCGTTCGTAGCGCCGCGTGGGGTCAAACTCGTCCGTCAGTTCGTCGTCCAACGAGTGCTCGCACACGAGCGTGTCCCGGTGGACGCGACGGAACTCAACTGGCAGGTGCCGACGGCGTTGGTTCTCCGAGTGACACAGGCGGTGGTCGTCGGCGGGATCGCCGCCTCGACGCTCGTCGTCTGGGGGTACGTTGGCGCCGCCGAGCGGCTCCTCGGTGTGATCGGTGGGCTCGTCCCGCGGCTGGTACAGGTCTCCGTGACGGTCGGGATCGCCGCCGCCGCGGTGGTCGGGATCGACGTGTTGGAGGGCTGGCTGGAGGAGTACGCCGCCGAGTCCGACGCGATCAACGAACACCAGAAGGGGATCGTGTTCCGGGTGCTCCAGGTTCTCGTGGTCACCGCCGCAGCGGTCGGCGCGCTCACCGTCTGGGGGGTCAACCTCGGCGGCTTGTTCGTCGGTGCCGGGTTCCTCGGAATCGTGATCGGCACCGCCGCCCGGACGACGCTCGGCTCGCTGATCGCCGGGTTCGTCCTCATGTTCTCCCGGCCGTTCGAACTCGGTGACTGGGTCGCGCTCGACGGTCAAGAGGGGATCGTCGCCGACATCACGATCGTCAACACCCGCATCCGGAACCAGTACGGTGAGGAGATCGTCCTCCCGAACGACAAGGTCGCCAACGCGACGATCACGAACCGGAGCCGACTCGGCCAACTCCGGCTTTCTGTCGATGTCGGGGTCGACTACGACGCCGACCTGGAACGAGCCGAGACTGTCGTGCTGGAGACGCTCGAAGGTGTCTCGACGGTGTTATCGAATCCAACACCACAGGTGGTCCCGAAGTCACTGGGTGATTCTGCGGTCGTGTTGGAGTGTCGGTTCTGGATCGACAACCCCAGCGCCGCGAGACGGACGGTCGCGACGGCCGCCGTCGTCCGCGAGGTGAAAGCCGCGCTGGACGAGGCGGACGTGAAGATCCCCTACCCGCAACGGGAACTGCTCGGTCGCGAGGAGACCGGCGGATTCCGAGTCGAGAGCGACCAGCGTCGGGCCGACGAGAGACGGACGACGCCCGCGACCGACGGCGGCGACACGGGCGGGAAGTGACGCGGGTTCGACGCAGTGGTCTCACTCGCCGACCCACACTGTCTGCCCGTCGTGTGGGCATCTGACCCCCTGCTCAACCAACCACACTCGAACACCAGCGTGTCGACCGACGGGAGTCGGTCCGTGTCGAACAGTCGGGTGTCGGCGGTGTAGTCCGCTCTCCGTTCGAAACGTCTCTCCCGGTCGGTTACCGAGCAGTCGTACCGACAGCGGCCGATCTCGCCGGCGTGGTCCGGGTGCCAGTAGGTGAGCAGACACCGTCGACACCCCGGCGGACGAGATTGTCGACGGTCTGTTCGGGCGTGTCGACCAATCGTCTCAACTGCCGGGACAGAGAGGCTGTAGCCGCGCCGCGCGTCCGGTTTGCCGTCAGCGCCGGCCCGACAGAGCCAGCCGTCACACCCCGACAACGGGAGCGGCTGGCTCCCGGCCGTGCCGAGAAGCCGGAGACGGGAGGACATATGTTGGTAGGATGAACAGTGTCGGGGTGCCGCCAGCCGACGAGTTACCCCCCACTCGGTCGGGTGGCTCGGCGCCAGCCAAGCAGTAAGCCGGCGAGTCCGCCGGCACCCAACACCAACGACATCACGACGATGTCGTTTCGAATCCCGACCACATACAAGCCGAGACCGCCGAGGCCAGCGACGGCGTAGCCGACCCGTCTGACCGTCTGTCGGTCGATCTCCGTCGGTTCGACGGCCACCACCCCAAACACGACACCGTAGGCCCCGAGCAACACCGCAGTCGGGAGACTCTCGTCCGCAACTGCCAGAGCGAACGCGAGTACGAACACGAGCACCGAGAGGCCGGCTCTGGCGAGTTTCGAGTAGTCCATGTCGTCAGTTGACCTCAACTCGTATTAAATATGATCCCCGTGTCATCGTGTGAGACAGGAGGCCGGGTCGGCACCACTGGCACGCAAGGGAACACGACTGTCACACCGTCGGCGAAAAGCAAAGACAGGTCAAAGCGCCGACTCACTTCGGCGGCCGCAGCCGGTAGTAGCGCCGGTTGAGATCGTACATGTATCCTTCACGCATCGTCTTCAACACGGCGTAGGTGAGACACGCCGTGACGATCGGCAACAGGAACGCCAGATCGTTGATGATGTTCACGTTCATCGGCATCAGATTCTTGACCGACAGCACAGAGATCGTGAACGCGAAGGTGACGCCGCCGACGCCGACGGCCGCCCAGAACGGTTGTTCCACCGGGCGGCGCGCCGCGCCCTTGTTGATGAACGGGACGATCGAGATGAACCCGACGACGACGACGTTCGCGAGCACGCCGAACGTCCGGTCGGCCATCAGCTTCTGGCCGCCTAAGATCGACAGCTCGGGGTTGAGGAACCCCAGCTTCAGCAGGCCGAACGACCAGTAGAGATACCAGTCGGGGAGGATGATCGCCGGCGTCGAACTGGGATTCGCCGGGCTCCCGATGTGGGGCGGCATCGTCGACGAGAGGAAGAGGATCATTCCGACGAAGAACGACCCGATGGCGAGGTTCCGGATCACCTCGTGGGGCCAGGTCGGGAACGCCAACACGTCCCGTTCCACGTAGTCGGACTCCCGCCGGAGGTCCTCGTCCTCGCGACGCGCCCGCTCGAAGTACTCGTAGGTCAGCCGGGAGAGCCCCTCCGTGCGTTCCTTTCGTTCGCGCCACGTCGGGGTCTCGTCGTCCGGCGCGACGATCCCGGTGCCGCCGCCGTCCGTCCGGGGTTCTGCGTCCGTTTGGTCTTGTTCGCTCATGGTTGTGTGTCGTATGTCCTCAGTGTGGCTCTGCAATCCCCTGCACCCAGACGATCCCGATGTGGATCGCGATCAGCGACGTGACCACGAACGGGAGCAAGAACACGTGCAGGATGTACATCCTGATCAGTGTCGACTGGCTCAGGGAGAACCCGCCGAAGATGAGCTGGGCGATCCACTCACCCGCCAACGGGATCGAGAGACTCATTTCGACGCCGATCTGGCCGGCCCAGAAGGCCAACTGATCCCACGGGAGCAGGTAGCCCGTGTAGCCGAACACCATCGTCAGCGAGATCAGGACGATCCCGAGCAGCCAGTTCAGCTCCCGCGGTTCCTTGTACGCCCCGGTGAAGTACACCCGGAGCATGTGGAGGAACACTGCCGCGGTCATCACCTGTGCCGACCACCGGTGAATCGACCGCAGCATGAACCCGAACTGGAGATCCGTCATGATGAACGTGATCTGCTCGTAGGCGACCGAACCGGTCGCCGCCGTCCCCGCCGCGTTCGACGGCGTGTAGTAGAACCCGAGTAACGCCCCCGAAATCGCCGCGACGACGTACGCGAGGGTGCTGAAGAACCCGAGCGTGTACAACGGGTACCAGTACCAGAACTTGTTGTCCAGGTCGTACTGTTCGGTGTGTGATTTGGGCATCTGGAGGTTGACCCGGTAGTAGAGGGTCTCCAACAGCTCCAGGTAGTCCACGATACGGAACCGTTTGTCCAGCCAGACCAACGCCGTCAGAAACGTCTTCTCGACGGGCGTGAGGTCCTTCTCCTGTAGCCAGGCGTTGTGGTCGTACTCGTCTTTCTTCTGGAGACTCATCGTATCACCTGTAGGGGTACACCGCGCGTTTCACCTGATCCCAGGCGCCCTCGCCGAGTGTGGAGCCGTCGACATCCTCCTCGCGGATGTACAGATCCTCCCACTTCCGGCGGCGCTTCTTCACGATCACCACGTCCGGGAGGAACTCCTTCCGGTACAACGCGAGGATGAAGGCGAGATCGACGAAGATCGCCGCCAACAACCCGCCCAGGAACATGTTCCCGGTGTCGGACAACCCCCACCCGCTGACGAGACCGTACGTGAACATGAACACGAAGACGATCTCTAAGACGGTGAGGAGGACGATCGCGATTGCCGCCGCGGTGCTCTCCCGTGCCGGTTCGTACCGGTGAATGTCGCCGTACGTCGAGCCTGTTGATGACATGTCTCGTTACCTCCCAGTCCCCGTGTGAGGGCTCTCGCCGTACTTCAGCACGTAGAAGGAAAAGACCACGGTCATCACGATTGCCAAGATCGTCGCCGCACCGACCCAGTGGGCCTGGATCGGGACGCCCAACTCGTGGAGGCTCTTCCCGCCACCGCCGCCGACGCTTTTCGTCGCCACGTCGCTACCCACGGCGATTGCGCCCAGCATGCTCAGCGCCTTGTGTGGCTGACAGAAGTACTTGTAGATGCCGGTGGTGTCGAACGTCACCGAGAAGCTGAAAGCCCCCGATTCCTTCGGTTCGTGACCAGAAATGCCGGCACCGTCGGGCATCTCCTCAAACAGGACGTTGTGGCTCTTGTTGCCCGTCCACTCGAAGGTCACTTCCGTCCCCGTGTCGATCCACAGGTTCGTCGGTGCAAACGCCACCTCGCCGCTGCCGGCACCGACTGTCACCGTCACCTCGTCGCTGCCGCGCTCGTCGGCGTACTCCCCGCCTTTCGCGCCCTCCGTGTAGCCACCGAAGTCGGGGCGTTTACTGCCACCACCCCCCTCCTCCTCGGCGGCCGCGGCGGTTGCGGACGCACCCGCTCCGAGTGCCGCAGTTGCCCCGCCGGCGGACCGCACGAACTGCCGCCTATTCATGTGTAGCTCGCTCTCGTCTTCGGTGGTACTTGAACCCTCCGACCTCGCAATGATCGCCGTCCCGTACGGACGTTTGCGGGTCAGGCGTCGGTGTTCTCGTCGGCCGACGCCGGTTCGTCGTCGGGAGTGAACTCGTCGGGAGCGTGGCCGCTGGGGACGCCCTCGGCGTCTGGCAGCCCGTCCTCGTCGAGTGTCGTCTCCACCACGTCCTCGAACGGGAGAAACTCCGGGCGGTCCTCGTCGGTGAGTCCGCCCTCGCCGATCCCGGCCGCCCGGAGGCGGTCGCGGTACTCCTCGGCGCGGAACCGGTCGGACAGCCGGGCGTTGGCGACGACGAAGAACAACAGGAGGCCGATTCCGAGAAAGAACACCGACAGAACGGGGATCAACAGGTTGGGCACGGTGTCGGGCGACCGGATCGTGTCGGTCAACAGCCACAGCCCCGCGATCCCCAACCCCGCGAGCACCTGTGTCGCCGCGATCAACTGGATCACGTTGTTGCCGAACTGGCCGGTGCCGGCCTCCACCTCCTCGGGCGAGGGGAGTTCGTACGCCTCCGGGGGGTCGTCCACCTCGTAGGAGTCCATCGAACACAACGCGATTGTCGGCTTCACGTCGCGCAGCACCGTCCCTTCCCCCTCGACGCTGCCGTCTGGGTAGACGATCGCCCACCCCTCGTCGGAGTAGGCGACGACCCGGTCGGGGTCTTCGGCCCGTTCTAAGACGGCGAACACCTCTCGGCGGGCGATCCGCCGTCGGAGGTCCTGTTCGACCCGTTCCAACAGCTCCTCGCCGGTGATCCACGTCTCCGGGTCGAACGCCGCCTCCCACTCGCGCGGGCTCATGTCGGCCATGTCCGACGGCGAGAAGTTGTCGAAGTCGTACTTCTCCTCGACCTCCCCGCGGAGCGCCTCCAGATCGACATCCTCGTCTGGGACGGCACGGTCACCGTCCGCCTTGGAGGCGGCACCCTCGGAAGCCTCGTCGGCTGACACCTCGCGGTCGGCGGCTGCCCGCGCGGCGTCCGAGTCGGGGGCTGTGTCACCGCTCGCGTTGGCCTTGTCGGCGCGCTCACCGCCGTCGTTCGCGGCGCTGTCGCCGCCAGGGGTGGCACCCGGCTGTGGGTCGTCGTTCCCGGCGGTCGCCGACTGGGCGTCGTCGGCCTCCGAGGACTCGGTCATGACTCCCGTTTGCGTCGACACACTCGTTAGCGTGACGGTTGCCGCCGCTCGGCGTCGCGTCCTCACGCTGTCGGTCGAGGGGCGTTCCACGCCGCTTTAGCCGTTGGCCACCGTCCATCCGGGTGATGGTCGCCGACCGAACGATCGCCGTCGTCGCCGCGGTGATGGTCACCGCCAGCTTCCCATTCTACCTCTACGGAGCCTGGATCATGGTTGATCGGGAGACGGACCACGTCACCTGGGAGATTCTCACCCGCCACCTGAAGATGATCTTCCCCGGGCTGGTGTTGACGACGGTGCCGGTCGTCACCTGGATGGGGCCGCGACTGCTCGGCCAGCTCAACGGGCTGTCGATGGTCCACGCCTTCTTCGGGCTCCAGGCGTACGCGCTCCTCGGGTTCGGGCTGACGGGGATCGTCCGCATCTTCCAGGTGAAACGCGACAACGATCTCTACGACGTGAGCGACCCCGAGGTGGACCTCAACGACCTCCACGAGAACATGAGCGCGTGGCGCGGCCGCCTTCGGATCGGTGTGTTCGGCTACGTGATCCTCTGGTCGTTGGCGTACGTCGTCGGCGTCTACCGGTTCTTCATCATCTACGCCTGAGTGGTGTGGCCGAAGAGCCAGTTCGACCACCCGGTCACGCCTCCCACGGCTCCCCGCTCGCGAGGTCGACCTCGGCGTCGCCCCGCTCGGAGGGACAGATGTCCGCCAGTTCACACGCTTCACAGTCGGGGCTCCGGGCGGTACACCTCTCACGGCCGTGTGAGATCAGCAGGTGGGTGAGCATCTTCCAGTCGTCCTCGGGGACGATCGGTTGGAGGTCCGTCTCGATGGCCGGCGGACGCTCCGCTTCGGTGATCCCGAGCCGGCGGGTGAGCCGTTGGACGTGTGTGTCGACGACAATCCCCTCGACCACGTCGTGGCCGTGTTGTAAGACGACGTTTGCGGTCTTCCGGCCGACGCCCGGCAGGTCGGTGAGTTCGCTCATCGTGTCCGGCACCTCGCCGTCGTGTTCCGCGACCAGAATCTCCCCCGTCTCGCTGAGGTAGCCACCCTTGTTGTTGTGGAACGTCACGCCGTAGATCGCCTCCGCGAGTTCCTCGTCGGTGGCGTCGGCGTAGTCTTCGGCGGTCTGGTACGTCTCGAACAGCTCCTGGGTCACCTCGTTGACCCGTTCGTCCGTACACTGTGCCGACAACACCACCGCGACCAACAGCTCCAGCCGGGTGGAGAACTGCAACGAGATCCCGCTGTCGGGGTACGTCTCGTACAGTCTGTCCAGCACCGCCTGCATCTGTGTCTCGCGGTCGGCCAACGCCGTTCCCATACGCGTCGCTGGCTCGGCAACCGCTTCAACGGTTCGGCTCCTACTGGGACGACGACGACGGACGCCACCGAACCCGCTCGGGAGCGACGCGTTTTACCACCCGGGCCGAGTGCCGGCGTGTATGTCCACGCCACACACGCTACAGGGGCGCCGCGACAGCTGGGAGGCTGTCGTCGACGACATGGCCGCGACCGCCGCGGAGTACCGCGACGACGGGTTCGAGACGTTGGAACTCCATCCCGGTGACGTGACTCCGCTTCCGACGCCGTCCGCCCTCGCGGGAGACGCGGAGGTCGACCGTGTCGGGCTGGACCTGTTGTTGCCGGGCAACGAGTTCGGCGATCTCCAAGCCGTCGTCGCCGACCACGAGTTCGAGGCGTACGACGCTTACCGCGCCAGCGAGGGGAACGTCGTCTTCGCGGTGATCGCGATGCGGTCCGTCGACGACGGGTTCGTGGTGTTGTTCCCGTTGTACTACGACGCGACGGACGCGAAGGTGATGCTTGCACACTCGGCCGAGCGTGGGGAACTCCGGACGTTCCTCCGTCCGCTCGACGACTCCGAACGGGTTGTCTTCTCGCAGTCCGAGCCGGACAACCTCCTCCCCGAGACGTTCGACCCGGCCGCCGTCGACGTACCCGACACTCTCGGCGGAGCCGACGGCGACTGAGGCGACCTCACTCGTTACCGTCGCCTGTCTCTGCGGCGTACACGATAGATCGGAAGAGCGTCGTGTAGG
>ERZ1034488.33-NODE-33-length-34472-cov-41.386698_pt1 | contig 34472 bp, 33 predicted proteins | sample MGYA00520646_ERZ1034488 | MGnify/ENA primary metagenome ERZ1034488 (study PRJEB33760, sample SAMEA4777686) | hypersaline lake metagenome | biome: hypersaline environment; feature: brines | place: Spain | collected 2012-08 | depth 0 m ...
ATGTGGTGGTTAAAACATTATTAATCAGTGTTACCACAGTAGAAATCTCTTTTATTCGGTGATTCTGTATCAGTGCAATCTTACTCAGCACATCTGATTTGTATAGACGCATGTGAAAAATTGAGCATTCGAGCCTCCACATCAAGTAAAAAACAACATATAACGACAATTAGAAGTAGTAATGATATTGATATTATATTGATATATCGATGCCTGAGGTAACTGTTGGGACGGTACTCGTTTTTCTGATTATCATTGTTGCGCTCGTCTTATTTGTCACTGAGCCCGTCCCGATTGATGTCACAGCACTTGGCATTATGGTAACGCTCATGATGTTGGGACCATGGACGGGTATCTCCCCACGTGATGGTGTTTCTGGATTCGCGAATCCGGCGACAATGACAATTCTCGCAATGATGATTCTAAGCGAGGGTGTCCGTCGCACAGGCGTGATTCAGCGACTAGAAGAGATAGTTACATCCTACACCGGCGAGAGTAGCCACAAACAACTCGGCGCAACAATCGGTATTGTTGGTCCGCTTTCGGGGATCATTAATAACACAGCAGCCGTTGCAATCTTACTCCCGATGGTGAGTGATCTCGCCCATGAGAACGGGACTTCTCCATCGAAGTTGTTACTCCCGCTTTCGTATGCCTCAATGGCTGGCGGAATGTTGACACTCATTGGAACATCAACGAACCTGCTCGCCAGCACTATTGCGAGTCGACTGGCGACAGACTACCCATCTCTGCACGCGTTCTCGATGTTTGAATTTACGCAACTTGGGTTGCTTGTGTTTCTCGTCGGGGCGGCATACCTGCTGACTATCGGATATTGGCTTACACCATCGCACGTAACACCACGAAGTGAATTCGAAACAACTCACAGAGAGGAGTTCTTGACTGAGATCACCATCGGTGATACATCCCCGCTTGTTGGAATGACAATTCAAGAGGCACTTCAGCAGATTGAGTTTGAGGGAAATGTTACCCAACTTATTCGTCGAGACGATTATTATCGTGAACCTCGATTGTCAATGATAATACAAAGTGACGATGCTTTTACAATCCGCCTCACCGAGGATGCGCTGCGCACGCTATATGATGTCGAAGGAATTGAGTTTGTTCCGGAAGTAACACCTCAGGGTGATCTTGACGCACTTGCCCCCGGACAAACGCTCGTTGAGATTGTTATCACTGCTGGCTCTGATCTGGTCAGCGAAACAATTGAGACATCAGGATTTCAGGATCAATACCAGGCGGGTGTCCTCGCAATTCGCCGTGGTGGGAAAACCACTCATGAACGCCTTACAGAACACCGGATCCAACCTGGAGATATGCTTCTTGTCGAGTCTGATTCGAATACTATTGACCGCCTTGCAGACGATCCAAATGTGGTCGTGGCTGGTGAAATTGACCTCCAACAGTTTCGCTCATCGAAGCTCCCGCTTGCGGTTGGCGTTGTACTCTCGGTCGTTGCACTGGCAGCAGTTGGCATTCTCCCGATCATGGTTGCTGCGCTCGGCGGTGTTATTATAATGTTTGTTACTGACATTATCAAGCCAGCAGAAGCATACGATGCCGTGCAATGGGATGTCATCTTTCTTTTATCAGGCGTCATTCCGCTCGGTAGAGCGCTATCTGAGACAGGTGGTGCAGATCTGCTTGGAACACTTATCGTCTCAACAGCTGATTTTTTACCCATAATCGCGGTTCTTGGGCTGTTCTATTTACTAACTGCTGCGATGACAAATCTCATTAGTAATCAAGCTAGCGTCGTATTATTCATTCCTATCGCCGCCGACACCGCCGCCCGATTAAACGCAAACGCATTCGCGTTCATTCTTGCAGTCACATTCGCTGCGAGCACAGCTTTCATGTCACCGGTCGGATATCAGACCAACCTCTTTGTCTATGGTCCTGGCGGCTATGAGTTCAGTGACTACGCTCGCGTTGGTGGACCGCTGCAAGTAATCTTAGCTATCGTGACGACCCTTGGAATCGCGATGTTTTGGGGGCTATGAACTACTCTCCTCGCATCCTCAGGACTTCCTATCATTCGGTGGGGACAGACCCAGAACTTGCTTCCTTCAAGACATGGTCTGTCAGGGTCGCGCATATTGCATATGGATTTAATTACCGACAGAATATAGATAAATCGTATACACTCGGAGAGAATACTTCCGTTGCTAATCGGTAAAAAAAGAGCGTATCACATCTCAATTACCACAGTGTCAACTCGTGATCAATCGTGACGAGTGACTTCAAATCTTAGAATTAAACATAAACCAATGTCAAAAACAAAACGTATCATCATCGCCGGCGGCGGGCGTATCGGACTACGAACTGCACAGGAACTCGCCGACCGTGGATATGAAATTGTATTGATCGAAAAAGAGGAGGCTCGCTCAGAAGAGGTAGCAGATGAATATGTTGCGATGGTCTTACAGGGGGATGCAACAGCGCCGTCAATTCTCGAACAGGCAGATCTTGAGCGGGCTGATGCCATTGCTGCGTTGACCGACGAACCTGGAAGCAATCTTGCAATCTGTATGACAGCAAAGCAGATCGCCCCGAATATTCGGACACTCGCTCGAACCGGGACAGGGACTGAGGATGAGTACGACGAGATTGCTGACGCAACGATTCTCCCGCAAAAGCTCAGTGCGGGCACTGCCGCTGATATCCTCTCAGGTGATGAGGTGCGAACAATTATTGGGACCCATCATGACCTCGAAATATTAGAAATTAAAGTGGCTGAAGATGCCCCAGTTGCCAGTAGTGCGCTCGAAGAAATTAGCCTTCCAAAAGGGAGTCTCATTATCTCGGGTCAAAATCGAACACGAATCGCACGCGCCGATACAACATTAGAACCTGGTGAGTACTATATTGTCGGCGTTGAACCGGATGTACTCGATGAGGTACTGAAGTTGTTCCGTGGCTGAGTGAGAACGCTGTTATATCCCTAATGAGGTCACCTGCAGGGATATTATCTATCTGATATCCGAATCATCCCACTCAGGAAGATCCATCAGCGGACTCAGTTGGCATTGGAACTGTCAAGACCGGCGCATCTGAAACCCGGACGACATTCTCGGTGACACTACCAAGGAAATACCGGTCCAAACCTGTGCGACCATGTGTCCCCATGACAATAGAGTCAATGTCATTTTCATCGACATAGTCAAGAATGACCTGATGGGGTGTTCCTTGCGCCACTAAACCCTCGATTGTGCGCACACTGGCTGCCTCTGCTTGTTGGATTACCTCATCGATTGCATTCTTTCCAGTCTCTTCGAGAGCATCAAGGGTTCCGGGAACCGAGGAGTCAGTTGGGCCACTTGCCTCAATGACATATATTGTGTGAAGCGCGGCGTCATAGACCGTCGCAAGGTCAATCGCGTGCTCAACGGCGCCTCGCGTTCCCTCAGTTCCGTCCGTTGGAATCAGTATCTTGTCGTACATATCAACCTCTTATTCACGGAGGGAGAAAATTATGCTGTCGGGTGGTGATATCATGACCAGAGTAGCGCTCGTGACATCCCCCCCATTATAAAGAAGCCCTCAATCAGTAGCAGTATTTAAGATATCTCCATCCATGGCATGTCCACATGGGTCAAGACCAAGCAAGTGAAGTAGCTGATCAACTCTCAGTCCCGGAGGCAATGATTAAGAAAGCATGTGATGATCCAGCGTTACCTGAACTCGGTATTATTGAACAAGTCTGGAATACCGACTCAATTCCATCGTCGGAGACAGCAGAAGCCGCCGCAAAGGCTGTGGATTCACTTCCGCTTGAAACTGTTCCTGCCGGTGGTGAAATTGCGCTTGGTGTTGGGAGCCGGGGAATCGCGAATCTTGCATCATTGGTTAGCGGTGTTGTGACACATCTACAGGACAGAGGGTATGAGCCATTCATTTTTCCAGCGATGGGGAGCCACGGCGGTGCAACCGATGATGGTCAACGGAAAAAACTCGCCGAACTCGACATTACTGAGGCGACCATTGGCTGTGAGATCCGTTCCAGTATGAACGTTGTCGAAATCGGTCAGACGACTGATCGTGAAATTCCGGTCGTTGCCGATGCAAACGCTGCCAGTGCGGACGCCATCATCCCAATTAATCGAGTCAAACCCCATACTGACTTTGACGGTACAGTCGAGAGTGGGCTGTCAAAGATGCTTGTGATTGGGATGGGCAAGCAGCGTGGAGCTCAAATCGCACATCAATGGGCTGTTGATTGGTCACTCAGGAATATGATTCCTGAAATCACTGAGCAATTGCTCGCGAAACTTCCTGTTGTCGGTGGTATTGCTATCGTCGAAGATCAACACGACGATACGATGCTTGTCGAGGGGGTCCCTCCATCCGACTTTCTCGATCGGGAAGCTGAATTACTTGAACTTGCGTATGATGTGATGCCAAAGCTTCCATTCAATGATCTTGATGTCGTCGTTCTCGACAAGCAAGGCAAGGAGATCAGTGGTCAGGGACTCGATACGAATGTTATTGGACGACGACCCTTTGCAATCAATGAACCCGAGCCTGACCAGCCAGATATCAAACGAATATACGTACGTGGACTCACGCAAAAGACCCATGGAAATGCAATGGGGATGGGGTCCGCCGACATTGTTCATGAGAATGTCCCAGCAGATCTCGAGGCAACGACGACACTGATCAACGCCCTCACCGCGAGCACAATCCGTGGCGTGAAGCTCCCGCCGGTCGTTGAAACAGACCGTGCGGGAATTATTGCTGCACTCTCAACGATTGGTGTTGTCGACCCTGATACCGTTCGCATGCTTCGAGCTACCGATACGATGCATCTGCACCGACTCTACGCTTCACCAGCACTGATCGCTGAGGCACGCGATCGTACTGACCTTCGGGTAGTTGAGGAAGCATCACCAATTATGTTCGATGATGGTCAATTCACTGCTCCATCCCTCAGACACTGATATTTGCCTGAGTGCTTTTTCACTGCTCAGATACCACTCAGTGAGCATTATTCATCACTTCGACTGTATCAATTGATTATACGCTCTACCGGAATCAACACACTATCTTGACATCCTCCGCCTGCAAACGGGAGAACCCAACGGTACCGCACCGCTGGATTGGGATATGAAGATTTGTAGTCTCTCATAGTGATTAGTTCGAATAGTTTTACCGACGGTGTCGAATGACGCGGGTTCAGCGGCTCACATCACCGACACGCATAATCACGGCGGTAAAGACTTGCACTTATCACTATCAGTTGTGCCTGCGGTTGGAATCCGCTGGATAAGTCATGAAGATAGATTCCGGGCTGTTCCAACCAGCCAGTGCCCCTATTCTCAGTCAAACTGGACGAAGACTCAGTTATGCGACACCGAATGGATAACAATATCAAATCAATACAGAGACCATTCGACATGCTGACGCTGTGTGACTCATCGAACAATCATCAATGGGGGTTTTCTCTATGATCGATAAATAACTATCATCACCATCAGGTTGGTAATCGCTCGTTCGAATCAGTATAGTGACAGTTATTATTATAGGCGACCTAGCAAGATTGTATGCCCGAAGAAGTTCTCTTCAAATCAGAGACCAATCAGAGCCGAGACGAAATCGCAGCGTACCTCCGTAGCGTTGCAACAAATCTTGAGAATGCAGAGCCGATCACACTCACATTCAAGAGTGAGTCTGTAACAATGGAGCCACCTGCGCGCCCAACGTTTGAGGTCAAAGCCGAGCGTGAAGGACCAACGGATGGTTCCGGTGAATTGAGCATCGAGCTCGAAATCGAATGGGATGAAAGCAGCAGTGAGAATGCCAGCGAGAGCACTCAGTTGGAAATCGAATAATCAGTCCACTGGCAGCTTGCATGAATTGCTTCTGGTAATCACTGTCGAAAACAGCAATCGCAAGCGGGCAATCACTGCTTCGGAGGTCACGAGACTGCTGATAAGATATAAGATATATTCTGATTGCTGCGAAAACGAATAGTGTCAAGTGTTGAGTGCCGAGCAGCAACTACAACTTCACAAACGAATCGAAGGGGAAGGTCAGTCTCCGTGTTCTGTCGAGTCTGCAACGGTCATAACAGGAACCGGTGCCGAGCGAACAACCTTTTCGGCGACACTGCCGAGCAGGATACGATCTGTGCCACGTCTTCCGGTTGTCCCCATTCCAACAGCGTGTATATTGTTCGATTCAATATAATCGAGGATTTCACGTACCGGTGTTCCCTGTGTCACATGACGAACTGTATCTATGACACCACGCGTCTCTGCCTCCGAGATGGCAGTCTCGACAGCGTCGCTTGCAGCTTGTTTCGTGTCTCTCCCGGAAGTTGTAGATCGAACATGCGGACTGAATCCAGCAGTATCAGCGACAGAAATGACATGCACGGTCGCATCGAGTGACGCCGCGGCTGAAAAAACATGTTTGGCTGCATGCATCGCAGCAGTGCTCCCGTCCGTTGGAACAAGAATATTCTCATATGGAAAAATAATGGGTTCATCAGACTGCACTCGGATTGTGAGAACGGGAATCGAAGATAGTCGGACGACCTTCTCGGAAACGCTTCCAATGAGATATCGTGAGAGTCCTTCCCGAGCATGAGTCGGCATCATGATGAGATCCTGATCATATCGTTTGGCGTACTCAACGATTGTCGCCGCTGGATTACCTTGGACGACATCAGTATCATATGTGACGCCAAGTGTGTTCAGTGTCTGTGCAGCGTCGCTAACAACGGTTTCACCTTTTTGTTCGAGCATATCGATGGTGTCACCCTCGACAACTGTGACACTGTCGCGAGTTGTATCGGCGACATAAAGCAGTTGAATGGTTGCATCAAACCAGTGAGCGACCTCGCTGGCATGATGAAGCATTTCACCCGCACCCTCACTACCGTCGTATGGAAGCAGAATACGCTCGTACATGTCTAGTAATGTCAGTTTCGGTTACCGACCTCTAATCATTTTCTACCAATTCACATACATGATATTCACGCAAAAATCATCCACTGGTCTCACAGAAAGATACTCGCATACAGTCAGTATGTATGGTATGCACCAATTCCAACTTTTCCCTATCTCAAACTAGCATCACTGAAGTAGGCACTCTACTAGCACGGTAGCTCAGCAATAGCAAATGACTCGAAGATAGGGTGTCCTTATTACGCAGTGGTTTCTATTCGGTCATTCCGGTGGTATTCGGATTGACAGTTATCCGGACTTTCTGAATACGTGTGTTCTCTAATTGTTCGGTCCGTAGCGTCACATTCTCATAGTCAAACTCTTCGCCCTGTTCAACGAGACGACCCGCGAGATTAAAAATAAAGCCCGCAATCGTCTCAAATTCTTCACCTTCAGGGAGATCAATATCGAGGATTTCATTTACTTCATGGATATTAACTTCACCCCGGAGTAACACTTCATTATCGTTGACGAACTCAATTGGATGCTCCTCATCATCCATCAAAATTTCACCAACGATTTCCTCAGTGACGTCTTCCATCGTAATGAGTCCCTCTGTGGTACCGAATTCATCGATGACAATAACCATACGCATCCGATCTTCTCGCATCTCTGAGAGCAATTCATCGACATTTTTTGACTCTGGGACGTGCAGTGTTGTGTTGAGCACTTCTGCTACTGTGAGATCGTCGAAGGCGCTATCGGTGTCGTCAAGTTCGCGAATATCGAAGATACCAACTATATTATCGAGTGATTCCTCATAAACTGGTATGCGAGCATGACCCGACTGAATGCACTCCTCGATAGCTTTTTCAACGGTCAGCTGCCCGGAGATCGCCGACATGTCGAGACGAGGAGTCATTATTTCTTTCGCAGTAGCATCGGTGAATCGTAAGGTGCGGTCGAGTATCTGACGTTCTTCCTCCTCGAGGATACCCTCGCGCTCGCCCATCTTGATCATGTTCCGAATATCATCGCGGCTGACGTACGATGATTCGATTGCTGAACCGCCAGGTGTGATTTTGTTAATGAGTCTCGTCAAGTAATAGAATAACGTAATAAGTGGCCACAGTATTTTCCCGACGATTTTCAACAGCGGAGCAACAGTTCGTGCCCATGAGTCGGTGTTATCAACCGCATACGATTTTGGTGCGCTCTCACCGAATAGTAGGACTATCGATGTGATACCTAATGATGAGACAATGACGGCTATCCCGGCATCGAGATAAAAACCGACAATAGTTGTCGAAATAGAAGACATTGTGATATTGACGAGATTATTCCCAACAAGAATTGTCACAAGCAGACGATGTGGATCACTCTTGAGTGACTTAATCGCCTGTGCCCCGCGCTTTCCCTCCTCAATCATCGCGTCAATCTGATAAGGTGAGAGTGAAAACATGGCAATCTCCGATGATGAAAAAAATCCTGACCCCATAATAAGTAGGAGGATCATGCTCACACCAAGTGCGGTAAATTCTGCCTGTCCCAGTTCAAACCCAACGATTGGAACAGCATCCAGTGTTATACCGGTCTCAAAGATTGCTGTGAGTACGAAAATTATCATCGATATCAATCATTACCAGTGCACAGAACTAATGCTTGTGTACTCTGTTTTCAGTTTTCAGTGTCACTGTCGACTTCGCTGTTGGTATCAATATCAGTACATATGCCTCCCACAATCCGACTAAGTGATCTGTCGAGATCGGCAAACACAGTGTAATTATTCATGGACTTTGTCATTCTCTGATACATATTGGGAATCACGTATAGATAATATCATGATATCGATTACTCACCCTAATCATACCAATATCTACGATATGTCCTTTCAGATATCTCGACGTATTATTTGACACGGTATATTTTATCACTACATATGTTGTCATAGTGTATGGTAAATATAGAAACAATTAATCAAAAGGCAAATGCGATTAATGCTGAATCAGGCGAACTCGGCGATAAAAAGAGACAACATATTGAGAATATGACAGACGAAATTGAACATACCATCGACTCACTGTCCGTACTCTGGTCTCATCTTGGATTGTCAGACCGGGAAGCGGAGGTTGCTGCTTACAGAGAGCTTGGATTCACAAACAGATCGATTGGATATATGATTGGCATTTCAACAAACACAGTCAATGAATACACGCGTCGTGCAAAACAAAAATATCGCACTGCACAGGCGTTAGTCACACGTGAGGAGGATTCTCAGGCATTATCGAAAAACTGGATTTGTCCAAAACCAACCTGTGGGCATGAGACAAAGCGCGCGTATGCGGACTCAAGATACAACCCAAAGGCTAAGATCAGTAAATGGCGATGTCAGAAGTGTCACACGGAGTATCAGCGAAAAATCAGGTGGTGAAATAGACGATTTTGAACTACTTACTCGGCGATGACCCTGATACAACAGTTGTCACATCTGTTGACAGGACTTTGAAATAGAGAGTACATTTATTGATAGTTGATATATCATTAGCATATAAAAATCGCTTGAAGAGTTCAACAGTATTGCTCAGATTTTATCAAGTGCATCATCAAGTGAGAACTGCTCAGTGCTTGTCTCACCTTCAGTACGATTTGGAGATCCATCAGGTTCAAACTGCGTGATCAGTTCGACTCGGTCATCAGTGATTTCTTGTGTGTCTTTGATAACCGTACAATCGCACTTTGGTCTATCATCGGGTCCACGAGGAAACTCAAATGGAGTCTCGATATTGATAATTTTGTCATTTTTTGCCTCAATAATCACAGCCACGATTTCTTGATATCCCCATCCATCGGGGGTCCGCCATGGGGTCCCGTCGGCTCGAGTGCGTTCAATGTGTGGCATATCGTCAGACGAAACAACGGCATCATAATCAATTCTAATCATTGCCGTCTCAATGTCATCTTCGTTTGTCATACCCCAAAATATGTCATAGCGAAGTATAGCACATTCGGACTGCTTTGATATCATCTCTCGACACAATCTCATCGTCGACACGTTTGTTGTTTTTTACAATCAGTGTATATGATTTGTAACCCTGTGAAGATTAATATCCCTTCGCGCCTGAAGACCGTGGTATTCTGCTTGTATTCTATAACTGAGAGAGATCCCGTCCTGTCGAGATGACAGCAACGAATATACAAACAAGTGTACAGCTTCAAATAAGCATATCCGGGGTCTCAGACTCTCATGAGAGGAATCCAGATTTTAGCCGTAAGTGTGTCTCAACCACCGCGGCCGTAGTTGTTTCGCATGTCGGTCAGCACCTTACGTGCATGTCCTGATGGGTCCGCCATCGCTGGATCGTAGACCGAGATAACTTCACTCTCTGCGAGTGTGAACGTCCGGCGGTCGATATATCCGCTCGTCGTATCAAGCCCAAACGCTGACGCGATTTCACCATCAGGGTCTGCCAGGAGATTAAATATGATGTCTTCTTTCTCAGCGAACTCAGCATGACTCTTGACAGTATCCATTGAGACCCCATACACATTAATTCCGACTTCCCGGAATTCCGGTAACACACTCTGAAAGTCGTTTGCTTCGATCGTACATCCACCGGTGAAATCCTTTGGATAAAAATACATGACAGTGGGCGTGTTGAATTCGATAGTTATTGATTCGTCATGTTGATTTGTCGCTGTGATTGTCGGTGCTGGATCTCCGGCTGCAAGCATACACATCCCTCAATCTCAGTTTATATATGGGTTGTGGAAGTCGCGAGCATAAAACACCGCACCCCTTCTGCGGAGAACTATCAAGATCATCCGCGATACTACGTCCCTTTTGATTCTGTTGACAACCACTCGACTATATCGTGACGAGATCAACTACAGCGAATGCAATATGAAACTCTGTAAGATAAGTCACTTTGAGCCAGGGGAGGAGTCTGTGGTCCACTTATGTGAGTCCAAGTTAAATCTGTGATGCTGTATTATTTTGCTTTGAGATTATGAATAACTTCGAGCCAATCGACAATTTCGGCAGTTGGCTCAATCGCATCAACGATTGCCTCAGTTGGTTTGTATGCCATTGGGGCTTCATCAAGCACCGATTCGACAACCGATTCAGAGTAGATCCCATCCATTGCATCCGCAAATGCTTCGAGTGATCCCTCGTTGTGTGCTTGTCGCCGACTCATTATTCGACCAGCACCATGTGGTGCTGTTTGATGAAATCTCTCGACGCCCTGACCACGTGCCAGGATTGATCCCTCAGCCATATTGAGTGGAATGATGAGTTCTTGATCCTCCCGAGCAGGGGTAGCACCTTTTCGAATCATCAGATCACGGAAGTCAATGTAATTATGAATTGATTGAAACTGACGGTCTGGGTTAATTTGAAGCGTCTCGCAAATAGCTTTGCTCATCAACTGTCGATTCCAGCGAGCATATTGCTGAGCAAATAACATGTCGATATAGTATCCATGTGCTTCACGACCATCGAGCCAATCAAGATCGTTCGATTGGTCATCGATCTCCGAGTGCGGTCGACTAAGGATATTAAACACCTCGGTAATCTCTTTGCCATCAAAGTCGCGTCTGATTGATTCCTTACGAAGATGTGATTCTCCCATCCCGCCGGTGACCCAGGTATATAACTCACCGTTACTGACTGTTTCGGGGTCAAATTTCAGATATTCATGATACTTTGATGGCAGGATATCTCTGATATCATCGGCTTGTCGGTATTGTGTGGCGTGCTGTTGCCAGTACTCAGCAATAGATTTACCAAGATATCGTGACCCACTGTGAATAACTAGCCAATAGTCACCAGAGTCACGCGCTTTCGCGAACTCGATAAAATGATTCCCACCGCCAAGTGTTCCAGCACTTCGAATCACATGACCCATTCCCTGGCGCTGATTGGCAAGGACGCGCTGACAAAGCGATTTAAAATACTCACTATCATAGCCGTCAAAATCAAATCCAAGGGGATTGATATGTTGTCCGAACTCATCTTTGTATGCCTGCTCAAACCGTCTGAACACGCTATTCGCTTGCTCGAATGGAAACTCATCGATAAGATGTATAGCGTCGGCATCATTATGCACATCATACCCCATCGGTATCACATCACGAACGCGCTGCTCACGCTCTGACCCCGAAAGCGGTAATGTCGACCCAAGCTTCGTTGCCACCATTCCACACCCGACGTCCACACCAACAATATTGGGGACAACGCGGTCGGGAAGTGGCATGGTAAATCCAATTGGTGCACCTGACCCAACGTGTGTATCGGGCATAATCCGAACTGGTTCGGTGAATGCAGGATGGTCAATCAACTGTTGAATTTGTTCGATACAATTAGATTCAATGAGTCCCTCATCATCAATGAGGATAGTGGCAGTCGTATACTCGCCTGTTAATTCAATTGTCATAGTGGATACACAATCTTAAATTGATATCTATAATTACTCACCCATGTGTAAATGGGTGGGTTTTCGTATTATCTCCGTTGGGTTCTAGTGACCTACATTTATTTGTGAGCGTGGGTCGTGGTAATCTCTGACCACTGTATCACGATATCGACAATGACTTATTCAGACGCTGCCAAACAATAGTCTCATACTTGATGTTACCCAATTCACTCTGGTGAGTCTGTGATACTGGATATCAGCATATATCTATGAGGATTTATTATAATACTAATATTTGGGTGCGGAAAGTCGAGGTGAAAGCCTCGCGTTTCAGCGCCGAGAGGATATCAAGCTGGCAATGTGTACGTATCTACGGTTTGGTCGTTGATGCTATATCGAATCTCTAAATCGCCGTTTCTGATTGCCTGCAGTTGAGCACTCGATAGATCACTCACTGCAATAATCTCCCACGAGATTTCAGACTCATCGTCGGCTGATACCATCACATCACGATCTTCGGTCGCAACTACCTCGCCATCGATTACTAACTCGGCGGTCACCGTGTTGTCAACATCGTTATCTGTTGGATTTGTGATTTTCGCATCTGCATAGAGTGTGCCCTGCATGGCTGAAGCAGAGCCATCGACCTCGAGTTGTGGGTCATTGTTGATAAGATCCGGTATGACTAAGCCTCCTGTGGCGACCAACGCAATTACAACAATTCCAGCAGCCACATATCTTATCGGCAGCGTCATACCGCCCGCACTCGGCGTCTGTTTCCCTCCAATATATGTTCCCCCAAGACCAGTCAATCCGGTCGGGAGTGCCACCGTGATGATTGGAATAAGATACTCCCCAATCGGCAGACCCCGAGATGAGTCGCTTTCCATCGCTGTTTGTGTGGCAGTATCAGCGACTGCACTTCCTCCACCACCCTCAATCATTGCCACACTCATTGCGAGGATGACGACGATAATCATAGCAAAATATCCAGCAGTCGAACCGAGGAAGCTCACAAGATATGATGTAGTTGTCGCTCCATTTTCAGACCCAACCCGAAGTCCAGCGATTAGTCCGATTACAGGTCCAAGTAAAAAAACAATAGTAAGTACAACAAGAGTGAGGATCCCACCCAGGATTGCACTTCCTGATCCTAACTGAGTGATTGTTATCCCAGCAGTAGCACCAATTCCAATCCCGGCGAATATGAAGATCCCAATCACTTGAGCAAGCGTGCTAACTGAAATGCCTGAGTTTACTTCGCTCGTCTCCGTTGGAACCTCGGTCGTGCTTTCTGGTGTATTCCCGGCTGACATATGTCATATAATAAAAGTAAATATAAATATAAAATAGTTCCCCATCATTGCATTATTGAGTTCAAACATAGGGGTGAACCGCTTCGGGGTCATATTCAAGCTCGAGGCAATCTCATAGATCGCTTATAATATGATCTATCTGTGAATTTTGAGTCTGTGAGAAAGTTATTTATTTGATGTCGCTGAATCGTCAAGAGATGATAGAGCGAGTCTCCAAGCGATTAAATGATTTCGTGAGCACAGATGCTAAGGTCACATTTCTTTTTGTCATACTTGGTCTTGCGTCATGGCTTGGTGCACAGTTGATAACCGACAGTCGACAAATTCAATTAATCGTGCTCTTCACAGTTGGAATCATCATTCCGACACTGATTAACGAATTGCGAGAGTAGGTCGTGTCAGGATCTGAGATTCAGATTCTACTCTGCTTTCTCTGTCAAAAATTCAGTATACAAATACTCATCTTATCTGACTGCATATCCTCATACGATATGAGAATTTATTCTGTCCCAGTATAAGATGCAAGGCTAAAACCTCGCTCTTCAGGTCAGAGAGGATGTCAGCGAATCCATCAGCGTTCTTGATCAGTCGGTCGGATTAACATTTCATTCACATTAACATGCTGTGGCTGAGTCACAGCGTAAGCGATTGCGCGGGCAATATCCTCGCTTTCGAGTGGTTTCATTGATTCAAGCAGTCCTTCTTCGATTCGCTGTTTGATTTCCTCATCAGGAATATGATCTTGAAGCTCAGTATCAACCGCGCCTGGTTCAATAATTGTCGTTCGAATACCCTCGGTTGTGACTTCCTGTCGAACGGCTTCAGTAAAGGCGTTTACCCCGAACTTCGTTGCATTATATCCCGAACTCGTCGCACTTGCCCGTCGACCAGCCGTCGATGAGATGTTCACGATGTGCCCCGCATCTTGCTCTTGCATGATCGGAAGTGCAGCATGAGTGAGATTCATCAATCCAAGAAGATTTACCTCAATCATCTGTCTGAAATTTCCACGGTCGGCTCGCTCAACTGGTTCAAGTAACATCACACCTGCATTATTAATCAAAATATCAATCGAGCCAAACTCATCAACAGTTACGTCGACCAGTGAGTCAATGTCATTTTCTTCTGTCACATCAGTTGGAACGACAAGTGATTCACCTCCTGCTGCTTCGATTTGTTCTGCTAATGTCACAAGCTCATCTTCGCGCCGAGCAGCAAGGACAACGTTGGCACCCCGAGAACTCAGCATCTCAGCCGTTGCTTCTCCGATACCTGATGATGCACCGGTTACGATTACGGTTTGTCCATCAAGCTCAGAATTAATTTCTGTCGACATCAAGAATATTAGTTTCTCCAGTCAATATGAGGGTGTTGCTACGCACATTAACTATCAATCTCATACGATATGCTCCGGCAGCTGGAAATGCATATCATGAAATGGTGATCTCAATCACAATTCGTTACAGAGAGTTTGATACCATCCAGCGATTATCAATATTATTGGGTGTATAACAACAGTATCAAAGACCGAACGTATTTACACAATTATAATCCGGATGCTACGGGGCTCGACCCCGAGGCAGTTTATCTCATCATAGGATAGCAGCAAGATGCTTCGGTGATGAGTTCCTCGATATTAACATCTATATGTCTATGAGAAATCTCTCAGAGCGGTTCAAACGAAACTCTGTTTTATGGATGTATCTTACACATTGGACACAGTATCGAAAGTATATTCTTATTGCTGTTGTCTCTGGCGCGGTTGGAACGGCGCTGACACAAATTCCACAGATTGCCTTCGGACTTGTCATTGAGGTCATTGACACAAGTGTGACGCAATCGCAATTTCCACTTGCTGACTCATTACTCTCCTCAAGCGCGCAAAAACGGACGACCCAGGTGAGTGTGATATTTTTTATTTCGATATTTCTGATTGCTATGTTCCGATTTGTCTCAGGGTATCTGTGGGACGTGTTTAAAGAATCATTTCAAAAGAGCGTCCGCGTCGACTGCTATGAGTCCATTCAGGAACTTCACCCAAGACGATTTATCCAGCACTCTTCAGGCGAATATCTCAGTGTTATTGAATCGGATGTGAAACAGGTCGGTGACCTTCCACGGACGGTTCTTTCTGGTGTCTCAAACGATATTGTGAATGTCTTTACCACCGGTATTGTGTTATTCTCACTCAATTGGCAATTCTCACTCCTTTTGCTCACCCCAGTTCCGCTCATCGGGTGGTATGCACTGAGATTCAATCGTGTTATTGAACCACTCTATCAAGAGACAAGAAAAAGCTCAGCGTCTCTCACCGAGCAACTTTCCTCAAGCATTCGAGGCATACTCACGGTGCGGTCATACGTCGCAGAAGAAAGAGAAATAAACCGGGTCCAGGAGGCATCGGAGAGCGTGCAAGACACGCGCTTAGCTGTGTCGAAGACGTGGCTCTCATACGCGCAGGTATTTGGGGTAACATCGCGATTTAGTAGCTTTCTCGTGTTGTCTGTCGGTGCATTTTGGGTAATCAACGGTCCACCGCTGTTTTTCACCCAGTCATTAACGACTGGTGAGTTGGCTGTTTTCTTTACGAATGCAACGTTGCTAATTCAGCCCGCAACGAGTCTACGCTCGTATGTGGACGAGTATAAGGACGCAAAGGCCTCTGCTGATAGGGTGTACAATATCATGCAGGTACAGACCGATGATACAAAACAGTTTGATGATAGATTTAACGAAATAGATGGGGATATTCGATTTGAGGAGGTGAGTTTCTCATATTCATTTGATACGACAGACCCACTTAGCCAATTAAATAATGCGAGTGATGACGCTGACGCTGACACTGATACTCATCAGGATGAGCCGTTCGCATTCGGTCCGGTTGATTGTCGGATCAAGCCTGGGGAGACAATTGGCGTCGTCGGTCGATCGGGGTCAGGAAAAACCACATTCATCCGGTTACTTCTGCGGTTTATTGACGTCGATACTGGAACGATACGGGTAGATAATAACGATATCTCTGAATATGATCCAAAGAGTCTCCGAGATCATATTGGATATGTTGAACAACAGCCATACATCTTTGATTCAACACTCGAAGATAACATTCGATATGGAAACGTTTCAGCAACTGAAGAGGAACTCGAAAGGGCAATTGAAACAGCCGCATTGCAAGGACCAATTGCGGCAATGGAGGATGGTCTCAAAACAAGCCTTGGCGAATCCGGTAGTCGAATGTCAGGTGGGGAAAAACAACGTGTTGCTATTGCACGGGCAATTCTCTCTGACCCGGAAGTGCTCGTGTTCGATGAGGCGACGAGTCACGTTGATAATATCACAGAAAGTAAGATACAAACCGCAATCGAGGAGGCAACACAAGACAGAACAACGATCATCATTGCCCATCGGCTGTCAACAATACGGAATGCTGATAGGATATTTGTGCTTGATGATGGGAATATTGTCGAACAGGGAACACATGAGAATCTGCTCAGGATTGAAAACGGATTGTACAATGAGCTCTGGTCAAAGCATGTCGGGAAACTGCGTTAGTTCTCACTGCTCAGTGGACTGATTATGACATTGATATTGTACGCTTCAGGATCTGCTATATCATCAACTTCGGTGTCAATGCGAATAGTGCTAGTTCCATCGGCAAGAATATTCATATCAAATATTCCTTTATCAACTGCATTTGTCTTAGCGAAATTCACACCACTGTCTGTGCCCGGATTGCATATTGGATTAATTTCATAGTCAACAGCAACGGTAACCCTGCAAGCATCGATATTATCATAATAACTATATCTGCGGGAGAATCAAATAGAATGATAGATGGAAGAGTATGAACTCTCTAATGGCGTCATTCACAGAGGAGACTGTCTTGATGGATTGAGAGAACTTGCTGAAGACGCTATTACGCTTGGATTTACATCGCCTCCTTATTTTAATGCTGTCAACTATGAGGAACATGTCGAGAAGGTGCATGGAAACACAGATCACTGGGAACGTGAGGAGATGTCATATGATGATTATCAGGATTTCCTTATCAAACGTTTTGAGGAAGTATTTCGTGTCACAAGACCTGGCGGACACACAATCGTAAATATCTCGCCTGTTCATTGGGAGGATGAGAGGGTAGCACTACCATTTCACCTTGTTGGGTGGATGGAGGATATTGGATGGACATTCAAAGAAGATATTATTTGGGAGAAACCTGTTGCGAAGGACCGACGATCTGGCGTCCTTCTGCAAAATCCATATCCAGGATATTATTATCCATCTGTAGTAGCTGAGTATGTCCTTGTGTTTCAAAAAGAGGCTGATGATGAGAATAAAAATAATATCTACTGGAACAGAACAGAAGAAGAAAAAACGAAGAATGAAATAAGCCTTGATGACTATCAAGGCGAGAAATCAAAAAATGTCTGGAAAATCCGTCAAGTAGCTCCCGGGGAGAACGAGCATCCAGCGCCATTTCCGCGAGAGCTTGCAGAACGAGTTATACAGTTTTACTCATATCAAGACGATACGGTCATGGACATCTTTGCAGGGAGTGGTCAGACGCTCCTTGCTGCACAGGATCTGGATCGAGAGTTTATTGGGTTTGAGACGCAGCACGAATACGTTGAGTACGCTAAGGACAGAGTGATAGATGAAAGTTCACAGATGACATTAGAGGATATCTAGTGAGTGAATATGAGTGAACCAACCAGCTCACTCAAGAGACTCCCACGAGGGCTCTATTCACAGAACTGAGAACGCCAACTACGAAATGAGCCGTAGACTCAGTTCATTCTTCGGATATAAATCAATCTCTTACCAGTGACGGTAATGATAATACGAATCGGAATTACTGTTTCGGTGCTTTGAATCTATCATAGAGGTCCTTCTCAACAGATTCAGTATCCTCAGAGATAATAATAGTAAAGTCGTTTTTATTTGCCTCCTGAAGAAGTGAATCAATCTGCTTTCTTTTCCGATCTGAAACTGATTGTAAGTTGTCCTCAATACTGTCAGAATTAGATATGTATCCCTCGAGTTCATTCCCCGTCACACCAAGAATAGGAACAGGCTCATACCGTTCTCCATCTATTTCGACCGTATCAAGATTTTTGAAGAGCATCATTCGGACTAATCCATTTTTAATGTCAGCAGTGCTCGGAAATGTCCTTGTTGTGTGTTTTTTCTCTATCAAGAATACCTTATTATCCTCGACCATTATCTCATCAGTCGTAAAGTAGTACTCTCCGCCGAGGTGGTCTTGTATTGTTATCCTACCTTTATCTGCTTTAACACTTTCTTTGGGCTGGAGAGTCAACGATTCCCTATTTTGCGCCTCCGCAGCGAGCCCCCTTGATTTTTGTTTGAAATCCTCAGCCTTCTCAGTCATGCTATTCATTCTTCGCTGAAAATAGCTTCGTGAGTGCATTTCTACACCTGTTTCAGCGGATATACTATCATAGTAGTATTTCTCACTCAATTCAGCCACTTCATCAAGATTGGATGCCTGATTCAAGTTCCACTGTAACGCATCTGAGCGATACTTCTGTAATTCCTGGAATTTCTCTTTGATATATTTCTGATCGAATGTTTGATTCGTTATTTTATTTTCATACTTCTTGTTTTTGTCAGCGTGTTTATATGGAGCGATTATTACATTGATTTGGAGGAGACTCATCAGCGAGAGCGTATCCCACTGTAGATAATCTCGGTCACCGTCTTTCCCCTCGTCTTTTACTAATGGCAGTATAGTGACTCGATTCTTATGATCATACGTATCATACACCCTTGCTCTTGGATAACTCCGTGTTCTCTTCGGCGAAACCCACCAGCTTATTGCATAATCGTTTTGCTCTGTGTTAACACGAAATGAACTATCGCTGAATGCCTTTCCAGAATAAAAGTCCTTAATAGAGTATATGTTTAGCTCCTTAGATAATATTGGATTATAAGTAATGGATTCAATTTTTGCATTAACATCAATCATTATATATTAACTCGTCCTGTTTTGATAACTCCCGGCTCATCGCTTAATGTTTTGGTATATCCATTATGGAAGTGCAAGGAGAAAGCCCAGTGCTTTCCCGTGCTTTCGCGCGGAGATGAATCCTCACGCTCATACTCGTTCACATTTGGTAGTCATTGCTGACATGATTAGTGCCAACGTCACTGGTCTATTGCGGACACTCATTGGTGATACTTCAATCATCATCGTAGTACACATCTTGAGTGAAGAGGCTGTCTCTGCAAATGTGTTATTTTTCTGATTATGTTATCCGATTAATGTTTCCAGCGTAACCCTTTAACATTAATAATTAATATATGTATATGCACATGTCTACTGACAACGAAGTGCAATCACCAGCGGAGCGTAAATCAGCAATCAGTAAGCGACACGAACAGACAGCAAGCGAAGTGATGCCAACTCGGCGGTCACTGTACATTGGCGGAGAGTGGACTCAGAGTGCATCCGGGGAGACATTCGAAACGAACGACCCCACGACAGGTCAAACATTAGCTGAGGTACAAGCCGGTGTCGCCGCCGACATTGACCGCGCAGTCGACGCAGCGCAGGAAGGCTACGATGAGCGTGTCTCTGAAATGTCATCAGCTGATCGACAGTCAATGTTAGAGACAATGGCTGATCGTGTTGAGGATAAAAAAGAGGAGTTTGCTCAACTTGAATCGCTAGATAATGGTAAGCCAATCACTGAGGCGCGGATTGACGTTGACCTTGTCATCGATCACTTCCGATACTTTGCTGGAATGGCTCGGTCACATGAGGGTCGAACAATTGACACTGATGACTCCCGACATGTCCAGACACTTCAGGAACCTTACGGCGTGGTTGGACAGATCATCCCATGGAACTTCCCTCTGTTAATGGCCGCGTGGAAACTTGGACCAGCACTCGCAGCAGGAAATGCAACCGTTCTCAAGCCTGCAGAACAGACGCCACTCTCGATTTTGAAGCTGATGGAAGAAGCGGGCGACGCGATTCCCGACGGGGCGGTTAATGTCGTGACTGGATTTGGCACAGACGCAGGAGAGCCACTGTCGAAGCATGATGGGATTCGGAAGCTTGCATTTACCGGATCAACGAAGGTCGGTCGGTCTGTCATGAAAGCAGCTGCAGATACAATCACAGATGTGACATTAGAACTTGGTGGTAAGTCGCCACTTGTTGTTTTCCCAGATGCAGATCTTGATCGCGCTGTCGAAACGACAATTACGGCAATTTTCTTCAATACTGGCGAGTGTTGCTGTGCTGGTTCACGGCTGTTCGTTCACGAAGACATCAAGAGCGAATTCATGGATAAACTTGCTGAGGCTGCAGATGATCTTGAGGTTGGTGACCCGCTATTAGAGGCAACAGATCTTGGACCGAAAGTGACAGCCGATCAGGTTGAGCGGACAATGGGGTATATTCAAGAAGCACGTGATGCCGGTGCGAATGTTGTCTCAGGTGGAGATGCACCAGATGATGAGGCTCTTGCAGATGGGTGTTTCGTCACTCCAACGCTTATTTCAGAGATTGATCATGATAACCGCGCAGTTCAAGAGGAAATATTTGGACCTGTGCAGGAGGTCTTTACTTGGAACGACTACGACGAGATGATTGAATTAGCGAACGATGTCGACTATGGACTTGCAGGTGGTGTTCTTACTGAGGATCTCACCAAGGCACATAAGTGTGCTAAAGATATCGAGGCTGGAACAATCTGGGTCAACACATACAATGATTTCCCATCGGGACAGCCATTTGGTGGTTACAAACAGTCGGGTATCGGTCGAGAAATCGGTCAAGAAGCCGTTGATCACTATACACAGACGAAAACGATCAATATTGCGCTGGAGTAAAAATACAGTTAACATAACGCAATGATCACAACGTGAGCACGTGACCCTCCTCGACGAGCGACTCCTAATAGAGGCCGAGGGTTGCTTGCTGTGTATTTGTACATAGTCAGACACGCACGCCATGTAGTTCTATGTCTGATAATATGATTCGATCTCTGCACCTCGGGGGTGTGTCTGTAGATATTCCATCATAGTTTCTATCCTTAGCATCTACTTCGTTCGGTATAAATATAAAACTTGAAATCATTTAATTTGTATCGATATAAAATTCGAATTTATAACTATTTCCTCAACTATATAACAACTGTACTCACATTATGATATCAGCTGCTCGATTCTCAATAGAGAGGTGCAGAATAGCAAATTTAATTGATAGAATATATTCGGTTAAGAATTTTTTATTACTCATTTGTGCCAATTGCACAGGGTACTTTTCACTGACTCACTGATCTATTCAGTCAGATTGACTCATATGTGCAACCTCAATAAATTATATATTGCACAAACAGTACATTATTATGGCTGGCAATCATATCATAAGATGAATATGGAACATAATATTGGGTCCATGGACCGTACCACTCGCATACTATTTGGCGCAGTGACAGGACTGCTATCTTTAGCAATACTTGCAAGCGTCATCTCCCTGCCGACAGTCGTATCACCGCTGCTTGGAGTTGTTTCTTTTATTATGATGGGTACCAGTGTGACAGGATTCTGCCCACTGTACACATTACTTGGAGTTGACACCTGTTCAGCATCACCCCAGTAGCACTATATCTCCCTTTACTTCAAGAAAAATATGACATCGAATCAAGGATGTCGCGATAGATACTCATCATAACCGAACTGCTCCTGGATCAAGCCTTGAGGCACTCTACCTACATTCTCTGTATAATTTACTCAACATGTACAGGCGATCAAGGCGACTGCCCCCGGGGTGAGTTCACCCTACTCAATTGTGAGTCGTCCTTTGTAACTTCACCAAACATGCCTGTGAATCCCTTTCGATTTGGTAGTTTGTCTAACGCTTCAAGATATAAGCAGTGAGGTGAGACGTATTAGTCCCATGTTATGAGGTTGAGAAATCGAGCATCAACGCATGGTATCAGTTATCTAACTCATCGCTAATTAAGTTCAATTGATAGATCGTTATTCTGTAGGCGATAATGAGGTGGTTCAAAAGCGGTCACGATAGCATGCACTTCAACGCCGTTCTCTTGAACATTGGCGAGTAAATCTGCAAATTCAGGATCCACATCCCGGTATGGTTGAAATCGTTTAACATCAGGTCGTTGGACAACAAATACAATGTGGGATTCATATCCGTCATTATGGAGTTTTTGCAGACTCCGAAGATGGCGACGACCTCGTTCGGTCTGTCGATCAGGGAATTTAGCAATCATGTTGTCGATGCACGTGCAGGATTTGACCTCAACGTATGCAGTGGTGTTGTTTGGTGTTATGAGCCGAAAATCGGTTCGACCGTGGTCTGGTAATGATGGCTCACGTTCTTCCAGTTTGTATCCATCGAATACAGAAATAGCATCGCCCCTGATCCCGCTCTCGAAAAGGTCGTTCGCCAGTGTCGTGCGAACGCTTACACATACATCACCGACAAAGACCGCAATAGCATCATAATCAGTCGATCGATCTGAATCATTGACGGGCGAGCATAGGATTTTATATCCCGGCTCCACGATCCCTTCGAGAGCCCCAGGATCCCCAAGAAAGACGCGTTCGCGTGTGTCACCGAAACGAACACGAACGACAAAGCGATTCGGGCGATCAATAATAGTGCCTGTCATTAATTCTGCATCAACTGTGAGCAGTCGTGTCATATTGCGTGATAAAGACTGTTTCCAGGCGTTGTAATCATGCCTGCCTCTCAGTTTATATCGAGGAAAATAATCTGACGACAGGCGATGCATGTGTATGGTCTCCCGGCGAGCAAGATTGTTGCTGATAATCATCTCCACGATTCTGTGAACTGCCTCGGGACCACATCAAATCCCCAAGCCACTCGTCTTGGTTATATATGCCAAGGAGAATACCTGGGTTGCAGTCGCAGGATGAATCCGATAGCTCTGCATCAATCGACACTGTCAGAGCCACTCTGAAATTCTATACTCCGTCGGTTAAACTCACAGGCAATCTTCCAGATAGGTAGGAACCAAACTAGGAACAGAGTGATTCCGGTCAGTCCGACGATGAAGATCTGTCCGCCCCGAGTAATGAGACAATAATCGGGCTCAGTTAGGTGAACGGTCGATTCCGATACTGAGTCAATGCTGTGCCCGACTGCTGTAAACATGATAAAGTAACTCCAACTCCGCCGAAGTCTGCCAGACTCCTCGAGGCACAAACAACTCCGGGAGTCTGGAGATGATTGAAGACAGGAATACCGGGGCTGGGATGTGGCACTCCCAGCAGGGGAAATCATACTAATTACATTTCCACTATGACTACCAATTTTTTCCGTGATTTTGAAGACTATTTTTATTCAATATGGGGAAACACAAATCGATTGACTATAATATTAGTTCGGAACGCACTTATTTATTCAATTGGATTATATAAGTATGGAGATATCACGGCGCAGGGCACTCGAAAGCGCGAGCGTCACAGCAGCAGTTGCACTCACCGGTTGTATTGGGGAGAGTACGTCGGTTAGTGATAATTCAGAGACTATTTCGATTCGAGAAGTTGAGAGCAGCGTCAGCGCAGCTGTGTTTCAGTGGGGAATTGACAAAGGGGTATGGTCGTCTCGAAATATTGAGTTAGATTTTGAGACTGTCCCTTACGGTCGGTATAACCGCCAACTTGTGACGAATGAATCCGATATCGGCGCGCCAGCGACGGTCGCACAGATGGAGTTCATGACCGATGGTGAGCCGTTGACCTTCATCGGACCTCAACAGAATATGTTTAATCGTATGTTCGTCCAAGCTGATGATAGTTCAATTGAGGACCCAACAGATCTCGTTGATAAGCGGGTGGGTGTACCGGCCGCAGTCAGCTCAACAACGACAACCGTCCATCGGGCACTCATTGATGAAAAATACGGAGTTGATATCGTTGAGGATACTGCCGAGACGCGAGCAGAGGACCCACCAGTGCTCTGGGAACTATTCAAAGAAGGGGAATTCGATGCAATTTCTGAGTTTTCGGGGTACACGATCCGCGGAATTGCCGATGACTCCATGCGGACAATTTTTGATCCACATGCGTTATGGACAGAGCGAACGGGCGTTGGACTTCCGACGACGACATTTACTGTCCGCCGGGACTGGCTTGAGGAAAACCGCGAGACAACCGAGCAGTTCTTAGAGGGCTGGGCTAAGGCATTGTCATTATTCCGCTCAAATGCAGAAACAGCTCTCAGCGAGTTTGGAAAGGCGGCTGGGATTTCAGATCCCAATGAGGCTGCGGTCGTTACTGAGTTGATGGATACTGATACTATATTTGGACCGCCATTTTATGAGGAATCACTCGCTGATAGTCACTGGTCATTCTTTGAATTGCTCGCCGACCGGGAAGTGCTTGATCTCCCAGACCGCGGAGCAGCAATCACGACCGTTGACGCGTTTGATCAGGACTAATCGAAAATGTCAATCCGACAGTCAGTATTGCCAGATATCGGCTCTGCATTCGTTCGTCAGATTACCGTAACGGCTGTATCGGTTGCCCTATTTGCCCTCGCTTGGCAGACAATCGCTGCAGCGTTTACCCCGCGTCAGTTCCCCGGCATTATTGAGCTGGCTGAGAATGTATGGGTGGTCATCTCAGGCGGCGACCGATTTGCACCTGGAGTAACCTATGGTACGACAATCACACGTGTCGTAATGGGCTTTATTATATCGATGGTACTTGCGACGTTTTGGGGTGTCATCATGGGTGTTCAACAGAGTATTACAGACTATCTCGCGGGTCCACTTTTTGTGTTGCTGACAGTGCCTTCAGTCGTGTGGGCGTTCGTCGGTGTGTTGTGGCTCGGGTTGACTGAATTTGCTGTTCCGGTGCTGGTCATCGTGTTGATCGTCTTTCCGTACTTGACAGCAATTATTTGGGAGGGTACTCGTGATCTGAGTGAGAACTTACTCAAGATGGCAACCGCCTATGACGCTCGCAGCAGCCACATTTGGCGTGATATTTATTTACCACATATTAAGCCAGTATTGTTTGGCGCTATGCGTGTTGGACTCGCTGTTTCTTGGAAATTGGCGCTAGTCGCAGAGGTTTTTGGTACTGCGACTGGAGTTGGCGTCGCTGTCAACTATCATTTTGAGGCTTTTGATACCGGAATGGTGATTGCATGGGCAATCCCAGTTATAGGAGTGATGATTATCGCTGATCGCTTACTACGATGGAGCGAACATCGAGCAGCGCAAAAGCGAGGATACGATACTGAAACAACAAATATAATCACATGACTCGACTCCGCGTCTGTGAAGCGACAAAACGCTATGGCGATACTGCTGAGACAATAAATGTATTTACTGGATTAAACCTATCTGTAGACGCTGACGAGTTTGTTACATTAATGGGTCCCTCAGGATGCGGTAAGACTACGATATTAAACATTATTTCTGGGCTAACGCCACTGACCGAAGGGACTGTTGAGTTCGATGATAAGCCGGTTGCCGCTGGTGAGTTTTCTTTTGGATATGTGTTTCAGGAACCTCGCTTGCTTGACTGGCGGACAGTCGGAAAAAACATCGAGTTCGTGCTTCGATCCGCTGATATCAATGCTAGCGAGTATGACTCTCGCATTGATAGCGTGTTGAGGCGGGTCGGTCTTGATGACGAGCGGGACAGCTATCCCCAACGACTATCTGGCGGTCAGCGACAACGGGTGAATCTTGCGCGAGCGCTGGCAATCGAGCCGGAGCTCCTTTTGATGGACGAACCATTTTCATCACTTGATGAAGTAACCGCTCGTCATGCTCGCCAAGACTTGCTTGATGTCTGGTATAATACGCAAAAAGCGGTGCTGTTTGTTACCCATGATATGAGTGAGGCGGTCGCACTCTCAGACCGCATCTTGTTTATCAATAAGGATGGAAACTTGTTTGATGAAGTTACTATCGATCATGAGCGTCCGCGAGATTTCGACGACCCGGCACTTCGAGAGACAGAGGCACAACTGACTCATCGGTTCTTTGAATCCTTACAGTGATTACTCAACGCGTCTATCGCTGGGTAGCGACCATAATTACGCTTTTTATTATATGGGCTATCAGCGGGCGCATCATGCCAGCGACCCTTCCAGGTCCAGCCGCCGTCATCGGACGGATACCTCTGTTACTGGTCCCCGGACCAGGTGGCAATCTTATAACCCATCTTGTTCAGAGCCTCCTACGGGTATTGGGCGCAGGAATAACTGCCCTGATGCTCGCGACAGTCATTGGAATTGTGATGGCTCAACACCGCTCAGCTGAGTGGGCAATCTCACCGTGGTTACCACTAGCGATGACAATCCCAACCCTCGTTGTTGTGCTGGTGACAATGGTGTTGTTTCAATTCAGCGAAGCTGCGGTCATCACTGCGACTGTTCTTGTGACGACACCGTATGCTACGGTCACTGTATGGGAGGGTGCTCGGACTGTCGACAGTGACATACTAGCAGTGGCTGCAACCTATGATGTCAATTCATGGGCAATATTACGTGAGATATATCTCCCAGCAATCGCTCCCGCTGTCTTAGGTAGTGCTCGATACCTCGCAAGCATGGTCTGGAAGGTAGTCGTTCTCGCCGAAACATTTGGTATGTCAGTTGGGATGGGGGCGGTTTTTCGATTCTGGTATGGTCAGGGTGATCTCGAAGCAGTGTTAGCTGCGTTGTTTGTGTTTGTATTTGTGATGATCGGTATTCAAGCTAGCATCACGCAAGCTAAGGAGCGACTGTTAATTTGGCAAAGATAATATATCTTCACTCTTCAATATCAGCGAGCAATCAATGCCGCTTGTCCGCCAGCAACAAACCCGGCGTCGATATTGACGACCGTCAGGTAGGTACAAGACTGTAGCATTCCTAACAAAGCCGCTTCACCATCGCCAGCGTAACCGGAACCAGTGCCGACAGGAAGTCCGATAACGGGCGCTGAGACCATTCCAGCTACCACTGTTGCGAGTGCCCCCTCACGACCGGCGGCGACAATTACACAATCGCAGTCAGCCAGTGTCTCTCGTTCTGATAACAGCCGGTGGATACCCGAAACGCCGACATCATATAGTGTCTCGACAGCACAGCCCATCTCCTCACTCAGTGCAACTGCCTGCTCAGCGACAGTGATGTCTGATGTGCCGGCGGTCACGACACCGACGGTCCCATCATGATCGGGTCGCTCAAAATCTGATGCATGACCAACGAATGTCCGAGAGCGCTCATAAAACTGTGTAGTGGCAGCGGTGTCGCTTAGCTCTTCTCGAACAGTATCAGAGACTCCAGTCACGATTGCCTGACCAGCCGTTGAGAGAAGTTCGCGTCCAATGTCGATAGTCTGTTGATCACTTTTGCGTTCTGCTTCGACAACCTCGGGGATTCCAGTTCGCTCGCCTTGTCGAGCATCCACCCGTGCGAATTCATCTATTTGATGAACTCCTTTTACCTGACGTTTAGCCTCCTGAAGTTCAATCTCGTTTTTAGCTAATGCTTCGAGAACATCATTGACTGCGGTGTCATCATCAGTCATGTAATGATGTTATTTGTCACCGCCGGTATCAAAGACCCCGCGATTCCGGAGTGTGGGAATTGCCTCACGTGCTCGGTCAGCAGCCACGGCAATATCAAATGTTCGAACTTTCTCACCATCACGAATTAGTGGTTTCAAGAGTTTCTCTCCAGGAGCGGTTTCACCGGCTACAACAACTTTGTCATCATATCCGTCTCGATAGACGGTCTTCGCACCGGAACGGACACCACGCTTGGCTCGTGGCTCTCCCTCAACCGCCACAAGATTCAATGAAAAGTCAATGGGGTCAGCATCAGCAATCGCCCCACCAACACCAAATCCGTCAGCAACATCCCGAAGACGGTTGATATCCCCAACGCCAATTCCTCCACTGACGAGTATATCGATATCGTCCGTTTCTCGTTGTTGCAACTCCCAGCGAACGTCTTCGATGATTGCCCGCATATCACCTCGACGTGAGCTTGTGGTGTCCAGACGAACTCCCTCTAACCGATCCTCAAGACAATCTATAGCGCGAGCACCCTCATCAGCCTCATCACCGAATGTGTCGCATAATAATACCCTTGGCACCGACTCTTCAAGTGCTTCGTCGTACGCAGTCCAAGCCGCCTCAGGCGATCCTAACGCGACGACGAGGGCATGGGGCATAGTGCCACCGGCTTCAACACCAATCACCTCACCACCGGCAACGTTCCCAATTCCATCTACACCACCTATTAGTGCAGAACGCTCGATCATCGCGCCCAATGCCGGATGTTGACGACGGGTCCCAAAGCTCAATACTGTCCGGTCATGAGCCGCCGCTCTTACCCTCCAGGCAGCAGAGGCAATTCCGGAAGCATGAGCAAGAAATCCTAACAACGATGATTCATACCGTGCGAACATGCGGTACGGACCCTCAATACGTAATATGGGACCACCAGATATTGGCGTCCCTTCGGGAGGTGCATATACATCAACAGGAAGTCCTTCCAGCAACTGAGCGGCATCATTAAGACCCGCGAGCAAGTGCCACCCCTCAGGCGCGGAAAGCTCTGCAGTGACTGTTGGGTTCTCATCAACGTGGTCGAGTATGGTTTCAGTGCGTAGAAAGTACGCCGCCGTCGCTTGACCGTCGTCAATCTCTGATTCGGTCAAAAGATCATACTTCCGGTCGTCCATCGAACGTGATTCGGCTAACATAGCAATAAGCGCTGGGAACCCTCGCTCATGACGTCCCCTCAGCCAGGGTTTAATAAAAAGACTGACGCACTACACGGATTAGTGATGACAGAATCTGTATAGCAAATTCTTTGATGCTTCGGCTCAGGCAAAGCATACTAACCATTGAATTGTGTAACTTTCACATCATTGTCGCCGCAGTCAACAGCCACCATGGATGTAACCGCAAAATCGCGCGGTTGTAGTCTTCTATTAAAACACAAGGCGAATACCCAGAGGCGATTCACATTCTACCCGGAAGTAACAAATATCAATCATCCTTGCATCAAGAGGATCCAGATTCGGTCCGCTCGCCAACGGTGATAGTAAATCCAATATTACGAAGTCGCGTCGCCAGTGGCTCGCCAATGCCTGATGCAGGTGTCAGTACCCCACCAGACAGTGATGAGTTGGTCTCATTTCGAAGAAGACACAGTGCACTCTCGGCGAGCATCCGTGCAGTCGAACCGTATCCAGGGTCCAACTTCGAGCTAAACTCAGCCTCGATGGTAAATGGATCATCTGTACCCGTGCCACGCCCGAGCGCACGGACGGTGAAGTAACCGTTCTCAATCTGTTTCTTCGTCGGTCCGTCTCCCGGGTCGGGGAACACAAACTGCCGGATTCCTGAACGAACAGTATCAATAGACATTGCAGTTGTAAAGAGACCAATCCCACCGGCGACAATACTGGCACCGATTGCACCACCAATTCCAGAGCCGGTTGGAATGACCTCTGTACAGCGGAACTCCCGACCCCAGGGATATCCGAGAAGTGCATTGCTCCGTCGGAGAACACGTTCATTGATTGGTGCCATCGGAGATGGTGCTGTCCACACTGACCGTAATTGATCACTCCGTGGTAAGCGCTGTCCGCCTGCGTCAATTCCATCTCGCTCACCTGGTGGCGCAAGCGAGTATGGGTCTTGAAGTGTTTGCCGAGTCACTGGATCATCAGAAGCAGCGTCAAATAACTCGGCGAAACTAGCCAATGTTCCACCGCTCACTCCTCCATTTCCTTCCTCAAGATATATTCGAACCATCTCACAGTGAGTATCAAAGTTTTCAATCGCAAATGACTGGACGAGTAATGTCCCGATATCCGCTGGCACAGAATCGAATCCACAACTGTGAATTATCCGCGTGTTAGCGTTGACTGCTGCATCGTGAAACCGATCAATCATCTCTCTCACCCAGTTTATTTCGCCGGTCAGATCACAGTACTCTGTCTGCGTCTCAATACATGCCTCAACCAATGGGGTTCCGTACTTTGTGTATGGACCGACCGTCGTGCAGATCACCTGCGTGTCCTGTGTAATCTCACGGAGACTCTCTTGATCTGTTGCGTCGCCAATCACTGTTGGAATACTATCCCACCCCTTGTTCTGTGTGGTGAGTTCTGATACGATTGAATCAAGACGATCTGCACTTCGCCCACCAAGTGCCAGTGAAACAGTATCCTGCGTGTATTGCTCTGTGAGATACTCAGACACTAATTTTCCTGTAAACCCAGTTGCACCCCAAACGACGATATCGTACGGTCTATTTGTATTTGACATATCAGTCGGATCTGAATCATATTTAGGCGTCACATAGCTAAGTTACCAGGATTCTGTTTTATCAATCCGAATAGTATTTTACTATAGATATAGCGTGAATTATGCATCAAACTCAAGAAATAACTCATCAGGTTGTATTTCCTCCGTCTGGATATCCAAATTCTAGCGTTGAAATACACATATCGGATGAGTTCTGACAGTGCCGCTCTTATCCAATGAGTTGGTTTCCCAGCTAGCGACTCAAGTACAATTTATTTTATATAAATTGACTTATAAACTTGATAAGAACTATTTGTGATACTGCCAAAATCGCGTGATTGCACCTCCCAGGTCGGTATATTCGACCGGTGTGAATTCTCGCTGTTGCTGTGGTGAGAGATACCTACGGAGATTCGTGCTGTCACTCGTCCCATACCGCTCATCCGCCAGAATACGAACACCAGTCTCATTCACACCACGGATCACACGCCCCACAGACTGTCGAACCCTCCGTGTTGATGGGATTAGCCGAGCCGCCTCCTGACCACCTGTTTCAGTGATTGCTCGCTGATATGCGATCTCAACTGCATCCATCTCTGAACTCGGCGGAGCCAGTGGTACTCCGACTGATAGACATGTATGAAGCTTTTCACCGTCAAAATCAACACCTTCTGTGATTGTACCACGGAGGCTGGTGCAAAGAATCGCATCTCCTGACTCGAAGAACTTAGATAACAACATGTCGGTCTCGTCAGCTGTACTGGATTTATCAACAAAACAGCGCTTTTCGATTGACAATGTTCTAAGATATTCATGCGCCCATGCAGCCTCGCTGTAACTCGGCATTGCAATGAGGATATTACCCTCCGTCCGTGCTACTTGTGCGATCACCTCGGCATACTGCTCGCGAATATCGGTCATTGCCTGATGATTAGTCTCTCGCTCACCACGATTGGCTTTCGTGAATTTCGGGAGGTCGACCACGACAGACAGTCGATTCTCCGGCGAGAAGCGAAGCGGAAATCGGTCGAATGTCGTTGGTCGGGTTTCGACATCCTCAGTCATTTCATCTGTAATCCCATTCATCCGAAGTGTCATTTCATCTTCCGTAGATTGCACCTTTGTGTCTAATTCACCAAGTTGTGGCACGGCATCAATACCAATCGATTCACGAAATGGCTCCTTTGGGCGAAGAGTTGCACTCATCAATATCCCGCTCCCAAGTTCAGAGAACACTCTTCGCAATTCGCGCTTTGGAATACAATTAAATAATCGCAACTCCGGCGTCCAGTGTTCGACCCACGCTGGGAACTGGTCTGGAAATGACTCCTTTTGTGATGGAATAACGCGAACTTCCGGGTGGTATACCGCATGCGGAGCCTGTGCCCACTGTTGGAAGAACGCCCCTACCTCTTGACCCTGTGGTGTTCGGTTGAGAATCCCGTGCTCGGTGAATGCAGTAAATACCTTTTCTAATCGGCTCATGATTCGCTCCGCGCCTTGCATTACCGACATTGAGATGGATTCGTCTCTCTCAAGATCTCTTGTTAATTGATCTCCCCAATTAAGATTATTCGGATCAACCAGTGATTTTATTTCCCGGCTTTGTGCTTCCGAATCCTCTTGCCCGAATCGATGTATCAGACCTACTGCATCAATTGTTTCGCTTGCGTCGATGAGTCTCTGCTTTGCAATATTCAATAGTTTCTCCACAGCTCGCAATTCCTCAACCTCAATCCCGCTCGTTCTCAACTTTGCTCCGTCTTCGACAATTTTCTGCGCTAGTTCCGCATCCTCACGAGGAAGATTTGGAGTCGGGCTGTCGACAATGCTGCCACTCGCATATTGACGGGCAATTCTAACATCGTTACGAGCTTTCATGAGGGTATACAGATCAACTGATGTGGAAAGATTATCTCGACTACGCTCCTCAAGTTGATGTGCTTCATCGATAATTGCAATTGTTCGCTCATTAAGCAACCCTAGTTTTCTATCAGTCAAATACCGAGTTTCGGGATCAAGCAGGTGATTATAATTCCCGATAATAACATCTGCCTGCTGTGCAAGAATGCACATTAATTCATGAGGACAGCATCCACTCGCGACCGTTGCCTCAAACAGTGTTTGTTTATCGATAACATGAGATGGAGCATCCGCAAACTCAACGATTGATTCCTGTAATCCTGCGAGTGTCGCCGCATAGAATGGGTCAAATCGACCTTGTAGATCCGATGGTAATTGATTATAATTCGAGTCAAGCCGAGTTGAATCGACAATTTCTGAGGTATGCGGGACATGCTGTGGATACGGGGTCTCAATACCATCAATACACAATTGTGCGTTACTTTCTGTATCTCGCGGCTCTAATTGTGCAACAATATGTCTGATAGCCTCCGCTCTGTTTGGATCATACTGATGATTTTCTTGCGCCTGTACCGCCCCCTCACTCGGGGTTGACCAATCATACTCAGCCATTGAGTACGCTGGGGGGCTAAGATTATCTGGCCAGTCAAGTGGAATATCACTATTGAATCGAATGACCTCTCTCGTAGTGGCACGAAGATCCTGGGTTGCTTCTTGAGTGTCTGTCTTTGGGAGCTCTGCGTTCCTGATCGCCATCATATCAGCTTGTCCTCGCAAGACGACCGTCTGTATCGGGTCCGTCTCCGCTGGAAGTGTTGCATTTATGCCACGTAATTCGGCAATAAATTGTTGAAGCTGTTTCTTGACCGGCGTGACAGCTATTACTCGATCATACTCTGGAGCGGATGCATTTGTCGGTGACCGATCGTTCAATTGCTTAGGATTTCGGATTGCATGAATGCTCGCTGTTATCGCAGCGAGTGTCTTGCCAGTTCCACATGCACCCTCTTTCAGATAATAGCCCTGCTCTCCAAGAGTATCTAAAAATGACTCAATTGCAGCGCGTTGATCCGCATAGATTGTGTCATATCGAAAGTATGGTGTCCACCCTGCATCAATATCCGATACAGTATCCGTACACATTGTTTGACGCGTTGTCGACTCAGTGGGTTGACCAGCATCCGTTACTGGTAACTCCTCAAGTGAACGTGAACGTGGACATTGATCTGTGGATGAGTCCTGTGAGGACATGATATATAGAACACACGTACTGAAGATATTGAACGTTCACCCTTGAATATGATCTGTAGAAATATTCACTTGGTATTTAATATAACTAATATTTATTATTCTCTTGAATTTTAATAATTACGAGGCCAAGTCCTCTTCCTCAAGGAGTGAGTGAAACGAACGAGTAGGGAAGGGATACAGCCGTACATTATCCTGCCAAGAAATGACTAGCATGCTTTCTCGTACTAAATTGTGACGAGCAGTATTCATCAGACTGGCTTAGAGCGGGATACTAACCACGGTCAGCCTGAGTTATCGTCGTCACTATTACGTAGGGCTGGGACAGTCCGACTCAGAACGTCTATGGAGACTGGTAGCACTGTGGGTACGCGTCATCCGGACGTACCACTTGCAAATACTGTCACAGAAACAGAAAGTCCGAT
>ERZ1034488.37-NODE-37-length-33279-cov-5.681315_pt1 | contig 33279 bp, 38 predicted proteins | sample MGYA00520646_ERZ1034488 | MGnify/ENA primary metagenome ERZ1034488 (study PRJEB33760, sample SAMEA4777686) | hypersaline lake metagenome | biome: hypersaline environment; feature: brines | place: Spain | collected 2012-08 | depth 0 m ...
TCGGATTCATCCCACCCGTAAACGGGTGGGCTTTCTCCTTGTCGCTGCTGTAATAGTTCGTGGGCGGCCGAGTAGTTCGTGAGCGACCGGGTGGTTCGTGCGGTATCTCGTGTGAGTGTCGTGTGTGCGTTACGGCGGCTGTGCGTTCCAACGTGGCGGCTCACCCTCCGTCTCGACGAACCGGTCGTAGTGTTGTCGGGCGACCCGGCGGGCCTCGGCGGGGAACTCGACGGTCTGGAACCGGAAGTAGTTCGGCGTCTGGCGCTCGACGGCCCGAGCGAGATCGCGCCGGAGGAACCGGCTGTAGCCGACGAAGACGAGTTGGCCGAACGACTTCAGTTCGTACACACCCTTTCCGACCGGGGCGCGTTCCTCGACGCGGTCGACGCTCGCCTTGCTCCAGCGTTTCTGGATCGGCATCCGTGTACGTATCGGCCGGAGTCGACCTAAAACTGTGGGTCACACGGGCGGGCGGTGCCGGAGCCGTCGGTGACTCGTCGTGACAGTCGACGGATCGTCGCGGCGGGCTGCGACTCGTTGGAACCGTCAGTTGTTTGCTTGCCTACTGCGAGTGAGCGACTACGAGGCACACAGGTGACAGAGACACACGAACGAACGACATCTGGCGGCGGCGGGCTCGCCGCCGGGATTCTCATGACGATCGGTGAGTTTGCGGTCACACTCGAACAGTACTACCCGGCAGTGATCCGGCGGAACTTCGCCATCAGACTGCTGGTGTTGGCGTCCGTCGTTGTCGTCGGCGCGCCGGCGGCGACGGTCGTCTTCGTTGAGGACGTGTTGACCGCGGCGGTGATCTTCTCTGTCGCGACGATTCTCACCGGGTTTCTGGCGTACTGTGAGATGTACTGGGTCGTGATCCGGACAACGGACGGGGTCAGGTCTGTCGACGACGGGGAGTACGACCTCTCGTTTGCGGTGACGCGCCCGGACGAGATCGGGGTGTTGTTCGACGCCTTCGAACGGATGGCTACCTCTCTGGAGGAGAGTCTCGACGAGGCGGAGGCGGCTCGTGAACGGGCAGCGGCCGCCCGCGAGGAGTCACAGCGACGCTCCGAGCGGTTGGAGTCGCGCGCGGCGGCGTACGCCGACCGGCTGTCTGCGGTCGCAGACGGGGACCTGCGGGTGCGGCTGGCGACAGACGCCGACGACGAGGCGATGCGGGAGATCGCGGCCGCGGTCAACGACGCGCTCGAACGGCTCGCAGAGACGGTCGGGCAGGTGGAGTCCGTGGCTGCGGCGGTCGCCGAGCGGAGCGCAGATGCCGATGACGGGGTCAGCGAGGTGGAGACGGCGGCGGCGGAGGTGGCCGACGCCGTCGAAGGAATCTCCGCCGGCGCCACCCAGCAGTCGTCGGACCTCGCGACCGTGAGCGACGAGCTGTCGTCGTTGTCCGCGACCGTCGAGGAGGTGACGGCGACGACCGACGAGATCGCCGCCCAGTCGCGTGCGGCGACCGAACGCGGTCAGGAGGGTGCAGACCGCGCCGAGACCGCGCTCGCGGAGATGGACGCGGTCGTCGAACAGACGGAAGTCACGGAGACGGCGATCCGGACGCTGGCCGAGGACGTGAGCCAGATCGGCGAGATCGTCGAACTGATCGACGACGTGGCCGCACAGACGAACACGTTGGCGTTGAACGCCTCCATCGAGGCCGCCCGCGCGAGCGGGGAGGGGAGCGACGGGTTCGCGGTGATCGCCGAGGAGGTGAAGTCGTTGGCGACGGAGACGCAGGCGGCGACCGACCGGATCGCCGGGCTGATCGCAGACGTGGAGGCGTCGACGGACGCCGCGGTCGCGGACGTGGTCGAGACCCGCGAACGGATCGAGACCGGCCGCGAACGGGTCGTCGAAGGGTTCGACGCGTTGGAGGCGGTGGTCGAACGGGTGGAGACGGTCGACGACGGGATTCAGTCCATCGCGACCACCACCGACAAGCAGGCGGACACGACCGAGACCGTCGCCGCGATGGCCGAGGACGTAGCCAGCGTCGCCGAACAGACCGCGACGGAGGCAGAGCGGGTGTCGACGGCCGCCGACCAACAGTCGGCGTCGTTGTCGTCGGTCGGCACCGAGATCGAGCGACTGGCGAATCGCGCCCAGGAACTCGACGAACTGACCGACCAGTTCGACATCGAGACGGCAACCGACGACCCCGCAGTGGCCGCAGTCGACGACGGGCGACGCGGTGAGTGACCGCCGTCTCAGTGGGTGTGTGGCACTCTCACCCCGACGCCGTCTGCAATCGACGGGTTCAAGTGTGTCTCCGCGGAACTAGTGGATGCGACGAGGGTTGGTAGTCTAGTCCGGTTATGACACCTCCTTGACATGGAGGAGGCCGGCAGTTCAAATCTGCCCCAACCCACTTCTCGGCGGCGCACTGTGACGAACAGCACGACCGATAGGGAGTGCTGTGAGGAACCGCGCCGCCGTGATTGTTGCTCGGCAGATTTGAACGAGAGAGCGGCGCGAGCGAGAGCGAGCAGAGCGACCGTGGTTCACAATCTGCCCCAACCCACTTTTCTGACACAACGCGACGAGTGACGCGACCGGAGGGAGCGTCGCGAGGAGCCGTGTCAGGAAAGTTGTTGTACGAAGATTTGAACCAGGGAGTGGAGTGAACGGAGTGAGCGGAACGACCGTGGTTCATAAATCTGCCCCAACCCACTTCTCGGCGGCGCACTGTGACGAACAGCACGACCGATAGGGAGTGCTGTGAGGAACCGCGCCGCCGTGATTGTTGCTCGGCAGATTTGAACGAGAGAGCGGCGCGAGCGAGAGCGAGCAGAGCGACCGTGGTTCACAATCTGCCCCAACCCACTTTCCTGACACAACGCGACGAGCGACGCGGTCGGCAGTCTCACCACTCGCTCAGCACAAATGTTGCCAGACGCCGGGTTCGACGGGCGAAACGTTCAAACGGCCTTCAGCCGACGCTGTGTGTGTGTCAGACAGACAAACCACGAGCCGTCGGCAGTACGTCGCGGCGCTGGGCGCAGGCAGCGTCGCGGCGTTGGCCGGCTGTGCGAGCGGTGGCGGTGGGGGCGAGGAGACGATCAGTATCGGGTCGGACATCCCGTACGAACCGTTCGAGTACCGCAACGAGGCGGGGGAGCTGATCGGGTTCGATGTCGAAATCGCGGCGGCCGTCTTCAGCGACGAGATGGGGATGGACTACGAGTTCCAGGAGACCAGTTTCGACGGGATCATCCCGGCGCTGAACAACGCCAACTTCCGGGTGATCATGAGCGCGATGACGATCAACGAGACGCGGGCGGAGTCCGTCGACTTCTCTGACCCGTACTTCACTGCGTTCCAGACGGTGTTGATCCTCGACGACGACAACATCTCCCAGTTGGACGACCTCCAGGGTGAGACGGTCGGCGTCCAACGCGGGACGACCGGGGAGGCGGCCGCCGAGGATCTCAAATCCGACTTCGACGGCGAGTTGACCATCCAGAGCTACGACCAGATCACCGGCGCGTTCGACGCGTTGCTCAACAACCAGGTGTCGGCGGTGATCAACGACAACACCGTGAGCGCCTCTTTCGCGGCCGAGAACGACGGCGTGGTGTTTCTGGAGGGTGACGGCGTCGCCGCCGACCGGGAGAACGCACCCGACTACCTCACCCTCACCATCGAGGAGTACGGGATCGCGTTCCGACAAGACGACGACGAGTTCCGTCAGGAGGTCAACGACGCGCTCGCGGCGATCCGGGAAGACGGCACCTACGACGAGATCTACAACGAGTACTTCGACGGCTGACGCCCGCAGAGAGACGAACGACTGCGAGAACGACACGAGACACGCACATGGCAACACAGACAGACTCCGAGTCGGGCGCCGACAGCGTGATGATGCGGGATCGGTTGGTCAAACGAGTCGGCGAGATCGCCGCCGGCGGGTTCGTGCTCGCGGTCGGCGGGCTGATCGTCTGGATTCTCTCGACACAGGTGGACTACCGACTGCTCGGCTCGCCGTTGATCGCCGGGCGGTTCGCGGAGGCGTTCCTGTTGGTCGTCCAGATCGTCGTCGTCTCCAGCCTGTTGTCCGTCTCTGCGGGGGTGTTGGTCGGGCTGGGGCGGATCTCCACCTCGCCGGTCACGGGCCGGATCGCGAAGGGGTACGTGGAGTTCTTCCGCGGAACGCCGTTGTTGTTCCAGCTGTTCGTGATCTTCTTCGGTGTGCCGCGGCTGTGGGCCACCGGGGAGTTTCCGATCCAGAACTGGGCGGTGCCGGCGGCGGTGATCGGGCTGACGCTCAACCACGCGGCCTACGTCGGCGAGGCGATCCGCGGCGGGATCGACGCTGTCCCGGACGGCCAGATGGAGGCCGCCCGCTCGCTGGGGATGTCGCGTGTGATGGCGCTCCGTGAGGTCGTGCTCCCGCAGGCGTGGCGCAACGCGCTGGCGGCCATCGGCAACGACCAGATCATTCTCGTCAAGGACACCTCCCTGCTGACGGTGATCGCCGTCCCGGAGATCATGAGCGTGTTCCGGAACATCAACAGCAACCAGCTCGACCCGTGGACGCCGCTGGTGTGGGTGTGTCTGCTCTACCTGGCGATCACGATGTCGATGAGCCAACTGGTCAACGGGTTGGAGCGCCGCTCGGACTGGGGCTCGGACAGTACCATGCTGGGGCGGCTCACCCGCGGCTCCGGCGGGGGTGGGGAGTCGTGAGCGACCCGCTTGTGGCGTTCGACGGCGTCGACAAGTTCTTCGGCGAGACACAGGTGCTCGACGGCATCGACCTGTCGGTCGCGGAACGCGAGGTGGTGGTGGTCGTCGGCCCGTCGGGATCGGGCAAGTCCACCCTGCTCCGGTGTGCCAACCGGTTGGAGGCGATCCAGGCGGGCGACGTGCGGCTCGACGGCCGGTCGGTGATCGAGGCGGACGTGAACCAGATCCGCCAGGAGATCGGGATGGTGTTCCAGTCGTTCAACCTGTTTCCACACAAGACCGCGCTGGGCAACGTCGCGCTCGCGCCCGAGAAGATCCGCGGGCTCCCCGAGGACGCCGCCGAGAAGCGCGCCCACGAACTGTTGGAGCGTGTCGGGCTGGGCGACCAGACGACCTCCTACCCGGAGGCGCTCTCGGGCGGGCAACAACAACGCGTCGCTATCGCCCGCGCGTTGGCGATGGACCCGACGGTGATGTTGTTCGACGAGGTGACGAGCGCGCTCGACCCGGAGTTGGTCGGGGAGGTGCTCGACGTGATCGAGGATCTCGCCGCCGACGGGATGACGATGGTGTTGGTCACCCACGAGATGGGGTTCGCGCGCGAGGTCGGCGACCGGATCGTGTTGATGGTCGACGGCGAGGTGGTCGAGATCACCGAGACGGCGTCGTTCTTCGAGCGCCCCGAGACGGAACGGGGCCAGCAGTTTCTGTCGCGGCTGTTGTAGGGTGGTCGGGGTCGTGGACTGGCGCGGTGCCCTGTGACGCCTGCGCGGCACGGAAGTTAGACGACTTCCTCAGGCGCGAGCGCGCCGTGGTCTTGTAACTCCCGTTCTGCGCTGACGAACGTCGCGTCGACCACCTCTGCAGTTACGTAGAGAACACAGTCCGGTGGGTCGAGGAGCGTCTCGGCGTGGCTGTCGTCAATTGTCTCGAACGATGGCATATCGGTGATCACTTCGTCGACACGTTGTTTCAGATACCCCACCAGCCTCCTCACTGTCTCCCGTTCTTCGTGTTTCCCTTTGATAAGCACGTGTCTGAACTCCATCAGATTCAACGGCGTGATACACGACCGCACGTCCGGGTCGTCGAGGATGCGTCGTCCCGCTTCGGAGCCCCTCTCGTTCTCGACGAGCGAGAGAATGACGTTCGTGTCGAGAAGGACCTTCACGGCTCTCTGATCTCTCTGACGCTCTCGACGGGGTCGATGTCGACGTGCGACAGGATACCCTGAAGCGCCTCGCCTGGATTGTGGTCTTCGTCGGGGTCCGGGAGTTCGATGTCGACCGAGTCGTCGGCGCGCGTGACCCACGGGTGTCGGTGTGTGAACGCTGCGACGCGCTCGTCGGCCGCGTCACCGCAGTCTGCTGTCGAGGGAGCGCCGTTCGCCGAACACTCACACCACGGCCGTTCGTCTCGGTCGTCGCTCATCCAAACACCTCCGTGACGTGCGCTTCGACCGCTTGCAACTTGGATTCGACGGTCGTTTGGAGTCTGTCTGTGGGAATGCTGTTCCCGCTGGCCTGTGCGTGAACTCGTGTCTCGCCTCCACTGTCGCTCAGTGTGATGTCACTGTCGGTGTCGAACGCGTACGTCACCGACGTAGCCTTGATCTCTCCAGCGTCGCCGACCCGTGCTTCCATCCTGAAGTCGTCGGACGTACCCTCAGCCGTTCCGAACACGTCCAGTCGGCGCAAGTCGACCGTATTCAGACTGGCGACCGCCGCACAGTGAAATGCCAACGCCTCGTCAAGCCTGTCGGGACGAGCGTGTGTATGACAGTGACAGTTGCCGTCGGCAGTATCGAGCACGAAGTGGTCGTATGCGCCGAGTGCGGGCGTGTCGAACCCACCTTCTGAGTAGCACACACGCAGGGTATCGTCGTCGCCAACTCGCTCAAGAGCGTTCTGGAAGAACGCAGGTCTGTCCGCCTCGGTCGTGTCGCGCACGATCTGTTCGAGCGTCTCGCCATCCCGTTCGACTGCCTCGATGGAGTGGGTACAGACACCGACGTGAGTGACTGACAGAGCTGAGTCGGGCACACTGACTCTGGTCCCGTTCTGCCTGATAAAAGTACGCCGGGAGAGCCGCCCGCGTCGGCGGTCCCGGTCACCCGGTCCCGACGACCCGCTGCAGACTACTCGTCGCCGTCACTCGCGGTGGGCGTCTCCACCACGGTGAACAACAGCTCCGACAGCGCCGCCAGACACCGACTCCGCTCGCCGGCGGTCAACACGTACTCCTCGACGGGCGTGCCGGTCGCCAACGCCCGCCCGTTCGGCACCTCCGCGTGCGACTGCACCACGGTCGCCGACTCCACGTCGCTGACCGCCTCCGCGATCAGGCTCACGAACGACCACAGTTCCGCCGGCGGGACGCCACCCTCGCGGGCCGCGCCGCGCACGGTCGTACACTGCATGGCCAACTCGCGTTTCCGTGTCTCCGGGAGCATCGTCTGCCGGATCTGGTTGATACTGTCGACGTAGTCGTCGTACAACGCCTCGGGGTCGATCTGCTGATCGTGCTGCTCGGCCGCGCCGTCACGCTTTTGTGACGGAGAATCATTCGAACACATGTCGTGGCCTCTCCACGACACTGCGGAGGGAGGGTGTTCAGGCACCCTCTCCGCCTTCTCACGACGGTCACCTCGCGCAGTGTCGTACTCGTCGTTCGAGTCGGGATCGTCTTAACGGTTTTGGATCTGTTCAGATTAGCGCGGCGGTGTCGGAACCGGAGCGGCGGGATCGGGCGACGAGGTCGGGTGAGCCAGACTCTCGTTGGAGAGCGTGGCTGAACTGTACACTCAGACGAAGCAGCTAGCCCACCGGCGTGACAGCAGTTTATGTACACAAAGTACATATTCGACACAAACTCTCAGGAAGTAAACCGAGAGTTACAGCAAACGACGAGAGCCCATATGTCGAGAGAAGTCAGCCACGACGAAGCGGAGACACTCCTCCGGGAAACCTGGGAGGAAGTGAACGCCGAAGAGAAGACCGAGTACACTGACCACCCAGATATTCGTCAGAGACTGCGGGAGGTGCTTGCTACCGACAAGTACGGTACTCGAACGTTCAACTATATTCTTGTTACGAACGTGCTGGCCAAGGCGGTAAATACGGACATTCACACGCTCGCTCTGCAGGATCAGAGTGAAGTTGACGGGTCGTTCAATTCCGGTGGGCTCGCAACCGAGGTCGTCACCGACTGGGAGAAAGACAACGGTGAGCGGTTAGGTGGGTCAAACGAGCCCCGGACGAACAGTGTCTACTACCGCCAATCGGAGCTGAACAGAGACTACGAGGTTCGGAGCGAGGAGCTGTATCAGAGCCTGATTGAGGTTCTCACGGAACTCCAGACCGGAGTAGCAGACGGGACGCTTGACCCGCACAATGTACTCCGACAGACGCTATATGAGGTGTCACAACTCGAAGCACAGACAATTGACCCGGATGTCTCGTCTGGGGTGTCACACGCAGCAGTTGACATGGCAGTCCGGGAGTACCTTCGAGAGTCGGGAACGGGTGAACGGCTGGCGGCAGTTACCGCTGGAGTACTTGATGCACAGGCGTTCGTCCCTGACTGTCGCGAGGTTCATGTGAAAACCGACCACGTCAACGTCGCCGACGAGAACTCGAACGCGGCCGGAGATATCGAACTGTTCGAGACGGAACAGGAGGAAGATCTACTCCGCGCTGCGGAAGTGAAAGACAAACCAGCGACGAAGTCCAACGTGCAACACTCAATCTCGACGGCCGCAGCACACGGGCTAGATGAGTACCTGTATATTGTGGGTGACGGGTTCCAGTCGGAGCAGGACCGGCAGGACGCAGTGGGAGTGACCGAAGACGCCGCGATAGAGCTAATCCTTGTCAGCGTGGACGACTTGCTTGGGTGTTTGAAATTTCAGGGTCGGGTAGCCCGTACCCGCTTCTGTGAGTCTGTTAGTGGGTTTTTGAACGATATGCGCGCACAAGCGGAGAGCAAATCAGACTGGGAACGTCTCGTCGAGTCGCTGTGACCCGTTTCTGGTAGTACCTCTCACAACGTCAGTTCAGCATGGAGGACAGACAGCGTATCACTCTTAGAACCGTCCGGGTCTTGAACGACTGACTCCTCAACGTCCGTCCGAACATCCAAGGTGAACTGACGCTGGAGGAGTTCGACAACGTCGATCACCTGTGCGATTCGCTTCCCTCGCCCTTTGATTGTAATCGTCTCCGTTTTGTTAGCTCTTGCAGCAATCCTCTCTGCGTGTCGCCAAGGAGAGTGAGTCCCATCAATCTCGACCGGCTGATTAACAGTCGTGTCACCACCGTCAGCAAGCACCGCTGATGTCGACACAGACTGGTTCGACTCTGCTGTCCCGATACCGAGTTGGTCAGCCATCGCTTCAGCGACAGCTGTTGCGAGCCCCGGTGGAACTGCGTTCCCGATCTGTCGCTGAATTTCTCTGGGTGGGCCACAGATCTCGTAGTCAACGGGAACGTCCATCAGTCGCATCTGTTCGAGAAACGAGTACCGTCGTGAACGCCAATGAAACGGACCAACGTACGTCCCTGGGGCTGCCTGAAGCGTCCACGTCGGGCGGTCTGGGTCCTGTTTCAACAGATAGTTGTAGTGTCTTGAACGCCAGTCGAACACCTTCGCGTCTAACTCGTCTTCGTCACGTTCTACGTACTCCCCCGTTTCGGGGTCGTATTTCCGCTCGCTGAAATGCTGGTAGTTCCCGCCAGGAGGAATATCCGAAAGGAGGTGTCCGTAGTTCCCACCGACCGCGTTCTCGTATCCGGAGTTACCGACTGCTTCGGCGTCCGTGTTGAACTCTTCAAGCGCCGCTGCAGCAGTGACCCAGGGCGGTTTTCCGGTGAGTGAGTTTGCTGCATCAACATGTGTTGGATCTGGAAAGTACGGTTTCTCCCCATCTCGGAAGCCAATAATGAACAGCCGCTGGCGGGTTTGAGGAACACCGAATCCAGCAGCATTTAATACACTGTGGTTGGTCGTGTATCCAGATGCAGAGAACGCTCGCTTGATCAGTTGGAAGTCTTCTCCGTTGTTCGCAGAGGCGAGCCCACGGACGTTCTCGAATATGAACGCACGGGGTTTTATTTCCTCAAGCAGTCGGATAAATTCGTTGAACAACATACCGCGGGCTGCGTCAGTTCCCTCACGACTTCCCTCGTTCGACCGTGAGAACGTCTGGCAGGGGGGGCCGCCGACGATGAAGTCGATATCGTCAGTGCCTGCGGCTGCGAGTAGCTCACCTGCCGACACGTCGTGAATATCATTCTCAATAACCTTCCACGAGAAGGGGGTATCCTTCCCGTAGATTCCTCGTGGGAAGACGCTACTGTTAGCTCGGAGGGTGTCCGCAGCATACTCGTCAGAGTCGACAGTGACCAGCGTTTCAATCCCGGCACGATGGAGCCCGAGATCAATTCCCCCGAGCCCAGAGAACAGACTAATTGCCGTCGCGTTTTCCATGGTGCCAACTCACTCGGAATGCTACATAGTTGTTCCCACTGCGCCCACTGTGCCCGGTTGCAAAACACATTATGTACACAAACAACGTTGTGTTCAGCTAGACGAGAGCGTGTGTGCCGGAACCATTCAGTGTGAAAGCCCGCGGACGCCACGGGACGGAGTCGCTCGATCTGACCATTCCAGTGGAACTGAAACGTGAACACGGAATCACACAGGGAGATGTCTTCTTAGTCGAAGTTAGTCCCGACGGAGAGCTGTCAATCGAGTATGAACGGATTCACGACGCAGAAACGGAGTAGACCATACACCATCGACACAACACTCCTCACCCACCCCGCCCAACAACCGTCGATGACAGACGAGACGACCATCCCGACCGTCGAGACGGACGATGTCTCCATCCCGGCGATGGGACTCGGCACGTGGCAGCTCACCGACCAGACCGCCTACGACGCCGTCAGTGCGGCGTTGTCCGTCGGCTTCCGGCACGTCGACACCGCACAGCTGTACGACAACGAGTGGGCCGTCGGGCGCGCAATCGCCGACAGCGACGTACCCCGCGAGGAGGTGTTTCTCACCACGAAGGTGGACCCGACGCTCACAACCCGCGATGCGATCGAGTCGTCGATCCAGGGCTCACTCGACCGGCTGGGTGTCGACCACGTCGACCTGTTGTTGATCCACTGGCCCAACCCGTTAGCGGATCTGGAGACGGTGATGACGACGCTCTCCGAGGCGCAAAAGCGGGGCCACACTCGCCACGTCGGCGTGAGCAACTTCGGTGTCGACAGACTCGACCGCGCCCGGGAACTCGCCTCCGTCCCGATTGTCACCGACCAGGTGTTGTTCCACCCGTTCCACCCACAGCGAGAACTGCTAAACTACTGCCAACGGGAGGGCGTGACACTCACCGCCTACAGCCCGTTGGCAGAGGGCGCAGCGTTGTCGGACGACCTGCTCGGGAACCTCGGTCAGGCGTACGACGCCACGCCCGCACAGGTGGCGCTCCGGTGGGCCACCCAACACGAGAACGTCGTCGCGATTCCCAAGTCGACGAGTCGCGCCCACCTCGCGGAGAACCGCGACAGCTTCGGGCTCACGCTCTCGCGGAGCGACCACGACCACGTCACCCGGCCGTCGTTGGCCCGCACCGCACGCCTCGCGGTCGGGAGCCGGCTGCGGGACGCACTCCCCGGCTGACCCCGACCAACTCCACGCCGCCGCAGCCTGCGATTCACCCGGCATCCCACGTTCGCGCGACACGGGCGACGACCGCGTCCCGCGTCGCCGCGGGATCGAGGCCGCTCCCGACGACCGTCGGGAACCGCGCGCGGACGAGCCGGTCGAAGACCGCCGTCCCAACCCGGTCGACCGTCGGCTCATCGACCTGGTCGCGCGCTCGCCGAATCCGTTCGTCCGTCACCCAGTCGCTCGCCACTGCCGTCGCGTTCGGTGACTCGGCGCGCTCGTCGCCGGGGGATCGTTCGAGACTCGTCTCGTCGGCGAGCCGGAGCGCGGTCCCGTCCGGTTTCTTGTGTGAGTAGACGCCGAAGGCGGGGCCGTCGCGCCACGTCGAGGCCGGCAACGGCCCGTCCGGGTCGACACGGCCAGCGGGCGTCTCCGCGCGGATCGTCGGCGCCGGCGCGAGTCCGACCCCTTCGATCAGCTGCCGGCGTTCGTGCGGGAGAAACGACACCGTCGGGTGGGCGGCGTCGACGCCGACCACCGCTGGCGTCTGTTCCCAGTCGTAGTCACCGCGTCGTCGGTGAACAGCCACACAGTCGAACGCGACCTGCGCGGCGTCCGCGGTCGCCGCTCGCAACGCCGCGCGGTCGAACCGCCGGCGGAGCGCGCGGGCAGCGAACCCCAACACCGGCGACACCTCTCCGGGCGCGACACGCCGCCACCGGTCGACACCGCGAGCGGCCGCCGGCCACCCTGGGTCTGCCGGCACCCCGAGTTCGAGCGTCCCCTGTGCCGTGAGCCGGACGCGCAGCGGCGTCCCCTCGGGGTACTCCGCGCGCCAGAGGTGGCCGCCGGCCAGAAACGAGTCGTCGGGCGCGGCCGCGGCGTCGAGCCGGTCGAACGGGTGGGTCACGCTGGCCGTTCGCGGCCGCCGTACTTCACTCGTGTGGCAGACGCTCCCCGCCGTCAGTCCAACGCCGTCTCCAGTCGGTCGACGTACGTCTCGTCGCCGACGAACACCGGTGTCCGGCCGTGGAGTTCCTCGGCCGGCCGGTCGAGGATCGACTGCTCGCCGTCCGAGGAGGCGCCGCCGGCCGTCTCGATCAGGTGCGCAATCGGGTTCCCCTCGAACTGGTGGCGGAGCTTCCCGTCCGGGTAGCCGTCGCCAGCCGGGTAGCCGAAGATGCCGCCGTACTCCAACACCTGGTTCACGTCCCCGACCATCGCGCCGCCGTACCGCAGTTTCAGCGCCGACTCCACTTCTCTGACGTACGACGTGAACGCCGGCGACCAGTCCGGCACCCGACCGCCGAACCCGTACACCGTCGGCTCCGCCGGCAGCGTCACCTCGCCGAGCCGGTCGCGGTCGCCGTCTGCGACCAGATACTCCACGACGGAGTCGCGGGCGACAGCCATCGTCGTCAGCGGGCCGTACAACACGTACCCCGACGCCACGAGCGCCGTCCCGCGGGCCGGCAACGGGGCGTCGTACACGCCGATCACCGTGCCGACCGCGTTGTTCGAGGTGATGTTCGAGGAACCGTCCAACGGGTCACACGTCACCGACAGCCCCGCGCCGGCGTCGACGACGGACTCCCCTTCCTCGCTGGCGTAGGCGCCGACCCCGTCGAGTTCGGTCAGTCGCTCCGCGATCAGTTCGTCGGCGTGCGCGTCGGCGGCCAACATCGTCTCTCCGGAGGGGTTCTCCTCGTCGAGGTACCGCCGCCGGCCCGGAAGCGACGCCCGGATCTCGCTCGCGACGGCCGCGACCGCGTCGAAGATTGCCGTGACCGGGTCCGTCTCCTCACCGGGGTCGCCGGGGCCACCGCCGGACATCAGTCGTCCGCGACGGCGGCCGCGCCGGTGTGTTCCAGTGCCTCGTCGACGGGCGCCTCCTCGAAGATCACCGCCTCCAACGCGTCGAGAATCTCCTGTGGGTTCTCGCGTTGGAACACGTTCCGCCCCACCGCCAACCCGTCGGCACCGGCGTCCATCGCCTCCCGGATCGTCGTGAGGAACGCGCGGTCGTCCGTTTTCGACCCGCCGGACATCACCACCTTCGTCCGACCGGACATCTCACACGCGTGGGCCATCGCGTCGGCGTCGCCGGGGTACTTCACCTTCGCGATGTCGGCCCCCAACTCCAACCCCATCCGCGCGGCATAGCTGATCACGCCCGGCTTGGTGTCGTTCTTCAGCCCCTGTCCGCGCGGGTACGCCCACATGACGACACTCAGATCGTGTTCGCGCGCGGCCTCCTGGACCCGACGGAACTCCTCGGCCATCTCCACCTCGTCGTTCGCGCCGGCGTAGACGGTGAACCCGATTGCGTCCGCGTCCAACGCCTCGGCGGCGTAGTCGACGGTGCAGTTGAGCGCCGTGTCCGGCTCACCCATCCAGAGGTTCGAGGTGCCGTTGAGCTTCGTCAACAGGCTCACCTCGTCGGCGTACTCCGGGTAGTACGCCTCCGCGATCCCCTTCTGGACCGCCACCGAGGTGACCGCGTCGTGTGTGGCCAACTCGAAGATCGACTCCGGGTCTGCCGTCTCCGGGTTCGGCTCGAAGTCGACCGGCCCGTGTTCCAACCCGTGGTCGTACGCCAGGATGAGCGCCTTCCCGTCTCGCGTGATCGCGTCGTCGGCGTCCGGTAACATCGGTCGAAACGGGGCGCCGAGACAGTATAAATCATCGGGACCGTTCGTGCAAAGATATTAACTCGGATTAGAGTAATTTTCTAGTCCGGAAACGACCGCGCCGTCTCGCGGAGCGTCGCGAACCGGTCTTCCGAGAGATCGAGCGCCGCCGCCACCGCGGCGGGGTCGGCCGTCGCCAACGACCGGATGGAAGTGATCCCCGCGGCCGCCAGCGTCTCTCGCGTCTCGTCGTCGACCCCGTCGAGTTCCGTCACCGGCACCGGCGCGGAGCGTTCCCGCCAGGCGGTCTCCGCCTGCACCGGGTCGCCGGAGCCGTCTGCGGTCGCCTGTCGGTCGCCGGTCCCGTCTCCGGCGGCGACGGTCGTCCCGGCGTCGGGCGCGTCCGTCCGCTCGTCGGTCGTCCCGGCGTCGGGCGCGTCCGTCCGCTCGTCGGTCGCCTCGGTGTCGGACGCGAACCCGCCCGGGCGAGCGGTGGCCGGCCACGGCCCCACGTCGTCGGACGACTCCCTGTCCGCGCTCGGTGTGTCATCGGTCGCCGCGTCGTCTGTGTCACCCCGTCCCGTCGTCTCCGGTCGTGCGGTCTCCGGCCACGCCGTCGTCTCCGCGGGCTCGTCGTCCGTGTCGTCCGGTCGCGCCGTCTCGGGCCAGTCACCCTCCGGCCGCGGGTCGGTGGTGTCGGCCGGGGTCGTTCCCGGGCTCTCCCGCTCGTTTTCCCCGTCCGTCTCGTCGGGGTCGTCGTCGGCCCAGTCGCCCGTAGAGGCGGCGACCCAGTCGCGTTCCCCGTTGTTGAGTCCGCGAACCTGGTCGGACCGGCGACTTAGGTCGTTCCGGTCGTCCTCCGTGTCGAACGACCACGGCAACGAGTGTTCGCGTCTGATCCGCGCCGCCACCCCGGGGTTGACGCCGGCGTCCAACAACATCCCGAACGAGACCTCTCTGTCCCGGATTCCCGCGGCGGCGAACGACGCGTCCTCGATCACCGCTGCCGTGGCTGGTCCGACGAACTTCAGTTCCGTCGGCTCCGGTGACGCTCCCACGCCGTCCCGTTGGGTGGTCACTGCCTCCGAGTTGACCACCACTCCCTTTCAACGTTTCCGTAAACCGACTCGTTCCTGTTCGACCTCGGCAGTGTGTGTCGCTCCGCTCGGCTCTGAGGGTGTCCATGTCGCTCCGCTACGCTTACCACGGTGCCGTCGTCACCGTCTCGTATGCGCACACTGTCTGACGTGGAGACGGTCGGCGTCGTCGGCGCCGGCACGATGGGCAACGGGATCGCGCAGGTCGCCGCCACCGCAGGCTACGACGTGGTGATGCGTGACATCGAGGCGGGGTTCATCAAGGACGGGCTCGACAGCATCGCCGACTCGTTGTCGCGACTCGACGAGAAGGACGCGCTCCCGGCGGAGCCGGCGACGATCGAGGAACGGATCACCGGCACCACGGATCTCGACGCGCTCGCGGACGCCGACCTGGTGATCGAGGCCGCCGTCGAGGATGTCGACATCAAACGCGACATCTTCGCCGACCTCGACGACATCGCAGACGACGACGTGGTGTTGGCGACCAACACCTCCACGCTGTCGATCACCACCATCGCCGCCGCGACCGACCGCCCCGCGCAGGTCGTCGGGCTCCACTTCATGAACCCCGTCCCGATCATGGACGGTGTCGAGGTTGTCGTCGGGGAACACACCGCCGAGGAGACGACGGCGTTCGCCCACGCCGTCGCCGAGGCGTTCGGCAAGGAGACCTGGGAGTCGGACGACAAACCCGGCTTCGTCACCAACCGCGTGTTGATGCCGTGGATCAACGAGGGAATCCGCGCCTACGACGAGGGTGTCGCCGACAGGGAGGATCTCGACAAGGGGATGCGGCTCGGCACGAACGTCCCGATGGGGCCGTTGGAGCTTGCCGACCACATCGGCCTGGACATCTGTCTGGACGCCTCCCGCACGCTCCACGAGAAGCTGGGTGACCGTTACAAGCCTGCCTACCTCCTCGAACGGAAGGTGGAAGCCGGCACGCTCGGCAAGAAGACCGGCGAGGGGTTCTACGACTACGGCGACTGACCGGTTGGTGCCCCGGCCGGCTCACAACACCGTCTTCCCGAACGCGCTCGCGGCCAACTCCGTCGCGAGTTCTGCGGTCTCGTTGGAGTCGTCGAGCGTCGGGTTCACCTCGACCACCTCCATCGACCGGAGCAACTCGCTTTCTGCCAACAGCTCCATCGCGAGGTGCGCCTCGCGGTAGGTCACCCCGCCCCGGACAGGCGTGCCGACTCCCGGTGCCTCGTTGGGGTCGAGCCAGTCCATGTCGAGACTGGCGTGGACGCCGTCGACACCGTGGCCAGCGACCTGGAGGGCGTCGTCGACGACCGCCCGGACCCCGCGTTCGTCGATGTCGGACATCGTGTAGACGGTCACGTCCGAGTCCGACAACATCCGTCGTTCGGCGTCGTCGACCGACCGGAGCCCGACGACCACGACGTTCTCCTCGCGCAGTCCCGGCGCGTTCGCCCACTCGACGCCCGCGAACTCCCCGACCCCGAGCGTGGCCGCCAACGGCATCCCGTGGACGTTCCCCGACGGTGAGGTCGTCGGGGTGTTGAAGTCGCCGTGGGCGTCGAACCACACCGCACCGATCTCCGCGTCGCGGGCGGACCCCCGGAGTGAGCCGATGGCGACGGAGTGGTCACCGCCCAACACGAGCGGCGTCTCGTCGGCGGCCAACGCGTCGGCCACCCCATCGCCCAACCGCGTCACCACGTCTTCGGTTTCGCGGAGGAACTTCGCGTTCCCCTCGCTGGGCGGGCGGTAGTCCGGGTCGCGTTCCTCCGCCCGCGGCACCGAGAGGTCACCCGCGTCCAGACAGGTCGCGCCGGCGGCCTCCAACTCCGTCGAGAGCCCGGCGTATCTGATCGCGGACGGCCCCATGTCGACTCCGCGTCGTCCCTGCCCGTAGTCGCTGGGCGCACCGATGATACGAACGTCCATAGGGTGTGTCCGTGCCCGAACGGTTTGAAGCTACTCGATTTCGACACTGCGAAAATTTCCACTCGGAGACGGTCGAACTCGGCCTATCCGTCTCGGAGTTGGTTCTGGTCACCGCATGTCTCCAGAACCGCGGAGACCAGAGACACCCGTTCGGAGGCGCGTCGCCACAGCTATATCCGCCTCGATGCCGTACCGTGTCCAGTGACAGCGACCGAGTCGACGACGGCGGAGGCGGTCGTAGCTCTCTCTGACGTGCGGAAGACGTACGAACTGGGCGGGACGGTGACGGCGTTGGACGACGTCTCACTGTCGCTCGCGGAGGGCTCTTACACCGCGGTGATGGGGCCCAGCGGCTCCGGCAAGAGCACCCTGCTCAACCTGATCGGCGGGCTCGACACCCCCGACGACGGCAGCGTCCGGGTCGGTGGCCAGAACCTGGGGGCCGCCTCCGAACGGGACCGGGCGGCCGTCCGCGGCACGGAGATCGGCTTCGTCTTCCAGACGTTCAACCTGATGCCGCGGCTCACCGCCGTCGAGAACGTCGCTTTGCCGCTCGTGTTCGACGGCTGGGACCGCACGGAGCGACTGGAGCGCGCCCGCGAGGTGTTGGACCGGGTGGGGCTCGGCGACCGGTACGACCACGAGCCCGCACAACTGTCCGGCGGCCAACGCCAACGGGTGGCGATTGCGCGAGCGCTCGCCCCGGACCCGTCGATCCTGTTGGCCGACGAGCCGACCGGCAACGTCGACACCGAGACCGGTGCGGGGATCATGGCGCTGTTGGCGGAGATCAACAACGCCGGCAACTCCATCCTGTTGGTGAGCCACTCCCGCCGGATCGCGGAACACGCCGAGCGGATCGTCCACATCCGGGATGGGCTGATCGAGGAGATCGAGACGGTCACGCCGGAGGTGGCCTGATGGACCCGCGAGAGACGCTCCGGATCGCCGGCCGGTCGATCCGCGCCCACCGGCTCCGGTCGACGCTGACCGTGATTGGGATCGTCATCGGGATCGCCTCCGTCGTCGTGTTCGCCAGCTTCGGCGCGAGCGTTGAGGCGTCTGTCATCGACGACATCGGCGGGACAGATGCCAACAACGTCTACCTCCTGCCGGCGTCGACGGACGACGAAGGCCCCGCCGGCGGGCCGGGGTTGGGCCAACCGGTGTTCACACAACACGACATCGAACAGCTCCGGGAGGTCGAGGGGGTCGAGACTGTTCTCCCCCGGGGAATCGTCCAGCTGTCCGCCGTCGAACACGACGGCCAGACCGTCGCCCAACGACAGGCGACGGCGACGACGCCGGCGACGTTCGACAACGACTCCGTCGTCGCGGGGCGTGGGTTCCGGCAGGGAGCCGCCGAGCTGGTGATCAACGAACGGGCGGCGGTGGCGTTCCCCGGCAACCTCTCTGTCGGCGACGAGGTGACACTGCAGTTGGCGTCAGGCGACCGGGAGACGCTCACCGTTGTCGGGATCGTCTCGGGCACCCGTGGTGGGTTCCTCTCGTCGTTCGGCGGTGTGCAGTCGCGGTACTACCTGCCGACGGAGCCGTACTACCGGACGACCACGGAGAGCCCGACACTCGGTGTCGACCAGAAGGCGTACCCGCAGGTGACGGTGACGACGGCGCCGACGGCGGTCCAGAGCGCCCGCGCGGAGATCGAGGCGTACGCCGCGGAGTCGGACGCCACACGGCTGTTGCCCGCGGGGTTCGAGGTGGTCGTCCAGACCAGCGGTGACGTGGTCGAGGAGATCCAGGACGTGATCGACCGGATCACCCGGTTCGTCACCGGGATCGCGGTGATCGCGTTGGTCGTCGGCGCCATCGGGATCGCCAACATCACACTCGTCTCCGTCACCGAACGCACCAAGGAGATCGGGATCATGAAGGCGGTCGGCGCGACGAACCGCGACACGATGCAGTTGTTCCTCACCGAGGCCGTCCTCCTGGGTGGGATCGGCGCGGTCGTCGGCGTCCCGTTGGGGTTGCTCGTCGGGTTCGGCGCGGCGGTGTACGCCGAGGTGTCGTTCACACTCCCGATCAACTGGATCGTCTTTTCGGTGGCGATGGGCGTGACGACCGGTGTCGTCGCCGGGCTCTACCCCGCGTGGCGCGCCTCGAAGGTCGACCCGATCGAGGCCCTGCGGTACGAGTGACTCGCGGCGGTCGCCAGACAGGGCCGCCTGTCACCACTCGACGGCGACGCGCTCGTCGCTCGCGGCGGCCTCGTAGACGGCCTCGATGGTCGCCACATCCGCGAGCGCGTGGCGGCCGGTCGGGTCAACCGGCTCGTCGCCCAACAGGTGGTGAGCGAGGTACGCGAACTCCTCGCGCATCTGGCCGACGGAGTCGTAGGTGACGGTGTGGCGGTCGCCGCCACGCACGAGCGTGAGCCGTTGGGTGTCGTTGTCGAAGAACCCGGGTTCGAGCCGGATCGCGCCCTCGGTGCCGACGATCTCCAGTCCGGCGGCGAACTCGGCGTTCTGTGAGGCGGCACACTGCGCGACCGTGCCGTCGTCGAACGTCACCTCGAAAGTGGCGTGTTCGTCCGGCACGTCGTCGAACATCGCGCCGGCGCTCTTGGCGGTCGCGCGCACGGAGACGGGGTCGATGTCGAGGAGGAACCGCGTCGTGTTCAGCGGGTAGATCCCCAGGTCGGTCACCGAGGCGCCGCCGCCAGCCAGCTCCTCGTCGAGTCGCCAGTTGCCGTCCGGAAACAGCTCCCCGATCGGCTGGGACATGTGACCCTGGACGTGGACCGGCTCACCCAGGAAACCGTCCGCGACCGCGTCCCGGAGCGTGCGGACCACCGGGTCGGTCTGCATCCGGTAGCCGACGATCAGGGGTACGCCCGCGGTCTCGCAGGCTTCGACCATCGCCCGGGCGCGCTCGGTCGTTGCCTCCATCGGCTTCTCACACAACACCGGCTTCCCGTGGGCGGCGGCCGCCTCGACGTGTTCGAGGTGGGTCGCGTTGGGCGTACAGACGTACACCGCGTCGTAGTGGTCCGTTGCCGCGCCGTCGTGGAACGCGTCGTACGACAGCGTCGCCTCGATCTGTTCCCACTCCGCGCTCGCCCGTTCGCGTTTCTCCGGCGTCCCGCTGACGGCGACCGTCGCGGCCGCAACGTCCAGATCCGCGAGCATCGGTCGCACGTGTTCGCTGGTCCACCAGCCCAGCCCGACGAGCGCGAACCGCACCGTCCCGTCGTGTGTGTCGTCCCAGTCGCGGCGCGACAGCCCCGCCGTCAGCGCCGTCAGGTCTAACTCGGTCACGAATTATGAATACGTACGCAGCTACGACCCTCTTGCGGTCCCGGACGATACGGTGTCTCATCGCTCTCGATCGACCGAGAGCCTCTCTAGACGGTGCTCTCGAAACAGATAAACCGGGAAAAACTGTCATCAGAATCCGCACGACGAGGAGACAGAAGACACCCTGCGGTGCGGTGGCGGAGGCGGAGCGAACGGCACGACGACGGCAGACGCGAGCGCGCCGCCGTGCGGCGCGCTCGCGCTTTTTGATCGACATTTTTTCATTGGGTGGGCGCGCGCAGCGCGTCCACCCAAGGAGCGAAAAAGGTCGGTTTTACACGCTTTCGAGGCGAATATCATGTGGCTTGACTCCGTGGAGGAATCCGACAACAGATAAACCGAAGCGTTAAGCCAAAACACACCAATAATCGAGGTGCAGCGATGTGGTATGATTACCGCTTCCGCGCTTACCCTGACCGAACAGGTGTGACTGCGGAGGCAGAGCGCCACATCGACATCCACCGCCAAGCCTACAACCACACTCGTCACGAATACAACGTCCTCGATGCCGACGAGGACAACATCGGGTCGGCGTACCAACACCAGAGGCGTCTCACCGAGTGGAAAACGGAGTGGCCCGTGTTCTCAAAAGTCCACTCAAAGGCGTTACAGAAAACCGTCGAACAGTTCTACAACAACCTCTCGAACCTCTCAGACAAGAAAGAGAAGGGCTACAAGGTCGGGTGGCTCAAGTGGAAGCCCCCAAGCGAGTACCAGAGTATGACGTATTCGCAGTCAGGCTTCAAACTCAAAAACACGAGTGGTCGGACTGCAACGCTCTGGCTCTCCAAAATCGGTGACATCCCCATCCGCTACCACCGCCCAATCCCCGACAACGCTATTATCAAAGAAGTCACCCTGAAAAAGGAGACGACAGGTGAGTGGTACGTCACGTTCGGACTCGAAGTCGAAGACACCGCACTCCCCGAGAAACCCGACATAGACGACGTGAATGCAGAGGATTGCGTTGGCATCGACCTCGGCATCACCAACTACATCTACACGAGTGATGGCGACAGCGTGGACTGGCTTGACCTCTCCGACGAGTACGAACGCCTGTGTCGGGAACAGCGCAGTCTCTCTCGGAAAGAACACGGGAGCAACAACTGGGGGAAACAGCGCCGAGAGGTCGCCAAAGTCAAGCGCAGAATCAAGCGGAAGGTTGAAGACTTCCAGCATAAACTCGCGACGTGGCTCATCACGACATACGACGCCGTGTTCGTGGAAGACCTGAACGTCTCGGGAATGCTTCAACAGCGCGGGAATGCGCGGAACAAGCAGGATGCTGCGTGGCGTGGGTTCATCGAGATGCTGGAGTACAAAGCAGAACTGTACGGCACGCACGTCGTCCAAGTAGACCCTGCGGGGACGACCAAGGAGTGTGCGGAGTGTGGTGTTGAGACGGGCAAACCGTTGTGGGTTCGGGAACACAGTTGCCCGAGTTGCGGGTTTGAGGCAGACAGGGACGCGAATGCGTCGTACAACGTTCTTTCTCGCGGTTTTGAAAAGTTAGGTCTGGGACAGGCCGAAGTCACGCCTGTGGAGACTGCGACCGCTGTGGAAACCGATGAAGGGAGGTCTTCGTCAGTTCCTGCAAGTCGCGTCGTGGAAACGGGAAGCCTCGGGGCTTGACCCCGAGGCGATTCACCAGAACTTCAGGTTGTTCTTCACCGCCTCCCGCTTCAGCTCTTGGATGTGTTCCGTCAGGGGGATGTCCTTGGGACACACCTCGGTACAGGAGAACTGGGTCTGACACCGCCAGACGCCGTTCTCCTGTTCGACGATCCGCAGGCGGTGTTCCTTCATCTCCTCACCCTCGCGTTCGTCCATCGTGAACCGGTAGGCCTTGTTGATCGCCGCCGGGCCGAGATACTCGTTGTTGCCGGCCGCGACGTTACAGGAGGACATACACGCGCCACACCAGATACACCGGGTGGACATCTTGATCTTCTCGCGGTTCTCTCGGCTCTGGCGTTGCTCCGCCAGCTCCTCGTCGGGGGTCTCCTCGGTCTGGAAGTACGGCTCGACGGACTCCATCTGGTCGTAGAAGTGGGACATGTCGACGACCAGATCCTTCCGCACCTCCGCGTGGGGTAACGGCTCGACGCGCACCGGCTCTGCCAGATCCGCCATCTGGGTCTTACAGCCGAGTCGTTGTTTGCCGTTGACGAACAGGGCGTCGGAGCCACAGATCGCCTGCCGACAGGAGTGCCGGAAGGTGAGCGAGGAGTCGAACTCGTCGCGGGCGTAGATCAGCGCGTCCAACACCGTCATCCCCTTCTCGAAGGGGACGTGGAAGTCGTCGAACCGCGGCTCCATCTTCCCTTCCACGTCCGGATCGTAGCGGAACACCTTCAGCTGGACGGTGTCCTCGCCCGGCTCGTTCGCGGTGGCCTCCCGACGGGCCCGTTCCTCGGCGGCCGTGCGGGCGTCCGCGTCACGCTGTGCCCGGCGTCGGTCGCCGGGTGTCTCCTGGTCGGTCTCCGTCTCCGTCTCGGATTTGGGAACTTGTGTGCTCATCGTAGAGTCGTGTACTGTTGGAACCTCACAGCAGCGAGACGCCGGCCCACTCGTTGGCGGTCTGAACCCCGCGGACGATCAACAGGGCGCTGGCGGCGACCAGCGTCCACTTGACCGCCTGCCGGCGGCGGCCCGACAACCCCTGGTTGAGCAGGGCGTTGTAGACGCCGTTGACGCCGTGGAACGTCGCGGTGATCAGGAACAACACCATCAGCGAGTAGTAGGTCCACTGGCTCATCCGGGCGCTGGAGGCCGCGAACGTCGTCTCGGCGGCGTGGTTGACGAAGTGCAACAGGAAGAAGTGGAACGCGAGCACCACCACGAGAAACGCCGCGGTGATCCGTTGCCACAGCCAGCGTTGGCCCTTCCGGTCGAACGAGGAGTAACGCTCGCTCATCAGAACACCCCCGCGAGGAACGTCGGCACCGACGCGACGACAATCGCGCCCGTCAGACCGATCGAGGCGTAAAAGGCCTTGTCCTGTGCCTCCAAGCCGACACCCAGATCCACCAACAGGAGCCGGAGCCCGTTGAGGATGTGGAACACCGCGACGGCGAGGAGCCCGATCTCCAACAGCCGGACCGCCAGCAGTGCCTCCAGCGTCTGGATCGTGTTCGTGTACGCCTCCGGGCTCTGGGTGGCCGTGCTCAACACCGCGATGTGGGTGAACAGGTAGCCGACGAGCACCCAGCCCGTGAACTTGTGGAACACCCACGCCCACATCCCCGCGGAGAACTCCCGCCACCGGCCGAAGTCCTCCACGAGGCCCCGTTTGTACGACTGGCTCATACCTCGCCGTGGGGGGTGTCTGGGTTTAGAAGTTTCGCGTGCGAGACGGAGGCTCACAGTCTCGTGAGAGTGCCCGTCGAACCCCCTGTCGTCGGCTGTCGAGATCAGCGTCGGCCGAAAGCGGGAACTGCGTCGTCTGGCGCCGGGAGTCGTGCCGGTCGGCACCGGACATCGTGCCGGCTAGGCCGAGAGTGGCGTCGTTCTGTGGTGAGGCGCCGCCACGGAAGGGATTTGAGTGCCCGGGCGCACAGCCGGGTATGGAGACGGACGCGCTGGTCGAGACACTGCAGGACGCCGGGCTGTCGCCGTACCAGGCGAACGCCTACGTCGCGTTGTTGGAGCTGGGTGTCGCCTCGGCGACGGAGGTCGCGGAGGCCAGCGACGTGCCGGCCCCCCGGATCTACGACGTGCTCTCCTCGTTGGAGGGGGACGGCTACATCGAGACGTACGAACAGGACACCCTCCGCGCCCGCGCACACAGCCCGACAGACGTGTTGGAGGACCTCCGAGAGCGCTCCGACCGGTTCGAACGCGCCGCAGACGAGGTTGAGGACCGGTGGGAACAACCCGAGTTGGAGGGGAACGAGGCCAGCATCGTCAGCCGGTTTCGGACGGTGTTGGAGCGTGCCGAGACGTTCATCGACGAGGCCGCCCACCAGGTGTTGTTGTCGACGACAGTGGAACACTTCCGCCGACTCCGCCCCAGTCTGGTGGCCGCCTACAACCGCGGCGTGAGCGTCCGGGTGTCGCTCCACACCGAACGCGAGGGGAACACGGACAGCCTCCCGACCGTCGACGGCGTCGCAACGGAGGTGCGACACCGGCCGTTGCCGGCACCGTTTCTCGCGCTCGCGGACCGGCGCCGGGCGTGTTTCGCCCACCACCCGGAGACGTACGACCAGTACGGCGTGTTGATCAGCGACCGCACCCACACGTTCGTCTTCTACTGGTACTTCCTCACCAGCCTCTGGGAGCAGTGGGAGACGGTGTACGACGACCAGACGGACGGGTTCCCCGTGGAGTACATGGACATCCGGAGCTGCGCCCGTGACCTCTCCGCGTTGGATCTGTCGACACACGACGCCCGTCTTCAGGTCGAGGGGTACGACGTCGACACCGGCAACCAACGGGAGTTGGTCGGCACCGTCGAGGGGATCAGGAGCCCCGTCTCCGTCGGGCCAGACACCCACGTCGTCGATCTGGTCGGGCAGGTGACCCTCGACGTGCGTGTCGAGGAGGAACTGATCCCCGTCGGCGGCTGGGGCGCACTCATCGAAGACATCGAGGCGACGCGGCTCACCCTCCTCTCTGTCGATCCCGAACCCAGTGCCGGCTGGTCGCAGCTCCGCCGCGACCGCGGGAACGACTGATCGACGACTCCGTGACGGACTGACCGGCGGCTCCGTGACCGGCTGATCGACCGCTACAGGGTTCTCCACGCGCTAGTCGTCACCACACCGCGTGCGACCACGAGCGTCTGGTGACGCAGGCACGCCACGGCGCTCGTGACGGTAACGAGACCGGACAGCGAGTCGTCGACACGCTCGAACGGGTAGCACACGGTACGACGCTGTCAATCCTCGGAATCGGCTCGAACGTGTCGTCGGGGTCTTGACGACCGCGGCGCTGACGACTGGTGCCGGCGTCGCGGCCTACGGCGTGTACGCGCTGGCTGGGCGGGATGATCCTGTTATACCACCGAGCGACGGCTGGTGGGCTGAGTGGGTAGACGAACCAATCTGTGGGTACGAAACGTATCGGGGGAATACTTTTTGCTTTGCCCACATACCATCAGTCGTGGCTGGTACCACGCTCGACAGCCGAGGACGGTTGACACTCCCGCAGGAACTCCGTGAACAGTACGGCGACCAGTTTCACATCGTAGACGTAGACGACGGGGTGAAACTGATACCGGTCGCCGACGACCCGCTGGCGGCACTCAGAGAGGAGTTTGCCGATGTGGATGCCTCTGTTGCAGAACTGCGCCGGGACGCCCGTGGGTCGGTTGGTAACCACGGCGAAGAGTGATGTACGTTGATGTTGACTTTTTGTTGGCACTGATCAAGGACGACGACTGGCTCGGAGCCGCTGCCGAAGAGGTCTACACGGAACACGAGGGAGATCTCTGGACATCGCGTCTCGCGTTGGTCGAACTGCTTGTTGTCGCATACCGCCGAGACCGCGACACAGAACGTGTCATCGCAAACGCAGCGTCTCTTGTGGAGGTCGACGGCGGTGTCGAGACAGTTCTTACAGCGGCGACGTACGTCGACGAACACGGCTTCACACCGTTCGACGCGCTCCATCTGGTCGAGTCAGGTGCAGACCCCATCGTCTCCAGTGACGGGTCCTACGAGGGGTTCACGCAACAGATCGACCTCCGTGATCGGTGACGTCAGGACCACCCACTCCGCAACCTCTAACCGCTCCGTGACCGAATCACCAGTCGATGACCGACTGGACGGAGCAGTACCGCCCGTCGTCGTTGTCGGAGTTGCGAGGGAACGACTCGGCCGTCGACGACGTGCGCGAGTGGGCACGCGACTGGGACGACCACGGCGAGGCGGCGGTGTTGCACGGCTCGCCGGGGATCGGGAAGACCTCCGCGGCACACGCGCTCGCCGCCGACCTGGGGTGGGAGACGGTGGAGCTGAACGCCTCCGACCAACGGACGGCCGACGAGATCGAGCGGTACGCCGGCCGGGCGGCCAGCAACACCACACTCGGCGGCGGCGGCCGCCAGCTCGTGATTGTCGACGAGGCGGACAACATCCACGGCAACTACGACCGCGGCGGCGCCGGCGCGGTGACACGACTCGTCAAGGAGGCGCGACAGCCGGTCGTGTTGATCGCCAACGACTACTACGACATGTCCCGCGGGCTCCGCAACGCCACCCGCGAGATCGAGTTTCGGGACGTGTCCGCGCGGTCGATCCGCCCGGTGTTGCGCGACCTCTGTCGGAAGGAGGGGATCGAGTTCGAGACGGCCGCACTCGAACGCATCGCCGAACAGAACGACGGCGACCTGCGAGGTGCGGTCAACGACCTCCAGGCGGTCGCGGAAGGGCGCGAGCAGTTGACCGTCGAACACGTCGTGACCAGCGACCGCGACCAGACGGTGGAGTTGTTCCCGTTTCTGGATCTGGTGATGAAAGAGACCAACGACGCCCGCGAGGCGTTACAGACCTCCTACGACGTGGACGAGACGCCGGACGACCTCCTCGCGTGGATCGAGGAGAACGTCCCCAAGGAGTACAGCGGCGCGGCACTCGCACGCGCATACGACAGCCTCGCGAACGGGAACCGTTGGCTGGGTGTTGTTCGTGCCACACAGGAGTACAGCTACTGGCGGTACGCGGGCGACGCGCTCGCGGCCGGTGTCGCCGCCGCGCGCGACACGACCGGTGGTGGGTGGACCCGCTGGACGCGGCCGACGTTCTACCACAGCAACACCAACACCGCAGACGACGTTGTTCGCGAGATCGCGCGCCACGAGGGGACGAGCATGGCGACGGCCCGCCGGGAGATTCTCCCGTTCCTCTCGACGATCACCCACCACTGCAAACCACGGGAGCCGACCGTCCAGATGGCCGCCGCCTACGAGTTAGAAGAGGAACACGTCTCGTTCGTCACCGGCTCCGGTGAGACGACCAACAAGGTCCAGTCGATCGTGGCGGACGGCGGCCAGCGGCGGGCAGAACTCGTCGAGGAACACGCCGGCGGCGCGTTCGAGCAGGCCGCCGCGCAGACGGACGCCTCGGAGACGGCCGACGACTCTGGCCTGGTGTCGGAGCCCGGCGAGGATGTCGGCGGATCGGCCGAAGGCGACGGCGCAGACGAGACGGATGCAGACGGCGACGAAGACGACGCGGAGGAAGACCAGTCCGGGCTGACCGACTTCATGTGACGGCCGGCCGGTCGACCGTCGCCTCGGCCGCGACGGGGGCTACGACGACGCCTCGGCGAGTTCCGCTTCGGTGAGCGCCTCGTTGAGCGCGTCCCGGACGCGTTCCCCGGTGTCGCGGTCGCTCGCGGTGGTGACGACCCGGTTCTCCTGGACGCTGGAGCCGTCACGCAAGAGGAGTCGGACGTTGCCGTGTTCGTCCGCGCGGGTCACCTTCGCGCGGAGCCCGCGGCGGGACCCCTGTCCGCCGGCGTCGATGGGCCCAGGGATGATCTTCTTCACGTGTGGGTGTTCCGCGACCGTCCGGATCGCGCGGCGGCCGGTGCGGTCGCCGATCAGAGTGGAGTGGCTGCCGCCGATCTTCTCGGAGGGGCGGCGTTCGACCACCTCCAGAGCTGGCTCGCCGCGCCGGCGCAACACCGTCGCGACCGGGTCGTCCTCGGAGACGCGGAGAAACTCGTAGTGGACCTGTGCGCGCGTTTCCCGGATGGCCGCGCGGTCGCCCGCGGCGTACACCGTCTCCGGCCGTTTGCGCATAATCTCGTCTGCCACCCGGCCGGCGTAGTTGCGGAGCTGGGTGCGGCCGGTGCGGCCGCCGTCGTCCGGCACGGTCGTCACCGCTGTCTGACCGACCACGGCGTCCGTCGCCGTCGGGTCGTCGAACGACGAGTCCGTCGGCTCTCCGTAGAGAAACGTCAGTTCTGTGCGCTCGTCGCCGAAGACGGCGACGACGCCGTCGGCGTTGGCCGTCTCACACTGGAGGCAGTAGTCGCCCGGTTTCTCCAGCGACTGTCGACACCGACGGCAGTTCATCGGCACAACTACCAGCGCCGCGGGGATAAGTCCCTCCGTCCCGTTCTGCAACGCGGATCAGCCGCAGACCGCGTGTTACTCACCGGGCGACGCGGGTGTCTGTCAGTCGTCGTCGTCGACGATCACGTCTGCCGGCTCGTCGTTGACCGTCTCGGTGCCGCCGGACTGCTCCTGGTAGAGGAGCCCGCCGGCGATTAGCACGACGACCCACGACCGCCAGTTGGCGAGGTTGAGCGTGTAGCCGACGCCGAACGGCTTCTGGACGAGCATCCCCTCACCCGGCTGCCAGTACGCCGACAGCATCCGACCGAGGCTCGGGCGTTCGAAGTTGTACGGCACGCCGAACAGTTCGCCCGACTGAGGTTCGTCTGGCATACCAGACGGTTCCCTGCGCCGCTGTTTATCTCTTACCGTCGTCGGCTCCGAGAGAGCCAACAGACAAGTGTCGGGACAGCGAGGTGTGGGTGTGCCAGCAGCACTCGTCACAGGCTCTTCCAGAGGAATCGGCGCCGAGACCGCAGTCCAGTTCGCCCGCGACGGCTACGACGTGACGGTCAACTACCACTCCTCGGCCGAGGCCGCCGCCGACACCGCCGCGGCCGTCCGCGAGGCGGGACGCGAGGCGACGGTCGTCGAGGCCGACGCCAGCGACCCCGAGGGTGCCCGGCGGCTCGTCGGCCGAACTGTCGAGTCGTTCGGGAGTCTCGACCACCTCGTCAACAACGCGGGAATCGACCAACACGTCTACACCGCGGAGCTGTCACCCGAGGACTTCGACCGCGTGATGGACGTGAACGTCAACTCCGCGTTCTGTTGTACGAAGGCAGCGCTTTCACACCTCGAAGCCGCCGACGGCGGTGACGCACCGACCCCGTCGGTGACGAACGTCTCCTCGATTCTCGCCTTCACCGGCGCCCCCGTCGAGGTCCACTACGCCGCCTCGAAGGGTGGGTTGCTCTCGCTCACCAAGAGTCACGCCGCGGACTTCGCGCCCGACGTGCGTGTGAACGTGATCGCCCCGGGCCACGTCGAGACGGATATGACCGCCGACCGCACTCCCGAGGAGAAACGGGAGGAACTCGCCGCGATCCCAGCCGACCGCTACGGCCAGCCCGAGGACATCGCAGACGCCGTCGCCTACCTCCGGGACGCTGGCTTCGTCACCGGGGAGACGCTGAACGTCAACGGCGGAGAGCTGATGCGGTGAGAGCTATCTCGGATTGGTACCGGGACGAGCCTCCGATTCGGGAGAGATCCAAAATAGGTACATGTAGAAATAGAAAACTTTTTTTACTTCTAAGTAGACTCACGCTGTGTGAAGAAACAATCTACACCAGTACAACATAAGCGTCGTGCCCATCCAGTGTTGGACGGAGCACGACTCCGTGTACGAGCAGACGAGTACACTTACGAGGGGTGGGGCCGAACGCGAGACGGCTCACTCCTGTTGTACGACGCACGTCGCGGTGACGGCGAGCGGTTCGACACGGTGCTTATCGAGGAGTTCACGGCCGTAGAGCGGCTTGGCGGTGGACAGACCGTCGAAGAACTCGCTCCATCCGAGGTCAAGCCATCACCGTACGATGCCAGAAATGTCGACGTGAGCGATGTGGATCCGACGACGGTCCCGCCTGAACGACACAGACAGTTGTACCGGCACCAGCGGCTCCTGTCGTACCCCATCGCCGTGCGGTCAACCAATTCACCACACGAACTCGTCGCCGGACACCGCCGCGTCGGGGCGGCCGCAAGGGCAGAGTTCGGGGATATCCCCGTCAGGCTTGTCGACGTGGCCGATTGGACGGCGACACAGATGTTCGTCCACGAGCACTTCCCGTATCCGCAGGAGTCTCACGACGACCCGGAAGTGTACGGTCCCGAAGAAATGAGCCGTTCATTCGAACGACTCCGAGAGGACTGGAGCGATGACCGACTCCGTACGTTGTTGCCGCTCAGACCACTTTTCAACGAAGATATTACTGATCCTTATCCGTAACATATTCAGCTCCATGATAACCCTATTTAGAAAGAGTTATGTAAGCTTACATCCACACTATGATTGCAGCATGTCGAACGACTTCGACGCAGGATGGCACGTACAGTTGGATGAACGCGACGCGTCTCCGGTCGCGTCGCTAGGAAAGACGTACGGCGCTTCGCCAGCCGTTTCGCTGGCGGAGTCGTACGACGCTTCGTCACTGTGAGTGGGGTCAACCAGTCACTAGAAACACAACCGAACGGCACGACTACGAGACGATGACAAGAGAATCCGGTCCCAAGTGGAGCATCGACCTGAACCAGACGACCGACCTCCCCTCTGACCTCGAGATTAGTCTCTCCACCGAGGCGGCTGCATCGACGGTCTGAGGGAATTCCGCACCCCCGTCTTTTATGCCAGATACGAGAGATACGTTCAAATCCAAAGCACCGCTAGTTAATTACGACGAACTCGTCACATTCGTCGTTAACCAACTGCTCACCGACCGGTTGCGTGAAGAGGCGAGTGGCGTGTGGATCACGGGGAGTTTCGTTGATCCCCAGAAGCCACTTGACACCGGGGAGACACCGAGTGACCTTGACTTGTTGATCCCCGTCGACGGATGGGAGTACCCGATCACGAGTAGCGGTATCGTGTTCGCCGCCCCACAACCCGACATACCCTCTGTCTACGGGTTCGAGTCGGCAGAGTGGGAAAGTGTCATTCCGGACATGGTGGCAGAGACGGCAGCGGCGGCGGGTCCCGCTGAGTACCCAGATCCGGGGACATGGGACTGCTCTGCGGAGGCCGTTTGGGACCGTCTGCCCAAGTACGTGTGTGACACTCTACAGCGAAGCGTCGAGAGCGGTTTCCACGCTCTCGACCAGGACGCCGACCGCGGAATCGTCCGCACGTACGATGTGGTCATTGGGCCTCAAGACCTGTTCGACTTACTACGCTCACAGAACGAGGATAGACTCCTCAAATTGTGGGCACCGTCTGCTGACGGAGGGTGATAGGATGCTCAATCTCCTCCGCGAGAACAAGACCTACAGACGGCTCCTCTACGGTCGGATTGTCACGAATACTGGTGACAGCCTCTACTTGATCGCTGGATCGTGGCTGGTACACGAGCTGACTGGATCAGCCGCGTACACAGGGTTGGCGGCAGCGCTGTATCTGCTCCCGAGTACGCTTCAGTTCCTCACCGGACCGTTCGCTGACAAGGTTCCGCTCCGACGGATATTCATCTCGACACAACTGTTTCAAGGTGTCACAATCCTCGTGATCCCCATCGCGGCGTGGTTCAACGCGCTCTCGTATCCACTACTTCTCGTCGTCATCCCAGTGTTGGCGATGACGAATCAGTTCGTCTACCCTGCAGAGACGGCGATGCTGTCGCAGATCGTCTCGAAGGACAGACTCGTTGAGGCGAACACGCTGTTCTCGTTCTCGTACCGCTCTATTGACACGATAACCCGTGGTCTCAGTGGTATCATCATCGCCGCCTTCGGTGCGATCCCGTTATTCATTGTCGACTCTGCGACCTTCTTTTTGGCCGCAGCCGTTTTCGCCGCCGTCGCGTACCCATCGCGGAATGGAGACACCGACGAAGAGACTAGTTCGGTGAAGACGACCGCTACGGAGTACGTGTCCGACATCAAGCACGGAGCTGAATACCTCAGACGGTCGCTGTTCAGCTTCATCATCGCCGGATCGATGGTTACTAACGCAGCAATCGGAACATCGTTGGCGTTGTTACCGAAGTTTGCAGACACGTTCGGTGGCCCTACGACGTACGGGTTCCTCCTTACCAGCCTTTCTGGCGGGGTACTCGTCGGCACTATCATCGCGACGGTGGCCGACGACTTCCCGTTCGGTTATCTGACCATCGCCGGCTTCCTCCCCGGTGGTGCCGCTTGGACCGGTGCTATCCTGATCAATAGTCCGGCGATCACGTTCGTCCTCTTCGGGCTGGCATGGGTCCCGATTGGAGCCTTCGGCGTGTACACACACACACTCAAACAGGTCGGAGTGCCCGACGACAGTGTCGGCCGTGTCTCGGCGACGTACAACAGCGCGACCAGGCTCACGCAGCCAATCGGCGCCCTGTTCGGAGGAACAATCGGCGAACTGTTCGGCGTGTCGCAAGTCCTTACGGCCGCTGGTCTGGCGTTCCTCATTGTCGCGTCACTGTTCGCCTTGCACGCCGATCTCAGAAGACTTCCGGCGGCGAAGGAGACGACTCCAGAGGTGATGCGGCGGTGACGAGGGGCGCTGGAGACCACTTTATTAGCCCGTCCGTTTGAGCACCACACAACCGCTCCACAACTTACTTGACTGAGAGAAACGCCCCTAGTTAATCTAGCCTTTCGGCGAGTTGGTCCAGCGAGTTGACGAGCGATAACCGCAGTTCCCCCTCCCCACTAGCACCGAACCCTGAGCCGGGAGCAAGGAGGACACCAGCCTCTTTGAGCAGCCGTCTCGGAAGCGGGAGACTATCCATGGTGCCGTCGACATTAACAAAGGCACAGAAGGGACCCTCCAGTCGCGGCGTGGTGACGCCGTCCATCATTGCGGGTCGGTCGGCTGTATAGTCACGGCGCTTGCGGAACGCCTCGTACATCCCTCGTTCGGTGTCATCCAGGCCGGTGAGCACCGCAAGCACAACGTGCTGGGGAAGCGCGGGTGGACAGCTGATCGTCGCCTTCCGAACGCCAGTGGTGGCCTCAACACTGGCTTCGTCACCGGGGAGACGCTGAACGTCAACGGCGGGGAACTGATGCGGTGAGACACTGCTTCCCCCCGTCGGATGGTGAATCGCTCCAGACACGCGCCACCACATACAGCCGCCTGTGTAAGCTAACCCACCCCTAAAGCGGTGGGCTTTCAGCGTGGACTCCCGTTCTAGCCGACTCGTTGTCGGCAGGCGAAT
>ERZ1034488.40-NODE-40-length-32037-cov-5.161466_pt1 | contig 32037 bp, 35 predicted proteins | sample MGYA00520646_ERZ1034488 | MGnify/ENA primary metagenome ERZ1034488 (study PRJEB33760, sample SAMEA4777686) | hypersaline lake metagenome | biome: hypersaline environment; feature: brines | place: Spain | collected 2012-08 | depth 0 m ...
GTGTCGGCTTCCTCCCACCCCTGAAGGGGTGGGTTTCCGCCTTGCTCCGCTATGAGAGAGGTCGACTCTGGGGCCGTCGATGGCTTCCTCGCGGAGGTGAACGCCTCAGAACCTCTCTATCTCGTCGCACGGGTCGAGAGTCCGGGCGAAGCAGTGACACAGAGGGCGCTCCGGACGGCAACCCGTGAGGTGAACGGACTCACGAGAGCGGGGCTCTAAATCGAACGCGCACCGTGGGGGACCGTCGGCCGTGTGAAAGCCGCGGAGCGAATCGCGCTCGGCGACGCACACGCCGTCGCGCTCGCCGCCAACCGTGATACGACGCGAGTCGTCGCCGCCGCCGACGGCTTCAACCAGCTTCCGGTCGATGTCGAACTCTCACGATCCCGAGACGAGTCCGTCTGATCCCGCTCTGACCACACGACGCTCCGTTGACATTCGTACATCAACCGGCTGTATGCCGAGTTGGACCGTAGACAACTTGTGGATACGGCTTGGCGACAGGGGGGGCCAGTACCACGAGGAAAACGACACAAATAGTAAATATTCGCCGCCAGCAGTTGTTGGTGATGGCCCGCCGCCGTGGTGTTCTCGCGCTTCTCGGTGCCGGTAGCGTTGTCGGGTGTCTCGGAGTCCAGTCCCACTCTCGACCGAACGCCGACCGGGTGGCTCCGGAGACGATACCCACAGTAGACACTGGAGAGCCAGCAGTGTGGCCGACAGCGACCGGCGCTGCTGCACGCACCGGACGCGTCGACCGGGAGATACGAAGCAGTCCACAAGCCAAGATTGTCGGTGGCGTCGAAGAGAGACTTCTGGGCACTGGGTGGGTGATCACAACGGATCAGAGCGTGTTTTGGATGCAAGAAGACGCTAAGCTGGTCCGAAAGACAGACACAGAGTCGTACCGCACGGATACACGCTCGTTCGACCGTGTAACTCGGGTCAGTCCGACCGTCGCTGGGGGGCTTCTCGCCGTCCACACGAACGCAGGTGTAGAGTGGCTCGACCCAGCAACACTCGAAACACGTGGCGCGGTCCCGACCTCGTTACCACACGTAGGCGTTCTTGCCGATGCCCAGTGTATCTACGTCACTGGGACTGACGCGAGCGTCCACGCGTACGACTCCGGAACCGGGAGCTACAGCTGGGGTGTGGAGGTTGATCGACTCGTCGTTGGGGTCGCGAGCGCGGACAGCACCGTTTACGTGACTGACGCGAGCGCCGGAGGGGGGAGCCTGATAGCCGTCGACAGCCGCGACGGGACGGTCGTGTGGCAGTCGCCGGCCGCCGGGGAGACGTACCACAACCCCGTTGTCGGTACGCACCTTTATTTGCCCAACAATGACGGAACGGTGTACGCCCTCGACAAGGAGAGCGGGGACACTGTCTGGACGTATCAGACGGAGACTCGTGGTCTCGTCCCCCCACTCAGCTACTGTGACGGCACGGTCTTCCTGTCGGACACGTTGGCTGGGGAAGTCGTCGCGCTCGACGCCAAAACCGGAACACAGCTGTGGAGAACACCAGTGGAGCCGTCCGAGAAGAGAGGAGACGAACCGACCGGACTGTCATCGCCGGTGAGCACTGCCAAATCCGTGCTTGTCGGTGCGTCTCGCGGTGGTGTCACTGCCTTCGACCGGGACACAGGTAACGTTCGTTGGCAGCTGCCAGGTCTCTCGGTCGACTCGAATCTCGCCGTGACCGACGACGCAGTGTACGCGGCTGTGAACGATGGCCTGCTGCGAATAGAAGCCTAACAGATCGGCCGTGATCGACGCCCCCCAGAGTAGACCCCTAACGTCTTGAGTCTCGCACGCCAACCGCAGGTATGTCGAACTGGACTGCAGACGACGTGCCGCGGCTCGACGACACGGTCGTGGTGGTGACGGGTGCGAACAGTGGGCTCGGCTTCGAGGCGACGGAGACGTTCGCTCGGAAGGGTGCGACGGTGGTGATGGCCTGTCGGAGCACAGACCGAGCAGAAGACGCCGCCGCGGAGATCCGCGGGTCGGCAGGGAGCGACGGACTCGACGGCACACTCGACGTGCGGGCGTGTGATCTCGCGGATCTCGACTCGGTGGCGTCGTTCGCGGAGTCGACACGGGAGGCGTACCCCGAGATCGACGTGCTCTGCAACAACGCCGGCGTGATGGCGATTCCGCGTCGAGAGACGCAGGACGGCTTCGAGATGCAGTTGGGGGTGAACCACATGGGTCACTTCGCGCTGACCGGCCAGTTGCTGCCGGCGCTCGCGGCCGCCGGCAGTCGGTCCGATCCGGCACGGGTCGTCACCCAGTCGTCGGGGGCCCACGAGACCGGCGAGATGGACTTCGATGATCTCCACTGGGAGGCGTCGTACTCGAAGTGGGCCGCCTACGGCCGGAGCAAGCTGTCGAACCTCCTGTTCGCGTACGAACTCGACCGGCGGCTCGACGACCACGGGCTCCCCGTCGAGAGTGTCGCCTGTCACCCGGGGTACGCCGCGACCAACCTCCAACTCCGGACGGGCGCCGAGAGCAGTCTCCCGTTCGCGGAGTACGGCATGAAGCTGGCGAACAAGCTGTTCGGCCAGAGCGCCGCACAAGGGGCGTTGCCGATGCTGTACGCCGCCGTCGCGGACGTTGCGGGCGGTGACTACGTCGGCCCGGACGGGTTCCAGAACATGCGCGGTTACCCGAGCGTCCAACGGTCGAACAACGCCTCATACGACGAAACGAACGCCGAGCGGCTGTGGGAGCGGTCGGTCGCGGACACCGGCGTCGAGTTCCCCTTCGAGACGGCAACCCCACCGACCCCCTGAGCCGCACCGACACCGCGACGAGGCCTCACCGCCCGGAGAGTCACTCCCCGCGTGAGTCGAGAATCCGTTGGAGTGCGCCGGCGAACACCGTCACCGCGGCGGTCGCCACCAACAACGTGAGCGTGGGGAAGACGACCCGCCACCAGTGCAACGGGAACGCGGGGGGTTCGTCACCGGTCGTCTCCCCCCACGACTGGTGGCCCGACGGCAGCGACAAGACCGGCGAGACGCGCCCGCCGAACTGGAGAAACGCGAGTCCCTCCGACGGTGACGACACGGACGCACGGCTGGGTGCTGATCTACGATCCCAGGTCGGAGCTGTGGTACACCCAGAGCCTGCTCCGGATCGCCGGCGGGCTCGTCGTGCTCGCGTTGGTCGCCGTCGCCGGCACGCTCGGGGTGGCGTTGCTCCGGTCGGTGTTCGACCCACGGCTAGATCGGTGAGCCCACGGCCCGAGCGACCACGGGAGCCGCCGAACGGAGTGGGTCGTGAGGTGGAACTACTGCCCGCCCGTCCACTCCAACACGGTTGCACTCCACGTGTAGCCGGTGCCGGCCGCGAGGAACAACACCACGTCACCCGGGTCGACCAGTCCCTCGTCGAGCCCGGCCTCAACCGCGAGCGCCTGGTCGACACTCTGGACGTGGCCGAACTCGTCGAGATAGTGGTGGCCGTCGCCGACCCCCAACTCCCCGACGAGGTAGTCGTGAAACGAGCGTTTCATGTGGGTCAGGGCGACGAAATCCAGGTCGTCGCGGCTGTAGCCGGAGTCGGCCAGTGCGTCGTCTGCGACGGAGAGGAACGCCGGCGCGCTCACGTCCGCGAGCCGTTGTTTCATCCCGTCGGGGTCGGGCACGTCCAACGTGTGGAGCCCCTCCCGGACCGTCTCCTCGCTGGGCGGGCGCACGGAGCCGCCGGCCGGCATCACCACGTCCTCGGAGAAACTGCCGTCCGTCTCCGCGGCCGACGCCCGGACGGTCGCCAGTGCGCGGTCTGTAACCGGCGCCGGCGTGGCGGTCTCACTCGCATCGTCGACACCCTCCGCCTCCAACACCACCGCGGAGGCGCCGGAGCCGAAGTTGAACATGAACGAACCCTCCTCGTTCTCGTAGTCGACGAGATCCTCCTCGCGGCTGGCGGCAACCAGCAACGCGCGGTCCACGTCACCGATCCGGAGCTGGGCGGCAGTGTGGCGGATCGCGATCGGTGCGCCCGCACACAGTGTGTACGACTCGTGTGCGTACGCCTCGCTCGCGCCGAGTCGCTCGGTGACGTTCGCGGCCGCCGACCAGACGACGTGGTCTTTGTACTCGCTGCCGTGGAAGACGACCAGATCCAACGCCGCCGGCTCCAGGCCGGCGTCCGCGAGCGCGCGCTCGCCGGCCGTCACACACATGTCGGTGACGTGGTCGTCGTCCGGTGGGCAGACGCGCTTCTCTCGGACACCCATCTTCTCGACGATCACGTCTTCCGGGATACCGCTCGTGGCGGCGATCTCCGCGCCGGTCAGCCGTTCGTCGGGGACGTACGTCGCCAGCCCGGTGAGCCGAACCGGCCGGCCGAGGTCGGTCACCGGAACCACCGCCGGAGCGCCGGAATCCCGGCCTTCGCCAACGTCCCGCCGGCGCGGTCGCGGACGGTCCCCAACAACCCGTTGGGGACGTACAACACGAACAGGACGAACATCACACCCACGTACAGTTCGGCGTGGCCGTTGAGGAACGTGTCGATCGCCTCCGCGACGGTGAGGCCGTTGAACAGCTCGGCCTGCAGTACGCTGCTGGGCACGTTCGCCTCCAGCCACGGCAACAGTCCACCGCCGGAGCCGGACTTCGAGAGAAACTCCTGGACGGACTCCTCGAACAGCCGGCCGTACAACGGCCCGACGAGCGTGCCGAACCCGCCGATGATCGACGCGAGCAACGCGTCGCCGGCGACCAGGAAGTAGAACCCGTTCTCCGGCGTGACGGACTGCCGGAACGCGGCGAACAACGAGCCCGCGACACCCGCAAAGAAGCCGGAGATCGCGAACGCCCCCAGCTTGTACCGGTAGGTGTCGTAGCCGATCGCCCGGGCGCGTTCCTCGTTTTCACGGATCGCGATCATCACCCGCCCGAACGGGGAGTGGACGACCCGTTGCATCGCCAGATACGACACCAACACGACCGCACCGATGGCGTAAAACGACACCTCCGTTGCCGACAGCTCGACGGCGCCGCCGAACAACGAGACGCTGTCGCCCAACAACACCCCGACGGCGACGTTAAGCCCGTCGACAGCCGGGACGCCGATCTCGAACCCGGTCGTCCGGCCGGTGACGGCGACACCGTCACGGGGAGCGTCGCTCACGAAGTCCCAGTTGCGGACGAACACGTACAGAACCTGTGAGAATCCGAGCGTGATCATCGCGAAGTACACCCCCGACAGCCGGAAGGAGACGCTCCCGATCAGTAGCGCCAACACCGCGCCGGCGAGCCCGGCCAACACCAGCGACAGCATGAACGGTGTCTGTGGCGTCAACACCGTCCCGACGACCGGGAGCGTCGTCACCAGCTTCCCGTTGGCGATCAGTACGGTGAGATACGCTCCCGTCCCGTAGAACGCGGCGTGGCCAAAGGAGAGGTAGCCCGTGTAGCCGCTGATGAAGTCGAACGACATCGCGAACAACCCGAAGTACAACACGGCGACCATCGTCTGCACCTCCGGCAACAACGCGATTGCCTCCCCAGATACCGGCGACCCCGCCAGTGCCGCGTAGACCGGTGGGTACGCCGCCAGCAACAACACGGTCAGGACGTGGACGCGGTGGTCGCGGAGATACTGACTGTACCACGGTGTGCCGTCGTCTGCGAGAATCTCTTCGGTCGTCTGCGTTCTGTCCGACGGCTGGCCGGTGTCTGCGCCGCTCACCGTCCCGCCGTCCGTTGCGGGCGACCCCGAGTCCGTCGCGGTCGGATCGTCGGGGTCGCTAATGGCCCCCCACCTCCGAGACGCCGTACAGCCCCTGCGGGCGGACGATCAACATGATCACCAACACGAGGAAGACGGTGATCTCCGGGAGCCCGGTGAACTCCACGTAGTTCTGGAACCACCACTTCATGATCGCGTCCGTCACGCCGACGAGCAACGCCGCCGCGACCGTCCCGCGGAACGTGCCGAGCCCGCCGACGATGACGACGACGAACGCCGGCAGCAGTGTCTCGGCGGCCAACGGCACCGACGCGGCCCAACTGGGGTCCCACGCAAGCAGGACGCCCGCGGCGCCGGCGACCCCGGTGCCGAGCGCGAACACGACGGTGAACACCTGCCGCACGTCGACACCCAACGCCGCCAACATCTCGTCGTCCTCGCTTCCGGCCCGGACGTACAGCCCGTACCGGGTCCGGGTGAGGAACGCCCACACGCCAACGACGGTGAGTATCCCGAACAGAATCTGGAACAGCTCCAACCCGTCGACGGCCACGCCGGCGACACCGAGACCCTCGCCGAGCACCGCCGGCCGGGTCGCCAACGCGTCCTGCCAGTCGGAGATGGGTTGGATGCCGTAGAACAACAGGACGATCCGGGCCAACTCCTCCAGGATGAGCGTCACCCCGAACGTGAGCAGGATCTGGTACAGCGGTGGCCGGTCGTAGATCGGCCTGACGAGCGCGATCTCCATCCCGCCGCCGAGTGCCGCCAGCGCGCCGAACGCGACCAGGGTCGCGACGAAGAAGGCGAGGAACCGCACCGGATCGCCCGTCGCACCTCCGACGAGTAAGACGGTGACGAGCCCGCCGAGATACGCGCCCAGCATCGTCACAGCGCCGTGAGCGAAGTTCAACACGCCCATCAGCCCGAAGATGAGGCTCAACCCGGCGGTGATCATCACGTACAGTGCCGCCAACGACAACCCCTCGACGGCGACCCCCGCCAGCGTCGATGGCCGGAGAAACTCGAAGAGGGTGTCGAGAAACAACAGTGTCGGAAGTGTTGCGAGTGTACTCATGCCGAAAGATACCTCCTGAGTCGTTCAGAGTCCGCGTCGACGGCGTCGGCGTCACCCGTGTCGACGACGGTGCCGTGGTCAACGACGTAGAACCGGTCGGCCAGATCCAACGCCAACGGCAGGTTCTGTTCGACCAACAGGATCGTCGCCTCCCGTGCGGCGTCCGCCAACGCCTCCGCGACCGCGTCGACGATCATCGGTGCCAACCCCTCGGAGGGCTCGTCGACGAGCAACAGGTCGTTGCCGCCGACCAGCCCGCGGGCGACGGCGAGCATCTGTTGTTGCCCCCCAGAGAGGTCGCCCGCGTCGGCGGCCCGCCGCTCCCGGAGGTCGGGGAACCGGTCGAACGCACGCTCCAGTCCGGCGTCCACGTCCTCACTCTCCGGCACGGCCGCACGGACGTTCTCGGCGACGCTCAACTGCGCGAAGATCCGGCGTTCCTCCGGCACCCACCCGACCCCCCGTTGGGCGACCTCGTGGGTGTCCAACCCGACGAGCTCCTCGCCGCGGAACGTCACCGACCCCTCGCGGGGCGGGGTGAGCTGGAGGATCGACCGGAGTGTCGTCGTCTTCCCGACGCCGTTCCGGCCGATCAACGCGACCACCTCCCCCTCGTGGACCTCCAAGTCCACGCCTTCGAGGATGTGGCTGTCGCCGTAGTAGCTGTGGACGCCGTCGACCGACAGCAACGGCTCGCCGTCCGGGACGGCCGACTCGCCGCTCGGTGTCGCCGACTCGTTGCCACTCTCCGAGCCGCCGTCCGGGACAGTCGACCCCCCGTCCGTCACGACGCCTCACCCCCCGACGCGTCGCCGCCGGACCGACTGTCGTCGTCCTGCCCGTACCCGCCGAGATACGCCCGTTGGACGGTCTCGTCGTCACGAACCGCCGCCGGCGGGCCGTCGGCGATCACGGCACCCTGGCTCAACACGACCACCCGGTCAGAGACGTTCATGACGATGTCCATGTTGTGTTCGACCAACAGGACCGCGTGGTCCCGGGCCACGTCCTCGATCAGCGTGACGATCTCGTCGACACTCTCTGAGGAGACCCCGGCGTTTGGCTCGTCGAGTAAGAGCACGTCCGGGTCGCCCGCGAGCGCGACCGCCACCTCCAGTTTTCGCTTGGCGCCGTGTGACAGCGCCGACGCCGGCTCGTGGGCCCGCTCACCGAGGCCGACACGGGCGAGGATCGACGCCGCCTCCTCGCGGTAGCGGTCGAGCTGGCCGGCGTTGCGCCACGCCGTCGCCGCGTCCGGCCCGGCCGCCTGCGCGGCCACGCGAACGTTCTCCAACACGGTGCTGTTCGGGAACACGTTCGTGATCTGATACGAACGGTGGACGCCCATTGCGGCTGTCTCGTGTGGCGCGGCGTCGGTCACGTCCTGCCAGCCGTCTGTCGTCGTGTCACTGCCCGCGCCGTCGACTGTGGCGCCGCCGTCTGTCGCGGGCTCGGCGTCTGTGGTGTCGCTCCCCTCGCTTGTGACACTCCCGCCGGCCGCGGCACTCTCCCCGCCGGCTGCGACCTCGACACGCCCCTCGGTCGGGGTGAGTGTCCCCGTCAGCAGGTCGAAAAACGTCGTCTTCCCGGCGCCGTTCGGCCCGATGAGCGAGCAGAGTTCGCCACTCCCCAGCCGGAAGTCGACATCGTCGACCGCGGTCAGCCCGCCGAACCGCTTCGTGAGTCCACGCGTGCGGAGCATCCTACAGCGAGCAGTCCATCTCGTCTGCGGGAATCGTCGCCTGGTCCCCCTCAACGGTCGCCAACGACTCGCTCGGCTGCACCGACGCACCCCAGGTGTCCGCAAACTCGTCTGCCGTCGGGACGACCCCCGCGACCGTCATCGACGACTGTGCCTGGTTGTTGTACTCCTGGAACGTGTAGCCGTCCTCGCCTTTCGGCGTCTCGGCGACGGTCATCCCGCGCAGTTGGGCGGTGATGTCCTCGCTGGCCGTCGACCCGCTCTCCTCGACTGCCTGTGTCAGCGCCGACGCCGCGGTGAACGTGCCGGAAGTGAACAGGTCCGGGACGGTGTCGTAGGTGTCGGTGTACGTGTCGACGAAGGCGTTGTTGATCTCGTTGTCGTACTGGTTCCAGTGGTACCGCGTCGTGAACGGCCCGGCCTTCACGCCGTCGAGTTTCTCCTGTGTCAGCGGATCGCCGAGCACGTTCTGGAGGATCTGCCCGACGACGCTGTTCGTGATCCGTGTCGCGAACCCGCCGAACAACCGGTAGGAGTAGTCGCCCTGAAGGAACGCGGTAAAGAGGTTCGGCAGTGTCGACACAGTGAACCCGCCGACGATCCCGCCTGCGCCGGCCTCCTCTGCGTTCTCCAACAACCCCTCCCACTCGCTGTAGCCGCGGGGAACGAACCGCTCGCCGACGATCTCGACGCCCTGATCTTCCAACACCGCTCGGTAGTTGTTGACGACCGCACGACCGAACGAGTAGTCCGCGCCGAACAGGTACACCGACGACACGTCCGTCTCCTGTGCGACGTACGTCCCGCCCGAACGGGCGTCCATCGCCGTCGTCTCGGAGGCGCGAAACACCCGCTCGCTACAGGAGTCCGCACTCGAGGTCAAAGACGCCGACGCCGCCGGCCCGGCGAGGTACGGCACGTTGGCCTGCCCGACCACTGTGTCGATCACGCGCCGCGCCGCCCCCGAGGAGGCACAGCCGAACAACATGTCCGCGTCGTCGCTGGTGACGAGATTCGTCGCGGCCGTCTGTGCGGTGTCTGCCGAGAACTGCGTGTCCCGGACGATCAGCTCGTAGGTCACGTCGCCGGCCTCGACGGTCTGTGTCCCCGTCTCCGCGTTCGGGATCGGGTCGGTGTCGGTCGTGTGTGCCAGTCCGGAGTAGAACCCGTACAACGCCTGTGAGCCGTAGTACTGGAGATCGCCCGACACTGGCTGGAGCACACCGACGCGGACTGTCCCCGAGGCGTCGCCGCTCGATCCGGTTGTCGTGCCCGCCTCCGTCGGTGTCGCCGACTCCGTCTCCTCGCCGCCGCCAGAACAGCCCGCCAGCCCCGTCACACCCGCTGCACCCAGCGCTGCCAACGCTCGCCGTCGTGTCACGTGCTCTGTCATGTACGACTGTGTCACAACCAACCGACTGTCAAGAATTGCCGGGTTTACATGTAAACCGACCGTTTTCCCTCAGCGGGAGACTGCCGGGGGCAGTCTCGCGGAGGAAAGCCCAACCCAAAGCTGCGAGGCTCGGCCGAACGGGAGAACCTCGGCGCGAACGGGGAGAAACGATCCGTGAGCGGGCGCTCGGTCGAGCCTTTGGCCTTCGCTCGTGTCTGTTGTTGGGGTACCCGACCACTCCGCGACCGCACAGCGCTGCATCCACCCCGCCACCACACAACACTGCGTCCGCTCCACGACTGCACAGCACCGCTCGCCCTGGTTTTGTCGGTTTCTCTCGGTCGGTCTCCGTTCGATTTCCTGTCACTCTCTCGTCACGCCCACGCGGCCGTCGGCCGTGTCGAGTTCGAAGCCGGCGTCGACGAGCCAGTCGTGGGCGGCGCCCTCGCCGTGTAACAACAGTTCTGCGAGATCACTGGGCGTGTCGATGTCGGTTGCGAGCCGCCGGGAGTCGACCTCCCGTGTTGTCGCGTTGAGTTCCGTCGCGACCTGTCTGTGGTCTGTGATCGAGGCCCCGTGGTAGTCGGTCCTGAATCGGGGGTCGCGGACGACAATCGCGTTCGTCCCGCCACCCAACCCGGGTGCGAACACCAGGTCTGCGGGGTCGTCTGTCGGTCTCTCGCCGGGCTGTCCGTCCAGTCTTTCCCCGGTCTGTCCGCTCGGCTCGGTCAGCCGTCGGATCGCGGTGGGTGTCGCCAACGCGAGATCTGCCATCACCACCGCCAACGGCCGGTCGTGTGTCGGTGTCGCGTCTGTCACCACTGCGTCGACGGCGGTGCCCAGCGGTCGCTCGTCGACGATCTGTGACACTGATCGGTCCAACGCCGCGGTCGTGAGAACGGTCGGCTCGTGGCCCGCGGTCTCGACTGCCGCGAGCACGTCCGTCAGCATCGCGTCCGCGAACGCCCGCCGTTCGGCCGCCGAGAGCACGCCCCCCAGACGCGTCTTCGGTCGCTCGGCCGCGAACGGGACGACCACCTGGAGCGACACACTCACCCCAGCCGGTCTGTCGTCTCCTGTTGGGACCGCCAGTAGACGAACCCGCCGACGGCGAGCGCGACGACCAACAGCCCGCCACCACCCAGCAACAACAGCTGGTTGCGGTCCTGTGTGTTCTGGGTCTGCTCGGCGCTCGTCTGTGCCTCCTCTGCCAACGAGGTCGCTAAGGTGAACTCACCGCTCTCGTACGCCTTGACGGCCTGTTCGAACTTGCTCGCCGCGTCACTCGGGTTCCCCGCGGCCTCGATGGCCGACTCCGCAGACGCCATCGCCTCGCGAGCCTGCTGACTCTCGCTGGTGAACTGCTCCGTCTCGGCGGTCACCAACTCGTTGGTTCCACCACCCGGTGGCACCTGTTCGAGCCGTGCGGCGGTGAACGTCTGGTGTGGGTCGTAGCTGTACGACTCCACCGCCGGCACCTCGCCGGTGAGTTGCACCTCGACCTCGGAGACATCGTCCGCGGCGGCGACGCTCGCGCCGTCGAACGTCTGCCCGCCGAACGACTCCTGGTCGACCTTCGACCCGGTCTGGTCGTAGTAGACAACCGTCCAGGTGGGGTTCTCCAACGCGGTCGTCCCCGTCATCTCCCACTCCTCCAAGGATGGGTCCTGGTACAGCTCCGCCAGTGTGATCGTGAGCGACACCTCGTCGCCGACCGCGGCGCTGTCTGGCGCGTCCGTCTCCACCGTGGAGACGGCGACGGCGGGCACGACGGCCGCCACCAGCAACAGACACACCGCGATCGCGACACCCAACTTAGAAGAGTGATTCCAACTCGTCGTCGTCATCCTGTATCAGATCGTTGAGGTTCTCTTCGCTCTCGTCGCGAATCTCGTCGATGTTGTCCTGTGCCTCGATCGCAACCTGTTGGAGTTCCTTGATCCGTGGGACGTTTGTCACGCCCGACAACAGGATCACGCTCGCGACGAACCCGGAGCCACGCACCGGGTAGTCGCCGCCGCGGACCTCCATCGAACCGGTCTGCTCTTCGAGCCACTTCCGCCCGCGTTCGATGCCTTTCCGGTTGAGGTGGCGTGGCGGCCCGGCCATCACGAGCAACGCCCGCTCGGCACCGTCGATCTCACACGGGAGTGTCAGCCGCCCCAGCGCGGCCTTCCTGACCAACGAGGTGATCCGGTTGGTCGTGTGTGCCGTGTCGAGATCGTCGTCGCCGTCGTCGCCGGTGATCCGGGAGAGCAGTCCGCTGCTCCCGCCGCCGCCGGTCGTCTCTACCTCCTCGCGGGCGTAGCCGACCGTCGACACCCCGCCGCCTTTCAGCGTGTTGATGATCTCGGAGCTGTCGACGACGCTTTCTGCCACCTCGCCGCCCTCCTCGATCTCGCCGGCGCCAAACAGAATTCCGAACCGTTTGACGATTTCCTCGTTGATCTCCTCGTACCCCGAAGAGACGGACTCGCCGGTCTTTCGCCAGGCGTCGTTGTCGAACACCAGCAGGTTGTCCACCTCGCGGACGAACGTTTGGAACGACCGCGCCGCGTTGAGCGTGTAGATCCCGCCCTCGTCGGAGCCCGGCAGGATCCCCAGTCCGTACACCGGCTCCGTGTAGATCCGTTTGAGGTGTTTCGCCAACACCGGTGAGCCGCCAGAGCCACTCCCGCCGCCCAACCCGGCGACGACCAGAAACGCGTCGACCTCGTGGACCGGGATGGAGTCGATTGCCCCCTGGACCTCGTCGATGTCCTCCTCGGCAATCTCTGCGCCGAGCTCGTTGTCTGCCCCGACGCCGTGTCCCTTCACGCGGGACTGCCCGATCAACACCCGGTTGTTCTCCGGAATGTGTGTTAGCCCCATCAGGTCGGCTTTCGCCGTGTTGACGGCGACGGCCGCACGGACGATGTCGGTGTCGTTTTTCTTGTCGTACTCGACAAACTTGTCGACGATTTTCCCCCCCGCCTGTCCGAACCCGATCAGTGCCAATTTCATGGGTCTCCCGCCATTGGTGGGGAACCAGTTGGACCACAGATAAAAGGATTGTGTTGACTGAACGACGACTGTCTGACGCTCGTCACGCTCTGCGTCGGAGAATCCGGTGACGGCGCCACGCCGTCCGGCGGAACATGACGGCGCCGAGCGTCTGCCGAGTCGCTACGCTACCCTGTAATTTAAGTACCTTGTGCGGTCCGTTGTTCGCTCTGTCGAATCTCTCTGCGGTTCGACACTGGAACTATACCGCAGACGGCTGCACGCACTCCGAGCGCCACCGCCGACTCCCCCCCGAGCACCCCCGTCGTGTGTCGCCCCAAGCGCCACCGTCGCGTGTCGCTCCGAGCGCCACCATCGTGTGTCGCTCCAAGCGCCACCATCGTGTGTCGCTCCAAGCGCCGTTCTCAGCGCGACTGGAGGTAGTCGTCGAGCCGACGCAGGTCGGACTCGGCGGCACCGAACGCGGACACGTCGTTACGACGGGTGGTGTTGTCGAACTGGAGCGAGCGGTACTGGTCGGCACCCATCGGGCCGCCGACGGCGCCCATCACGCTCAGTCCGACCTTCGCCAGCCCCATCGGCAACGGGACGATCCCGACCGACCGCCCCTCGGCGTCGTACACCTGTTCGGTCACCTCTCGGAGTGTCAACACCTCTGGCCCGCCGAATTCGTACGTCTCTCCCTCGTGGTCGTCGTTCTCGACGCCGTCCGCGACCATCGGCGCGAGGTCTTGGATCCAGATCGGTTGGAACCGGGTGTCACCGCCGCCGGGCAACGGGTACAACGGGACCCCCGGCGCGAACCACCCTTTCAGCTTCTTCGTGAAGCCGACGAACTCCCCGCCGTCGCCGAAGACGACCGACGGACGGTAGATCACGCCCGGAACGGACGAGGCCCGGACGAGTTCCTCTGCCTCTCCTTTCGCGCGGATGTACGCCGTGTCGCCGTCCGAGTCGGCCCCCAGCGCCGACAGCTGGACGAACCGCTCCACGTCCGCGTTCTCGGCGGCCCCGAGCAGGTGTTCCGTCCCGCCGCGGTGGATCACGTCGTGCATTCGGTCGCCGCCGTCGGGTTTGAACAACGGCGACAACGCGACGAGGTTGACTACCACGTCGTGGCCGGGGACGACCTCGTCGACCGCCGTGGCGTCTGTCACGTCCAGTCGGACGGTGGCGACATCCCGTGGGAGGTCGGCGTCTCCCGGTGATCGGGAGGCGGCCGTCACGTCGTGGCCCCGCTCTGACAGCTCTCGACAGAGGTACGATCCGACGAAGCCCGTGCCGCCGGCGACGAGTACGTCCATACCTCGGGCGAGTGGAGGGGTGAACCTAAATCGTACGGACCGTGATGGGGGTGTCCCATCGGCTCCGAAACGTTCTTCTGGGCTCCTGTCACACCGTCGGTATGCCAACACCCGAGACGGGGTACGACCCGTCACTCGGTCGGAAGTTCGTCTTCGTCACCGGCGGGGTGATGTCCGGACTGGGGAAGGGGATCACCGCCGCCTCCACCGGACGACTGCTCGCGGACGCCGGCTTCGACGTGACCGCGGTGAAGATCGACCCGTATCTCAACGTGGACGCGGGGACGATGAACCCGTACCAACACGGCGAGGTGTACGTCCTCAAGGACGGCGGTGAGGTTGACCTCGACTTGGGAAACTACGAACGGTTCCTCGGGGTGGACATGACCTCCGACCACAACGTGACGACCGGGAAAGTGTACCAGGAGGTGATCGAACGCGAACGGAGCGGCGACTACCTCGGCGACACGGTCCAGATCATCCCGCACGTCACCGACGACATCAAGCGTCGCATCCGGGAGGCCGCCGCCGGCACGGATGTGTGTATCGTCGAGGTCGGCGGGACGGTCGGCGACATCGAGGGGATGCAGTATCTAGAGGCGCTCCGGCAGTTCGCTCACGAGGAGGACGACGAAGACATCCTGTTCACCCACGTCACGCTCGTCCCGTACTCGAAGAACGGAGAACAGAAAACCAAACCCACTCAACACTCCGTGAAGGAGCTCCGGTCCATCGGGCTCCAGCCCGACGTACTCGTCGGGCGGTGTGAAGACCACCTCGCAGACAGCACCCGCGAGAAGATCGCGCTGTTCTGTGACGTGCCCACCGACGCCGTCTTTTCGAACCCGGACGTGGCGGACATCTACCACGTCCCGCTGACCGTCGAGGAGGAAGGGCTCGACCAGTACGTGATGGAGCAGCTGGAACTGGCCGAGGAGGCGCTCCCGCGCTCGGAGCGTGACGACAGGTGGCGAGAACTCGTCACCCGCGACCGCACCGGGGAAATCGAGATCGCGTTGGTCGGTAAGTACGACCTCGAAGACGCCTACATGTCCGTCCACGAGGCGTTGAAACACGCCGGCCAGAAGTGCGGTGTCAACGTGAACGTCTCGTGGGTCGACTCCGACGAGATGTTGGACCGTCACGCCGAGCGGCTCCGTGACGCCGACGGCGTGGTCGTCCCCGGTGGGTTCGGCTCTCGCGGCACCGAGGGGAAGATTGAGGCGGTGCGGTACGCCCGCGAGAACGGCGTGCCGTACCTGGGGCTGTGTCTCGGCTTCCAGATGGCGGTCGTCGAGTACGCCCGGAACGTCCTGGATCTCGACGGCGCCCACTCCGCCGAGATCGACGAAGAGACACCACACCCGGTGATCGACCTCCTGCCGAGCCAGACGGAGCGTGAGGAGATGGGTGGGACGATGCGACTCGGGGCACACGTCACGGAGATTGAGGCCGGGACACTCGCCAACGAGGTGTACGACGACACCCGGTGTACGGAGCGACACCGCCACCGCTACGAGGTGAACCCGACGTACATCGACGACCTGGAGTCGGGACCCCTCCGATTCTCGGGGAGCGCCGGCCGCCGGATGGAGATCGTCGAACACGACGACCACCCGTTCTTCCTCGGGACGCAGTTCCACCCCGAGTTCCGGTCGCGACCCGACCGCGCCTCGCCGCCGTTCGTCGGCTTCATCGACGCCGTGATCGAGCAGAGCGGTGTCCACGACACCGCCGAGGGGGAGCCTGCGAACGATCCGGACGGTGTCGACGACGAGACGGAGGTGACGGCCTGATGGTCGACACCGAGACGTTCCTCCAGGAGGCGACCGCGGAGATCGAGTCCGAACTGGGCGACGCGAACGCGATCATCGCCCTGTCGGGTGGTGTCGACTCCTCCGTCGCGGCGGCGCTGGCGTACCGTGCGGTCGGCGACCAGCTCACCCCCGTCTACGTCGACACCGGGCTGATGCGGAAAGGTGAGACGGAACAGATCCGGGAGACGTTCGCCTACATGGACTCACTCCGGGTGATCGACGCCCGCGACCGGTTCCTTGACGCGCTGTCGGGTGTCACCGACCCCGAGGAGAAACGCCACGTGATCGGCGAGCAGTTCATCCGGGAGTTCGAACGCGAGGCGCGCGACACGGCCGCCGACTACCTCGTGCAGGGGACGATCTACCCCGACCGGATCGAGTCGGAGGGGAACATCAAGTCCCACCACAACGTCGGCGGACTCCCGGAGGCGATCGACTTCGACGGGATCGTCGAGCCGGTGCGGGATCTCTACAAAGACGAGGTCCGAGAGGTTGCCCGCGCGTTGGACCTCGACGAGGTCGTCTCCGAGCGGATGCCGTTCCCTGGTCCTGGACTCGCTGTCCGGGTGCTCGGTGAGGTGACCGAGGAGAAACTCGCGGTCGCCCGTGAGGCGTGTCACGTCGTCGAAGACGAGACCGCCGACCACGAGCCGTGGCAGGCGTTCGCCGCGGTGATCGGCAAAGGAACTGGTGTGAAGGGTGACAACCGCGTCCACGGCTGGATCGTCTCCGTGCGGTCGGTGGAGTCCCGTGACGGGATGACCGCCCGCGCACAGAACCTGCCGTGGGAGACGCTCCAACGTATTCAGTCGCGGATCACGGGGAGCAACGAGAACGTCGCGAGAGTGGTGTACGACGTGACTCACAAGCCGCCAGCGACAATCGAGTACGAGTAGGCTCAGTCGGTCATCTGATACACACTGTAGAGAAACCGACCGAACACGATCGCTACGGCGGTGACGGGCGCGAAGTGTTCCCACCCGACGATTCGACCGGTGTAGCCGAACATCGGGTACAGCACGGCGACGAACACGACAGCCGGGAGTACACTGACGACCAAGCGCAGCGCCAGTGGCTCCGACTCCGGGTCAGGACGGTCGCCGCCGATTGTTACCTCTGAACTCATACTGCTATGTTAGCCTTCCATCTATGTATAAAGTTTTGTATCATATTTGCCAGTCTATCAGGTGAAAAGAGGCGGTAGCTCTATCGCTAACGCAGTCACCACCCCTCCAGCAAGTGCGTCTGCAAGTGACGTGGACATTGCTCTGTACACTGTTCTCAGGAACGCCATGTCCCGGTTGATAGATCTCTCATTCCGTCGGATACGGCATAGCCTATCTACGAGAGTCCGCTCCGCATGGATGGGAGGCTGTTTCGTAGAGTTGAGTAGTCGCTCGGCCTCTACTACTCGTTCTACTGTTTCGTTTGCCGGACCCTCAGTGTCCACTTCACCTGCGGTCTCGTACCACGGAATCAATCGCAGCCCCCGGATCGGCCAACTCTCAATCTCAAACTCTCGTGGCGTGAGTACAGCAGCTACCAGCTCTAGAATGCCAACGAATCTGAAAAAAGACCGGATAAGCAGGTAAAGCCCGACTGTAGAGAGCAAAGCGAAGACAACGTACACACCGAGAGCGACAGTACCATCTGGTACAGATACTTCCGTAGCGAGAATCGTACGGAACTGTCCCCAGATCCACGCAAAGGCGGCGATCAGGAGACCAACTCCGGGAGCGTACACACGGAGAACCCACTTCGCCTGATCACGATGCTCCTGTTGTATCTCTGCGTGAGCGTCGAGGATGTCCCGGGTCTCTTTCAGGAGTGTTTCAACTTGTTCTTCAGGGAGAGACGCAACTCGGTCCCTCACTGCCGCCCGATCCAACGATCTGTCGCTCACTACATCCAACTTCACACTGATGTATATGATGTTTGTGAAATTCGCACGTTGCCCGACAGGCTCACGACACGCTTTAGCCTCGTAGCCACGGAGCCACCTGCATGGTCGAAACACAGGCGACTGCCGTTCTCGCCGGGCCAGACGCCGACGGACTGGGTGACGCACTCGCCGCCGAGGGGATCACGGTGACGACGGTCGACGATCCGCCGACCGGCGAGGCGTTGGAGACGGCCGGCGTCGCCGACGCGGCGCTGTACGTTCTCACGGACGTGAGCGAGGCTACCTCGATTCCGGTCGCGAAAGAACAGAATCCGGACGTTCGGGCGGTCGTCTACGCCGACGGGACGATTCCGGAGTTCGCACAGCCGACCACCGACCTCCGGGTCGACCCCGCTTTACTCGACCCCGAGACGGTCGCCGAGGAGCTGGCGAACGGGCCAGAGGCCTGAGGCCAACGACCCTAGGCCCGATCTTTTTCTACCAGAGCGCGGCCACACACCCCGTTTCACGCAGACAGTCCCGTGGCGGACAGCGGTCGCGCGACACCGCCGCCACGGCCGCCGTGACCGTTCCAACGGTGCCGAGGTGTCGCCAGTTCGCTACCCGAGCCGCCCTCTGTGTTGCGGGACTGTGTCTACTCCCCACGCAGTTCCGTGACGTGGTCGATCCGTCGTTGGACCAACGCCGCTGTCCCCACGTCTGAGCGGTAGCGGAGCCCGTCACCCGCCGCCGCCAGCGCGTTGCTCGCCTTCGCCTCCGCGGCGGCGATGGTCTCGCCCGTGCCGACGACCGCCAGCGCACGCGAGGTGGTCGTGTAGATTCCGTCTTCGCGCTCGTCGACACTGGCGTAGAACAACGTCGCCCCGCCTGCAGACTCCTCGTCGACTGTGATCCGGCTGCCGCCGTCCGGGTCAGTCGGGTACCCCTCCGGCACGGCGTACTTGCAGACGGTCGCCGTCGGCGCGAACGACAGCTCCGGCAGTGAGTCGACGTCGCGTGCGGCGGTGAGCACGTCGAGCAACGGCGTCTCCAGCGTCAGGAGCGTGTTCGTCGCCTCCGGGTCGCCGAACCGGGCGTTGAACTCCACCACTTTCGGCCCGTCGGCGGTGAGCATGAACTGCCCGTACAACACGCCCTCGTAGTCGGCCATCGCGTCGACAACCGCTTGCAGGATCTCGACGGCGCGGTCGTAGTCCTTCTCGGTCATGAACGGGAGCGTTCGGGTCGTGTCGCTGTAGCTCCCCATCCCGCCGGTGTTGGGGCCTTTGTCACCCTCGTAGGCGCGTTTGTGGTCCTGCACTGCCGGCGTGGCCCGCAACGCTCCGTTGGCGACGAACGCCTGGATCGTGAACTCCTCGCCGACGAGCCGTTCTTCGACGACCCACTCGTCGTAGTCACTCTGCCGGACGTAGTCGACCGCCTCCGCCGCCGTGACCTGATCACCCGTGACGCGGACACCTTTCCCACCCGTCAGCCCCGCCGGCTTGACCGCGACATCGTGATCGACGGCCGCGACGTAGTCGGCAGCCGCGTCGGCGTCGTCGAACGTCTCGAACCCCGGACAGCCTGGGATCGACGCCGAGGTCATGAACTCCCGTTGGAACTGTTTGTCCGTCTCGATCCGCGCCTGCTCGGCGTGCGGTCCGAAAGCGTAGATACCGGCGTTGTCGAGTGCGTCGGCGACACCCGCGGCGAGTGCCGACTCCGGCCCGATCACGGCCAGATCCGCGCCGACCCGTTCCGCGTAGTCGACGATCTCGTCGGCACTCTCCTCTGGAATCTCGGCCATCTCGGCGGCCAGCCGCGCGATCCCAGGGTTCCGGTTGCTCGCACAGGCGTACAGCTCCGCGTCGTCCGCCAGCGCGCGAGCGACGGCGTGTTCTCGGCCACCGCCGCCGATCAGCAGGACTGTCTCTGTCACGTTCGGAGGGGGTACACACGAGAGTGTAAACGTTGTCCTCCGTCGGAAGAGATATGTGCAGGGTCGTGGATACCTCGCGCCACGGCCGGCCGACGGCTGGCACACGATTTATGCCGCCGCCGACGCTATCCCGGGTCATGCCCCAGTGTGAGATGTGCGGCGCAGACAAGCCTTCGCTCACCACGACGAAGGTCGAGGGTGCCGAGTTGGAGCTGTGTGACGACTGTACGGAGTTCGGGACGGAGGTGCGCCAGACGGAGAGTTCCTCGACGAGCACCAAGTACTCCACCTCCTCGTCCGGTTCTTCGGGCGACTCCTCGGGGTCGTCTGGGTCGTCCGACTCGTCGCCGCGTCACGACATGTTCGACGAGATGGACACCGTGGCCAGCGACTACGACGACCGGATTCGCTCTGCCCGGGAGGACCGTGGGATGAGCCAGGAGGACCTGGCAGACGAGCTCAACGAGAAACGGAGTCTGATCCGCAAACTGGAGCGGGGTGACGTGTTGCCGAGCGACGAGGTCCAACAGAAGCTGGAGAGTGCGTTCGACATCTCGCTCACCGAAGGCGGCGGTGCCGACGACTCCGAGTGGTCTTCCGACTCCTCCGGCTCCGTGACGCTCGGTGACGTGGTGCGGCGCGAGGACAGCTGATCTGCTCGGCCGGCACGCATCGGCGTTCTTTTTGCGAGTCGTCTCGTCCGGCAGGGTATGTTCGTCCTGGTGAACCTGAAGGCGTACGACTGTGACCCCGTCGAGATCGCGAGCGCCGCAAGCGAGGTGAGCGACGAGACGGGCGTCCGGATCGCCGTCGCCCCACAGCCGGCACACCTCGACCGTGTCGCCGAGACGGGCGTCGAGACATGGGGTCAACACGTCGACCCGGTCGGCCACGGGAGCCACACCGGCAGCGTCCACGCGAGTGCGGTCGCCGACACCGGTGCGACCGGCACCCTGCTCAACCACTCGGAGGAACGGCTCCGGCTGGCGGACATCGACGGCGGGCTCACGGCCGCCGCCGAGGTGGATCTGTCGACGGTCGTCTGCGCGAACGACCCTGACCAGTCCGCCGCCGTCGCGGCGTTGGGACCAGACGCCGTCGCGGTCGAACCGCCGGAACTGATCGGCGGGGACGTGTCCGTCGCCTCCGCCGACCCGGGGATCGTCGAGGACGCTGTCGCCGCTGTCACCGGCGTCGACGACGCCGTCGACCTCTACTGTGGCGCAGGTGTCTCGACCGGCGAGGATGTTGCCGCGGCGGCCGACCTCGGAGCCAGCGGGGTCCTGTTGGCCTCCGGTGTCGCGAAGGCGGATGAGCCACGGGCCGTCCTCCGGAATCTCGCCTCGGGCGTCCCGTAACGACTCACCGGCTCGTCTGGCCGTCTTTCCCGTCCTCGGTGGCTCCGTCGGGTCGACCCCGACCCGACTCACCAGTCGTGTCGGGCGAACTAACAGTTCCGGTATTCTTTACCCGGTGGCACCCCCCACACCGGTTGAATGGACAGTCAAGACCATGGGCAGTCGGCGACCGTCCCGTCTGGTGTCTGTCGCGATCTCGTCGCCGACGGCTTCGTCACTGTCTGGGTCGGTCTCGTCGTCGACGACGGAATAGACTGCGTCGCCGTCGCGGGAGCCGCCGAGACACTGTCCGACCGAGCGGTCGAGGACACGACCGTCACCAACGCGGTCACCGCCGAGGAACCACGGGTCACTCAGACGGCACCCTCGAACGTCACGCCCGACAGTGCCTCGGTCGGGACGGTCGCCGTCCCGTTCGTGGAGTCAGACGACAGCAAGCCGGACGGGGTCGTCGTCGCGTACACGCCGGAGCCAGACGAGGCGGATCGCCGGGTGGTGACGGCCGCGGCACAGACGTTAGGCCGACACCGTGCCGACTCCGACGGCGTCGAGACGCGGTTCCGGCGAGCGTTCGCCCGCCATGACGTACCGATGTTGTTGCTCGACCCCGAGACGGACGAGATCAGAGACGCGAACAACGCCGCCGTCGCGTTCTATAGCTACGACGACGGCGGGTTGGTTGGCCGGTCGCTCCAAGAGATCGACACGGGCGGCAGAGAGCGCACCGAGTTGAGCGGCGTGGACGCAGACTCGCGCGACTACACGCGGTTCGAGCACGAACTCGCGTCTGGAGAGCGCCGGACAGTCGAGATCCACTCGACGCCGGTCGAGACGGACACGGGAACGCTGTCGTTCGCGGTGGTCCACGACGTGACAGAGCGTGTCGCCTACGAGACGGAGTTAGAACGGTACAGAGAGCTGTTCGAGAACTCCCCGGTCGGGGTGTTCCGGTCGCGTCCGGGCGCCGACCAGTTCGAGGAGGTCAACCCCGCGCTGGTCGAGATGGCCGGCGCGGACTCCCGTTCGCAGTTGCGGGCCACCGGCCCGGCGGCGTTGTACGACGACCCCGACGAGTGGACGGCGTTCGCGGAGGAGTTGCTCGCGGACGGTGTCGTCGCCGAGCGGGAACACCGACTCACCCGACTCGACGGGGAGTCGTTCTGGGGTGCCGTCTCCGCGATCCGGACGGAGACGCCCGACGGCCCGGTGTTCGACGCGTTGATCCAGGACGTGACCGAACGGGTCGACTCCGAGCAGTCGTTGGCGGAACGCACCGAGCGGATGGAGGTGCTCAACCAGCTCCTCAGACACGACATCCGCAACGACATGGCCGTGATCGGCGCGACACTCGACGTGTTGGAGGACCACGTCGACGAGACGGGTGCCGACCACCTCGACACGCTCCGTGAGCGGACGGACCACGTCGTCGAACTCACTCACACGGCACGCAACATCACGGAGACGCTGTCCGTGGAGTCCGGCGAGAGTCTGGAGACGGAGCCGATACGTCTCGACACCGTGCTCGCGGACGCCGTCTCGAACGCGTCGTCGTCGTTCCCACACGCCGAGATCAGAGTCGACGGCGACCCGCCCAGCGTGACGGTCGCGGCAACAGAGCTGTTGGAGTCTGTGTTCCGCAACCTGCTCAACAACGCCGTCCAACACAACGACGGCGAGCCGACGGTCGTCGTCACCGCCACGGCAGACGACGACACCGTCACGGTCCGGGTCGCCGACGACGGACCGGGTGTCCCGGACAGACAGAAACAACGAGTGTTCGAGCGCGGCGAGAAGGGGCCGACCAGCGACGGCACGGGTCTTGGGCTCTACCTCGTCGGTGTGCTCGTCGACAGCTACGACGGGGAGATCACCGTCACCGACAACGACCCCCGCGGTGCGGTGTTCGAGGTGGAACTCCGGCGACTGGCACCCGATCAGGGGTTCGGTGGGATGGCCAACTGAGCCGCCGGCCGGGGCCACCGGATCGGCCGTTCGCCCGCCACGCCGCCCCGTCCGGTCGCGCCCGAGTTTACAACCCTTATATCTCCGCGCGGGCTGTGTTCGGGTATGAGCGAGAACGCCGGCACAGAGCAAGACGGCGAGCAGGCGGCGGCCGACGAGGCGCAGACGGCGACCGACGACCGCCAGGCGGCGGGCGACGAGTCGGACCGATCCGAGTTGGTCGAACGCGTCGCCGCACACGACGAGACACTGGCAGACGAGATTGCAGAGCGCGTTGCCGACGCGGAGTCGACTGCGGCGGAACACCGCGAACGGGTCGAGGAGTTGGAGTCGTCGCTGGCCCGGACCCGTGCGGACTTCGAGAACTACAAAGACCGCGCGGAGAAGCGCCGCGAACAGGCCGCCGAGCGGGCAACCGCCTCACTTGTCGAGAAGCTGACCGAGGTCCGCAACAACCTGCTGCGCGCGCTCGATCAGGACGACGACGCCGACATCCGCCCGGGCGTGGAGTCGACGCTGGAGACGTTCGACCGCGTGTTCGAAGAGGAGGGTGTCACACCGATCGAGCCGGCGCCGGGCACCGAGGTCGACCCGACCCGCCACGAGGTGATGGTCCGTGTCGAGTCCGATCAGCCGGAGGACACGATCAGTGAGGTGTACGAGCCGGGCTACGAGACCGACGGCAGCGTGATCGAGGCGGCGAAGGTGACCGTCAGCGACGGCAGCGGCTACGACCCGGACGCCACGGACTCCGAAGAGGCTGGACAGTCCGACGAGACGGCCGACACAGACGACGAGTGAGAGACGTAGACGACGAGTGAGAGACGTAGACGACTGTCGAGGTGTCGCAGACGACGAGTAACACCGCTCCGCGGGTCCGTTCAGCGGTGTCGCGACCAGATCAGCTGTTCTCGCGGGCGACATCGTGTTCGAGGGTGCCGACACCCTCGACACGGACGGCGACATGGTCACCGTCGGACAACGGGCCGACACCGGCGGGGGTGCCGGTCGCGATCACGTCACCGGGTTCCAGCGTGAGGTAGCTCGTCACCTCGCTGATCAGTTCCGGCACGTCGAAGACGAACTGGTCGCGGGAGCCAGACTGGATACGCTCCCCGTTCAACTGGAGTTCCACACTCGCGTCCGCGGGGACGTGCTCTGGCGCCGCGACACACGGGCCCAGCGGTGCGGCGCCGTCGAACGCCTTCCCACGGACCCAGTTCTGTTCTCGGTCCTGGTCGTCGCGGTTCGACACGTCGTTCAGACAGGTGAACCCCGCGACGTGGTCGGTGGCGTCGGCCGCGTCGACGTTGCGCGCCTGCTCGCCGATCACGACTGCCAGCTCGGCTTCGTGTTCGACCGTCTTGCCTGCCGGGAGCGGGGTCGTCGCGTTCGGCGCGGCGACCGCGTTCGGCGGCTTCAGGAACAACAACGGCCGGTCGGGAACGTCGGCGTCGCGCTCGGCGGCGTGGGCGGCGTAGTTGCGACCCACACAGACGATCTTCTCCGGCTGGCAGGGCGGGAGGAGTGTCACGTCCCGGTCCGCGAGGTCGTACTCGCGACCGGCGGCGGCGACCGTCTCACCGTGGTACGTCCCCGTCCGGACGGCACCGGCGGGGTCGCGGAAACGTGCGTGTCGCACACCGACGGGTCGCGCCCGGCGGGCTTAGTGTCGACGGTCGCGGCGAGCGGATCGAAATGGCTTTGCCCCGACGGCGCGGCCAGCGAAACGATGAGTATCGCCGCCGAGCGTATCAGCCGGCTCGCCGAGCTGGCGGCACAGGCCACCCGCGACGGCGAGCCGGACCGGGGGCGAGCGTACGTCATGCTCGCCAGACGGATCGCTGAACGCAACCGGCTGTCGTTACCCCGCCGGCTCGACCGGTTCGGCTGTGACCGGTGTGACGCCTACCGCATCCCGGGCCGGAACGCCCGTGTCCGCCTCCAAGAGGGGAGCCACGTCGTGATCCGGTGTGACTGTGGGGCGACCGACCGGTACCCGTACTGACGCCGTCGCCCGGCGGACGTGCCACGAGTCGCCGTCGACCGGCGACCGTGCCACGGGTCGCCGTCGGCTCGCCCGGCCACGGTGGCACCGTAGCGTTGAAACGCGTCAGCGGGGAAGCTACGGGTGTGACCGAGAATCTCAAGCGACGCGCACACGAACTCGACGCGACGCTCCGCGTGGGGAAACGCGGTGTTGAGGCGGTCGTCGACGAACTGGACCGGCAGCTGGACGACACCGACCTGGTGAAAGCGAAGTTCCTGCGGTCGGCCCGCGGCGGGAGCGAGACGGCGGAACTGGCCGAGGAACTCGCCGCGGCGGCCGGCGCGGATCTCTACGAGACGCGGGGCAACACCGCGGTGTTCAGACGCTGAGTGCGGCCTCGATTAAACCCCGAGCGGGGAGTCGTCAGCCGTCGAGCGCGGCGACTGTGTCGAGGAAGCCGGCACCGAGGTACTCCTCGCCGAACGTCTCCGCGGTCGCGTTCGGAATCGTGTTGTACACCAGATCAGGGGTCACTGTCTTCCCGGTGACGACGGACCGGTGTGTCGGTTTGGCGATTGTCACCGTCGATTCGACGAACAGTCCACCACTCAACTTTAGAAACGTCGGTTGTGTGTCAGATACACTCACGCGGTGTGATTTCTGCAGGTTAAATAAGTATAGTTAGAAAATCACTTTGGTCTTTGTGTCGAGGCCAACTCGAAACAGAGCCGAACACAGTCGGGACCGTATCGAATCCCCCTATCGTATCGATTCCTTCCTCTGAGGTGGTGTCGGCTCCAACGAGACCGTCGGCCTGTCGCGGTGAACCCGTAGGGACCGTGTCGCTGAAGTAGCCGGGCGGTCCATACGTGGAGCGTGCAGGTTCACCAGCTCGGCGAGGGGACACCGTCGGTCGCGGTCGTTGGGATGATCCACGGCGACGAGCCGTGTGGTCGTCGCGGGATTGAACGCATCCTCGCAGACGATCCAGACGTAGACCGGCCGGTGAAGTTCGTCGTCGCCAACGAACTGGCGGCCGAGCAGGGTGTGCGGTACGTCGACGATGATCTCAACCGGGCGTACCCGGGTGATCCGGACGCAGACAGCCACGAACGGCGGCTCGCGGCGGCGCTCCGTCGGGAGCTGGACGGGTGTACCACCTTGTCGCTCCACTCCACGCAGTCGTACGCCGAGCCGTTCGCGATCACGTCGACTGTCGACGAGATCGCGCAGTTCGTCGTCCCACGACTCCCAGTCACCCAACTCGTCGAGTCCGGCAGCTTCTCGCGTGGCCGGTTCATCGAGCAACCCCACACGTTGGAGGTGGAGTGTGGGCTCCAACGGAGCGAGAAGGCCGCCGAGAACGCCTACTGGCTGATCCGGGCGTTTCTCGCGGTGACGAACACGCTCCCGGAGCCGACGACGGACGACCGGATTCACTCCCGCGGGACGGAGACGGTCGACGTGTTCCGGCTCGCTGACCGGATCGGCAAACCCCCCGCAGACAGCTACGAGGTGCTCGCACACAACTTCGAACGGGTCACACCCCAGGAGACGTTCGCCGTCGCCGACGGGCAGGAGTTCACCGCCGACGAGGAGTTCTACCCGGTTCTGATGTCCGCGCGCGGCTACACGGACGTGTTCGGCTACGCCGCCGAACGGATCGGCTCGTTGTCGTAGTCTGTCACTGTCTGGTTCCACGTCCTGTCAAACTGGCACAACGAGAGTCGAATCGTGCGGTTCAAACCCGCGGCGGCGGGAGTCGGGCTATGGACGAAGCCGCACGCGAGTTTCTGCAACGCCTGTTAGAGACACCGTCACCGTCCGGGTTCGAGACCGCCGGCCAGGCCGTCTGGACGGAGTACGTCGCCGGGTTCGCCGACGACGTGTCGACGGACGCGTACGGCAACGCCGTCGCGGTCCACGAGGGCGATCCGGCCGTCGAGGCGGAGATCGCAGTCGCGGGTCACGCCGACGAGATTGGGTTCATGGTTCGGGACGTGACCGACGACGGGTTCCTCCGGATCACGGCCGTCGGCGGCTCCGACCGGACGGTGTCGAAGGGGCAACACGTCACCGTCCACGCCGACGAGCCGGTGGCGGGTGTGATCGGGCAGACCGCGATCCACCTCCGTGACGGGGACGAGGAGTACGAGGAGATCGACGCCCAGTTCGTCGACATCGGGGTCGAAGACGCCGACGCCGCCCGCGAGCGAGTCGAGATCGGCGACCCGGTGACGTTCTCCTCGACGACCGCGGAGTTGGCCGGCGACCGGCTGACCGCCCGCGGGATGGACAACCGCGTCGGCACCTGGACGGCCGCCGAGGTGCTCCGGCGGGCCGCCGAACGCGACGCTGACGCGACCGTCTACGCCGTCGCGACGGTCCAGGAGGAACTCGGGCTGAAGGGTGCTCGGATGGTCGGGTACGACCTGAACCCGGACGCGGTCGTCGCCGTCGACGTGACACACGCGACAGACAACCCGGACGTGTCGGGGACAGCCAGCGGCCCCGTCGCGCTCGGCGACGGGCCGGTCGTCGCCCGCGGCTCCGCGAATCACCCCGGGCTCGTCTCGTTGGTTCGTGGAGCCGCCGATCGTGCCGAGGTGGACTATCAACTCCAGGCGACCGGCTCCAGCACCGGCACGGACGCCGACGCGTTCTTCACCAGCCGCGGCGGCACCCCGTCGCTCAACCTCGGGCTCCCGAACCGGTATATGCACACGCCCGTCGAAGTAATCGACACGACCGATCTCGTCGCCGCCGCCGACCTGCTTGCGGCCGCCGTCGTCGACGCACCCGACGCCGCACCGTTCGAAGCGACGCTGTAGTCGACTTGACGACACACCCGCCCTGCCGCGACCCGACGCTTCCTCCGCCGACACACCGACAGTCGTTCTCGTCAGAGGTAATTCACTACTCCGGAGTTACTTTTAAATTCTGAGAGCGTAATCACTCCGGTATGGTAGACGATGCCAGAGACAGGGGGGCGACGGGCGGAGGCAACGCGACGCGGCGGCGGTTCCTGCAGACGGCGTCGACGACGGCAGTCGGCGGCGTGGTGTTGGGGTTCGGCACCGGGACGGTGGCGGCCGGCAAGGGGGACTGTGGCCCCGACAACGCCGCGGCGCCGAACGACTTCGCGCGGGTTACGACGCGGGACCACTACGACGAGGACGCGAACCTCATCAACGGGGAGACGAAGTGGAGCTACGACGTAGAGGGGTCGTGGGACCAGTGGGGTGAGGAACTCACCCTGTTCGTCCACGGCTGGCGGTCCGCCGACGAGGAAGACGAGCCGATCGACGCCGGCCAGGAGTGCACGGACGCGCTCCGTGCGGCCGGCTACGGCGGGGAGACGGCCGTCTTCTCGTGGGACTCCGACAAGGGGGACAGTCTCGACTTGGGATGGTCGGACGCGAAAGACATCGCAGAGAAGAACGGTCGGAAGCTGGCCAACTTCTGTCAGTGGTACGCCGGAGAGTACGGCGCGCCGGTGCGGCTGATCGCCCACTCGCTGGGCGGCCGGGTCGTGATGTACGCGCTGGAGTCGTTGGACGACGACTACGGCGCACAGGACCTGTTGGCGTCCGTCTCGTTGCTCGGGGCCGCCGTCGAGAAGGACTCTCCGTCGATGGACGCCGGCTGGCTCGACGAGGAGTTCGGCGACCACATCGAGTTCGCTGTCGGTCGGCTGGACAACTTCCACTCGGAGAACGACGAAATTCTCGACAACATCTTCGCGACACGCGAGACGGAGGAGGCTGTCGGCCAGGTCGGCATCCAGTACGAGGCGCCGAACAACTACACGGACTTCGACGTGACCAGCCAGATCGGCTGTCACAAGAACTACTACAAGGAAGCCGAGGGGATCGTCGACCAACTGGTCGCCCAGTGGTAGGCGGATCGTGGAGCCGCCGCGTCAGGGTCTGTCGAGGACGATCTCCTGTGCCTCGATGTCTTCGAGGGCGGCGACAAGCCCGCCGACAGTGACGCCGTCCTCGTCACCCTCGACGGTGAGTGACGCGACCTGCTCGGAGGCGTCGAACTCGTGGCCGAGCACCCGGCCGGTCAGCTCGATCTCGTTGCCGGTCGCCACGTCCCGACCTCGCACCTCGGCCTCGAACGTGCCGCCGAGTTCGTGGATGTCCTTCACAGCCCGGCGGATCGAAGCGTACGTTCGGGGGAACGGCCGGCCCTCGCCGTCGGTCGACAGCGTCTCGGCGGTCGTCCACAAGACGGTGCCGTAGAACCCAGACACCAGAAAGCCCAGCGCCGACCGGTTGAAGATCACGCCGTAGCGGTCGCGGTCGTCGCGCAGTGCGTCCTGTGTGGCGTAGATGGAATACTCCCCGTCGGCGACGGCGATGACGGGTGTCGTGATCCCGCGACGCGCTCGGGTCTCCGTCGCGACGGCGTCGTAGTCGAACTCGTTAGGAGCGGGCGCCCGCGAGGCGGGGGTGACGAGCAGCTCGACGCTGACCCCGGCGGCGACCTGCTCTTCGAGCGTTTCCCGGAACCGTCGCAGCAGATCCGGGGTGAGTGACAACGCCAACTCGTAGTCGGCGCTCTCGATCACCTCTTCCAGATACCGGAGAATCGTCGACCGCGATTTCACCAGCGACACCGCCTCCGTGTCCCGAGCGGGCGCGGTGTACCGCGCCTCCAACTCGTCGACCATCTCCGCCAACGACGACCGGATGTCGCCGAACGCGTCACCCGGATCGACCGCGACGATCTTCATCGGCCGCGACTCCCGAAGTTCGACCAGCCCGCGGTCCGACAGACTCCGGACGGTGTCGTACACCCGTGGCTGGGGGATGTCGGTCTCTGCGGCAATCTCGCTTGCGGTCAACTCCCCGTGTTCCAACACCGCGAGGTAGGCGTCGATCTCGTACTCGCCGAGGTTGAACCGCTCCCCGACTCGCTCCATCGTTGTCCGCAGTTCGTCCGTCACACACTGGGGTTGTCGCCCTTGCGTATAACAGTTTATCGACGCGCGAGTTGCACCGGGTTGCGAAAGGCCGTACCGCTCTCCACACAGAGCTGGTATCGAGGAGGGGTGGGGTGTTTCCTCGGGACGAATCAGGTGGTCGACTCGGAGACGGCAATCTGTGTGAAACGGAGAGGGTCCCAGCCCTGACAGTCGCAGTTTTGATCTCGGCGTCTGCAGCTTGCTCAACAAAAGAAGCCACAAGATATTAAACGATACTCACACTTTCCAACGGTATGGAAGCAAGCGTCACAACACCCAGAATTAGACGGATCGGTGTGACTGCAGTCGGTCTGTGTATCGTTGCTGCTGGGGCACTAGAGGTGATTTCAGGAGCAGCAGGTACAGGGTATCTAAAGGTAGCAACCGGTGCCGTCGTGGCGTCGACCGCAGTCTTTGCCGCACAGATATCGACAGCGAGCGGTCCGACAGGTGTCGACGGCGGCAGCTACCTCGGTCGGCCGCCTGTCGTCGGCTTCTACACGATGATCTCCGTCGGTGCACTACAGCAGGGGTTCAACTTCTTTCCGTCGGAAGTTGCAGTGCCTGGGACGATGCTCGCCGGACTGTTGGCTGCGGGCGTCTCTGTACTCGAAGGTCGGGTGGCTGGTCGGGGCTAACTGAGCCACTCTCCGCGACTCTGTGATGAACGCGGTCGTCTGCTTCGTTTCGTCGAAAGATCTGCGTCGACAGTCCACTACCGACAGTCCAGGTCTCCTCGTCTCACTCCTCCAACTCGAAAGCGACCGTCACCTCCGCCTGGTACTCCCGTGGGTCCGCCGAGGCGACCTCGACACCCAACTCGTCGACTTCGACCCAGTGGACGTTGTGCAGGGTCTCCTCCGCCCGGTCGACGGCGTCGTCCGTGGCGGCGTCGAAACTCTCCGTGCTCCGGCCGATCAGTGTGACTTTCTTGAACACCATCGTCTCCGACTGGATCGTGTGCCGTGTTAACTCTGCTGGCACCCCGAGCGACCACCGACACTCAAGCCCGCTACGACCGTAGCCTATCACGTGACCGACACACCAGCCCCTAAAACGGTGTACCCGGATCTCGACCACGAACGCTACACGGAACGCGCGATCGAACTCGCACGAGAGGCCGCAGCCCGCGGCGACAACCCGTACGGCTCGTTGCTCGTCGATCCTGACGCGCCCGAGGGGCCGACCATCCTCCGTGAGGCGCGCAACGCGGTCGTCACTGAAGACGACCTGCGGGAACACCCGGAGCTCCACCTCGCAGAGTGGGCTGGGCGAGAACTCGACCCGGCCGTCCGCGAACGGACGATCATGTACACGAGCACGGAGCCGTGTCCGATGTGTGCCGGCGGGATCAGAATCGCCCGACTCGCGGCGGTCGTCCACTCCGTCTCTGCGGAACGAGCCGCCGAACTGGCTGGCCACGGCAACGCGCACCCCTCGCGGCTCGTCTACGACGACACCGGCACAGACGTGCAGTCGTTGGGCTCGGTGTTGCCGGAGGCGGGGGCGGCCGTCCACCGCGACCACCGTTGAGGAGAGCGCAGACGCCGTTCAGTCGTCACCCGACGCCGGATCGGGCTCCGGATCGCCCGGCGAGTCGTCGGTCGTGGGGTCACCCCGGACGTCGGCGTCACGCCAGGTGCCACGCTGGTACCAGGCGTACGCGATGAGCGCGCCGGCGGTGTTCGACACCGCGAAGGCGACCCACAGCCCAATCGTGCCGAGCGACTCGATCCCGAGGAACGCCGGCGGGCGCACACCGAAGTAGGCCAACGGGAGCCGGATGATCCCCAGCATCGTGATCGAGATGGCGGCGGCAGTGAACGTCTTGCCCGCGCCCCGGAAGCTCCCGCTGTAGGCGCGCATCACGCCGATGAAGCCGAACGTCGGCGCGACCCACCGGAGGAACTCCTCGGT
>ERZ1034488.43-NODE-43-length-31277-cov-32.647556_pt1 | contig 31277 bp, 33 predicted proteins | sample MGYA00520646_ERZ1034488 | MGnify/ENA primary metagenome ERZ1034488 (study PRJEB33760, sample SAMEA4777686) | hypersaline lake metagenome | biome: hypersaline environment; feature: brines | place: Spain | collected 2012-08 | depth 0 m ...
GCGGAAAGAGGTTGAACGACTGAAACACCATGCCGACGCGCTGGCGAACCTCGTTCACGTCGGTGTCGAGCACCGACCGGCCGTCGAGCCGAATGTCGCCCGCCTGGATCGTCTCGAGCCGGTTTACACACCGGAGCAGCGTCGACTTCCCCGACCCCGAGGGTCCGATGACGACGACGACCTCTCGCTCGTCGACCGCGAGATCGACGTCACGGAGTACCTGGGTCTCGCCGAAGTACTTGTCGACGCCGTCGAACGCGACGAGCGGATCGCTCACGACTCGCCTCCGTCGTCGGTGCTCCCCGGCGAGAACCGCGAGAGCCGGCCGAACATGCCGCCGTCCGAGCCCCAGTCTGACCGTCGTTCGAGGCCGTCGACGACCTGACTCATTGACATCGTGATCGCGAGGTACAACACACACACCCACACGAGCGGGGTCCACGGGTCGAGCTGATTGCTGTTGATGTTCCGGAAGACGCTCATGATCTCTGGGACCGCGATGACGGTGAGCAGCGAGGTGTCTTTCACGAGGATGATCTGGTCGTTGCCGATGGCGGCTAAGGCGTTTCGCCACGCCTGCGGCATCACGACCGTCCGCAGCGCCATCACCCGAGACATTCCGAGGGATCGTGCGGCCTCCATCTGTCCGTCTGGGACGGCGTCGATGCCGCCGCGGATCGCCTCGCCGACGTACGCGGCGTGGTTCAGCGTCAGGCCGATGATCGCCGCCGGCACCGCCCAGTCTTGAAACGGGAACTCCCCGGTCGCCCACAGTCGCGGGACGCCGAAGTAGATCACGAACAGCTGGAACAAGAGCGGGGTGCCACGGAAGAACTCGATGTACCCCGTCGCGATGCGGCCGGTGATCGGTGACGTCGAGATGCGGCCCAGGCCGACGAACACCCCGGCCGTCACCGAGAGCACGCTCGAGATCACGACGATTCGCACCACGAGGAGGAACGCCTCGAAGAACCGCCCGGCGATGAGCGGTGAGGCGAGCAGCCGGCCGTTCACCTGCGTGGTGAGGATCCAGACGAGCAGGCCGCCGATAGCGAGGACGAAGCCGCCGGCTGCGAACTCGCCGACGCGCCTGACGAGCCGGTCACGCATCAGGACGCCGCCGGATTGCGTCTCGGAGTCGGTGTGTGTCGCCATGGATGGTACGACGGCTGGGTGGGGCAGTCAGCCCTCGAAGTACTCGCCGTATATCTCGTCGTAGGTGCCGTCCTCGCGGATCGCCGCGAGCGCACCGTTTACTTCCTCGCGGAACGCGTCGTCGTCCTGCCGGAAGGCGATACCGTACTCTTCGATCGTGAGTGTGAGGTAGTCGGGGGCGTTCTCGCGGTCGGCGGCGACACCGTCGCCCTCGAGGAACACCACGCCGTCGTTCTCGGCGGCGAACGCCGCGCTCACCGTGTTGTCGTTGATGACGGCCGACACCTGGTTGTTGAGCAGCGCGTCGAACGCGCCCGTGATCTGGTCGTAGCTCTCGATGCCGAGTTCGCCGTCGAACTCGGCCTGGAGGTCCTCGGCCGCCGCCTCACCGGTCGTGCCGCGCTGGACGCCGACGTCGACCCCGCGCAGGTCCGCGCGCTCGGTTATCTCGCCGTTATCGAGAACCAGCACCGTCTGGTACGCGGTGAAGTACGGATCCGAGAAGTCGACCTCCTCGGCCCGGGTCTCGTTGATCGTCATCGCGCTCATGATGATCCGGAAGTTGGCGTTGTTCAGCGAGGCGATGATGCCGTCGAAAGCCGTCTCTTGGAACTCGTACTCGAGGCCGAGTTCACCCGCAAAGACCGCCTCCGCGATGTCGACGTCGAAGCCGACGAGCTCACCCGCCTCGTTGCGGTACTCGAACGGAGCGTACGGGATGTCCGAGCCGATGGTCACCGTCTCTGGGGCCGTCGTCGACTCCGCCTCGGCGGACGCCGACTCCTCTTCGGCCGACCCGCCTTCGTCGCCACTCTCGGCGCTGCTCTCACCGCCGTCGGAGCCGCCGCCGGAACAGCCGGCGAGCGCGATGGCGCCGCCCGCACCGAGCGTACTCAGGTACTGTCGCCGATTCACGCGTCGATCGGTAGGCATACCCACAGGTGGAGCGATTGCGGTTTAAGTTTTATCAAGCAGCGGCCGACCACGGCGTGAGAACGGCGTACTCGTGGTGAAAACAGGCGCGGTCGCGGGACGAGCACGGACGCGACTCAGTCGCTCTGTGTGGCCGTCGGATGCCGTCGGGCCGTATCGGCCCCCCAGACGAGCCACGCCGCGGTCGCAGCGAGCACGAAGGCGACGCCGAGTGCGAGAAGGTTCACCCACTGCCACGTCGCGGTGTACAACACCCAGTCGCGTCCGAGCAACAGCGTCACGACGAACGCGCCGGTCGCGCCGGCGGTGAGCCGCCGGACGGCCCGCGCCGTCGACGCGTGGATCCCGACCGCGGTCCCGTTCATCGCCTCGGTGGTAGAGACGAGCGCGGCGACGAACCCGAGGTGTGCGCTCAAGCCAGCGAGGTAAAACGCCGCCTGTGCGCCTGGTGCGTAGGTGAGAAGCGGAACTGCCCGCGAGAAGAGCGTACTCACGAGGATGCCGGCGAGTGCGACGCCGAACGCCGCACGGAGCAGCCGAGCGGAGCCGCCACGCCGACCGCCCCACATCGTCGCGAGTCCGAGGAGCGTGAAGATGCAGAGCGCGACGGTCAGGTGTGCGGCGTGCGTCGACACCGTGTACCCGCCAGGGACGAGCCCGCCGACCGTGACGGTGATGGCACCGACGGTGATCTGTATCGGGAGGATTGCAACTGCGAGCGTTGCGGCCAGTCGGGTTCGACGGTCGAACGACCCGAGCCAGCTCCAGGCGCCGACACCGAGGATCAGGAAGCCGGTAACCATCGCCCAGGCGCGGTGGAACCACTCGATGAAGTCGGGGTTGATCGCGAGCGTCGGGATGAGCTGGTCGGAACACAGCGGCCACTGGGCCTGACACGCGAGACCGGAGCCCGTCGCCGCGGTGTACACGCCGAGTGCGAACAGCGACAGCGTCATCCCCGTCGTCGCCGCCGCGTACCGACGGAACGTCAGCCACGAGGGTCGAAGACTCATTGTCGGGAGCACGGTACGCGCGTACTTAGACCGTTCGAACGCGCCAGCAGCGACGGACCACGCTCGGCACGCACGCCGGTAGGCCCACCGGATCGGTTGCGGTCACCCGGTCAACTCACGGCGTGCCCGGCGTGCTCGTTCCGCCATCTCCGTCCGGTCCTCGACGGCTGCGAGCGTCTCGACGGCCTCCAACTGGCGGACGGCGTCGTCAAGGAACGACCGTACGTCGCCGGTGTAGGCGTACACCATGTACTCGTCGGTCATCACGTCGACGATGGCCTGCGGGCCGAGACCCTCCGCTCGCAACTCGAGTACGTAGCGGATGAACTTTTCTTCTGGACAGCCACAGTACGGATTCGACTGACAGTCACAGTCGAGAAAGTCCTCAGCGAAGTCTAACACTCGGTCGCGCGTGGCGGCATCGAGCCCCGCGAGCTCGTCGCCGGTGAACAGTAAGTCGAGTGTTGCCCCGGCAAACGCTCCCTTCGGGAGATTCGTCTCCAGCTGTGCGGAGAGCTGGCGGTGATTCTTCACGTATATTTTGTCGGTGAACGCCACAGTTGTGAATGTGTACGTCCGCACCGCTCAAAAGGAGCGCGGTACCACTCACTGAAGCGTCGACGCGGTGATTCGCGACAGGTCGCTATTGGATGTGGCCTTCGCGGCGGAGCTGGTCGGCTTGGTCGTCGGTGTATCGCCACTCGACGTTCGCCTTCTCGTCTTGCCAGTCCCACGGCTCCGCGATGACGATGTCTCCCTCGTTTATCCACGTACGGTACTTCATCCGACCGGGAATCCGGCCCAGTCGCTCTTCGCCGTCGACACAGCGGAGGCGGACGTGGTTCCCGCCCAGGTGCTCTGTCACCACGGCGAACACTTCGTCGTCGGAGGGCATTCGGAGGTTCCGACGCCCAGAGTTTTCGCTCACACAGAACGATACAGGGCACGCAGGTATAAGTGATTGGAGACGCCGAGCGGCCGGGTGCTAGCGCGGTGCCCGTGGGTGACGCACTACGCCCGTGCTCAGGCGAAGTGTGCGTCGACCTGGGCAGCCGTCTCGCGCTCGTCGCCGGAGTTGTCGACGACGAGCGCCTCCATCTCGACCGGATCGAACGCGTCGGCGAACTGCCGGTAGACGTCAACGTCGGCGTCGCTTATCCCATCGCGCTCTCGGATTCGACGCTCTGCGACCACCCGGTCGCACTCGACGCACACGAGGGTGTGCTCCGCCGCAGCCTCGGCACCCAACTCGACCGCGGCCGTCCGAAACTGTGCGTCGGCGAATGTCGCGTCGAGCACGACGGACTCCCCACGGTCGAGCCGCTCTTCGGCGCGCGAGAGGAGCGCGTCGTACACCGCCGCCGTCTCCTCGGCCGAGTACGTCGGGTCCGGGTGCAGGGCCTTTCGAACCGCGTCGCTCCGCAGCACCGCGGCGTCGATGCGGTCGGCGACCTGTCTGGCAACGGTGCTCTTTCCCACACCGGGGAGCCCACAGACGACGACGAGAGTGCCCGCGTCGGTCACACGCATTCGTGACGCGAGTGGCCCGAGACACACATCAAGCTTGCTACCCGAGAGCGAAGCGTTCAACCGTCGACCCGACGTGGCCCACGTATGGACTCGCTCTCGTTCGAGCAGGAGCCGGAGCACCTCTCGCCGATCGTCGTCATCGCGACCATCGCACTGATCGCCGTCTTCGTGCTCGGGTTCGTGATCCAGGCGATCGGCTTCGTGATCTGAGCCACCGGCTTCGACCGACTGCCGACCCCGCATCCGACAGCGGTATGACTATCCCACCACACCTACCGGCATGGACCGGCGCGTGTTGCTCGCGGCGCTCGTACTGTTCGCCGGCGGCGCCACCGGCGTCGGCGTCGCCGTCTTCGCGTTCGTTGGGGTCGACGGCGCGACCGCGGAGGCGGCGGTCGTCTGGGAGTCAGACGCCGTCTCTGGCGACGATGGCACCGAGACGGCGAGCGTCACCGTCGACGGCTCGACGCTGCTCGTGCAGCCAGCGGTCGTGAACGACACCCGCAGCGTTCGTGCCGTCGAGCCGGGCGCCGGAGCGCAGTGGACGACGACAGTCGTGGCCCGGGCGACTCCCGAAGCGGGCGGTGACACCAGAGCGCCTCGTGGCGGCGTCACAACCGGTCGACTCGACGGCGACCCGGTCGTCGCGACGACCACCGAAGACGGCCGGCTCGTCGTCCTCGACGCCGCCGATGGCCGCGAGCGATTCTCCGTCGAATTGGGCGGACCGAGCGGTGTCGCGCCAGCGATCGGTGACCCAACCGGTGACGGCACGAACGTCGTCGCCGCCGCGACAGCCGATGGTCGAGTCGTCGTCGTCGACGCCGACGGCAGCCGACGGTTCGAGGCGACTGTCGACGGCAGCGTCGAGCGCCGACCACTGATCGTTGGGCCCAACCCGGACCCAGACGGCCGCGAAACGGGTATCGCGGGAGGCATCGCCGTCTCGACCGCCGGAAGTGATACTGGAATGATCACCCTGTTCGGTGCGTCAGGGACGCCACTGTGGGAGCGGACACCCGCGGTGACGCCGGTGAGCTGGACCGCCGCGTCGACTCGGCGCGGCCCCGTGATCGCGCTTGGAGGAGCAAACGGCAACCTCGAGGCGGTCGAAGTCGCCGACGGGTCGACGCGCTACGAGGTCGGGCTGCAAGACCGCCCGGTCGCCGTCGGTGGGCTCGACGCCGGGCGCGTGCTCGTCGGCGGCGTCGGCAGCGTCTGGGCCGTCGACCTCCTCGACGGCGAGGTGGTGTGGAAACAACAGTACGGTGGAGAGACCCGTGTGAACGCGCCGGGAGTCGGCGACGTCGCGAACGACGGGACGCCCGAAGTCGTCACCGTGAACCGCCAGGGAGCGTTGCTCGGGCTCAACCGAAACGGCGAGCCGGTGCTCCGCGGTGGCCTCGATGGGACAGACGGAACGCCAGTCGTCTACGCCGGGCCGTTAGTTGCTGACACCGACGGGGACGGCACCGACGAAGTGGTCGTGGTCGACGAGACGGGTCGGGCTCGTGTCCTCTCGTCGTGAGCGCGGTGTTTCACCGGAAACGCGGTGTGTGAACTGCAGCGTTGCTAGACAGCCTTCATCCGACAATTAAAATCGTTGAGCCGTTAATGCGACTCGTCCTCGTACACCCACGTCGCGGTGTCGAGGTCGTAGTCGACGAGCTCGGCCGCCTCAAAAAAGAGGTCGATCTCGCGCTCGTTCGCGCCCTCGTCTTCGTGGTCCGAGGCGTGGATCACGTTGTGGCCGAGGTCGAGCCCGAAGTCGCCGCGGATCGTCCCGGGTGCGGACTCGGCGGGGTCGGTCTCACCGACCATCGACCGAACCTGGCGGGTCGCGTCCGCGCCCTCCCACACCATCGCGAAGACGGGGCCGCTGGTGATGAACTCGACGAGGCCGTCGAAGAACGGTTTGTCGGCGTGTTCACCGTAGTGTTCGTGTGCCAGCTCCTCGTCTATCTGTGTGAGCTTGCCGGCGACGAGCTTCAGCCCGCGCGCTTCGAACCGCGAGACGACCTCACCGATGAGCCCGCGCTGGACGCCGTCGGGTTTGACCATGACGAACGTGCGCTCGTCGTGGTGGCTCACTGCTCGCCTCCTTCGGCGCGCCCCTCCTCGGTCCACTCGAGGTCGCGTGCCTCACGGCCGAGGAAGTAGTTCTTCTCCGCCTTCGAGTCGACGAAGTGGAGGATCTGACCGTTCGTCTTCACGTACATCGTGCCCGTTCCGGGCTCGATTTCCTCGCCGGTGTAGTCGCAGGTGCGTGTCTCGACCATGTTATCTCCCGCCGATGGCGTCGGCGTCGCGCTGGGTCTCACGCAGCTGGAGCACGTCGCCCAGCCGCACCGGACCTAAGACGTTTCGCGTGATGATCCGTCCCTGGTTCGATCCCTCCTGGATGCGGCACTTGACCTGCATGGCCTCGCCGTGCATCCCGGTCTTGCCGACGACCTCGATCACCTCGGCGGTGGTCGAGTCGCTGGCGCCCTCTTCTGCGCTCATGGGTGGTTATCGGAGCTCCGCGACCTTCTCGCCGATGTCGTCGACATCGTCGACGGCGTCACCGGCGTCGACGACCGCGGCGGCAGCGGAGCCGACCTCGAGACCCGCGGCGTGGCCGACCTCGTCTTGGGTGTCGACGAAGACGACCGGGATGCCCTTCTCCTCGGCGAGTTCGGGGAGGTGCATCACGATCTCTTCGGGCGAGACGTCCTCGGCGACGAGGACGAGCTTCGCGTTGCCGCGCTCGATGGCCTTCGTGGTCTCGTTGGTTCCTTTCTTGACGGTGCCGGTGTCTCGGGCGACCTCGAACGCCTCGAGCGATCGCTCGGCGAGGTCGGCTGGGGTGTCGTAGTCTACGTAAACTGGCATGCGTGTGTCACCTGTGTCCTCCGTGTGAGCTCGCGTGTCCGTCCCGTGGCCGGTCCCTGTCGGAACGGCACATCATCGACCCCACAGAGGGTGTACACCGTGGTACTGCTGGGCAGCATAAAAGCGCTTTCAAACCGCCCCACGGGTGTGTGACGGCTCCGCAGGGGCGTGCTCTCGTGGGGCGTACTGCGCCGCTTCGTGGTGTTCGAAGTGGGACCGACCGTGCCGACTCACAGATCGACGCTATCGACTTCGACGATACGTCTGCGTCGGACTATACACTCAGGGTACAGGAAATCAAGGCGCGTGCCTCGGGTCTTGACCCCGAGGTGCCACACCTCACTCGTCCATCGCAGCGTCGGAGATCGCGAGCGCCTCGTCGAGTGCCTCGATCGCCTCGTCGACCTCTGCCTCGGAGATCGTTAGTGGGGGTGTAACCACGATAGTGTTAACCGAGGTGTAGAAGTACACCTCGTTTTCGAGCGCGTGTGCGCCGACCTCGTCGAGGACGGTCGTCCGTCCCGACACCTTGTCGCTTCGCTCTTCGAACGGTTCGCGAGACTCCGTGCTCTTCGTGAGCTCTAACCCTTGGTGAAGCCCGATACCGCGACGCTCGCCGACACTCGGGTGGCGTGCGGCGAGCGAATCGAGTTCGGTAGTCAGGTACTCACCGATCGAGCGGGCGTTCTCGACGAGCCCCTCCGCTTCGTAGGTCTCGATCGCCGCGACACCTGCAGCACAGGCCGTCGGATGCCCCGAGAACGTGTGGCCCTGGTTGAGCAGCGTATCTTCGAAGTACGCTGCGATCTCCGCTGAGACGGTCGTCGCCGCCAGCGGCTGATACGAGCCCGTCAGGCCCTTCGCCATCGTGATAATGTCGGGTTCGGCGCCGTACAACTCCGAGGCGAACCACTCACCGGTACGCCCAAAGCCGGTCATCACCTCGTCGCAGATCAACAGTGCGTCGTGCGCGTGAGCGATCTCCTGGAGCCGAGCGAGATAGTCGTCTGGAGGGGTCAACACCCCGTTCGAACCGACCAGCGGCTCGACCAACACGGCGGCGACGGTCCCTCCTTCGAGTTCTAGCATCTCGTCGATGTACGCGAGACTCTGGTCGGGATCGAGACTCGACCCGTACGCGTACGGGTCGGGGCCTTTCACCATGCCCGGCACTTCCGGCTGGATGTCGGGTCCCTGTGCGACTCGACGCGGGTCGCCGGAGGCAGACAGCGACGCAGCGGTTGCGCCGTGGTAGGATCGGTACCGAGAGAGGATCTTGTGTTTGCCCGTGTACGCACGGGCTATCTTGAACGCGACCTCGTTGGCTTCGGTGCCACTGGTCGAGTAGAACGTCTTCTGTAGCGAGCCGGGGGTGATCTCGGCGAGTTTCTCCGAGAGGCGTGCCCGCGGCTCGGTGGACCACCCCGGGCTTACGTATGGTACGGTGCGAACTTGCTCTGCGATCGCATCGGCGACGCGGTCCGCGTCGTACCCGAGACTCGTACAGACGTACTGGCTACTGAAATCTAAGATCGAATCCCCGTCGGCAGTAACGATCCGGGGTCCATCCGTGTCGACGATCTCGGTGGGATCAAAATCGCGCTGCCTCGTCCACGTTCCGAGGGTGTACGCGCGGTCGAGGTCTACGATCTCGTCCCGATCGGTGTGTTGACGTGCCATGCCAACACACGGTGTGGGACCAATATGAATGTTTGCACTATGTTCTACGATTGGGGTAATTTTCGACTCTTGTTTGACTAGAATGTGGTAGTTACAAAATTTATTAGAACCTCACGATAGGTGTGCGCACGGCATCTCTCGTTGTGAACGTCCAGAAGCCAGTACGGTGTGCCCGATCGTCGACTCATCGACGGCGGCCGGCATCTATGAGTCGACGATCGACTCGTGGGCGTCGTGTGTGAGATTGGCGCTTACGTTTCGGCCCTCGTGAAACTCCTCCATGACGAACTTTGAAGCGGTCTCGTTGACGCCATCGATCGCTACGATCCGCTCGATGAGATTGTTCATCTGATCTCGGGTCTGCACGCGACTGATCGCGACGAAGTCGATATCACCCATGGTGTAGTACACCTCTTCGACGCCCGGTATCGACAACACCTCTTCGCCGATGTTCTCGGAGTATCCGGCCTCGTGTGTGACGGAGATGTCGGTGACGGCGACCATCTCTAAGCCGAGCTTCAGCGGGTCGACGTCGGCAGTCACGCCGCGGATAACGCCTCGCTCTTTGAGCTTCTTCACCCGATAGTGAACTGCCGACTTCGAGAGGTCGAGCTTCGCTGCAACGGTTTCGAGACTCACGTCGAAGTCAGCCTCGACGAGTTCCAGAATCTTCAGGTCCATCTCGTCTAGGTCGTCGTAGGCCGCTGGATTGGGTGACATAACAGACGTATACAGTCCAAAGAAATAAGCGATCTCATAAATTTCGTGCGGCTGAGCAGCCGGTGATCTGAAGATAATTGAGGTATTGTGGGGAGCCCACGTACGATGGTCGAGATTGGGAGAGCGTGATCGTCACTCTCTCGAATACAGTACACACAAACTCTGTACAAGTGTACAATGTACAATTATTAGCGCATAGTATAAAATAATATTGAAAACACTTATTACCGAAGCGAAAACACCTGTGATAACGGATGTCACTACACACGACTCCCCCGTGGGATAGCGTCCGCAACTACGTGGATGGCAGCTGGCGGACACCAACCGGCGAGGACGGGCAGGCTATCGTAAACCCTGCCACCGGCGAGGCGGTGTCACACGTCGAGTTTAGCTCGGCGGCCGACGTCGACGACGCAGTCGCTGCGGGACGCAAGGCGTTCGAAACGTGGCAGTCGACACCGGTCGAGGAGCGGATTCAACCGCTTTTTGCCCTCAAACAGCTACTCGAGACGCACCAGGCGGAGCTAGCAGAGGTACTCGTTCGCGAACACGGGAAGACGCTCGCAGAGGCAAACGGTGAGCTTCGGCGGGGGATCGAGAACGTTGAGGTTGCCTGCGGGATCCCGTCCATGATGCAGGCGGGGCACCTCCCGAATGCGGCTCCCGAAATCGACGAGACAGCCGTCCGGAAGCCACTCGGCGTGTTCACCGCGATAACGCCGTTCAACTTCCCGGGGATGATTCCGTTGTGGTTTCTCCCGTACGCGGTTGCGACGGGCAACGCGTTCATCCTGAAGCCTAGCGAGCAGGATCCCGTCGTCGCGGAGCGAATCTTCGAGCTCATCGATCGCGCCGGCTTCCCAGACGGTGTCGTCCAACTCGTTCACGGTAGTGTCGATACGGTGAACGCGCTGCTCGATCACGACGGTATCGCAGGCGTATCGTTCGTCGGCAGCACACCGGTCGCGAGAACGGTGTACGAGCGCGCGGCGAAAAACGGCAAGCGCGTGCAGGCACAAGGCGGTGCGAAAAACCACGTGATAGTCACCGAATCCGCCGACCTCGACTTCGCCGCAGAAAAGACCGTCTCCTCTGCGTGTGCGTGCGGCGGTGAGCGGTGTCTGGCGAACGACGTCGCCGTCGTCGAAGAATCCGTTTACGATGAGTTCACCGATCGTGTCCTCGCCGTCGCCCGCGAGCAGACGGTCGGGGATGGACTCGACGAGGATACCGACATTGGTGCGCTCATCACCCCAGAACACGGAGAGCGCGTTCGAGAGCTGATAGCGACCGGCATCGATGAAGGCGCCGAACTGCTGCTCGACGGTTGTGACGTCAGTGTCGACGGACAGCCGGGTGGCACCTTCCTCGGTCCGACAGTGTTCGGCGACGTCGAGCCTACGATGACCATCGCACGCGAGGAGATATTCGGTCCAGTCCTCGGTCTCGTACCTGTGTCTGACCTCGACGAGGCTATCGAACTGCTCAATCGAAGCGACTTCGGTAACGCGGCGAGCTTGTTCACGAGCAGCGGCGCGGACGCACGTGCGGTCCGACACCGGGCCGACGTCGGTAACCTCGGGGTAAACGCCGGGACGGCGGCACCGATGGCCTTCTTCCACTTTGGCGGCCGAAGTGACTCCTTCTTCGGCGACCTACACGCACAGGGTGAAGACATGATCCACTTTTACACAGACAAGACTATCTACATTGAACGCTGGCCCGACGCCTGATGCGTTCGACTTACACGACCGAGACTCGGGCGTTCACAGGATAATTTAAATTCGTCTCGTCTATTTTCTAATGCCTGAATAGTATTCTCTATACCGCATTTAGAATGAATATATTCAAAAATAATATACCCCGGGGGGACGATGACATGCTGTGACAACACACACCTCTCGAGCGACGATCCGAGAACTGATCGCCACTCTCGTACAGATCGAGACCGAAAACCCACCAGGGAACGAGCGCGCCTGCTCGGAGTTCATCCTCAACTGGTTCGACGATCACGATATCGACGCGGACACGATCATAGAGCCCGACCCCGATCGTCCGCAGGTTGGCGTCCGGATCGGAGACGACGAACCCACGCTCGTCTTGAACGGTCACATCGACGTCGTACCAGCCGGCGACCGCGACAACTGGTCGTACGATCCATACGGTGGCACCGTCGACGGTACACGGTTGTACGGTCGCGGCAGCGCAGATATGAAGTCAGGTGTTGCGATCGGTATGCTCGCCACCGTCAGGCTCGCCCAGGCGATCCAGGATGGTGACTTGGGCGGATCGATCGTGTTTCACGCCGCGATGGGTGAAGAAACCGCCGAGCCGGGGACCAAGACGCTGCTAGACGCCGGCTACGACGGAACGTACGGTGTCGTCCTTGAGCCGACGGGCATGCGCACGGCGACCGCAGAAAAGGGACTTGCGTGGTACGAGATAACCGTCTCGGGAGAGCCATCTCACGCCAGCCATCCGGATCAAGGAGATAACGCAGTGTACAACGCCCGCCCTATACTCGACGCAATTGAGGAATACGACGCCACCGTCAGGGACCGAACTGACGACCTCCTCGGACGAGCGTACGCCACGGTGACCGAGGTCAAAGCCGGCACGAAAGAGAACGTCGTTCCGGGAACGACGACGATCACCGTTGACCGTCGATTTCTGCCGGACGAACAGGTGTCGGCGATAGATCAGGAGATCGAGACGATGCTTACCGAGGCGACGGTGGGAACAGACGTCGAGGCCACCTGGCGACGGACGCGGACGTACGAGTCGGCGGCGATCGACCCAGCGAGCCACCTCGCGGCGGTGTTCCGCCGGCAGTCGGCGGCCGTCGCCGACGTGCCGACCGAGCCTTGGGGGATCGCCGCTTCCACGGACGTCAGAAACTTCGTGAACGACGCCGGGATGGAGGCCATCACGTGGGGGCCAGCGGAACTGTCTCAGGCACACACGTACGACGAACACGTTGACCTCGTCGCGATCGAAGACGGGTTAGAGGCGTTGGTCGCCGCATCACGGGAACTCCTTGGGGGCGACGATGTGTAGATCCACCGTAGATCCGGATGTCGTCGGACCAACGCTTGATCGCCGAGACGATCACAGCCGACCGGGTGATCGTCGTGTCTGAACTCCCATCGGTTCGGCTAGCGGGCGGCCCCACCGAACGAGGGCGAACACACGGCGAAGCGTTTGCCGACGAGATTCGTGAAAACGTCGCGACGTACCTGCGCCGGTTCGAGCATCGCGGTGTGTCAGAAGACGCGGTTCGCGACCGGGCGGCCGAGTTTCTCTCGCGGATGGCGGACTGGAACGCCGCGTACGCTGCCGAGCTCCGCGGGATCGCTGCGGGCAGCGACGTCGACGAGCGAGACGTCGCGGCGCTTAACGCGCGTTACGAGGTATTGTACAGCGCCTACGCCGCAGAAAACGCTGGGACCGACGGCTGCACGAGTTTCGCACTCCTGCCAGCGGCGACGGCGAACGGCCACACGTACGTCGGCCAAAACTGGGACTGGATTCCGGCCATCGCCGACACGCTCGTCGTGACCGAGGTGCACCCGGATGCCGGGCCTCGCCACCTCGGCGTGACCGAAGCCGGCATCGTCGGTGCGAAGATGGGAGTCAACGAACGTGGGATCGGACTCGCGGTGAACGGACTCGTGACACCCGAAGACGGTGAGAACCCGTTCCGCAAGCCGTTCCACGTCCGGTGTCGGGAGGTGTTGTCCGCGGATCGATACGATCGTGCACTGGAACCACTCGTTTCGACGCCACACGCCTGTTCGGCGAACTTCGTCCTCGGTCACCGCGACGGGGAGGCGATCGACGTCGAGGCGTCGCCTTCGCGGGTCGGATATCTTCATCCCACCGATGGAATCGTGACACACTCGAACCACTTCCAAACAGAGGGATTCTGCAGCCGGATGGAGCGGCAGCTCCCAGACAGCCTCTACCGGGCACGGCGACTCAGACGGCTGTTGTCCCGGCCGACGCGTGGTGCTACCGTCGACGACGTTACAGATGCGTTAGGAGACCACTTTGGTCGCCCGGCAAGCATCTGTCGTCACGTCGACGAGAGCGCACATCGACACGAACGCACCCGAACCGACGTGAGTGTCGTTGCAGATCTCACCGATCGATGTCTCTACGTCGCGCGCGGTTCGCCGTGTGAATCGTCGTATCAGGCGTATCGTCTCGACTAGAGAGGACAAGGCGTCGTACGCTCGTCGCCGCGCCTGTCGACTATTCCAGCCTCCAGACGGCTGCCGAGTCGGCTACCCGCCGAGGTACAGCTGACGAACCTCGTCGTCATCGAGCAGCGCTGCGCTCTGTTCGGCGAAACGAACGTTTCCCATCTCTATCACGTAGCCTCGGTCGGTGTTTTTGAGCGCCTTCACCGCGTTCTGTTCGACCATCAGGACGCTGACACCAGCGTCCTGGACGGTGCCGATGAGATCGAAGATGGTGTCGACAAGCGACGGCGCGAGCCCAAGTGACGGTTCGTCGAGGACGAGGAGGTCTGGATCGCTGATCAGCGCCCGCGCGATCGAGACCATCTGTTGTTCGCCTCCACTCATCGTCTTCGCTTTCTGGTCGAGGCGCTCTTCAACCCGCGGGAAGAGATCGAGCAGCCACGCCGTATTCTCTCGTTTTTCTTCCTCGTCGATCAGCCACGCACCCATGTCCAAGTGCTCCTGTACAGTCATCTCTGGGAACATCGTCTTTCCCTGTGGGACGATGCTCAGCCCTCGACCGACGAGCTTCTCGGTCGGGACGTCGGTTACGTCCTCTCCGTTGAGGCGTATTCGCCCGTCCCAACAGGGAAGATATCCGGTCAGTGCTTTGAGAACGGTCGACTTCCCTGCACCGTTGGGGCCGATGATGCACACAGACTCTCCGTCGTTCACCTCGACGGAGACCTCGTGAACGATCTCGTTCGTTCCGTACCCGGTCGTCACGTCCGTCGCCTCGAGGATCGTCGACGTGTCACTCATCGTCATCACTCCCGAAGTACGCCTCGAGCACCCGTTCGTTCTGTTGTACCGTCGAGGGTGGCCCACGGGTGAGCACGGAGCCCGACTCCATCACTACAACGTCATCGCACTCTGACATTACCACGTCCATATCGTGTTCGACGAGCACGAACGTCTTTCCGCGTTCGAGTTGGGATCGCATAATTTCGAGTATCTTGTTCTCCATCGTTGGGTTAACGCCTGCGAGCGGTTCGTCGAGGAGGATGAGCTCTGGTTCGAGCATCAACACCTGTGAGATACTGATCAGCTTCTGTTGTCCGAACGAGAGGTCACGCGCGAGCGTGTCCTGTTTGTCTGCGAGCTCGATCGTCTCGAGGAGTTCTTGTGCGCGTGACTCCGGGCTGTTGGTCAGCTGGCTAGCGATCAGCAGGTTTTCACGAACGGTCATCCGCTCGAGTACGCGTGTCTGCTGGAACGTCCGTACGAGCCCTCGTTCGGCGTTCTTCCGTAACGCGTTCCCAGTGATGTCTTCACCATCGAAGTGTACGGACCCGGACGTCGGCGACAACACTCCGGTGATCAGATTGAACAGCGTCGACTTTCCGGCCCCGTTCGGTCCGATCAGCCCGACGAACGTTCCTCGCTCAATGCCGAAAGAGACGTCGTCGACGGCGACGAGTTCACCGAACCGCTTCGTGACGTCGGTCACGTCGAGGATCGTATCAGCGGACGCCACGCTACAACGACCTCCATCGGGGGATGTACTCGTTGTCCTTGAGATACTCTACGATCCCTTCGGGCATGAACAAGACGACTGCAACGATAGCCGCGCCGAAGAGGAACTGATACGCCTGCGGGAACGTCGACCAGAGGACCTCGTACAGAACGACGAAGATGACGCCGCCAATTACCGGCCCGAGAACCGTGCCCAGGCCACCGAACAACACCATCACGATTGGAAACTCTGTGTACTGGATGTTGAACACGGAGTTCGGATCGATGTACGAGAGGTTGAACGCGAGGACCCCCCCGAGAAGACCAGCGACAGCCGTGTGTAACAGCATCCCGAGTATCTTCTCACGAACGGTCTTCACCCCGAGCGACGCCGCCAGCGTCTCGTCGTCTCGAATGGCGAGCAACCGGAGACCGAACGGAGCGTTCGCGATTCGGTACGTCACGTAGCCGAGTATCAACACGATGGTCAACGCGAGGTAGTACTGTCCTGTGAGCCCCAGCTCGGGGAAGAACGAGATGCCGCTTCCTCCCCTCGTGATCGGGCGCAGGTAGCTACTCGATGCGAGCAGTTGGGCCGCGGTCGCGGCCGCGAGCATCGCGATGGCGAAGTACGCACCGCGAAGCCGGAGCATTGGCACGCTTATCGCCGTCCCAACGAGTGCGGTGACTCCCATCGCCGTGAGTAACGCGAGTGGCCACGGGAAGCCGAAGTCGACGATAGATATCACCGTCAGGTACGCGCCGAAGCCGATGAAACCGGCGTAGCCGAAGTCGACGTACCCAGTGAATCCGGACATGAAGTTCCAGCCGAACGCGAGCCCGGTAAACAGGAACACGGTAAACAACACCTGCACGAGGTACGAGTTGAGTACCAGCGGGAGCGCGAGTAACACAACCACGATCGCCGCGAGCACGCCGACGAACTGTGTGTGTGATGCCGACACGATCGTATCGTACAGCCACGCTTGCCCCGAGGAGAGCAGATCGCGGTCCGAGCCGACGGAAGTGTCCTGTGCCACTGTCACTCACCCCCGGCGTCGCTTCGCCCGAAGAGTCCCTGCGGACGCACGAGCAACATCACCACCAGCAGCACGAACGCGATCATCGTCGCCTCGTTTGAGGACAGCTGATAGGTCGCGATCGATTCGACGACGCCGAACCCGATGCCACCGATGGCCGCACCGACGAGACTGCCGAGTCCGCCGATCACGACCACGACGAAGGACTTGAGTAGGTACTGTAACCCCATGTACGGGTATATGGTGTACAGCATGCCTGCGATACCGCCTGCAGCACCGGCCGTCGCGGCTCCGAGCCCGAACGAGACCATCCGAACGTGACTAGTGTTTATTCCACACGCTTTGGCGATCGCTGGATTCTGTGAGGTCGCTCTGATCGCCTTCCCCCAGTCGCTGTAGCGGAGGAACAAGAAGAACGCCGCCGCGACGGCTATGGCTACGCCGAAGCCGAGCGGACGATTCAACGAGACGTTCGCTCCCAGGATCGAGACCGATTCGGTCAAGTAATCGATCGATCGATAGTTCGCGCTGAACACGAACTGTGCGAGATTTCTGAGGCTGAGTGCCAGTCCGAAGGTGAGTATGAGTGAGGCGAGCTCCGTCTTGTCGTTGATCCGCTCGAGCAGGAGCCACTGGAGGAACACGCCGAACGCGAACAGGAGTGGCAGCGACAAGACGAGGCTCACGATTGGGCTGAGACTCAATAACGCCCACCCGTAGAACGCTGCGTAGGCTCCAAGCATCACGAATTCTCCGTGAGCGAGGTTGATGACGTTTTGAACCCCGAAGACGAGGCTCAATCCGATGGCTATCAGCCCGTAGAACGCTCCGAGAAACAGGCCGATGACGAGCAGTTCAGTCAACAGTGCTAACGTGACCATTCTTTGTGCATGTGGTGTGTATCTTTCTGATGCCGTGTATCGTGAACAGCGGTTCGCCGGCGTCACTAGATCGGCTACCAGCCGGGGTGCGGATAGATCGGTTCTTCGGTCGCGTACTCGGCCGGCCGGACCGCCTCCTGGGTGGGTCCGTCGTCACCCGCCTGCCACTGGCCGAGACTCGGCGTCTGGCCTACCTGAACGCCCTGCTCGTTTACCTCATACCGACCGTTCGCGAACGGAATGTCCATCTCGATGGAGTGTAGCTCTTCTGCGATCGCCTCCTGATCTATCTCGCCGACGTTCCGGACCGCTCGTTCCATCACGAGACACCCGGCGAATCCACCAGCAGAGTGGTAGTCCATTTCGCTCGGGTCGTCGTACTCGTCTGAGAACAGGTCCATGAACCCGTCGAGGAACGCCTGATTGTAGGGGAGTTCGAAGAAGGGTGCCCAAAAGAGGTCACCCGTGACACCGACCGCGGCGTCACCGACCGACTCGGCGAACGCTGGGGCCATCCCGCCGACGACCCACGCGAATATTCCAGGTGAGAGTCCGACCGACTCCGCAGCCTGCGTCAGCCCGATCGCGTCCTCCGTGTACCCGCCGCCCATTACGATGTCGGGCTCCTCGTCTTGTACCGCGTTCAACACCGAGGTGTAGTCGTTGATGTCGTTCGGGTACGCCTCTTGGAACACTACTTCAAGCCCCTGTTCTTCGGCGTACGGGACGTGACCCTCCGCGACCGACGTCGGGAACGCAGCGTCCTCGTACACGACCGCGATCGTCTCTGCACCGTTTTCGACGCCGATGTCGATCGCCGACCGGACGTACGTGTTCGCCGGGGCGATAGCCTGCGTTACGTACTGGACGTCCCGCTCTTCTAACACCGTCGTGTCGGACATCATCGGCATGACGCTGGCGTAGCCGGCGTCTTCGATGATCGGGATCGTCGCACTCGAAACAGTGCTCCCGTACGGCCCCAAGAGGAGGTCTACGTTGTCTTCGTTGATGAGTCGCTGGTACAGGTTGACTCCCCGCTGGGGGTCCGACTGATCGTCGTAGTGGATGAGTTCGACCTCGCGGCCGAGCAGGCCGTCGGCGTCATCCTCAAGGATCCCACCGGATTCGTTTATCATCTCGACCCACAGCTCGTAGCCCTGTTTCATCGTCAGTCCCTCTTCGGACGTCGCACCCGTCGTTGACGAACTCGCGCCGACGGTGATGACGTCGTCTCCGCCGCCCCCAGAGTTCCCTGCACACCCTGCGATCGACGCGATTCCAACTGCTGTGCCGGTACTGAGGAGTGCTCGCCGACTGTACACCCGGCCCGACGACCCGTCCGCCCCTGCACTGCCGCCTGTCGTATCTGGCATGGTACGTCAACCCAGTACACGGCATCATATATAATAGTTTCCCAACCAGCGAGATAAAATTGGATATATTTCTACACAAGTAATTTATTTTTAAATTGAATTCTAAAATATGGCGGTGAACGAACTTCGAATAGAAATTATGGTTTGATCTCTCTCGTGGAGTTACCGTGTGTATCTCTAACGCTGTCCGCTCTTTTTTGTCTTTTTCGTTCTTTTTTCGGACGTTAGAGTTGTTTTTGCTCATTTATTTCAAGTATTACTGCCGGTGAAGACTTTTATTCTCGCAATCTGATGCACGTATGTGACACTCGAAGTTAACGCCGAACGGTTGCAGGAAGCCATGCGCGAACAGGCTGCTATCGGCATGACCGCGGAGGGTGGGCTCGACCGACTAACGCTGACCGACGCCGACAGAGACGTTCGCGACTGGTTCGAGGACGCGATGCTCGACGCAGGACTCGACGTCCGCGTCGACGAGATGGGAAACATGTTCGGTCGTCGTCCTGGGACGGACCCACACGCGGGCACGATACTGCTCGGGTCACACCTCGACTCACAGCCTGATGGGGGGATCTACGATGGACCACTGGGTGTCGTCAGCGCACTCGAGTTCGTCCGATTGCTCGACGACCACAGTATCGAAACCACACACCCGGTCGAGATCGTCAACTGGACAAACGAAGAAGGCTCCCGGTTCCAGCCGGCGATGATGTCGAGCGGCGTCTGGGCGGGAAAAATTCCACTCGAAGAGGCGTACGAGACCCGCGATCATAACGGCGATCGGTTCCGTGACGAACTCGACCGAATCGGCTACCGTGGCGACGTTCCGGCCGAGCCACAACACGAGTACGATGCTGCCCTCGAACTGCACATCGAGCAGGGACCGTTCCTCGATAACGAGGACCGAGACGTCGGGATCGTGACCGGTATCGTCGGGCTCCGCTGGGGGGAGGTGACGTTCCACGGCGAGGCGAACCACACGGGCACGACGCCGATGCACTATCGGAGTGATGCGCTCGTCGCGGCGACGGACGTCGTCACTCAAATACGACGAATTCCGTCCACGCTCGGCGAACGGACCGTCGGCACCACCGGGTCGATCTCGGTCGAGCCAGACTCGATAAACATCGTCCCCGAGACCGCCCGATTTACCTTCGATATCCGCGATCCATCCGACGCGGTTGCCGACGAAGGTGTCGAGCGCGTGCTACAAGAGGTTGCGGCCGCGGCCGAGCGGGAGGGGGTCGGCTACGAGTACGACGAGCGGATGGACGCCGCGAGCGTCACCTTCCCCGACCGCTGTGTCGACGCCGTTCGAAGCGCCGTCGACGACCTCGGCTACGATGGCCGAGAACTCGTCAGCGGCGCGGGTCACGACGCGACGTACATGGCGAGTGTCTGTGATACGGCCATGGTGTTCGCGGTGAGCAACGACGGGAAGAGCCACACCCCGCGAGAACACACCAGCTGGCCGGACTGTCTAGCCGCCGCGAATACCCTCGCAAACGCGGCGCTCGATTTGGCCGGCGTCGCCAACCCCGACGGAGTCGACGTATGACCGGCCCTGATATCGACGGGGTGCGTGAGACGGCCGACCGCCTTGGCTTCGATGTTGACGACGACCGGTTAAGACAGGGGGTAGACGACGCCGCCTCCCTCGGTGAGATCGCAGCCGACGTAGACGACGACGCTGGCGTCACGGTGAACACGCCGGCAAACGTGACGCCCAGCGGCGATCACGACGAGCTTCTCGCGACGTACGAGACCCCACGCCAGGCGTCTCAAGTGGGGCCCCTCGCAGAGACTCGTGTCGCAATTAAAGACAACATCGCTGCGAGCGGGCTGCCGACGACGTGTGGATCGAAGTGTGTGGCAGCCGTCTCGGAGACGGACGCGGTCGTCACGACCAGACTACTCGAGGCAGGCGCACAGCTCGTCGGCAAAGCCAATATGGACGCGTTTGCGCTGGGTCCGAGCGGTGAATTTAGCGACTACGGAACGGTGCAGAACCCGATAGCGCCCGACCGCGTTCCCGGCGGCTCCTCCTCGGGGAGCGGCGCGGCCGTCGCCGCAGAGACGGTCGACGTCGCGCTTGGGACCGACACTGGAGGGTCGGTCCGAATTCCCGCGGCGTGTTGTGGCATCGTCGGAGCGAAGCCGACGCATGGGTTGGTGCCCAGACACGGATTCGTCTCGTTTGCGCCGTCGCTCGACACCATCGGTCCACTGGCTCGAGACGTCGAGACGGCAGTCGCCGGACTCGAAGCGATCGCAGGTGCTGACGCACGCGACCCGAGTACGCGGACGCGATCTCTCGACGTGCCTGGCGAGTGGCGTTCTCTCGCAGACGACGCGACGGTCGGGCTCCCGCAGCAGTTTTTCGACCGGAGCAGCGACGCCGTCGCCACGGCCGTCCGCTCGGCTGTCGAGGCTGCTGGCCTCCAAACCGTACCGGTTGAGCTGCCACTTGGACACATCGAGCGCGCGTACTTCCTCATCGGTGCCACGGAGTTCGTCTGGTTCTTCGACCAGACGGGTATCGTTCGTGGGCAGGGCCCAGAGTACACGGCCACCGTTCACTCGTTTATCGACGGTGTCAGGTCTGCTGACCTCGGCGGACACGTCGCTGGTCGGCTCCTTGGTTCCGGAGCCCTCGACGCCGAGACCGATGGAGAAGCGTACCGTGCGGCCCGACAGGAGGCGACGGCATTCACCGAACGAACGGAGGTCGCGCTTGAAGACGTCTCCGCGCTCGTGATGCCCACGATTCGAACGCTTCCTCCGAAACGGGGTGCGATGAATACCACCGAAGACATGCTGACGCTGCTAGGGAACACTGCCCCGTTCAACGCTGCGGGAACTCCTGCGGCGACCGTTCCCGTTGCCGAGGTGGACGGGTTGCCGGTCAGCGCACAGGTCGTCTCACCCTGGTTCAAAGACATCACCGGCCTCGCGGTTGCCGACCGTCTCCACGGAGCATCGATACGAGACTGACCCAACGGCACGTAGACCGACGCCAGCCGCCGAGACGTCTCGCCCCACCGATCGCGGCGTCTTTTACTCGTCGCGGATTCGATCGACGTATGCCCCGGCTACTCCACTACGCCGACATCGAGAACGTCTTCGACGTGCCCGCGCGGGCGGCCCGCCTCGCCGCTCGAATTCGGGCGCTCGACGGCCCCGACGCGGCAGTCGTCGCCGCCGGCGACACGACCGCGCCGGGCGTGCTGTCGCTGGTCGCGACCGGCCGGCAGACGATCGACTTCTATGCGGCCACCGACACGGTCTTCGACACGTTCGGCAACCACGAGTTCGACTACGGCCCCGACGCGCTCCGCGAGCTCGTCGCCGACGCACCGGTCCAGTTCCTCTCTGCGAACGTCCGCGACGAAGACGGTCGGCCCTTCGGCGAGGCGGAAGACGTCGCACCGTGGGCGATCCACCAGGTCGACGGTTCGACGGTCGGATTCGTCGGGGTCACCGACCCCGCGACCGACTCGCTCAACCCGATGGCCGCCCCGCTCTCGTTCGAGGATCCGACCGCCGCGGTGCAGGAGGCGCTCGCGGCGATGGACCGGACGACGTCACCACCGGCGTACCGCGTGGTCCTCTCACACCTCGGGGGTGGCGACGAGGCGCTGGCGCGGGCCGTCGACGTCGACGCGATACTCGGCGGACACGTCCACAGTCGCCGGAACGACCGCGTCGACGACACGCGTCTCGTCCGCCCGGGCGTGAACGGTGAGACCGTCGTCGAGGTCGACCTCGATGGCTCCGACGGGTGTGCGACCGCGACGCACCACGAGCCGGACGGAGCCGACCCACACGGCCCGCTCGAAGCCGCACTCACGGAACGGATGGCGGCCGCAGACCTCGGTGAGGTCGTCGGTCGGGTCGCCGAGCCGATTCCGCGAGACAGCGACACCGTTCACGGCGGTGAGTGCCGCGTCGGCAACTTCGTCGCCGACGCGTTTCGGTGGGCACACGACGCCGACGTCGGGCTCTCGAACGCGGGCGGCCTCAGACAGGGAGACCCGTGGGCCGGCGCGGTGACGAAAGCGGACCTCATCAGTCTCATTCCGTTCGAGGAACCGGTCGTCGCGACCGCAGTTACGGGCCGCGAACTCCGACAGGTACTCCGTGAGATGGCCGCACCGGACGTCGACTTCGGTGAAGACGACTGGTGGCACGGACACGTCTCGAACGCGCGGGTGGTGTGGGACGCCGCCACCGAGTCGCTGGTCTCGGCGCGCGTCGGCCGCGAACCGATCGACCCGACCGCCGAGTACACCGTCGCTACCTCTGAGTACCTGCTCCACTCCGACCACGAGTTTCCGACGCTCGAACCGCGCCACCGGGTCGGCGAGGGTGACATCCAGTACGAGGTCCTCGCCGCCTTCGCGCGCGAGCACGGGGTCGACCCGCAGGTGGAGGGACGGATCGAACGACGCGGTCGGTGACGGGCCGACTCAGGGGAGGTCGACGTCGACGTCGTGTTGCCGGCCCGCCGCCTTCACCGTATTGTACAGCAACATCGCGCGGGTCATCGGCCCGACGCCGCCGGGGACGGGCGTGATCGCACCTGCCACGTCGGCTACGGAGTCGTACGCGACGTCGCCGACGAGCTCGTAGCCGCGATCGGTGTCGGCGTCGACGCGGTTTATGCCCACGTCGATCACGGTCGCGCCGGACGTGATCATCGAGCCGTCGACGAATTCGGGGATGCCCGCGGCGGCGACCACGATGTCGGCGTCGGCGAGTTTTGACTCGAGGTCGCTGGTGTGCGAGTGACACACCGTCGTGGTCGCGTTGCCGCCCGGCCCCTTCTGTACGAGGAGGTTCGCCATCGGCTTGCCGACGATGTCGGAGCGGCCGATCACCACGGCGTCGGCACCGTCCGTCTCGACGTCGTACGCCGCGAGTAGTTTCTGCACGCCATGGGGCGTACAGGGCTTGTACCGGGCGTCGCCGGCGACGAGCCGGCCGACGTTCTCGGGGTGAAACCCGTCGACGTCCTTCTCTGGGTCGATCCGACGAAGCACCTCGCGCCGGTCGACGTGTGCTGGCACCGGGAGCTGGACAAGAACGCCGTGGACGTCGTCGCGGCCGTTGAGCTCGTCGATGGTCTCGAACAGCGTCGCGGCGGAGGCGTCGGCGTCGACGTCCACGTGGATGCCCTCGATGCCGACTTCCTCGCAGTCGCGTTGTTTCATCGAGACGTAGGTCTCACTCGCCGGGTCGTCGCTCATCAACACGGTGGCGAGTCCGGGCGTCACGCCCGCGTCGGCGAGCGTGTCGACGCAGTCGGCCACACCAGCTCGAACGTCGGCCGCGACCGCCTCGCCGTCGATAACCTCGGTCATACACATGGGTCTGCCTGGTTCGGTAAAAGGTGTCCGGGATCGTGGCGAGGAAGCGCTGAGACTACCCTCGGGTATCCACCGACGTGGATCACGTGAGGAGTCGAGCGGCCCGTCGGCACTCGGCTACCGAGAGTCGACTGGCGTGCGCCCACAGAGGCTAACCAGGTCGTGGAGGTCGGCGATCTCGTAGGTGGGCTGTGTCGAGAGCTCGGTCTCCCGTCGGTGTGGCCGGCGGACGAACGCCGAGTCGATGCCGGCGTTGTCGGCCGCCCGGACGTCCGACTCGTTGTCACCGACGAACAGCGCCGTCGAGGCGTCGAGGTCGGCGAGCGCTCGCTCGAGGTAGTACGGCGACGGCTTCTTGCGCGAGAGGCTGGCGATCGACGGCTCGCGGCCGTAGACGACTTCGAAGCGCTCCGCGAGCCCGAAGTGTCCGAGCAGGTCGTCGACGGTCGCCTGCTGGTTCGACGAGACGACACCGAGTGCGGCGTCGAGGTGTGTGAGCACGTCGACGTCGTCGTACGGGGTCTTCTTGCCGGCGCGCGAGGCGGCGATCTGTGCCTCCGCGGCGGTCTGGTCGCGGACTCGCCAAAACTCGGCCGGGTCCACGTCGTATCGCTCACAGATGTCGGTCAGGGTCGCCGGATCGACGCCGACGGCGACGTCGTCGACGTGTGCGAGGTCCGGGTCTGAGACGCCCTGCCGCTCGAAGGCGTTCCAGGCCGCCTCTCGAAGCGTGTCGAACGGCGTTCGACCGACGATGACCCCGTCGTGGTCGAAGACGACTGCGTCGTACACGCTTCGTCGTCGGGGACCGGTGATAAAAAGGTGTGTGGCCGGTCACCACCGGCCGGATCCGCGTCGACGCACGTCGTCGTCACCCGACGCCGCTCGATGCACCCGCACGACGCCGCTCGGTGCGCCTCGGGCACGAGAGACAGCCACACCCACGTGATGCGGTCTCGTTGAGCGCGACGACTCACACACATTCAATACCCGGCACCTGCAATCGTCGGCCTGCACATGAACATCGCTGACATTGCCGTGTCGGAGTACGTCGAGGTCGACGTCGACGACCGGCTCGCGACGGTCCGGTCGCTTTTCGAGCGAGAGAATCTGAAGGGCGTCGTCGTCACCGAAGACGACGAGTACGCCGGCGTAGTCGGCGAAAAACAGCTCCTTCGGTCGCGGATGGAAGACGACACGAAGGTCGCGGCGGTCGTCACGCCCGCTCCGTCGGTGGCCCGCACCGAGGACGTCCGTGAGACCGCCAGACTCCTGGTCGAAGGCGACGTCAAGATCGCGCCCGTCTACGAGGGTGACGCACTGTACGGCGTCGTCACGGTCGATCAGATCCTTGAGGCGGTGCTCGACAGCCTCGACGCGATCACGGTTGACCAGATCGCCACGACGGACGTCATCGGCATCAACGAGAAGGACAGCGTCGGGCGCGCGATCAACCGCCTCCGCGAGAACGGCATCTCGCGGCTCCCCGCTCTCGACGACGACGGAACGCTCGCCGGAGTCGTCACCACGAGCGACATCGTCGAGTTCGTGATCCGCGACGACGACCGACAGGGAAGCGGCGACCGCGCCGGCGACGTCGACCGCATGCTCGACATTCCCGTCTACGACATCATGTCGAGTCCGGTCGTCACTGCGAGCGCCGAGGAGACCGCCGCGGCTGCGGTCTCTCGGATGTTCGACAACGACATCTCCGGACTCGTCGTCACGCCGGACGACGTCGACAGCGTCGCCGGCATGATCACCAAAACCGACGTCCTCCGCGCGCTGACGTTCACCGAACAGGAGTCACTCGACGTTCAGATCACGAACGTCGACCTCCTCGATCAGATCTCGCGTGAGCACATCGTCGACTCCATCGAGAACGTCGCCGACAAGTACGCCGAGATGCGGGTCGTCCACGCTCACGTCCGCTTCCACCAGCACAAAGAAAAGCTCCGCGGGACGCCACTGTTGCAGTGTCAGATCCGGCTCCGGACGGACCGGGGACAGGTCGCCGGCACCGGCGAGGGCTACGGCGCCGATCACGCCTTCCACGTCGCACTCGACAAGCTTGAGCGAAACGTCTTAGAGATGAAGGGGATCGAGGCCGACGAGGAGTACCGCGGCCAGCTGCTTCGGAAGCTCGGCGAACTCTAGTGGGCTCGACCGACCGACGGACCCCGCCGCGCTACTCGTCGGCCCGGCCCGCAGCGAGCCCGTCGCCGACGATCTGAAACGTCGCGGTCTCTCCGGCGGGCTTCGACCGGTGTTTCTCGAGCGTCACCCGACGGTTGCCCCGTCTGAATCGCTCGACGCGGAGGATGGTTCCCGTCCAGTGATTGAGCGTGTTGCCGCCGAGCGCGCGATCGCGGTCCGCATCCGGGTCGGTGAACACTTGGTTCGTTATCACGACCGCGAGGTCGTATCGGCGCGCCAGCGAGAGGAGGTGTGTCACTTGTTTGGCGACGCGTCTGAGCGACTGTCCGCCCTCGGTGTCGTCGGCGCGCTCCAACCGGTAGAACCCCGTGGCCGAGTCGAGCACGATCAGACTCACCTCCTCGGCGAGCTCCGCGGCGTCGCGGACGGCCTCCCGCTGGTCCTCGAAGTCGTACGCCTCCGTGATCACGAGCCGCGACGCGAGCTGTTCGACGGTCTCGTCGGTGTGCTCGACGGCGGCCGCCGCGAGCTGTTCGAACCGGTCGAGCGAGAGCCCCTCGGTGTCGACGAACAACGACCGCTGGCCGGCTACGGCAGCCTCGACGGCGGCCGCGAGCGCGAGGTTGGTCTTGCCGGCCGCCGGTGGGCCGTACACCTGCGTGACGACGCCGCGTTCGAAGCCGTCGCCGAGCAGGTCGTCTACGGGGTCACAGCCGGTCGGGATCGGGTCGCTCACTGCGACGCAGTTGGCGACCGATACGACTTAAGCCGTCGGGTTGCCGCCCGGGCTGCGCCGTCAGCGCGACGCCATCCACGCGCTGAAGTCGTTCGTGAGGAAGCCGACGTAGTCGAGGACGCCGAGCAGGAGCGAGACCACGATCACGACGGCGACGGGGACGCGAACGGCCCAGATCCACGCGTCGCCGAGCGGACCGAGCCCGCCGGTCCCGGCGGTGAGCTCGTCGAGCGCGTCGGTCGGGATCACCCAGCCGACGAAGCCGGCGAGCAACAGCGAGCCGAGCACGAGTAGGACCCCGTTCGCGAGCCCGTCGAGCAGGTCCAAGACGATCAGGTCGACCGTGACCGGCACGCCGAGCACGAACACCCCGAGGCCGATCGCGACGGCCGCCGGCAGCCGTGAGACGCGCGTCTCGTCGACGACGTACGAGACGAGCACCTCCAAGATACTGATCGCAGACGAGAGCGCGGCGATGCCGACCATCGCGAAGAAGACGGTGCCGATGAGGCGGCCGGCCGGAAGCGTGACGAACGCGCTCGTGAGACTCACGAAGATCGCACCGGGGCCGCCCGCTCCCGGTTCGAGTCCGGCCGCAAAGAGGAAGGGGAAGACGACGAAGCCGACGGTCACCGCGACGAGCGTGTCGAGCGCAGCGATCACGCCGGCGTCGACGAGGAGATTACGACGCTCACCGAGGTACGAGGCGTAGGTTATCATCACGCCCATGCCGAGCGAGAGCGTGAAAAACGCCTGTCCGGCGGCGGCCGGCAGGATGCTCCGCCACTCCTCGAGGACGACGCCAACGTCCGGGGAGAGGTAGTAGGCGTACGCCTCCGCGGCCGCGTCCAGGGTGAACCCGTAGACGGCGAGTCCGACCAACAACACGAGGATGGCAGGGACCATGAGCGTCACCGCCGTCTCGATGCCACTACGGACGCCGGCTGCGACGATGGCGACCACGAGCAGCATGAAGACGGCGTGAAAGAGGAGCGAGTCGAGTCCAGTAGCGACCTGGCCGAACAGCGTGTTGGCTCCCTCGAGACCACCGACCGCGAAGCCATCGGTGAGCCCGATTAGTGTGTACCGGAGGAACCAGCCGGCAACGACGCTGTAGTACGAGAGGATCGTAAAGCCGGTGACGACGAACAGGTAGCCGACGTACCGCCACGGACCCGTACCAAGCGTTCGCAGGGCCCCGACGGCGTTCAGTCCCGTGCGCCGCCCTACGACGAACTCGACGAGGACCGCCGGCAGCCCGACGCCGACGACGAACGCGAGATAGACGAACAAGAACGCCGACCCACCCTCCTGGCCGGTAACGAATGGGAACCGCCACACGTTCCCCAGCCCGACAGCGCTACCGACGGCCGCGAAGATGAATCCGGCCCGCGTCGCCCACGTCTCCCGTGTCATCGTTGTCGAATCGACCGGGGGCTCGGCGAAAAGGGTGTCCTTTCGGCGCTCGCGTGCGCCAGCGTGACCGGAACACGGGACCGACGCAAGAGACTTACCACCGCATCGCGTGATAGACGTACGCATGGATCTCCGCGTACAGGGTGACGTCCCCCCAGATCCGTTTCTCGGCGCCGCAGACCTGTTCGAGACCGAGTGCTCGCTCGCGGACCCCGTCTACGTCAAGGTCCGCGAGGACCCCGACGAGCGGACCTGGGCGGGCCACTACGCCGACTATCACGTCTTGAACGTCTCTCGGCGGGCGGCGACGAGCGCGATGGCGCGCGAGCTCGCGATCCACGAGCTCTCGCACATGGCGCGCTACGAGGAGGGACACCCCTCACACGTGCAGTCGACCGAGGAGGCGCTGTACCTCGGACTCGCCGGTGAGCGTGTCGAGCGACACAAGCTGGCCCACTGCTATCAGATCGCGAACCACATGAAAGACATCTACGCCGACGACATCACGCTCTCGGTCGCGCCTGCCGACAAGCTCCTCGGGTTTCTCGAGTCAACGCTGGCGGCCGCGATCGCCGACCGACCGGACCCGGCCCCGACCGGCTCGCTCCCGGTGACTGGCGGCGCAGACCCCGAGATCACCGCGGTGAACGCGGCGTTCGCGCTGGCGCTCGTCGAGCGCCACGACCTCGCCCCGCCGAGTCACCGGCTCTACGACCTGGCTCGTGCCGCAGAGAGCGACGCTGCCGGTGTCGATGTCGACGCGTTCAAACGGCGGTTCCTCTCGCTCGGACCCGACCCGACGGCGAGCGACTACCGGAAGGCCCTCGTCGGCGCTGCTCGCGCGTACGCGGTGTGAAACGCACGGACGGTCGACGCCGACGCCGCGTGCCGACCCTCGACGGCTACTCGAGCTCGTCGGTGGTCGCTTCCGGCGCGTCGGCGGGTCGTTCGGCCTCGCTGAGGACCGTCACGCGCGCCTTCATGATCCGGGTGTTGTCGACCTGTTCGATCCGGATTCTGACGCCGTCGAACTCGATCTGCTCGCCCTCCTCGACGAGGCGGCCCGCCCGGTTGAACACGAAGCCGGCGAGCGTTTCGAACTCTTCGCCCTCCGGCAGATCGATGCCGAGCATCTCGTTCACCTCGTCGATGTTCACCTCCCCTTGGACGTACGCGACGTTCTCGTCGAGGAACTCGATCGGCTCCGGCTCGTCGCCCTCGAGGATGTCGCCGACGATCTCTTCGACCATGTCCTCGAGGGTGATGATCCCCTCGGTCGTGCCGAACTCGTCGATGACGATCACCATCTGGAGGCGGTTGTCCTGCATCTCCTCTAACAGCTCGTCGGCGTTCTTCGACTCCGGCACGTGAAGCGTCGGTTTGACCACGCGGGCGAGCGAGGGCTCGCCCTCCGAGTAGTTCAACTCGCGCACCAGGTCACGGACGGAGATGATCCCCACGATGTTGTCTAAGTTCCCGTCGTAGACGGGGATCCGCTCGTGGTCGGCGTGGACACAGCGCTGGATCGCCTCTTCGACGGTCGACCCCTTCGAGACGGCGGTGACGTCGAGCCGCGGCGTCATCACCTCCTTCGCGATGGTGTTGTTGAACCGGAAGATACGGTCGAGCATCTCCCGTTCTTCTTCTTCGATGACGCCCTCGCGCTCGCCCGTCTCGATGATGTTCTGGATCTCGTCGCGGGTGACGTACGACGATTCGATCGCCGACCGCCCGCCGGTGATCCGGTTGACGAGACGGGTGAGATGATCGAAGAGGACGACGAGCGGAAAGAGGACGTACTCCGAGAGCTTCAGCGGTCGCGCGATGCGCAGCGCCCACGACTCGGTGTTCTCGACCGCGTACGACTTCGGGGCGCTCTCGCCGAACAGGAGCACGAGAGCCGTGATCCCGAACGTCGCGGCCGCGACCGCCTGTCCCTGGCCGAACCCCAAGTAGACGAGCAGCCCCGTCGAGAGCGACGACATCGCGATGTTGACGATGTTGTTCCCGACGAGGATGGTGATGAGCAGCCGGTGCGGGTCCGATTTGAGGGCACGCACCGTCTCCGCGCCCGGGATGCCGTCTTCGACGAGGCTCTCGATACGGTGTTGTGGGAGCGAGAACATCGCGATCTCAGACGAGGAAAAGAACGCCGACAACCCCACCAACACCAGGATGGCCACGACGCCGAGGAGGGCGACCGTCGTCTGCCCGGGAGCCGCAAGCGCGGGGGTCAAAAGCGTACTCGGAGGTAAGCCCATGCTCGCTCACATTCTGTCGGGATGCAGTTAAAGCGTTACCTTCGCGGCCACCGAACGGCGGCGACGTCGGCACCCACACCGCCGAAGCGTGCCGCGGCCGACACGGTTAGGCCACTGGCGCTCCGGACAGGATCCATGCGCGAGCCACAGATCACGCTGTACCGTCTGCAGGCGTGTCCGTTCTGCGAACGCGTCGTCAGGCTGCTCGACGCGTACGACCTCTCGTACCGGTCGCGGTACGTCGAACCGATGCACTCGGCACGCGACGTGGTCAAACGCGTCTCCGGTGCCCGGAGCGTGCCGGCGATCGTCGACCGCGAGACCGGCGTCACCATGTCCGAGAGCGGGAACATCGTCGCGTACCTCGAGCAGACGTACGGGTCGACCGCGGCCGACGGGGGGAGCTGAGATGGACCTCGGATTCGACGTCGTCTCCCTCC
>ERZ1034488.44-NODE-44-length-30268-cov-5.620494_pt1 | contig 30268 bp, 28 predicted proteins | sample MGYA00520646_ERZ1034488 | MGnify/ENA primary metagenome ERZ1034488 (study PRJEB33760, sample SAMEA4777686) | hypersaline lake metagenome | biome: hypersaline environment; feature: brines | place: Spain | collected 2012-08 | depth 0 m ...
AGACTGCCACCGGCAGTCTCCCGGAGAAAAAAAGCTCGATCAAAAAGCGCGAGCGCGCCGCCCTGCGGCGCGCTCGCTGTCGTAGTGCCGGACCCCCTCCGCACCGCTCCGCGACGACACCGCGACCGCCTCCGCACCGCTCCGCGACCGCACCGCGACCGCCTCTGCACCGCTGCGCGACCGCTCCGTGACTGCGCGACGGCTGCCTCCGAACCGCACAGTTATCTCTGTTTGTCCACGGAGCGTCGCCGTGAGAAGATGTGGTGTCGTAGCGACGGGGTCAGCTCTCGCGTTCCAACGAGAGCTGTGTCGCCTCGATCATCCGTTCGTCGGCCAACAGTTCCGCGAGTACATCCTCGGGGACGGGGTTGTCGAGGTTGTAGACGGTGAGTGCCTCGCCGCCGGAGGTCTCGCGGGCGTTGAACATCCCGGCGATGTTCACGTCCGCCTGCCCGAGGACACTCCCGACGAACCCGATCACGCCCGGCTCGTCGCGGTTCCGGGCGACCAACGCCTGCCCGTACGGCCGGGCGTCGACGCGGTAGCCGTCGATCCTGACGATCCGTGGGTCGTCGTCCGCGAACAACGTTCCGCAGACGGCCATCTCGTCGGTGCCGTCGCCGACTGTCACCGTGACGAGACTCTGGAAGTCGTCTGCCTGTCTGGTCTTGCTCTCCGTCACCTCGACGCCGCGATCCTCGGCAATTCTGGGCGCGTTCACCGCGTTCACCTCGTACTCCAAGGAGCCGAACACCCCGCGGAGCGCGGACGCTGTCACCAGTTCCACGTCGCGTTCCGCGATGTCCCCCTGGTAGTGGATCTCCACGTCGCCGACTCGTTCGTCGAGCAGTTGGACGGCAATCCGGCCGGCGGTGTCCGCCAGCTCGATGTACGGTTCGACCGCCGGGAACGCCGTCTCGTCGATCGACGGCGCGTTCAACGCGTTCACGACCGGCTCACCACGGAACGCCGCCAGTATCTGCTGGGCGGTGTCGACAGCCACGTTCTCCTGGGCGGCGCGTGTGCTCGCCCCCAGGTGTGGGGTGACGACGATCTCCGCGGCGTCGAGCAACGGGGAGTCGGAATCGAGCGGCTCCTCGGCGAACACGTCCACCGCCGCCCCGCGCAGCGAGCCGTCGGCGACCGCCGCCGCGAGTGCGTCCTCGTCGACGATCCCGCCGCGTGCGCAGTTGACTAAGAACCCGTCACCGAGCGTCTCTAGCTCCGCGGCGCCGATCATCCCCTCCGTCTCCGGCAACAGTGGGGTGTGGATCGTCGCCACGTCCGCACGCGCGAGACAGTCGTCGAGATCCTCGACGAGTTCCGCGCCGAACTGGGCCGCCCGTTCCTGGTTGATGTACGGATCGTGGACGACCAACTCCATCCCGAGTGCGTCCAACCGTTTGGCGACCTCCTGGCCGACCCGGCCGAGGCCGACGATCCCCAGCGTCGCGCCGTTCAGCTCCGTCCCGAGATACGCCGATTTGGCCCACTCCCCCTCTCGGAGCCGGGCGTGTGCCTGCGGGATCGACCGCGCCGCCGCGAACGTCATCGCCACCGTGTGCTCGGCGGCCGCACGGACGTTCCCCTCGGGCGCGTTCGCGACCACCACGCCGTGACGCGTGGCCGCGTCCACGTCGATGTTGTCGACGCCGATCCCTGCCCGGCCGACGATCACCAGCTCCGAGGCCGCTTCGAACACGGACTCGGAGACGTCCGTCCCCGAGCGGACGATCAACGCGTGCACGTCTCTGACGGCGTCGAGTAACTGTTCCCCCTCTAGGTCGTGCCCCGTGGTCACGTCGTGGCCGGCCTCTCGGAGGAGGTCCAGCCCGGCGTCGTCCACAGGGTCCGTGACGAGTACTCTCATGTACTCCGAGAGTCAGTTGCCGTCGGGGTAAGCCTTTCCGCGCCATCGGTGAGTGGCGCTGCCGTCGATCGGCCGGTGCTCGAACAGATCGCCGTCCGGCTCCGTGCGTCCCTCGATCACTACTACCCGGACGCAGAGACGGTCGCCGAACTCACCGTCCAGTGGTTCCAGAACGACGACTGCTACATCCACGACCGGGAAGACCGGCCGGCGAGTAGCTGGGCGTGTCGGTGGGACAGACACCCGAGTTCACACGACCAGCGGGAGCAGTTTCACCCGCCGCCAGACGCGTCAACACCGGGAGAGCCGGCGACGTGGCCGGATGGCTACCGGGACGTGATCGGCGTCGTGCTCGACCGTGTCGAGCGGCGAGTCGAACGGCTGTGGCGGGAGTGACCGATCGGAACCACCCGATTCTAAGCGGCTGCCGTGCACACATCGACCCGTGTCACTGATCGCGTTCGACTTCGACGGGACGCTCTCGGACTCGGAGATGACGGTGTTGCTCGGCGAGCGTGCGGGCGTCGCCGACGAGATGGCCCGGATCACCCAGCGAGCCATGAACGACGAGATCGGCTACGCCGAGAGCCTCCGGGAACGGGCGGGGCTACTGGAGGGGCTCTCGCCTGCGGCGACGCAGGCGGCGTTCGAGGAGGTGCGACTCCGGCCCGGGATGGGGGGGTTGCTCGATCGACTCGCGGCCGACCACCACGTCGCGATCCTCACCGGCGGGTTCGAGCGTGGCGTCGCCGCCGCACTCGATGTCGTCGACACCAACGTGGACACCATCGTCGCCAACCGGCTCCCGACCGACAACGGGACGCTCACCGGCAGCGTCGACGGCCCGCTCGTCGAGGGGACGAAAGACGACGCGCTCGCCGACCTCACAGGCGAGATCGAAGCCGACGACACTGTCGCGGTCGGTGACGGCGCAAACGACCTGCCGATGCTCGAACACGCCGGGCTGGCGGTCGGCTACGACCCGAAGCCGGCCGTCGCGCCCGCGTGTGACACCGTCGTCGAGAGCGTCGACGGGCTGACGGCAGAACTGTCGGCGGCCGGACTGTTGTAGCCGTCGTTGTCCGGTGGTCCAGGGACGACGGAGAGAGTTAATATGAAATGTGTGGCGGGACACGCAACGACTGGCAGCGGCGGCAGGACGGTCTCCCCCCCGTGACCGACCACGCCGCAGTCACACGCTCTGTCGGCCCATCGGCTAGTTTTGCGCCCACGACGGTTATACAGGAGTCGCCTGGATCGACTCACGTCACGCTCCCCCGCCGGTGTCGGCTCCTGCCGAAAGTCGGTGGGTGAGTAATTGTGTCAAATTCCCATAGAATGAACTTCCAAAGATTAAGATAAACTTTTTACACCCCAACCCATACTACCGAGTGGGTATGTCACACAGACGTGCACTGCTGGCCGCACTCACCCTCGCGGCGCTGGCGTTGTTCGTTGACCCTGCAGCCGCACAGACAATGGCCGACACAGCGACGGCACTGACGATTCCGTGGCCGTGGCCACCGGACCCGCTCCCGTGGCCGCCGTCACCGATCCCGATTCCGGACCCACTCCCGCTGTGAACAGTCAGTAGCCAGTTGCGACTCCCCGTCACCAAACGAGCCGAGGTGCGACGACGGGGACAACCCATTCTCCCGACGGTGCGACGCCCGTGGGTGGCTTACAGTTCGTCCTCGTCGGCCAGTTCCGCGTCCGCGACAATCTCGTACGGCGACAGCCCGGAGCGAATCCCGTCGAGCAGCCGGAAGGCGTCACGCGGCGACAGGAAGTGTTCCGTCACGGCCCGGCCGAGCGGGGTCGGCTCCAACCCGTCGATGAACCCCCACTCCAACAGCTTCCCGACGGCGTGGGTCGTCGGCACGTCACCGACCATCTGTTCGTTGACGGCCTTCGCCCGCTCGCCGGCGACGGTGATGTTCGCCAGTGTCTCCTCGGCCGCCGCCGGCCCGTCGTACACCGTCTCCACGTCCTCCATCTCCCCTTTGAGGAGTTTGAACGACACCTCGTCTTCCGTCATCTCCATCGAGTTGTGGTAGACACAGTCCGGCTCGACGAGCACGTACACTTTCCCCTCGTCGTGGTAGTCCGGTCGTCCCGCGCGGCCGAGCATCTGTTCGAACTCCTGAACCGAGAGCCACTCGATCCCCATCGCCAACGAGTCGAACACCACCTGCGAGGCGGGGAAGTCCACCCCGGCGGCCAACGCCGCCGTCGTGACGACCGCCGCCAACTCCTGGTTGCCGAACTGTTCTTCGACGCGTTTGCGTTGGCCGTAGTCCAACCCGGCGTGGTACGGCGCGGAGTCGTACTCCAGCTTCCGGCTGATCTCGTGACACCGCCGCCGGGAGTTGGTGAACACGATCGTCTGCCCGCGGTACCCCTTCGAGGATTTCGAGTCGAACGCCCGCCGCACCAGCCGGTTCTCGATGCGCACCTTCTCGCGGGCCTCCGCGAAGGTGACGTGTCGCTCGATTGGGACCGGCCGTTCCTCGAACTCGACGAGTGTAGCCTGGAGTCGTCGGGCGAGCCACTCCGGGTTGCCGACGGTCGCAGAGAGGTACACCCACTGCGCCCGGTGGTCGCGCCGGCGACAGTACTGTTTCAGCCGCGCGATGGTGCCGTCGAGTCGGTGGCCACGATCCCCCTCTTTCAGCGTGTGGATCTCGTCGATCACGACCGAGCCGACCGCGCCGAGATCCTTCCCGGTGCGGAGCGCGTGGTCGATCCCCTCGTAGGTGCCGACGATCACGTCCGCGTCCGGATCGAACCGCTCACCGGAGTCGTTGATCCGGGAGGCCCCCACCCGCAGGGTCACGTCCAACACGTCGCCGTACCGGTCCTCGAAATCCTCGTGTTTCTGGTTCGCCAACGCCACCAACGGCACCAGAAACAGGAGCTTCCCCTCGCCGTTGAGCGCGCGGTTGACTCCCGCCAACTCCCCGACGAGCGTCTTCCCCGTCGCGGTCGCAGAGACGATCAGCTGGTCGTCACCGTCCAACAGCCCGTTGCGGACGGCCAACGACTGGACCGGCAACAGTTCGTCGAACCGGCCGGTGACTCGGTCCTCCAACGCCGGGTGGAGGGTCAACTCGTCGGTCGCCACCGGGTCAACGTCCTCGACGGTCGCCGAGATCGTGTCGAACCGGGTCAGCTCCGGGTCGAGTTCCCCCTGGAGGAGGTTGGTGATCCGTTCCAGATCACCCGTCTCGAACAACAACTCCTCCAGTCGGTCGGCGGCGTCGGCGGTGAACTCCCCCTTGTAGGCGAGTTCGCGGTCGAGTTCCTCGCGCGCGCAGTCCCGACAGATGTAGTCGCGGTCGGCCTTCACGGCGGTCTCGGAGGTGATCGGGGAGTACCGCCCGGCGTTGGCGCAGTACCGACAGGTGCGGACCTGTGTCGCACCCAACTGGTAGCCGTCCAACATCGCCTGCACCCGGTCGCGGGCGCCCGAACTGGTCTGTTCGGAGATCCGAATCCGGTCGGCCGCCCGGACCAGTTCGACGAACTGGTCGGGTTGGCGCGGTTCCTCGCCGGAGCCGCGTTTCACCCGAAACCGTCGTGGCCGGGGGCCGGCGTCCGTCCGCTTCGTCTCCAACACCGCACGGAGCCGTCGCTCCCCGTCTGCACGGACGACCACCAGGTAGTCGTCGTCGCGTTCGTGGAGAAACACCGTCTCAACTGCGGGGAGTTGTCCCGACACGTTACTCCTTGTACGGGCAGGCGGCACTTGATACGTTCGGGTCGGCTCCCCGCGGCGTGGAGAGGGTCGAACGGCGCCGGATTCGGGCAGTTCGTTTCGCGATCGGCCGGTCAGTTCTTCGCTCCGGTGTGAGAAACCCGACGAAAAGGTGAAACCGGAGCCACGTCAACACACAGCGTATGCGCACGGGGGATTCGGTGTCTGTGTTGGTGGTCGACGACGAGCCGGACGTCGCGGAGATGTACGCCGACTACCTCGCGACCGACGGGGGGTTCGAGCCGGTGGTGGCCGCCGGCGGCGAGGCGGCCATCGAACGGCTCGACGAGACGGTCGACGTGGTGTTGTTGGACCGGCGGATGCCGGGGCTGTCCGGCGACGAGGTGTTGCGTCACCTCCGAAACGTGGGGTACGACTGTGCCGTCGGGATGGTCACCGCGGTCGCGCCGGACGCCGACGTGGTCGATCTCCCCTTCGATCTGTATCTCGTGAAGCCGGTCGACTACGAGGAACTGGTGGCCGCCACCCGGACGCTGGCGCGGGTCCGGAGCTACGAGGACGCCGTCCGCGAGGAGTTCACTCTCGCCCGGAAGTGTGCGTTGCTGCGTGACCACCTGCCGGAGTCGGAACTGGCCGACTCCCCGGCGTACGACCGGCTCCGGGAGCGGTACGAGTCTGTCGCCGCCGAGACGGACGCGGTCGTCGACGAGATGGACGTGGTCGACGTGCGGCGGACGCTCGCGCGGATCTGAGTCCGCGACCGTGGTGTCGCCGTTTTCTCCGTTGGGTAACGAAACAGTGATACGGTGTTGCTCGTGAAACTAGCCCGATGGCAAACGGGTCACCGTTCGCAGTCAACTTTCTATACCTGGCGTTTCTCCTCGTCCCAGGGTACGCCTCGTTGCGCGGCTACCTCGGGGCGACCGTCCAGCTTGACACGGTGAGCCGGTTCGACAAACTCCTGTTGTCTGCTGTCGGCGGGACACTCACCCTGGCCGTCTCGTTGATCAGCTACCGAAGTGGGTTCGTCGAGTCGGTGTGGCGGTTGCTTCCGGACGTTGTCAAGGACACTGCGTCACTTGGGAGCGATCCACTGCCAGTCTCTGTCGCGTCGTCTACGTCTGTCTCCGCGACTGTCGCCAGCGTCGTCGGACTCTCCTCGCTCGGCTATCTGCTCGGCTACTGCTGTGGCACTGTTGTCCACGTGTGGAACGGCCGCGAGCGGTCACAACAGGATCTCGAACAGCCGTGGGAGGCGGCGATCAGACAGTCTGCACTCGGCGACGAAGTCGTCGTCGTGACACGAGACGGGGAACGAATCCGGGGAGAGCTGTACCGAATCGGCTCGGCGTCTGAGGAGTACGACCTCATCCTCGCGAAGGCGAGACGAGAAGCCGAAGACGGAGTGGTGCCGCTGGGAATGACCTACCATCACTACCGAGACGTGGCCCGCGTCCAGTTCCCACAGATGCGGCCGAAATCCGCAGGAGTGGAGGCCAATACGCTCGTCAGGGGTTGGATGTGGGCGTGGAGCGGTATCGTTCGCGTCGGTAGGTGTGTGCGAAGAGCGGTGAACAAGGGTCGTGCAGTGTGCCGAGACTCCGGTGAAAACGAAGACGGTCAGTAGAAGACGCTGTTTTCGGCGTACTCTGGATGTTCGGTGTAGACGTGGTCGATCAGGTTCGACAACGGCATCTCACCGAAATCCTGAGTCACATCCCGAGCAAAGTGGTCGATACAGACGAACCGATCCTGCCCGTCGGTCACGTCGTCGACAGTTTCCCAGTCGTAGTCAGGGTCGTTTTCCTCGTACGTCTCCCTGCCGAGTTCCCTCAGCCGGTAGTCGTACCGGTCGTCACCACCGAACGTCTGTCGGACGTTGATCTTGACGAGCCCCTCGCTTTCGAGCATCTCGACATCTTCCATCAGGTCCTTGCTGAAAGGTCCGTAGTCGTACGGGATGAACTCGTGGGGCTCGATACCCTGCTTGATCAGTTCCTGCTCGGTGAGGAAGGCGAGCTTCTGAAGCCGTGTCTTACCGCGCACCTCACCGTCCGATGCGGCGAGCAACGCCAGCGGCAGGAACTCCTTTGCCTTCAACTTGTGACACCCCGCGTTGGGTATCTGACTGTACGCACTCGGCGAACTATACTCTTCTGGCTCGCGGTCACGGAGGAACGACAGGAACGCGGCGACGAGCGCGGCGAGACTCTCAGGCACGACGACAGTGCCTGCGCGCTGATACAAGTAGTCTCGATCAGATCGACAACACCGCCGCCACCAGCGCCTTCGTCCCGATGGCCGTGAGCGCCCCCAGCCAGGTCAACAACACGAAGTGGAGGTAGGCGTTGGCCTTGTTCCCGCCGTCGATCGTCCGGATCATCACCGACGACAACACGGCGTTGAACAGGATGACGAGCAGGAGGAGGAACTCGATCAACGGGATGTTGTACACACCGGCGTAGACGATCCGGCCAACGCTCCCGACCGTCGAGATGTTCAACTGCTCGGAGAAGTCCGCCAGGATGTTGACGATCTGGAGCCCGATGAAGAAGGCGAACGACGATGCCGCCGTGATCCCGTACAACAGCCCGACCAACGTCACTGTCGCCTGGTCGCGTTGTTGGCGGAGCTGGCAGACGGTCGTCATGTTCTCCGAGATCAGCTCCCCCAGCTGGCCGGGGTCCCCCCCCATCTTGCGCCCCTGGAGGTACATCCCGGAGAACTTCTGTATCAGGTACGACCGGTTGTCCGAGGCAAACGTGTACCACGCCTCCGTGGCGTCGAGCCGCATGTTGAGCCGGCGGTAGAGACGGACGACCGAGTCCGACAGCGCACCGAAGTCTTTCCTGTGGAGCGTCTCCAACACGTCACCGGTCGTCGACTGTTTGGCGCTCTCGGCGGCGCCCAACGCCCGGATGAACGACGGGAACTGCTCGTCGCGGTTCTTGATCCGCCCTTCCTCCAACCGGACGACGATCCCCGTGATCGCCATCGGCGTAATCGGGATCGCGACGTACAACGGGAGTGGGATGTCCTCCATGAAGAACAGAATCCCGCGCAACCCCGGCCCCATGTCGAACACGCCCATCCCCACGAAGGTGATGGTCGCGAACGTTGTCAGTACGCCGACGACGAAGCTCCCGTACAACACCTGGTCGTTGGGGGCGCCCTCCTCGCTGTGGAACCACAACGGGTCGAACGGCGCCATCGCCCGGATCGCGACGTAGAACCCCAACTGGACGAGCATGAACAGGACGATCACCGCCGAGACGGTCAGCGTTGGGTTGTTGCCGGTGAGGATCGGCAGGACGATCGCGAACACCAACGCGAACGTCATCGAGAGGATCATCGACATGTACAGATCCTTCATCACCTCCAGGTTGCTCAACGCCCCCTCGTAGACCGTGATGTAGTTTTCCATCACCGTCTCCTGTTCCGACAGGAGGAACTCCGACAGCTCCTGTCCGGCCGCGATGGTGTACCCCAGCCGGTCGAAGAAGTCCGAGAGGTTCCCCGAGGGAACCTGTTGGGCTCGCCGCCGGAGCGCGTCGTCCAACGACTGATTCCACGTGTCGACCAAGTGGACGACCTGTGCGACCTCGTCGGCGGCGGCGTCGTACTCCTCTTCGTCGGCGACCGTCCGGAACACCTCCATCCGGTCGATGTTCGTCGTCGACAGGACGGTCATGTGTGTCATCACGAGGTGGAGCTTATTCTCGATCGACACCTTCCGGCTGTTGAGGTAGAGCTTCGGGTAGATCGCCGCCGCGACGAACAGGAGCGCGCCCAACCCCGCGATTGGGATCCGGATCAACAACGCGAACTCCATCAACAACGCGACGACGATGGTGACGAGGAAGAAGGCCGCCGACGGGACGAGCACGTAGCCGACGTACCGCCGCCGCGGGATGTCCAGTTGGTCGTACGCCTCGCCGACATCCTCGAACAGATCGGTCACCGAGTCGGGGAGTGGGCCGCTCTGCTCGTCGGTCCCGACCTCGGCGCTCATCTGGTCACCTCGTCGACCTGTGCATGTCGAACGGGAGCCCCTCAACGCCGTCCCGTTGGTACGCCTGAATCGTCTCGTTGACCTCGTGGTACTCCAAGATCCCCTCCTGAATCATCCGCTCCATCAGCTCCGCGCGGAACTCCAGATCGTCGTAGATGTCGCGGGTGTCGGCGTACCCCAACAACGTCGCGATCTGTTCTTCCAACACGTAGGAGTTGTTCATCCCCCGGAAGACGATCTCGTCTTCCACGGGGTCCCAGTCGAACACCTGCCGGGTGACGACCCCGTCCATCTCGTCGGAGTACCCCTCGATCTCCTGGACGCTGGTCACCCGGCGCAACACGTCGTCTCCCTGCTTCACCCGGTTTTGGAACAGGGCCACGTCCGCGATCCCCATGAACGTCTCCGGGACGTTGATCGGGTCGGAGGTGAACCGTTGGATCATCGAGACGATGTCCGACGCGTGGAAGGTGAGCATCACCGGGTGGCCTGTCTGGGCGGCCTGGAACGCCATCCGCCCCTCCGCGCCACGCACCTCCCCCACGATGATGTAGTCCGGGCGCGACCGCAGTGCCGCCGCGACCAGATCGAACATGTCCACGTCTGACCCTTCCTCCTCGCCGCCGTCCTCGCGGGTGAGCAACTGCTGCCAGGTGCTGTGGGGCGGCACGACCTCCGCGGTGTCTTCTGCGGTGTAGATCTTCGAGTCCCGCGGGATGAACGACAACGAGGAGTTCAGCGTCGTCGTCTTCCCCGAGGCCGTCTCCCCGACGACGAACACGGTCTGTTCGTTCTCCAGACACAGCCAGAGATACGCCGCCAGCTTCGGCGACAACGTCCCCCACTTCGTGATCTGGTTGATCGAGAGGGGGGTGTCCTCGCTCTGCCGGATGGTGAGTGACGACCCTTTCACCGACACGTCGTCGGAGTAGATGATGTTGATACGCGAGCCGTCCGGGAGGGTGCTGTCGACGATGGGGTTGGAGTCCGACACCGGATCGCCCATCCGCTCGCCCATGTTGCGCAGCCAGTTGTCGAACTCCTCGGGTGTCCCGAAGTCGACGGTCGTCTCCAACATCCCGAAGACGGCGTGATCGACGTGACACTCGCTGGGCCCGATGACGTGGATGTCCTCGTTGGCCGGGTCCCGCATGATCGGCTCCAACGGGCCGAATCCGACGATGTCCCGGTTGAGACGGTACCGGATGTTCTCGTACATCTGCCGGGTGATCTGCATCTGCCCCCAGTTGCGGATTCGGTCGAGCGCGCCCACGCCCGCCGACTCGTCTTCGACGACCGTCACCTCCTCCAACAGCTCCTCGATCAGGTCGTCGTACTCGCCTTCGTCCTCCGGCGCGGGCGCGTGACCAGACTTCTGGAGCAGTTCGTCTTTCACCCCCTCTAACACCTCCTCTTCGCCACCAGACAACGTCGGCTCGATGGCGTAGTAGGTGGTGTCCTGTCCGTAGTCACCGTACACGTGGACGAAGATCGGTCCCCCGACCGGGTACACCAGGTTCGGCCGCCGCACTTCGTGTTCACCTTCCGGCTCCTCGACGAACATCGGGTACTCCCCGGTGATCTGTTTGAACTTCTGGAGGTGTTCCCGGAGGTGCGGGCGGCGCATCGCCAGCTCCTGGAGTTGGCTCGACGGGTTCGCGTTGCCTTGGTCGGTCATAGCTCGTGTTCCCCCTTTCCGTGTGCCACGGCGGCTTACGCCACCGTCCGCGACTCGATCACGATCCCCGTGCCCGACCGGACAGAGAAGCCGATGTTGTCACCGACCTGACTCCCCATCCCGGCGAACCGTTTCACCGAGATGCCCCGGCGGACATCGTTACCCACTTCTACCATCTGGAGCTCCAAGAACACGTCGGCGATCGACCGGAACGGCCCGATCGCCTCCTCGCCGACGGCCGAGGGGTCCACCGTCAACACGATCGTCTTCCCCTCCGAGATCAGATCCCGGTAGAAGGAGATGATCTCCAGGGCCGCCTGGCGTTCCTCGTTTTGTCGCACCAACGCCTCGAAGGTGGGGTCGTTCCGGAGGATGGAGTCGAACGTGTCGATGAACACCACGTCGGCGTCCCACATCACCTCTGCCTCCATCAGCCGCTTGAGCAGCTCCATCCGGTCGCCGTCGTCGTCGGAGAACGCACCCCCAGTGTCGAAGTCCGCCTCCAAGAAGAGGAGGTCCTCCTCCAACAACGGCTTCGTCACGTCGTAGTTCAACGAGTGCATCTGGTCGATGAACCCCGACACGGTCAGCTCCGTCGACAACAACGTCACCTGTGCCCCCTCCTGGACGAGCCCGTAGCTCATCCGTTGGGTGATCGCCGACTTGCCGGCGCCGTAGTCACCCTCCATCAGCACGATGCTCCCCCGCGGGATGCCCCCGCCCAGCTCTTTGTTGAGCTGGTCGCGGTCCGGCAGCCCGATCGACAACAGTCCGGATTGTTGGTCTCGTCTGCTCATTTTCTGAACTCGAACAGTTCCTCGTCCTCGCGGACGATCAGTTTCACTCTGTGGTCCGATCCGTCCGGCAGCACCCCGACGTCGAACGACAGCTCGATCACGCCACCGCGTGGCCACGAGTCGCTCGCGTCCGTCGGCTTGACCACGGTGACGTTCACCGTCGACTGGTAGGCGCCGTCGAAGAACACGTCGATCGTCCCGGCGTCCGCCGGGAGGCTCGCCGACCCGGTGTTGCGGACGTACAAGGTGACGTTCTCGTTCCCGTTCCGGTCGTGTACCTGCGCGCCGGGGTCGGAGATAATCGTCACGTCCGCGCGGATCTCCTGTGAGAGGTCCAACGAGCGATCGTCCAACGAGTCGCTCACGCGGTCGACCTGAGTGGTCAGCGTCCCCGCGACGGACGCCGCCACCACCAGCGCGGCGATGAACAGGATCATCTCCGAGACGGACGCGCCAGCCATCAGCTCACCTCCTCGACGGGACGAGCGTCGCTCACGCCGTACTCGACGACCACCTGGACTCTGTTCGGCGGCGTCTCACCGCTCGTACCCGCGTTCCCTGGGTCGACACTCACGTTTAGCGTCTCGCCTGGGAGCCAGACGGTCGTTCCCGTGTCGCCTGCAATTGATGTCGTGAAGTCGTTCTCCGTCGAGTTTGGCGCGCCGTCGACGAGCAGATTCGTCTCCGTCAGATCAAGCGCCGTGGTCCCGTCGTTGGTGGCGTTCACCCGCAGCTCCCCGGTCGTCGTGTTGTACGTCGCGTCGGTGACGTTGATCGCCGTGTTCTGTTGCGCCAGGATGCGGTCACCCTGTTGTTGCTGAGCGGTCGTCACCTGCTCGACGCCGTTGGACACCGCCGGGTACAACGTCCCCGCCGCGATGAACACCCCGAGGAACACCACCGCGGTCGAGGCGCTAACGCTGATTCCCATGGTGACCCTCCGAGAGCTGTGGCCACCGGTCGAGAACGACCGACTCGGCGGTCGCGTTGGTCAACTGCATGATGTACTTCAGGCTCTGGGTGTGGTGTTGGAGGTCCAACTTCGCCGTTCCCGGCCGGTCGATCAGGTTGCGGTCGATCTCGCCGAACCCGGAGAGGAACGACTTGAGCTGTTCTGCCACCTCCGGTGAGAGCCACTCGACACGCTCGTAGTAGTTGATCGCACGCACCGCGTCGGTGGTGTCACCCTCCTCCACCAGGTACTCCAACCACTCCATCACCATCAGGTCCCCGACGTAGTCGCCCGGGAGCTGTCGGAGGTACGGCTTCTCCTTCTCGCCGGAGGCCTGATCGCCGACGAAGTCGAAGCTTCCTCCCTGTGGGGCCTGTGTCGGGTCCGTCTTGGTGGCGGTGTCGGCCGGCTCGGTCGTCTCCGTGGCGCCCACCTCGTCGAGCGCCTCGTCGCCACCGCCGAGGTCGTCGTCCATTCCGCCCAACCCATCCTCGTCGAGGCCGTCGTCCATTCCGCCCAACCCATCCTCGTCGAGACCGTCGTCCATTCCGCCCAACCCATCCTCGTCGAGGCCGTCGTCCATTCCGCCCAACCCATCCTCGTCGAGGCCGTCGTCCATCCCCTCGAAGTCGTCGGGTTCGCCGGTGTCGTCTGGCACCTCGTCGTCTGGCTCGAAGGCGTCTTCCTCCGTTTTGTCACCCTCGGCCCAGTCGGCGTCGCCGGACTCGTACTCGTCTTTCAGTTCGCTGAAGCTCTTGCCGTTGGAGTCGCTCGCCATAGTTTCTGAGTCTGGTTCGTCTGTGTCGCCCGCGGGTTCGTCGTCTTCGTCCGCCTCGTCTCCGTCGCCGAACTCGCCGAAGTCGTCGTCTCCGTCGACTTCGAACTCGTCGTCGAGATCGTCGTCGAACTCGCCGTCGAGTTCGTCGTCGAGTTCGTCGTCCGCGTCGGCGGTGTCGGCTGGCTCGTCGGCTGGCTCCTCGAACGCGTCGTCCGGCTCGTCGATTGGGTCTTCCTCCGCGAGGTCCTCGTCGAAGAACCCCTCGGCATCGGCGTCGGCGATGTCGTCGTCGAGTTCGTCGTCCCCGCCGCCGCCACCACCACCGCCGTCGCCGCCGTCTTCGTCGTCGAACAACCCGAACGAGGAGCCGTCGCCCATCTCGCCGCCCATCCCGCCGTCACCACCCTCGTCGACGAACGGGTTGATCCCACGGGTGACCATCTCGTAGATGTCCAGGAGGTTTCGAACGTCCTCTGCGATGTCTTCCACCTGTTCGGAGATCTCCTCGTTCTCCGACCGGACGGTGTTCACCGTCGAAGAGAGGTTCGCTACCTCGTTTTCTAGTTCGTCGACGCGGTTGGCGAGTTCTGCGGTCTGGTCGCCGTCGTCCTCGGCGAATGGGTCGTCGTCGAAGTCACCACCGCCCATCCCACCGAGCTCGCCGAGGTCGTCGTCACCGTCGTCCATCCCGCCCAGCCCACCGTCGTCACCGAGTCCGTCGCCACCACCGTCGTCGAGGTCGCCGCCGAGGCCGCCGCCACCGCCACCACCGTCGTCGAGGTCGCCGCCGAGGCCGCCGCCACCGCCACCACCGTCGTCGTCCAGCAGCGACCCACCCCCGCCGTCGTCAGCGGCCTCTTCCCCCTCGCGGAAGCGATCCAGGAGGCTGCTCCCGACGATCCCGAGCGAGGCCAACACCCACAGCTCGGACCACGGCAGCGTGCTCCCCGCTTCCGGCAGTACAGTGAGGAGACCCATTACCATCTACTCTATCACGCGCCTCACTTAATTCCTCCCCGTCGGTTATCGTCCCCGATAACAGTCACCACGGAGTTCCCGACACGACGGGGGTCGCCCCCGAACTACTCTCTGTCGGTCTCGTCGCCGCCCGACGCCGCTCCATCTGTCGCTACGGGGTCGTCCACCCCGACGGTGTCGTCTGCCGGGCGACCGGTGTCGTCTGCCGGGCGACCGGTGTCGTCTGCCGGGCGACCAGTCTCACGCGCAACAGGGTGGTCACCCTCGGGTGAGGCGGTCGACGCGTCCGCGGTGGTGGTCGCCGCCGGCGACGCTGGCGGTGTGCCAGCGCCGATTCGTCTGTACGTCCGTCGGTACCGGTCGATCTTCCGGAGCAACAACGCCCCGAACAACCCGTCGTACAACAGGATGTACGCGAACGCCGCCACGAGATCCGGCAGACCGAGCGTGGCAAACACCGCCGCCCCCAACCCGACCGTCGAGTTGTAGGTGGCGTGGATCGCCGTCGCGATCAACAACCCTTTGATCACGATCGGCCCGCGGTCGGCGGGGTTGAACTTCGCGAGCCCGAGGTAGTAGCCCGCGAACGCCGAGTAGAGAACGTGGCCCGGCCCCGCCAGCGCGCGGGTGAGCGTAATCTCCGTCCCGGCGACCGCCAAGGCGAGTCCGGCGCCGGCGTCCGTCCCCATCAGCCCTCGCTCGATGTACAACACGTTCTCGATAAAAGCGAACCCCAACCCCGCCATCGCGCCGTACACCGCGCCGTCCAACACCGCGTCGAACCGTTCGTCACGGTAGGCGTACAGTCGGACCGCCAACAGCTTCACCGTCTCCTCGACGGGCCCCACGAACAGGAAGAAGAAGGCGACGAACCCGACCACACCGAGCCCGGAGAAGAACTCCCGCGTGAACGAGTTGAGCACCGCCGCGAACGTCGCCGTCACCACGCTCAACAGAAACGTCCCGAGCAACAACGAGAGCGGCTCGCTCGTCACGTCGGAGGCGTAGACGTAGGCGGCGAGTCCCAGTGCCGGCAACGCCGACAACACGCTCAGTGCGCCGACAACCGGATTCGTTACCGCGGAGAACGCCCCGATCCCGAACAGGAGGAGGACACCCAACAGGATCACCCCGCCGCGTGCAGAGGCGGTACCGAACCGGTAGAGCGCGACCGCGAACCCGTCGAGACGACTCCGTTCCTCCCAGTCGGTCACTTCGTAGAGATCCGGCCCGTCCTGTCGTGACGCCGCCTCACTCACCGGCTCTGTCGGGTCATCTGCTCCCATCGATTCGTTGTTGTGTTCGCGCGGCGTTAACCGCTTTCCCCGTCAACTGCTGTGGTAACTCTGTTGGCCGTTTGGAGACGCACACAACAGAGAGACACCCGGGGGAGCCGACTCACCGTCGAAGCAGACCAGTGGCAACGATGCTTTCACTCTCTACGGCCGATTCTAATTCAGAAAGGTTTATATCTGCTCCTGTTTTTGTGATACTCGATGTCCGCAGCTGAATCGCAGACCGGGATGACGTACGACGCAGAGACCACCGAACTGAAGACGGAGTTTGACGACGACTTCGACACCACTGACGACGAAGCTACCGCAGACCACATCTTCACGAACTCCTGCTTCCACTCGTGTTACTGGTGCCCCTGAGATCGACGAGAGACCCCTGACGAGGACTGACAGGGAGAGATACCACCACCGTGTTTCTTTCAACTGAGACCCGACCATCGCAGAGAGTACTGACGCAGTTTCGGCGTCATTCAACTAGTAATCTTCGAATATTTCCCTCATTCCTAATTATCCGCCCATTTTTGAGAGTTGAAATTTCAACAGGTTTAGGTAGTACGCTGGTGTTAGGTGCTCGAACACGGTGTGAGACCAGAGGGGGCAGCCGAAAAGTTCGACAGCAACCCAGACAAGAGACCACGAGTGGTGATTCCGCACGCCCCGACCGCGTGTGGCAGTTACGACCGGCTGTCGTACCGACGACACCGCGTGGTCCAGACGGGAGGCCGAGGCCGGCGTCCACGTCCGGTCGGTCGACGGTTCGACCACAGCGCCGGCCCAAAACGACCGAACACAGTTCAACATGAGTAACCATATTTCCGAGTCACAACGGCGTACCATCGCGGGACGAGCACGACTCCTCACAGAACGGTTAGACGGGGAGACGACGGCAGACGAGACGACACAGGACAGACTAGGGCCGAGCCCAGCGGCCGTCCTCGACGATTGGGAGGAACAGTTCGCGAGTGCGGACCAGTTTCACGACCGGCTCGAACGAGCGGAGGCGTCACGGTCGGCGTGTCGGCGAGCGGTCGCAGACAGAACGTTGCCTGACGACGTTCCGCTTCCGGAGTGGGTGGAGCTGCTCGACGCGCTCGTTGGATGGCTCTGTTCCGAACAGCCGGACGACCAACCGCTCCGGCTCGACGACTCGGAGCCCGACGGTGAGTACGACCCCAAACGACCGTTCGGTCCGTTGTCGGCGGCCGTCGCACGGTTCGCACGAACAGGACTTCCAGACCACGTCCGAGAAGTGTTGTCGGAGGCGGCCGTCGGATCGGCCGCGGAGTGGCTTCGTCGCCAGTTTCAGAGCTACTTCGTCCGTATTCTCTACGTCGAGTTGAAGACGTTCGTCGCGGTTCACGACCGCGATCTGGCGTTCACTGACCCCGACGAGTTCGACGAACTCCCTCGCGAACACTACGACCAGTTTCTCGAACACCTCTTCGACGGCGGAGTCGCCGACTTCTGTGTCGAGTACCCGATGTTCGCACGTCTTGTCACGACACAGCTACGACAGTGGCGGAGACAAATCACGGAGATTGCGCGCCGAGTCCAACGGGATCGGGAGGCACTGGCCGAACGGTTCGGTGACGAAGCTGGAACGGTGACCGAACTGGAACTGCTGACCGAGGACACACATCAGGACGGGCGCGGAGTCGCACGGCTGACGTTCGACTCTGGCCTCACGGTCGTGTACAAACCACGGAGTGTCGAGCCGTTGCGTACGTTCTACGGTGTTCTCGACCGACTGAACGAGGAGCTTCCCGCACCGAACTTCCGGGTGCCACTGTTGTTGGAACGAGACACGTACGGGTGGATGGAGTGGATCACACACGAGTCGTGTCCCGACGCCGCAGCGGCCGAGCGGTACTACCGACGGGCCGGGGCGCTCGTCTGTCTCTGTTATCTCCTGGAGTTCGTCGACTGTCAGTTCGAGAATCTGGTCGCGGCTGGAGAACACCCCATGTTGGTGGACGGCGAAACCGTGTGTCACCCGTTCGTCGACACGAGTCGCCGGCCGGAAGCAGTTGGTCCCGACACACCAGAGCGGACGACGGTGTTGTTGACCAGTCTCTTACCGTTTCGCTCCGTCGACAGCTACCAGGGCGAGGCGAACGAGCTTTCCGTCGGGCTGTCGGGAATCGCCGTTGACGACGGGGCGATGCCGACACCGACGGTTAGTGTTCCGAAGGTCAAAGCCACAAACAGTGACGTGATGGCGGTGTCGGAGCAGGCTTCCGAGATCGAACGGGAAAGAAACGTGGCGATGCTCAACGGCGAGGTCGCCGATCCGGACGAACACGTCGACGAGATTGTCGCCGGCTTCCGGGAGACGTACCGGCGGATCGTCGAGCTACGAGACGAAGAACGGCTCGCAACGCTCGGGGTTCCGGAGGCGTTCACTGGAGTCAATCGGCGGCTCGTCTACCGGCCGACGATGCAGTACGGCCGCGTTCTCAGGTCGATGAACGACCGGGAGTGTATGGCCAGCGGAGCACGGTTCGAGGTGGAACTCGAAGAACTGGCTGGATCGTTGTACGACGGTCACAGCGAGGACATCCCGTGGTCGTTGTACGAGGCAGAACGACGGGCGTTAGTGCGTCTCGACCCGCCGCGGTTCGTCTACGACACTGACAGACAGGAAGTACGGAGCCACGACGGCGCCACCGGGGTCGACATCGACGCTGGGGGCGTCGAACGCGCCCGGCAACGGATTGCGTCGGCCGACGAGAACGACCTGCAAAGACAGCTTGAACTTATTCGCGGCTGTTTCAACTCGTCTCCGTCGAACGTACGGTCGCGCCAGGGGTTCGAAGAGACCACACCGCAGCCGGTTGACGACGATCGGCTCCTGACCGAAGCAGAGACACTGTTCGAGACGGTACTGACGGCTGCCGACCGTGACATCGACGGGGCGTACCACTGGGCGGGGAGTGCGACCGAAACTGATGGGGATCGGTACACCGTTCAGTCGGTCGGTCACGACCTTTACAACGGTCGGCTGGGGATCGGTGTGTTCGGTGCGGCGTTGTACTACGTGACGGGAGACCGGCGATACAGGGAGTTCGCGCTCGATACGGTGCGACATACGCGGGCGGTCGTTGATCCGAGTCGGACAGCTGTCACCTCCACCGTGATCACTGGAGAACACGGCGGCTATGTCGGACTGGGTTCAGTCGCGTACGGGCTCGGTGTCGTCGGATCGTTACTCGACGAACCGACGGTAATCGACGACGCGGTCGCCTGTACCGAGCACGTCACCGACGAGTTTCTAGCGGCAGACGACACGTACGACATCGTCGGTGGGTTGGCTGGGACCGCTCTCGGGTTCGCTGGACTGTACGACCGTTGCTCCGACGATAGAGTTCTGGACACCGCTCGTCGGTGTGGCGACACGTTGCTCGACGCCAAGGAGACGTACAACGGACGAGAGATGTGGGATCTGTGCGTTTTCAGCGACCGGCCACTGACGGGGTTTGCACACGGTGCCGGAGGGGTCGCGTTCGCGTTGTCACGACTTGGTGGACTTACTGGGGCCGATCGGTTCGCCGACCCAGTCACCGATCTCGTCGCCTACGAGTCGGATGCGTACTCGGAGACTGAAGGGGGGTGGCCCGACTTCAGGAAGGACTTCCCGTTCTACCCGGATCAGTGGTGTCATGGCAGTGCCGGGATCGGTCTCTCCCGACTCGGCATCGCCGACTACGACGACAGTCAGCAGATTCAACTGGGGATTCGTCGTGCGGTCGACAGCCACGCCGAGCCGGAGCTAGCTGTCACCGACAATCTCTGTTGTGGGACCGCCGGCCAGGCGGAGTTCTGTCTGGAGGCCGCAGCCCGTGGCGAGGGTGCCGACGGTGTCGCGAGAGAACTTGTCGGGGGGATGCTCCGCCGTCGTGAACAGACGGGTGGGTACAGTCTCGTGCCGGAGACGGTGGCAGTGACGGAGCCGACGATGTTCCACGGGCTCAGCGGTATCGGCTACAGCATGCTCAGGGTTGTCGACCCGACACTCCCCTCTCCGTTGTTGTTGGATTGACCCCCACCAACGGTTTCGGCTGCGGGATTCCCCGAGGAGTTTACGATTGCGCGTTTCCTCGGCCCTGAAAGACGCTTTCGCGTGGGGCGTTCAACAGTGGCCGCTCGGTTACGACTCCGAGCGTGCGTTCCAGCGTCATCAGAAGTCTGCGACTTCTGATTGGCTCGAAAATCGCGTGGCAATCTGCGAACGCATACAGTCCGGCCGAACGGGTTTTCCCGCCCGGACGCACCGGGCACTTCGACCGCCCGAATACCGAGTCGAGCCTCTACAGTCGAGTATTCAGCCGACTGTGTGCCACGGTTCGCGTCAGTTCGCGTGTTACCTGGCGGTGGACGCGAAGCGTCTATGATCGAAGGCTTCGTGCCACGATCAGGGAACGCCGGCGACTCACGATACCGAAAGGCCGGAGGTAACAGTTCGGGCTGGGGCTCCGATCCAACTGTCGGACAGTGGGCTGGCTCCCACCGTGTCGGCTTCGTCCCACCCTGTCGGAGAGAGTTTGGTGTCGAACAACTGTAACGGGACGGGCGGTTGTCGGGGGCGCAAGTTGTTTGGGCACTGCACCGCCAGACGGTACTGTGAACTGGAGACGACTCCGCGGGATCGCATTACACGGCATGGTCGCTCCCGCGGCGACGATCACGGCCGTCGCCGGCGGCGCGGCACTGCTTGGTGCCTCGGCGGGGCTCGTGGTGTTGGGGTGTTCGATGGTCGGCGCTGCTGGCACGGCCGGCCTCCTGTTGACACAGACCCGGTCGATGGAGCCCGACGACGACCCCGCACAGCCGACCGGCCGCGACGACCAGACTGCCGTCGGGATTCGGTCGGCACTGACTGACGACCCGGAAATCGAAAACACCAGCCGACAGGCGGTCGTCACCCGCTTTGCGGCCGGGTTGTTCGCCCAGTCGGCGGCGGCGGTGTTGTACCTCGGCGGACTGTTCGGCTAGAACTGCTGTGATACCCGGTCAGCAGTGTCCGTCCCTGTTAGCAGTTAAGATCCTGCGGACAGGTGTACTTGGCGGCTGCCGGGTCCGCGGCCAGTGAGACCATCCCCAACACGACCAACAGCAGCAACACTCGTGCTCCGTGCACCGAACCGTAGCTCAGTAGCGTCTCTCGCATGATGTACTGTACCACGGCACAGTAACACTTGGCCATTTTCCATTTCTAATGACAAATACTATCCTATAACAACAGCCACACGCTCGGTAGTGTCGAGCGAGGAACGACACCGCCGTCGCTGAGTCGCCGTCGCGGCGAGAGAAACGAAAACGGGTGATCGACTACGCTGCGGTGGTACAGTGTGGTGTGGTCGTGGCGGGCGTCACATCGCGCCGCCCATGCCACCCATACCGCCCATGCCGCCGCCCATGCCGCCCATGCCACCGGCACCGCCGGGGCCGCCAGCCGGGTCGTCGTCGTCGCCAGTGCCGCCGCCCTTCATATCGCCGGCAGCGATCACGTCGTCGATGCGGAGGATCATCGTCGCGGCCTCCGTCGCGCTCTCGATGGCTTGCGTCTTCACTCGAAGCGGCTCGACGACGCCGTCCTCGTCCATGCCGATGACCTCTCCGTTGCGTGCGTCGAGCCCGGCGCCGAACTCGCCGCCGTCGTGGCGGGCGCGCAGGTCGACCAACGAGTCGATCGGGTCCAGTCCGGCGTTCTCGGCGAGCGTGCGCGGGATAACCTCCAGCGCGTCCGCGAACGCCTCGACTGCCAACTGCTCGCGACCGCCGACGGAGTCGGCGAAGTCGCGCAGTTCCAGTGCGAGTTCCGTCTCGGGTGCGCCGCCACCGGGGACGACGTGCCCATCCGCCAACGTCGTCCGCACGACGCCCAGCGAGTCGTCGACCGCACGCTCGACCTCGTCGACGACGTGTTCCGTCCCGCCACGGAGCACGAGCGTCACCGACTTCGCGTCGTCGACCTCCTCAACGAAGATTCGCTCGTCGCCACCGATGTCCTTCTGGGCGACGGAGCCGGCGAAGCCAAGATCGTCCTCACTCAGGTCTTCCAGGTTCGAGACCACGCGACCACCCGTCGCGCGGGCCAGCGAACGCAGATCGGAGTCCTTCGCACGCCGGACGGCGAGCACGCCCTCCTGTGCGAGGTAGTGTTGGGCCATGTCGTCGATGCCGTCACCGACGAACACCACGTCGGCGCCGGTGTCGACGAGTTCGTCGACCATCTCCTGCAGTTGCTCCTCCTCCTGGTCGAGGAACTGTTGGAGCTGGTCTGGGTCCGTGACGTTGACCTCGGCGTCGATCTCCGTCTCCTGAACCTCGATGGCGCCGTCGAACAACGCCACGTCGGCGTCCTCGGCGGCGTACGGCATGTTCTCGTCGACGCGTTCCTTGTCGACGATGGCACCCTCGATCAGCTCCGAGGTGTCGATGGAGCCGCCGACGACCGTCTCGACGGAGATGTTGTCCGTGTCGACCCCCTCGTCGTCCTCGACTGCGAGGACGGCGTCGACGATCAACTCGGCGAGCGTGTCACGCGCGGACTCTGCGCCCTTGCCCGTCATCGCCGTCGCGGCGATCTGTTCGAGCGTTTCGCGGTCCTCTGCGGAGACGTCGATCGCCTCCTCGGTGACGATCTCCTTTGCGCGCTCGGCGGCCTGCCGGTACCCCTGCGCGATTGTCGTCGCGTGGACGTCCGAGTCGAGCAGTTCCTCTGCCTGCTCCAACAGTTCGCCGGCGACCACGACGGCGGTCGTGGTTCCGTCGCCGACCTCGTCTTCCTGTGTCTCGGAGACCTCGACGATCATGTTCGCCGCAGGGTGGTCGATGTCCATCTCTTTGAGGATCGTGACACCGTCGTTCGTCACGACCACGTCGCCGGAGTCGGAGACGAGCATCTTGTCCATCCCCTTCGGTCCGAGCGTCGTCCGAACGGACTCGGCGACCGCCTTCCCGGCGGTGATGTTCATCGACTGCGCGTCCTTCCCGGAGGTTCGCTGACTGTCCTCCGAGAGTACGATCATCGGCTGGTTGCCCATGCGTTGTGCCATGTTCACCCTGTGATTGTCCACACTTCTATAAGAACCTTTCGCTAGCGGACGAAGAACCGGCTCCCGTCACCGTCTCCCGTCGGCTGTGAACCCGTGTCACACAGAGTTTTTATACTGGTTCGGGTGGAAGTGCAGGGGTGTCGCGGGCGTGTCTCGCAGTTGTCGGTCGTATCGTCCCGAGTGATGCGACTGTCGACGTGCGACTCGCCGAGGAGTGTCCGACTCGCTTCGCGTACGAGTTCGCCGACGGCCACGAGGACGCAGAGATGTCGGCGTCGCCACGGATTCAGCGGTAGTGAGGCCGGTCAGCCTGTCAGCGTGCGACTACGGCGCGTTGTCTTCCGGCGACAGATCCGGCGTGCCGTGGATCTCGTTGTGTTTCCGTTCGAGGAACGAGTACACCGCACCGTGAGGGGCGCCGTCTAAGATCATCCCAGTGGCACGGCGGACCGCCTCAACCTCCTCGGGTTGGCCGATGACGCCCAGCGTCGTCCCCTTGATGACGACCTCGGCGCCCGACAGCTCCTCCATCAGTTCGCGGGTGCGGCCGTCCTCACCGATGAGCCGTCCCTTCTGGCGGCGGAGGTCGTTCTCGTTGCGCGTCTTCCCCGCCAGGTCGATCAGGTCGAACCGTCGGAGATCGTGATCCAGAAGCGACAACGCGGCGTCGGGGGTGAACCCGCGGCCGATGGCGCGGACGACATCCGGCGCGACCATCCCGGTGACGGGGTCGCCGACGGTCTCGATCCCGACGGCGCCGGTCTGAGAGTCGATGTCGAGTCGGACCTCCGCACGGGACTCGATCCGGCGCATCGTCTCGCCCCCCTCGCCGATGAGCACACCGACGCGGTCGTCGGGGACCTTCACATGTTGCATGAGTGTGTTACCCCATGGACGGAGTTAAGCGTTGGTTCCGGCGGTCGTCGGCCGACTCCGGGCACCGTCGTCAACACCGACTCCGGGCATCGTTGTTGTCGACTCCGAGCATCATCGTCTCAAGACCACCTCTAAGCATCGTCGTCGACACCGCCTCGTCGATCCCGTCGGGTCGGCGACACGGAACTGAAGCGTTTAACTCGGGGCGGGAGACACGACGGAGTATGTCGCAGGCAACGAAGGTCGTGCTCGGGGTCGTCGGGGTCGCAGCCGCCCTCTCGGTGGGCATCGTCCTGGTGATCGCGTTCGCGTGACGCGCCGGACGGGGGGCACTCGTCGTCTCGCCGTGTAGAGCCTGGTTTTTCACACTGGGGGCCCTCCACCCGACTGTGTTCAGCAGACGCTCGCTGTCGGACGACGTGGCGGCCGTCCGGGACGCCTACGCCCCGGACGCGCTAGTGGTGGACGTGGACGCGGACTTCGAGACGCTGCCGCCGGAGACCGCCGAGGAGCTGGGGTTGCTCGCCGACGGGTTGGACCCGGCGGCGTACCCGGCAGAGTGGCTCCCCGAGGGCGCGCCGGCGATCCTCCGGCGGTACGCCGGAACGGACTTCACTGTCGGCACGCCCGGCGACGGGACGGTCGTCTGGACCGGCCAGACGGAGCCGCCGACGGTGTTGGTGAAACAACGCGCCGAGGGGACACCCGACGCGTTCCTACAGTTCCTGCTCGCGGAGGCGTTCGTCGAGATCGGGGTGGGCGTCCCCGAGCAGTTCCTCCCCTTCTTCGGGTCGTCGTACGCCGAGTTGGCGGCCGCGACGCCGACGGACCCGGCCGACACCTACCAGCTCGCGGCCGCACTGTTCGACGCCTGGGTCGGCCTCCACACCCGCGAGGTGTTCGCGTCCTGGGAGCCCGACGGGGAGACCGACCCCGCCGCGGCGTTGGCCGACGTGTCGGGGACGGAGCCGACGGGCGAACTGCCGACACACCCAACCGTGTTCGACGCGTGGGCCGACGCCGGGGACCGACTCGCCGGCCGGCTGGACGATCTCGCGGGCGAAATCGCGCGGGGTGAGACGACGTTTCCCGCGGCGACGGAGTACGCCTGTGCCGCGGTGAAACACGGGTTGGAACTGCCGGCGCCGTTCGGCGCGGTCGACACCGCCGCCTACCGCGACCACGGCGCCGACTTCGCCGTCGAGTGGGCACGGAAGACGTACGACCAACTGGAGGAGTAGACGGGCGTTTCGGGAGCAACGAGGAAGGTGGGTGACAGCTACGACAGCGTCACGGTCGCCTCACCGTCGTCCGTGAGGTCGATCACGCCGTCGAACAACTCGCGGAACCGGTCGAGGGTCGCCTCGTCGTGGACCTCCTTCGAGAGGTGGAACAACCCGACAGCGTCGTTGTCGGCGAGCACGTTCAACAGTTCGCCCGTCGCGTCGTGGACCGTGTCCACGTCGGCGTAGTAGGCCATCTCCGTCAGCGAGTCGACACTCACCCGGCGTTTGCCGTCGTGGCGCGCGAGGAAGGCGTCGACGTTGCTCACGACACCGTCGAGATCGTCCGGCGCGGAGACGTAGTGGAGGTGGTCGCTCCCCCGGCGGGAGTACCCCCGGTCAACGGAGATCGTGTCGAGAATCTCGGCGTCGGACTCGTCGACCTCGTAGTGTTCCAGTTTCTGTTCTACCTCGCGGGCGGTCGTCCGGGTGGAGACGACGAGGAAGCTGTCCGTGTCGCGTCGCAGGAAGTTCGTGTCGATCCGGTCCGTCTCGCCGATGCTCGGGTGGAGGAGCAACAGTGCTGTCCCGCCGGGTACTGTCGTCTCCGTGTCGTCGATCTCGAGTGCGTAGTCCATACCTGGTCGTGGGAACGACGCGAACTTATATTACCGGGGGAGGGCGACAGAGTTGTCACCGAACAGAGTAGTTTTTCTCACAGACACCGGCGGCTGTGCGTGCCGACACCGCCGCGGTCAAACCAGTCCCGGACGAACGGCGACCGTGTCACCGTTCGAGACGACCGTCACGGTTCGCTACCGCGACCTCGACCCGATGGGCCACGTCAACAACGCCGTCTACGCGACCTACCTGGAGACGGCCCGAACAGAGTTTCTCCGCGAGGTGCTCGACATCGACGTCGCCGAGGCCGGCGGTGTCGTCGTCGCGTCACTCTCGGTGGCGTTTCACGCCCCGCTCACCGGCACCGGTCCGGTGACGGCGTTCGTCTGGGTGCCCGAGATAGGGGAGACGAGCTGTACGTTCGCGTACGAACTCCGTCGCGACGGCCGTCGCGTCGCCGACGGCGAGACGACCCTCGTCGTGCTCAACGAGACGGAGGAGCCGGCGCCACTCCCAGAGGAGGTCCGGGCGGCACTCGCGGCGTACCAGGAGCCGCCGGAGTCGTGAGCTGTGTCGTCGTCGGCAGTGTGAACGTCGACTTCGACCGCCAGGTCGACGCCGACACGGTCGCTCGGCTCGACGCCGACCTCGCGGTGCCGGACGCCGGCGAGACACGTGTCGTCGCGACGCCGCCGCCCGGGTTCGACGGGGATGTGACCCTCGGCGGGAAGGGAGCCAACCAGGCTGTCGCCGCCGCGCAGGCCGGCGCAGAGACAACGTTGTGTGGCGCCGTCGGTCGTGACGCCAGCGCGTTCGACCTGCGGTCACGGCTCGCCGCCGTCGGGGTCGACACGCGGCTCGCGACCCGCGGCGACCACACCGGCGCGGCGTACGTCTGGGTCGCGCCGGACGGGGAGAACCGGATCGCGCTCCGCCCGGGTGCGAACGGACAGTTGACCCCCGACGACACCAGACAGCACCGACAGCTAGCACGGGAGGCGGACGTGGTGCTCGTCCAGAACGAGGTGCCGGTCGCGGCCACGACCGCGTTGTTGGACGAACTCGCGGTGGCTGAGACGCCGCCGACGGTCGTGGTCGATCCCGCGCCCGCGGACGGCGCGGCACCGCTCGTCGCCCACCCTGCCGTCGACGTGTGCGTGCCGAACGAGACGGAGTTCGACACGCTCCGTCCGGCGTTGGCCACAGCACACCGGCGCGGGCTGACGGTCGTGCGGACCGAGGGTGCCGACGGCGCGAGCGTCTTCGACGGTAGTGAGTCGGCGATCGAAGCCGATTCGGCGGCCGCAGTGTCCACGCGGCCGACGTTCCGTGTTGACGCGCCGTCGGTTGGTGTCGTCGACACGACCGGCGCAGGGGATGCACTCGCCGGAAGCCTCGCCGCAACGCTGTGTGACGGGGCTGGGATGGAGACGGCAGTCACACGCGGCGTCCGTGTCGGGAGCCGCGCGTGTCGACACGCCGGCGCCACAGACGCCGTGTGACGAGTGAGGCGTCGAGAGCTACACCACACCGAAGCGCGTCCCGCCGACGTTGAACAGGACAACCGGCGAGACGGCGATTGCCGCCTGGGTGGGTTCCAGCCCGCGAGCGTGTCGGACCCCGAACATCCGGATAACGGCCTGCCACAGCGACATGCCGATGCCGAGGCACGTCGCCCACTGGATGTACTGGTGTTGGAGTTGTTGGTTGACCTCGACAAACTGTTGTGCGGTCTCGGCGGCGGGGACGGCGTCGGCCGCGAGGACGAACGCCATCATCGTCGCGCCGCCGGACAACACCGCCGGCACGTACCCCCAGCCGGTGAGCCACAGCGTCCGCCAGAACGACCCCTCGCCGTCGAACACCGCCGAGACACCGTGGAACACCGCCGCACCGACGACCCAGACGAGAGTGACCCCGACCAACGCGCCCGCCGCGCCGATGGCGGCCGTGGCGGACGCGAACGCCCCGGCATCCGACGGGGTGAGTTGTTGGACCGAGTCCCAGAAGCCGACCGCCGGGAGGATGCCCGCCGACACGACCAACAGGGTCGGCACCAGCCAGTCGGGGTCGTCTGCGCGCTGTGGGAAGAACCCGTCCGGGTCGGTGAGGTAGCTCATGTTCGACAGTACGTGTAGGATTAGTCCAACTACGTGGGTGTGTATCTCGGCTGGCAGGCGGGTCACGCTGTCGTCGAGTGTGTTTCCTCGCCGCCCTCACACGCTCCCGCCGTCGACACCGTCAAGCACCGTCTCGGCGACCCGCGCGGCCGCGAGCCCACGGCGGCGTTGGCGGCCGAACGTGTCACGAACCGCGGCGACGGCTGCCGACTCGCGGACGAAGTCGACCCCCGGGTAGTCGACAGTCGTGAGCACCAACGGCTCCGGCGGAGCCGGTCGGACCCCCTCGGGGCCGGCGACCGGGCCCGGCGACAGCAGGCGGTCGATCCGGTCGACTCCAGTTCCGGTCGCGACGCTGCGGATCACGGTCACGAGTCGTCTGACCAGCTGTCGCGGGAACCCACCTGCGGCGACCCGGACGCGGAGGGTCGCCCCGTCCGGCTCGACCGTACAGTCGAGTGTCCGTTCGGTGCCGGTCTCGTCCGGCGTGAGGTTGTGGAAGTCGTGCCGGCCGGAGAGCCGATCAGCGGCCTCGCGCGCCCGGTCGGGGTCCGCGTCGGAGACGGGGAGGTGGTAGACGTACGCCCGGCGCGCCGCGTCGTGGGTGGCGTGGAACCCATCGGACACGTCGGCGGCGGCCCACGCTCGGACGGCGTCCGGGAGGTGGGCGTTCAACGCCCGCGGGGAGAGCCAGTCGGGGGCCTCGAACGCCACTGTCTGGGCGAGCGCAGAGACACCCGCGTCCGTTCGGCCCGCGGCGGCGTACCCCGGCGGCGTCGGACGGCTCCGGCCGTCGGTGTCCGCCAACAGATCGAGCGCGACGAGCGCGTCCAGAGTCGCGTCCGCAACCGTCGGCACGCTCGGCTGTCGTTGGAACCCGTGGAACGGCCGGCCGTCGTAGGCGATCCGGTAGGCCCGCACGCTCACCACTGTGGCCGCCGTCGGCTTCGGGGTTACGGAGCCGCCAGCCGAGGAGACGTGCGTCCCACACCGTCGCCGGGTCAGTATCACGATTGAGAGCGAAGGGTCAAGACAAAAGTAGAAGCCCGTGGGGACGTACGGCACAACCGTGCGAATCCAGTGGACCGCCGGTGGCTTCCAAGTGATCGACGCCGCAAAGAACACTGTGAGCGTAGCGACGACGGAGTGGGGCGGCGGGGACACGCCACTGCCGGTCGCTGGAGCGTTGGCCGATCAGGACACTGGGCCGGACGACCCGGCGTTGTCGTTGGCCGGCGCCGCGGCGGCGCTCGGATTCCCGCCAGTCCACCTCGTCGCAATCCCGCTCAACGGGGTCGGACAGACGAGTTTCGGGAGCGGGAGCGACGTGCTCGAACTCGACGCGGCGCCGTACCTGATCCGGGTTGACGCAAACGTCCGGGTGTTCGTCCGGTTGGAGGGGCCGGCGACGCTCCGTCGGGACGGCTCCGACGGCGTCCGGATCGAGTTTTCGGATCGACAGCCGGTGTCGATGGGGTTCGAGAGCCGTGTCGGCGTCCCGGAGGAACGGGTCACGGTGACACGCACCCCCGAGGGGGTGGCGACCGGGCTGTCCGCGCTCGCGGTCGGTGCCGACACCACCTCGCCGGACCGGACCTGGCCGACGCTACGCGAACAACCGCCGTACGTCGAGTTCGGCGAGACCACACACGTCCCGCGGTCGATCCGCGAGCAACGCCCAGACACCGAGATCGAGCTGGTCGTCCCGCCGGATCTCACCTACCTCACCACGGGCGCGTCGTTGGCCCACTACCTCGGCGCGGAGGTGCGGACCGCGCCGGGGGCGGAGCCACACCTCGATGTCGCTGGACGGATCGTCACGCTCGGGCGGGGGCGGAGCTACCAGGAGGAGACAGCGGCGTTGCTCCGCCGGACGTTCTACCTCGACTGTCTGGCCCGCACCGCCGGCCCACACGGCGGGGATCTCTCCGTGTCGGTGGTCGCCGACGAACTCGAACTGGACACGCAGGCGTTGTACGAGGCGCCGTTGGCCGAGCGGGTCGACCGGTATCTGGATCTGCCGTACGACGCCGTCGCGGACGCGTTCCCGGAGTGGCACCTGACGATGCACGTCGCGCCGACCTACGAGACGGTGCGGACGCTGCCACACCTGATCGCGAACGTCCCACACCTGTTCTCGCCGGCGTCGGAGCCGTTGCCGAAAAAGGAGTGGCTCCGGCTCACCGTCGCCGACGGCTACGATGTCGACCGGGAGAACGTCTGGCACGCCGACGACGGGTTCGCCGGGGTGGGCGGGTCCGACGCCGGCGCGGACGCAGAGCCGGCGGCGAC